>Ga0222712_10003657_pt1 | contig 16570 bp, 11 predicted proteins | sample C33_657DmetaG_FD_165043 | JGI IMG/M metagenome (GOLD analysis project Ga0222712, IMG submission 165043) | Estuarine water microbial communities from San Francisco Bay, California, United States - C33_657D | ecosystem: Environmental > Aquatic > Marine > Unclassified | place: USA: California...
CCCAGCTGACCAAGGTCATCGCCCGCCGGATCCGCGAGTGCAACGTGCACTCCCGCATCTATCCCTTCGGCGTCTCGCCCGAGACCCTGCGCGCCGACGGCGTGGTGGGCGTCATCCTCTCCGGCGGCCCCTCCAGCGTGAAGGCCAAGGGCTCCCCGCATCCGGACCCCGCCATCTTCGACATGGGCGTTCCCGTGCTCGGCATCTGCTACGGGGTCCAGCTCATGGGCCAGATGCTCGGCGGCAACGTCGCGAGCAGCAGCCACCGCGAGTACGGCCATGGCACGCTCACCTTCGCCAAGGGCTCCCAGCTCCTCCAGGGCCTCAAGTCCCCGCTGCGCATCTGGAACTCGCACGGCGACAAGGTCACGCGCCTGCCCAAGGGCTTCAAGGCGGTCGCCAGCACCGAGAACTCGGAGTGCGCCGTGGTCGAGGACCCCAAGCGACGCTTCTACGGCATCCAGTTCCACCCCGAGGTCGCCCATTCCGAGCGCGGCATCGACATCCTGCGCAACTTCCTCTTCCGCATCTGCCGCTGCCGCGCCGACTGGAAGATGGACGACTACGTCGACACCGCCGTGCGCGAGATCCGCGCCAAGGTCGGCGACGCGCAGGTGATCCTCGGCCTCTCCGGCGGGGTCGATTCCTCCGTGGCCGCGGCCCTGATCCAGCGCGCGATCGGCAAGCAGCTCACCTGCGTCTTCGTCGACAACGGCCTGCTCCGCCTCGGCGAACGCCAGCAGGTCGAGCGCATGTTCCGCGGCAAGTTCAAGGTCGACCTCCGCGTGGTCGACGCCTCCGCCGTCTTCCTGCGCAAGCTCAAGGGCGTCACGGACCCCGAGCGCAAGCGCAAGATCATCGGGCACGAGTTCATCAAGGTCTTCGAGCGCTCCATCAAGGACGTCCAGCGCACCAAGAAGGGCAAGGTCGAGTTCCTCGCGCAGGGCACGCTCTACCCCGACGTCATCGAGTCCCTGTCGCCCAACGGCGGCCCCGCCGCGACCATCAAGAGCCACCACAACGTCGGCGGCCTCCCCAAGCACATGAAGCTGAAGCTGCTCGAGCCCCTGCGCGAGCTCTTCAAGGACGAGGTCCGCGCCCTCGGCGAGGCCCTCGGCCTCCCGCACGAGATGGTCTGGCGCCACCCGTTCCCGGGCCCCGGCCTCGCCGTCCGCGTCTGCGGTGACATCACGAAGGAGCGCCTGGACGTCCTGCGCCAGGCCGACCACATCTTCATCGACGAGCTGCGCGCCTCGGGCCAGTACGCCAAGGTCTGGCAGGCGTTCGCGGTCTTCCTGCCGGTCCGCAGCGTCGGCGTGATGGGCGACGGGCGCACCTACGACAACGTCTGCGCCCTGCGCGCGGTGACCTCCTCGGACGCGATGACCGCCGACTGGGCCCGCCTGCCCTACGACGTCCTGCAACGCGCCTCGACCCGCATCATCAACGAGGTCAAGGGCATCAACCGCGTGGTCTACGACGTCTCGTCCAAGCCGCCGGCGACGATCGAGTGGGAATAAGCCCCGCATCGCCCCGTTGACAGCCCGCGGTCCCCGCGTTTCCCTTCCCCGCAGTGTCCGAACCCGGCTTCCAAGTCATCGCCCGCCGCTGGCGCCCCCGCCGCTTCGATGAACTGGTCGGGCAGGAGCACATCGTCCGGACCCTCCGCAACGCCCTCGAGACGAAGCGGATGGCGCACGCCTACCTCTTCGTCGGCCCCCGCGGCACCGGCAAGACGACCACCGCGCGCATCCTCGCCAAGGCGTTGAACTGCACCGGCGGCCCCAAGGCCGATTTCGCCGTCGACGACCCCGTCTGCCTCTCGATCGAGCAGGGCAGCTGCCTGGACGTCGTCGAGATCGACGCCGCCTCCAACCGCAGCCTCGAGGACGCCAAGCGCATCCGCGACGAATGCCAGTTCGCGCCGTCCGCCTGCCCCTTCAAGGTCTTCATCATCGACGAAGTCCACCAGCTGACCAAGGACGCCTTCAACGCCTTGCTCAAGACGCTGGAGGAGCCGCCGCCCTGGGTGAAGTTCATCCTCGCGACCACCGAGTCCGACAAGGTCCTGCCGACCATCACGTCGCGTTGCCAGCGTCTCGAGTTCCACCCGATCGCGGAGGAGGTCATCGCCGCGCAGCTCGCCCGCATCGTCAAGGCCGACGGCGTCAAGGCCGACGAGATGGCGCTCACCGCCATCGCCCGCCTCGCCAACGGGGGCATGCGCGACTCGCAGTCCATCCTCGACCAGGTCATCTCCTTCTCCGGCAAGACGGTGACGGAGGCCGACGTGCTCTCGATCTACGGGCTGGCCTCGGCCCAGCAGGTGGCCGACCTCGCCCGCGCGATCGCGACCGGCGACGGCCGTCTCATCCTCGCCTTGTGCGACGCCTTCCACGCCGAGGGCCGCGACCTCCTGCGCGTGCTGGGAGACCTGCAGGCGCGCGTGCGTCAGGCCTCCCTGGACTCCGTCCGCCAAGGCGGCGCCAGCGCCCTGCTGGGCGCGTCGCTCGCCACGGAGCAGCTGGTCCGCGTGCTCGAGTGCCTCCAGGCCGGCGAACAGGGGATCCGCCAGGGACTTTCGCCCCGGGCCAACTTCGAGGTGACCCTGCTCAAGGCCATCGAGCAAAGCAGGGCGAGGTCGATCGACCTCCTCATCAAGGACATCGCCGCCGCTTCAGCTGGTCTCCCTCGGGAGCCCGGCGAAAAAAAAATAAACCGGTACCTGGTGCCACCGGTCAACCTGTTCGGGGAGCCGCCGACCCCGGCCCCGACCTTGGCGGCCGCCGCCGCGCCGGTCGCCGCGCCGGCGCCGCGCCGGGAACCGCCCGCGCCCATCGTCGACGTGCCGATCGAGGACACGGCGAGCTTCGAGGAGTCGCTGCCGCCGATGGATATCGCCGGCGCCGAGGAGGAGGCCGCGCAGGCCGCCGCCCGCAGCGACTTCGCGTTCCCGGTGGTCGACCTTCCGGTGACCAAGGTCGCCGAGACCGGCCGGTCGGCGTTCCCGGGCGACCCGGAATTCCAGGCCGCCTTGGCCGCCTTGCCGCCGGGTCTCGCCGAGAAGCTCCGCTCGACGCTCGGCGCGGAGTTCACCGCGTTGCGTCCGGTCCCGGCCGGCAAGCTGCGCCGTCCGGCCTGAGGTGGGCGCGTCGCTCGAGCTCGGCGTCCTCGCGGACACCCACGGCCGGCTGCGGCCGGAGGCGGTGATCGCCTTGGAGGGCTGCGCCGAGTTCTACGTGGCCGGCGACCTGTGCAGCCCGCTCATCGTGCCGGTGCTCGCCGACCTGGCGCCGACCTTCGCCGTGGCCGGCAACTGCGACGACGATCCCGACCTGCCGCTGGTGGTCTGCCGCGAGGTCGCCGGCGTGCGCATCCTGATGCACCATGGGCATCGCCCGGTCGACGAGGCGGCCTACCGGCCCGACGTCGTGATCACCGGGCATACCCACGTGCCGCGGATCGTCGAGGAGGGCGGGGTGCTTCGCCTCAACCCGGGCAGCGCGGGCCCGCGGCGTTTTAACCTTCCCGTGACGGTGGCCCGCCTTACCTTGCGGGACGGCCGGGCTTCCGCCCGGCTGATCGACCTGCCGCTCGCATGAGCCAAGCCCTCCCCATCGACCTGCTCAAGGACGACCTCGTCGCCGCCTGCGGCCGGACGCGGCGCCTCGTCCTGCGCGCCCCGACGGGCTCGGGCAAGTCGACGCGGATCCCGCAGATGCTCCTGGACCTGGGGCTGGTCGAGGGCCAGATCGTCGTGCTGCAACCCCGCCGCATCGCCGCGCGCCTGCTGGCCGCGCGCATCGCGCAGGAGCGGGGGGCCAAGCTCGGCGGCGAGGTCGGTTACCAGATCCGCTTCGAGCGCGTCGAGTCCGCCCAGACCCGCATCAAGTTCGTGACCGAGGCCTTGCTGCTCCGCCAGATGGCCTCCGATCCGCAGCTCAAGGGCATCGGCGCCGTCGTCTTCGACGAGTTCCACGAACGCAACCTGCATTCGGACGTCGCCCTCGCGCTGGCGCGACGTCTGCAGGAGACGGGGCGGCCCGACCTGCTGCTGGTGGCGATGTCGGCGACGCTCGACACCGAGGGGGTGGCCCGCTGGCTCGGCGCGGCCGAGACGCTCGCCGCCGACGGCCGCACCTACCCGGTGGAGGTGGAATACACCCACCAGCCGCGTAATTCCACCCGGCCGGTCTGGGACGCCGCCGCCGAGCAGGTCCGGCGGATCCTGCAGGAGGAGGCCGAGGGGGACATCCTGGTCTTCATGCCGGGCTCCTACGAGATCATGCGCACCCTCGGGGCCGTCCGCAATCTGCCGGAGTCCGGCGGCGTCGACATCCTGCCGTTGCACGGCGAGCTGCCTCCGGAGGAGCAGGATCGCGCGGTCAAGCCCGGCCCCCGCCGCAAGGTGATCGTCGCGACCAATGTCGCGGAGACCTCGTTGACGATCCCCGGCGTCCGCGCCGTCGTCGACGCGGGTCTCGCCCGGGTCGCCCGTTTCGACCCGCACCGCGGCATCGATACGCTGCTCATCGAGCCGGTCTCGCAGGCCTCCGCGGAACAGCGCGCGGGCCGCGCGGGCCGCACCGGACCGGGCCGCTGCATCCGGCTCTGGTCGCAGACGGACCACGCCGCGCGTCCGCTGCGCGAGACGCCCGAGATCAAGCGGGTGGACCTGTCGGAGACGATCCTGCTGCTGTTGACGTCGGGCTGGGGCGACGCGACCACCTTCCCCTGGTACGAGAAACCCGACGACAAGGCGCTGCAACGCGCCCTGACGGTCCTGCGCGACCTGGGCGCGGTCGACGCGGCCGGCGCCCTCACGCGGCTGGGTCGCCGGATGGCGGTCTTCCCCGCCCACCCGCGTTACGCGCGCATGCTGATGGCGGCCGGCGAGTTCGGGTGCGTCGCCGAGATCGCCCGCATCGCCGGTTTGTCGCAGGGCCGCGACATCCTCTTCCGCAAGGTCGACGACCGGACGGAGAACGCGCGCGACGCCGTCGAGCAGGAGGAGGGCTCCGATTTCTTCACCCGGCTGGCGTTGCTGCGCCGCGCCGCGGACGTGAAGTTCGACCTCGACGCCTGCGAGCGGCTGGGAATCCACGCCCAGTCCGCCCGGCAGGCCGACCAGGCGGCGCGCCAGTTCCTGCGCATCGCCGAAGGGCAGGGTTTGCCCGTCGCCGACGGCCCCGCGGATCCCGCGGCGATCCGGCGCTGCCTCCTGCTCGGTTTCTCGGATCGCCTGGCGATCCGCCTCGACGGCGGGACGCTGCGGTGCGCGCTCGTCCATGGTCGCAAGGGCGAGCTCCGGCGGGAGTCCGCCGTCCGCCAGGCCAAGCTCCTCGTGGCGGCCGAGATCGACGAGATCCAGGCCCGCGGCGAGGTGACGACCTACCTGTCGCTCTGCACGGCGGTGGAGGAATCCTGGTTGCGCGAGCTGTTCCCCGAGGATTTCAGCGAGGTCTCGGCGGCCCGCTACGACCCGACATTGCGCCGCGTGATGGCGCGCGTGGAACGCCGCTTCCGCGACCTCGTCCTGGAGACGGTGGAACGCGACGACGCCCCGTCCGACGCGGCCAGCCGCCTGCTCGCCGAGGAGGTCATCGCCGGTCGGCTGGAGCTGGAGAAGTGGGACGGCCAGGTCGACGCCTGGATCCGCCGCGTGAACTTCCTCGCGAAGCATTGCCCGGAACTGGGGGTCGCGACCTTCGACGAGGCGGGTCGCCGGATGGTCATCGAGGAGGTGTGCGCCGGGGCCGTGGCCTACCGCGACATCCGCGAACGGCCGGTCATGGGCATCGTCCGCGGCTGGCTCACCCATGAGCAGGCCATGGCGCTCGAGCGCTATTGCCCCGAGAAGATCGTCCTGCCTCGCAAGAAGCACCCGGCCCGCATCGAGTACACCGCCGACGGCGAGGCGGAGGTCGAGGCCACGGTGCAGGAACTCTACGATTTCCCCGGCGCCAAGCTGCGCGTCTGCCAGGGCAAGGTGCCCATCGTCGTCTGCATCCAATCCCCCGCCCGGCGCACCCAGCAGCGGACCCGGGATCTCGATGCTTTCTGGAAAGGCTCCTACGAGCTGGTGAAGAAGGAACTTCGGGGTCGCTACCCCAAGCACGAGTGGCGATAGTCCCTCTCCCCGCCATGCGCCGCCGCGAATTCCTCTCCGTCGCCTCCGCGTATTCGCTGGCGCTTTCGCTTGGCGCCCAGGTCGCGCCCGCCGCCCGCGGCTCGCGCAAGAAGGGGCTGGGCCTCGTGGCGAAACCGGGCAACGGGTGGGAGGCGAAGGTCCAGGCCCTGCGTCCCGCCTGGCTCTACACCTGGGGCTCGTCGCGACCGGAAGGGTTGCCGCCGGAGATCGACTTCACCCCGATGGTCTGGGGTTATTGGGGGCAGGAGGCCTCCCTCGTGAAACTCGGCGAGAAGGCCAAGGCCGCCGGCCAGCGCCACCTGCTCGGCTTCAACGAGCCCGACGGCAAGGATCAGGCCAACCTCACCGTCGAGAAGGCCCTCGCCGCCTGGCCGGCCCTGATGAAGACCGGCCTGCGCCTCGGCAGCCCGGTCTGCGTGCATCCCGACAACGCGTGGATGCGGGATTTCATGCGCGGGGTGGAGGAGCGGAAGCTCCGCGTCGATTTCATCTGCATGCACTCCTACGGCGGACCGGACGCCGACGGGCTCGTCAACCGGATCCAGGCGATCTCCAGGACCTACGGCGGCCGTCCGGTCTGGCTGACCGAGTTCGCCGTCGGCGATTGGAACGCCAAGACCCGCGAGCAGAACCGGTTCAAGCCCGAGCAGGTGCTCGCGTTCATGCGCAAGGTCATGCCGAAGCTCGAGGCGCTCGAATGCCTGGAGCGGCATGCGTGGTTCCCCTCCCGCGCGGACAGCGCCGCGCTCGGCCCTTCCGCGTTGCTCGACGCCGCCGGCCAGCCGACGCCGTTGGGCGAGTATTTCCGCACCGTCTGACCATGGGCGCGCCTTCCCTCCCTTGGCATCAGGCGCCGATCCATGTGATCGACTTCGAGGGCGGTCCGCGCACCGGCGTCGTGGAGTTCGGCGTCGCGACGTTGCTCGGCGGCGAGGTCGTCTCCACGGCGACCGCGCTCCATGCGCCGCGGGCGGCCATCCCGGCGATCGACACGCAATGCCATGGGCTCGCCGCGCGCGACCTCGCCGGAGCCCGGCCCTTCGAGTCCGAATGGGACCGCTGGGTCTCCTTGCGCCGGACCGGCCTGTTGGCCGCCCATAACGCGACGGTGGAGCACGACCTGCTGCGCGCGACCTGGGCGCGCCCCTCCGCCGTCCCGGCGTTCGTCGGGGAGGGCGGGACGGTCGCGGACTGGGGACCCTGGATCGACACGTGCCGCCTGGCCCGGGCCTGGGCGCCCTCGCTCGGCGATTTCCGGTTGGGGCAACTGGTGGCCGACCTGCGCCTCGGCGCCCGGCTCGACGCCTTGGCCGCCCAGCATTGCCCGCCCAAGCGGCGGCGTTTCCACTGCGCCCTTTACGACGCCTTGGCGGCGGCCTTGGTGCTCCGCGCGCTGTGCGGGCTGGAGGGCCGCTCGCAGGCCTCCTTGGCCCAATTAGTCCGGGACAGCGTCTCCGCCCCGGCCGCTAATGATTTGATGCAGGGCGAGCTGGGTCTGTGAGTTTCCGCTTCACTCCGAGGGCGGGGGCTAACTAGATAGCCTTCCTCATGGCATCCAAGACTCCTATCCGCGTGGCCGTCACCGGCGCCGCCGGCAACATCGGTTACGCCGCCATCTTCCGCCTCGCCTCCGGCGCGGTGTTCGGGCCCGATCAGCCCGTCGCGCTCAACCTCATCGAGGTCGGCCCCGGCCTCAACGCGCTGACCGGCGTCGTCATGGAACTCCAGGACTGCGCCTTCCCGCTGCTCACCGACGTCGTCGCCACCGGCGACCTCGACGTCGGCTTCAAGGACGCGGACTGGTGCCTGCTCATCGGCGCGGTGCCGCGCAAGGACGGCATGGAGCGCAAGGACCTCCTCGGCATCAACGGCAAGATCTTCATCGGCCAGGGCCAGGCCATCGCCCGCAGCGCCAAGAAGACCGTCAAGGTCCTCGTCGTCGGCAACCCCTGCAACACGAACTGCCTCATCGCCCTGCGTTCCGCGGCCAGCCTCCCGGCCGAGAACTTCTTCGCGATGACCCGCCTCGACGAGAACCGCGCCAAGTCGCAGCTCGCGGGCAAGGCGGGCGTCCATAACTCGGTCGTCAAGAACGTCGCCATCTGGGGCAACCACTCCTCGACGCAGTATCCCGATTTCACCAACGCCACCATCGGCGGCCAGCCCGCCACGCAGGTCATCACCGACCATGCCTGGCTCAAGGAGACCTTCGTGCCGGACGTCCAGAAGCGCGGCGCCGCCGTGATCAAGGCCCGCGGCGCCTCCTCCGCGGCCTCCGCCGCCAACGCCGCCTTGGATACCCTCCGCAGCCTGCACTTCCCGACCCCGGCGGGCGATTGGCATTCCGCCGCCGTCCTTTCGAAGGGCGACTACGGGATCACGCCGGGAATCATGTTCGGCTACCCGCTGCGCACCAAGGCCGATGGTTCGTGGGAGATCGTCCAAGGTCTGCCGCTCGACGCCTTCTCCAAGGAGAAGATCGCCGTCACCGAGAAGGAACTGCTCGAGGAGCGCGCCACCGCCTCGGAAGCCCTCGGCCTCCAGCTCTGAAGTCCTGCTACTGAGCGCAAAGGCGGCCAGGGACCTCCCTTGACCGCCTTTTTTGCGCCCCTAGATTGGGGGTATGGACGCGCTTGCCGGAGTCGATTGGGTCAAGATCCTCGGCGCGGCGTGTTTCTGGTTGGCCTTGGTTTGGGCGCAGCACCTGGACCGGGGATTTCCCGGTTGGCTGCGTCGCCTGGGCCTGCCGGCCTTGTGCCTGTGGCTGCTGACGGACATCGTGGTCGCCGGCCCGGGTTTTTGGCCGGCCTTGGCCGCCGCGCCGGCCATCTTCTGGGCGCTCTGGCTCTGGGCGCACGGGTTGCGACGATTCCTCGCCGACGACCTTGCACCCTGGCCCCGGCGCCTCCTGGCGATGCTTTCGGCGACCGGTCCGTTGGTCGCGGCGACGGCCTGGGTGTGGTCGCGCTATGACCGTGCTTTCGCCGGCTTCCCGGATCCGCTCGCCACGCTCACCACCGTGCATTTCGCCATCACCTTCGGCGTCTTGCCGCTCGCGATGGCGGCCAGCGAAAGCCCGCTGCCGCGCTCGACCCGGCGTGACCTGGGACTGTGGCTCTACGTGCTCGCGGCGCCCGCCACGGCGTTGTGCTTCGCCTTGCGGGTCGATCCTTTCCGGCCTGGAGCGGCGGAAGTCGCCTGCGCGGTCGCCTTCGCCGCCGGTTTCCTGCTCTGGGCTTCCGGCATGCCCGTGCGGCGCGGCCCGTGGCCTTACGTGTGCCTCATCCCCGGTTTCCTCCTCGGGGTCGGCTACACGGTCGCGAACATGTATGGGTGGGCCTACCTCACCATCCCGCAGATGGCCGCGCTGCATGGCACCCTCAACCTGGTCGGCGCGCTGTGGCTGGCCGCGCAGGCGCCGGCCTTCGACGACGTCCAGCCGCCGGCGCCCGACCAGGAAGTCGCCGTCGCGGGTTGCGCCTTGGGGGAGGCCACCTTTGTCGATGAGCACCGTCGGGAGCTTGGTCCGTGGTCGCCCGAGGCTTTTGATCGGCTCAAGTCGGCCTTGCTTGGCTATCGATTCTATCCGGACACGGTCATGGTGCGGCGAACCCAGTTCGAGGATGAAGGCCGACCGGTGCGGGTCGGCGACCGGCTCGGGCTCGGGCTGCTGCTACCGAACCTGCCCGGGCTGCCCCCGTTCCTGCTCCCGGCCATCGTCGAGGTCGACGTCGCGGAGGCGGGCGCGGAGTTCGCCCGGCTGGGTTATGTCACGACCCGTCGCCATTATGGCCGCGGCCACTGGTTGGCCGAGGTCCGTCGCGAGGGCGAGCAGCTCGTGCTCATCGTCAGCTGCCATGTTCGTCCCAGCCGCTGGTACGTGCGCCTCGGCCAGCCGGTCTACCGACGGTTCCAGCTCGCCGCCTTCCGCGCGGGGCTGGCCAACCTGCAAGCCCTGCGTTGATCAAGGCGCGGCGAGCCGGACCAGCGTGATCTCGTCCGGGCGGCACGTCCCGAGGCGGATCTCGCCGTCGTTGGCCAGGCCGAAGATCGGCGGTTCGGGGTGGATCGTCGGGATCTGCCGGGCGGCGCGACCCGCGTTGATCTTCTGCAGGCCGACGAAGTCGAGGATGACGGGGTTCGCGCTCGCGAGCATCACCTTGTCGGACCGGACCCAGCTGGCGTCGTAGGTCGGTCCGCCGAGCACCTGATAGCGCTCGAGGGAGAGGATGGTCAGGGCCTGGCGTCGCGTCAGGCCGGGGATCGCGCAGACCTCGACGGCGGCCTTGGCCGCGTTCGAGGGCATGTCCAGGAATCGTTCGGCGTTCACCATGTTGCCGAGCGAGGCCGCCGCCATCGCCCCGTGCACGCCCAGCGACTTGCTGTCGCTCAGGACGGGCAGGTTGATCCAGAAGTCCACGTCGTCGAAAAGGGTCTTGGGGAGGATGCTCACGCGCGGGTTGCCCCACGGGACGTTCGGCGTGCCGGGGCTGGGCATCACCTGGTTCTCGTAGCGCAGGCGCGCGTCGCCGGCCCAGGCGGGCGCCAGCAGGTCCCAGGCCTGCGCCGGGTAGCCTTCGAAGCGCGGCTCATCCTTGCTCAACGCCGGGAGGAAGCCGCACGCCCGCATGCTCTCCTGCCGGCCGTCGCAGATGATGATGGCCTCCCGGGCGAAGCCGCGGCGGACCAGCGCGGCGCCCACGGCCCGCACGAGCGGCTTCGGGGTGCAGAGACCGAGACCCGCCTCCGAGGAGATCTTGAGGCCGCATTTCCGCAAGGCGGCGGGTCGCAAAGGGACGCCGGTGCGCGCTTCCTGCTCCGCCAGCAGTCGTTCCACCGCGCCCGCGTAATCCTCGTCCGCGAAACCGCCGAGCTTCTGCTCGATCAGCAGGAGCTTGGGGTCGGTCGCCGCGCCGGCGAGGCCGAGCCCGAGCAACAAGGCGAGGAGGAGTCGGGCGGCGCGCATGCCGGAGTCTCGCCCGGCGACGCCCGCTCCGCAAGCCGCTGTTTTGTTTGCGCCTCGGCCCCCGGGTGTCATTTTCGCCCCCATGACCGTGAACCCCTCGTCCTCGCAGCGCCGCACCCTCGCGCTGATCTTCCTGACGGTGTTCATGGATATCGTCGGCTTCAGCATCATCATCCCGCTGTTCCCGCACCTCCTGAACCATTACATCCAGGCGGAAGGCTCGGCCGGCACGCTCATCGGTTGGCTCGGTTCCCTGGCCGAGGCCATGGGAGGGGACACGGTCTTCAAGAAGACCGTCCTCTTCGGCGGCTTGCTCAGCACGCTCTACTCCCTCCTGCAGTTCGTCTTCTCGCCGATCTGGGGGGCGCTCTCCGACCGTTTCGGCCGCCGCGGCATCCTGACCGTGACCTTGGCCGGCAGCGCGCTCTCCTACGTCCTCTGGATCTTCGCCGCCCAGTTCTGGGTCGTGGTGCTGACCCGGCTCGTCTGCGGCATGATGGCCGGCAACATCGCCGTCGCCAGCGCGGCGGCGGCCGATGTCACCGACGAGAAGGAGCGCACCAAGGGCATGGCCGTCGTGGGCATCGCCATCGGCCTGGGCTTCCTCTGCGGCCCGATCATCGGCGGCTTCACCGCCCCGGACACCGCCGGGCCCGCCGCGGTCGCCACCGGCGCTTTCGGGCTCAACCTCTTCTCCAAGTCGGCGGCCATCGCGGCCGCCATGGCCGCCGCCAACTTCTTCCTGGTCCTCGCCTTCTTCCCCGAGACCTTGCCGCCGGAGAAGCGCGCCGCCAAGGACGCCCAGCGGCCCTCGATCTTCGACCTCGCCAACGTGCGCTCCCGCGAGGTGCGCCGGACCTCCTTCGCCAACCTCATCTACCAGATCGGCTTCACGGGGATGGAGAACACGATCGTCTTCCTCACGCTCGCCTTGTTCGCCTACAGCCCGCGGGACAACGCCGTGCTCTTCCTCTTCAACGGCGCCAGCCTGGTCCTCGCCCAGGGGATGTCCCGCCGCGTCGTCGGCCGCGTCGGCCAGCGCAAGGTCGTCCTCTTCGGCTTCCTCACCGCCGCCGTCGCCTTCCTGCTGGTCGCGGCGATCCCGACGCCGGTCGCCGGCGCGTCCCTGCCGGCCTGGGGCAAGCCCGTCTTCTTCCTCGGCATGGGGCTGATCTCCTTCGCCACGGGTCTCATCCTGCCCAGCGTCTCGTCCCTGGTCTCGCTCTACTCCGACGCCTCCGAACAAGGTCGCAATCTCGGTATCCTGCGCTCCGCCGGCTCGCTCGCGCGCGTCATCGGCCCGATCAGCGCCGCCTTGCTCTACTTCCATTTCGGCACGCACTGCTGGGTCTACGTCGGGGCCGCGGCGCTCATGGTGCCGGCTTTCTGGGTCGTGCGGCACCTGCCCGATCCCCAGCCGCGGGGCTGAGCGTCCTCAGCCGCGGGCGAGCCGGCGACCCAGCGCGTCGCCGCCGCGGATCACCTGCATCAGCGCGATGCCCCCGCGGAAGGCGCCGTGGAAATGCAGGCCCGGGTGGGCCGCTTCCGCCTGGTCGAGCGAGGCTTCGCGGCGCGTCTGGTCGATCCCGTATTGGGGGATGGAACGTTCCCAGCGCTGGATCCATTCCTTCGCCGGAGCGCCGCGGGCGCCGAGGGTCGCGCCCAGTTCCTCGTCGACCAGCTGCCGCAGTTCCGCGTCCGGCAAGCGACCCAGCTTGGGCTGGCGGGCGCCCCCGATGAAGCAGGCCAGCAGGACCTTGCCGTCGGGCGCCCGGCCCGGGAGCGCGGACGAAGGGAACAGGCAGCCGAGCAGGCGGCGACGTTCCTCGCCCGGGATCAGGTAGCCGAAGCCGTCCAAGGCGTGCGCGACCGCGGCGCGGTCGTAGCCGCGGGCGACGACCGCGACCGGCGGCGCCTCCGTCCGCTCCCAGTCGTGGAACAGCGCGCGCAGACCTTCGTCGAAGGGCAGGGAGGCCCAGTGCCAATGCGGCGCCGTCACGATCAGGCGCCGGGCCCGGGCGCCGTCGTCGCGACCCTCCGCGTCGCGCCAGGCGACGTTCCAGCCTTTCGCGTCGCGGCGGATGAGCGTGGACAGGGTGCCGAGCCGCAGCGCGTCCGCCGCGCGCAAGGGCGCCGCCATGGCCTCGGCCAAGGCCTGCATCCCCCCGCGGAAGCCCACGACGCGCCGCGGTTCGCCGCGGGTCCGCGCCAGACCGAGGATGATCGAGCGATGCGACTTCTCCAGGGCGTGGAGCCGCGGGAAGCAGTTCCCCATCACGAGCCGGGCCGGGTCGCCCGCGTGCACGCCGGAGACCACCGGGTCCATCAGACGGGCGGCCGCTTCGGCGCCGAAGCGGCGGGACGCGAATCCCTCGATGGTCTCGCCCTCGAAGCCGCCCCGGGGCAGGAAGAGGTCCCCGAGCAGCCGGGCTTTCCCGCGCAGGGAAAGGAGGTCCGACTTGAACAGGGAGGCGGGGCTCGCCGTGAGGCCGTGCAACTTGCCCTGCGACAGGATGTAGCGCTTGGCCGACGCGGCGTCAGCTTCCTGCAGCTGGTCCGCCAGGCCGTAACCATGCAGGAGGGCCAGGTCGGCTTCGCCTTCCAGCTGGAGGGTGTTGGGCCCGACTTCCACGAGCCAACCGTCCTCCCGGATGGTCCGGATGGTGCCGCCCACCCGCCCGGAGGGTTCGAGGACCTTGACCCGGGCTCCCTGCGCCTGCATCGCATGCGCCACGGCCAGCCCGGCGGGGCCGGCGCCGAGGATGATCGCATCGAGGTCCATGCGTTCAGCACAACTTCTTCCCGCAGGATTGGCAACCCTCCGTCCGGTCGTATGTCTGTGAGCACGGATGCGTCCACTTCTCTGCCTGCTCCTCGCTCTCCCGGGCGTCCTGACCGCGGACTCCTTGACCTTGGTCGATGGCACCTACCTGCGCGGCCGGATCGAGCGGATCGCCGACGGCAAGCTGGAGCTCCGGCCGCAAGGCTGGGCCGCGGACGCGCCGCTGAGCATCCCGCTGGCCCGCGTGGAATCCTTCCGGACCGACGACGCCGTGCGTCTCTCCGGCCGTCAGGGCGCGGTCCTCGAGGGGATGGCCTCGGCGGTCGGTGGCCGCGCCGCGAGCACCGGCGGGGCGGAGACCTTCGCGCTGGACGCCACCTTGGAACTCTGGCGGGAGCCCGGGGCTCGGCCGGCGGAGACGTCCCCGACGCGGCTCTGGAAGATGCACGCCGACCTCGATCTGTCCGGTCGTTCGGGCGCCGCGCGCGGCAGCGGCTTCAGCGCGGGGTTCCACGCCAAGGGCGTCACCGCCGCGGACACGCTGACGGCCGGGGTCCGGCTGGTGCGCGCGACCTCGGGCGACCAGACCTCGGCCGACGACCTGCACGTGAACCTGGCCTACGAGACCAACCCGACGCACGTGGTCTTCTGGTATGCGCGCACGGATACGGGTTACGACAATGCCCGGCAGGTCGACTTCCTCTCGGTCAACGCCGCCGGGATCGGCTTGCGCCTCTTCACGGATGCCCGGGGCAAACTGGACGCCCGCATCGGTCTGGCCCATCGTTACGAGAACTATGCGCTCGCCGGTCAACCGAGCCTGGGGACGCCGTCGATGGATCTCGGCCTGCTTTTCGAGCGGGATTTCGGCTGGGCCAAGATGGAGACCAACCTCTCGGTGGTCCCGTCGTTCGAGTCCGCCCAGGATTTCTACGTCCGCCATGAGTCCGCCCTGAACATCCTCCGCGGGGAAGGCCCGCTCTCCCTGAAGGTAGGGCTCTCCAATGATTTCAGGGGCCGCCCCCTCGCCGGACAGGTCAGGCTGGATACCTCCTATTTCCTTCGGGTGGTCTATGTTTGGAAATAACCAAACCCTGATTGCCTATTTTTATGCACAAAGTTTAAAAATAGGCATAAAGGGGTTGTGAATGGTTACCTATTGAAGCGTGGCACACAGGATGCTTTCCCCAAGGGGTCAAAACGACCAATTTTCACCAATCCCAACCATGAGCACCAACCCCGCACGTCGCAACGCCATCGAGGCGATTGCCTCCCAGCCTCGCCTCCAGGGCAGCTTCGACTTCCGCAACGAGAAGATCGACCTGATCTACGGCCAGAACGTCTTCTCCCTCGATAAGATGGAGAAGCGCCTCCCGAAGGACGTCTTCAAGTCCCTCAAGGCCAGCATCGAGGCGGGCACGAAGCTCGATGCCGCCGCGGCCGACGTCGTCGCCGCCGCCATCAAGGATTGGGCGCTCGAGCGTGGCGCCACCCACTACGCCCACGTGTTCTACCCGCTCACCGGTTTCACCGCCGAGAAGCATGACACCTTCTTCGAGCCCAACGGCAACGGCACCCTGGCGCAGTTCTCCGGCAAGGCCCTGATCCAGGCCGAGCCCGACGCCTCCTCCTTCCCGAACGGCGGCCTGCGCTCGACCTTCGAAGCGCGCGGTTACACCGCCTGGGACGTCACCTCCCCGGCCTATATCTTCGATACCGAGAACGGTTCCACGCTCTGCATCCCGACCGCCTTCGTGTCGTGGAAGGGCGAGGCCCTCGACAAGAAGACCCCGTTGCTCCGCTCCATGGCGGCCGTCAACAAGGCCGCTTCCCGCGTCCTCGCCCTCTTCGGCAAGAAGCACGGCTTCATCTCCGCCTCGTGCGGCCCCGAGCAGGAGTACTTCCTGATCGACGCCCGCCTCTACCACCTCCGCCCTGACCTCTACACCTGCGGTCGCTCCCTCTTCGGCGCCAAGCCCGCCAAGGGCCAGGAGTTCGAGGACCAGTACTTCGGCACCATCCCGGACCGCGTGCTCGCCTGCATGATGGAGACCGAGCGCGAGTGCTTCAAGCTGGGGATCCCGATCAAGACCCGCCACAACGAGGTCGCCCCGGCCCAGTACGAAGTGGCCCCGATCTACGAATCCGCCAACGTCGCCCATGACCACCAGATGCTGACGATGACGCTCCTCCGCCGCGTCGCCGCCAAGCATGGTTTCGTCTGCCTCCTCGCCGAGAAGCCTTTCGCGGGCGTCAACGGCTCCGGCAAGCACGTCAACTGGTCCATCGGCGGTTCCGGCGTCGGCAATCTCCTCGAGCCCGGCCATAACCCGCACGAGAACGCCCAGTTCCTGACCTTCTGCTCCGCGGTGATCCGCGCCGTCGACCTCCACCAGGGCCTGCTCCGCGCCTCCGTCGCCTCGGCCGGCAACGACCACCGCCTCGGCGCCAACGAAGCCCCGCCCGCCATCATCTCGATCTACCTCGGCGACATGCTCAACGAGGTCATCGAGCAGGTGAAGAAGAGCGGTTCCGCCTCGTCCTCCCGCAAGGGCGGTCACATGACCCTCGGCGTCGACACGCTGCCCGTCCTCCCGAAGGACGCCGGCGACCGCAACCGCACGAGCCCGTTCGCCTTCACCGGCAACAAGTTCGAGTTCCGCGCCGTGGG
>Ga0222712_10003658_pt1 | contig 16570 bp, 13 predicted proteins | sample C33_657DmetaG_FD_165043 | JGI IMG/M metagenome (GOLD analysis project Ga0222712, IMG submission 165043) | Estuarine water microbial communities from San Francisco Bay, California, United States - C33_657D | ecosystem: Environmental > Aquatic > Marine > Unclassified | place: USA: California...
TTCATTTTCAGTTCTTTTTTTATCTGAATTTTTCATTAAAACAACAAATTCTAAAATATATGGTTCTTGAGGAATAAATAATTTTTCATTTAATTTAATTTCTATTTCTAATCTTGATAGATTATCTATATTAACATCTTTTGAAAATTTATGAATTTTTGTATTATTAATCATAAATTCTGCAAATGGATCACTTGATATATTTTTTATATATAATTGTACTAATTTATCAGTATTAATATTATATTTATTTTCAGCAACATGTTTATTTTTTTCACCAATTATTTTCATAAATCCTAATAATGATAATATATTATTTTGATATTCTCTATCTAAGTATAATTTTACTCTGTTATTTAAATTTGTTTTAATTACAATTTTTCCTTTTAATAAACTAAATTGTATTTCATGTTTATTTCCAATTTTATTCATCATTTCAATTAATCCATATATATCATAATTATTTTCAGGTATTGTCATTACTTTTAATTTATTTGAATTAATATAAACATCTTCTACATAATTCTCAGTATCTGAACTCAACATATCATCATCTACTTTATCTTCTATTTTTTTATCATCTTCGCTAATTACATTAAAATATAATTTATTATTATTTGAATTAATATTATTTTCATCATATGGAATATTATAATTTAATAATTGAATTCCAGTTACATTTGTAAATGATTCATTTAATGAATGAGTAAATTTACCAGTACTGGCTCTAATAATAATTTGTTTTTCATTTATTTCTCCATATTTTTTAATTTTATTTTCAATATCGGCTTCTTTTCTTCTTATTTGTTGTTCTTTGCTTTGTATTAATTTTTGTTTTTCTTCTAACTCTTCAGTCATATTTTGTAATCTTGATACTTCATTTAATATTTCTTCCTTTTTCTCAGATAATAATCTTATTTTATCATCAGAATCATTTGATCCATTATTCATTACTTGAATTTGTTGTTTTTGTAATGTTTTTAATTTATCTAATAATAAACCAATTGTGTTTTCATATTCAGCTAATTTATTATCTGGATCATTTTGTCTTATATCATAATTTTCTCTTTCTGGTTCTCTTCTATAATCATCTCTTTCTGGTTCTCTTCTATAATCATTTCTTTCTGGTTCTCTTCTATAATCATTTCTTTCTGGTTCTCTTCTATAATCATCTCTTTCTGGTTCTCTTCTATAATCATTTCTTTCTGATTCTCTTATATTTCTAATATCTCCTGTACTTATCTGTGTTTCATTTTGATTAATTCTTCTTTGTGGTTGAGCTATTCTTTGTTGATTAATTCTTTGAGGTTCTGCATCTTCATTATTAAAACGTACTTGTTTTTTATTTTCTTCTCTTACTTGCTTTTGATCTTCTCTTACTTGCTTTTGATCTTCTTTAGGTTGTTTTTGATCTAATACATTTCTTTCTGCTTGATATTGTTTTAATCTTTGTTCAAGTGGTGTATTTTCATCTATTTTAAATGTAGTTGGATTAATTCCAGTATTCCATTGTTTAATATCCATATTACCTTGATAATCTTGTATTGATCCATCTAATGTATCATAATTATTATCTACATCATTTATTGTTCCAAAATCAAAATTATCTTTTACTGTATTACTTATATTTGGAGTACTTTTTGGATCTGCCGATTTTAAAAACTCTGCAGCGCTCAATTGTGGAGGTCTTTGACTTTCTTGTTTAATTTTAATATTATCTCTAGCTAATCTATTTAAATTTTGACCACCATCTCCTTTTAATTCTGGAGGGGTATTTGGTTTAACATTTAAATTTAATGATTGTTTATATTCATTTTGTAATTCAGAATATCGCGATTCAATTGATTGAGAAAAATCACTTTTTTTTCCAAAATTATTATTTTCATTTTGATTAAATCTTCCTTGGAATCCAATTGAATTTTGTTGTCTAGGATCCATTTTAAAACTATCATTAAATGAAGCATATTTATCATCTGCAAAACCAGGTCTAGTCGTTACTAAATTTTTACGATCTCCATATAAATTTTGATCTCTATTCATATGAGAATCTTGACTAAATTTTTCTTTATTTAAAATATTTTCTTTATTTATATCATTATAAACTATTTGATAACTATTATTTATAAATTGTCTTAATATATGTTTATAATTATTACCATTTACTCTTTTAATATCAATATTGCTAAAAACTTGATTCATTACATAAATTATTTTTCGTGTTAATTTAGTTTTTTGATCACTATTTAATTCTAAACTTAATTTACTTACTAAGTTCTTATAGATTATTCCTATAATTTTACTATTAATAAATTGTTCCTTCATAATACATTTATCTAAATAATTTTTTATATTATAACTTATTATAAATGGATTTCTTTTTAAATCAAGTGGCCGATGTTGGTACACGAATAACTTGGAGTGATAAACGTTTTAGACGATTTTTATTTGAAATAAGAGATTTAATGGATTTCAAAGGAGAGATTAATAATAGTTGGGGAATGTATTCTTTATATATCCATTCAAATGGAAGAACTATAAAAGAATTTGTTGAAAGACTTAATCAATATACAGTTAATATAGATAGTACAGATAGAGATATTAAAATATATCCAAATCCATATCAATTTAATATTATATTTAATGGTGATAAATATAGTAATAAACCAGTCATACAAAGAAAATTTAAGGATATTAAATATTTAAAATTAGAAACTGTTACACTACCTAATGAATATTCAATCAAAAAAGAAGTATTAAATATGGATGCAAATTATAATAATATATATGTATTTTTTGATACAAATTATTCTGGAATTAAATTAAATACTGTTTATACAATTGGAGTTCCAATAGGTAGTCCTGCAGTATATATTATACCAGTAAGTATTTTTATAAATAATACAGATTGGGTTATTAATTATATAATTAGTAATGGACAAAATATATTAAATGGTGATTCATCAATTGTATATGAAATGAATAATAGTACATTATATAATAAATATTATATCGATACTACAAAAAAGATTTCTAATGATAGATTTTTTTATGTATATATACCAGAAATTAAATCACAAAATTATACAACATCTGGTGATAAAGTAACATTTATTGTAAAATGTACTGGAACAAATGATTATACATTATTAAATAATATATATCCCACATTTATGTTTTATAAAGATTCTAGTTTAGAAAATACAAATAAATATACTGTTACCATATCTGATAGATATGGTAATACATATAAAGTAAATAATATGGATTATAATGCTAATATAGAAGATTGTAATTGTCAAAATGAAATTGATTATTCATGCCGTTGTACATATATTAGAAATCCTTATTATGTAAAATTACAAGTTTCATTACAATTTAAATTTGGAACTTTTGAAGATGATTTATATAAAGAATTATTAAATTCAAATCCCAAGCAATAGTTTTATTTGATCTATTAATTTTTGATAAATATTATTATGATCATTTATTTCATATTTATTTCTTAAATGTGATATTATTGTTATGAATTTTATTTTTTGAATTATATTTTTATTTCTAAAAATATCCAAATAATCTATTCCTTTTAATGGTACAAATATAAATTCTTCGACTGAAAAGAGCTTTGATTCCTCTAATTGATTTCTTATATAATTATTTATTATAAATTTATAATTATTTTTTGATTTTTTAAATATAGATGATAAATGTCCTATATTTAATATATTCTCTTTTGTTGTATTTGCATCTGAATTATCAACATTATTATATCTTATATTTTTATAAAATGAATTAGTACATTTTTTTGTACATTCTATATTTTCTTCATCATAATTACATCCATTTATTAAATGCAATCCATTCGCTTTTGTTGAATTTTTTGGAATATTTCCTTTTTCATTTGGTAAATCTCCTAAATTAATTTTACCTTGATATGGTTTACCTTCAACTTTATTTAATTTTTTTAACCATTTAATATCAGATTCTGTTCCTTTTGTAATTTCTATTATTTTTGCTTTTAATGATTCATCTACTAGTATCTTATGTCTATTTAAATATGTATAAATAAAATTTTCATGAATTATATCATCTACTTTTTCTATTCTAACAGAGTGATCTTTTTTTATTTCATCTAAATCAATTATATATCCACCTAAATCCAAAATAAAACAGAAGTTTTGAACAATTGATTTAGCATCAGGATATTTAAAAAATGGATATATTAATGATTTTTCTAAAAATCCAGTTTCATCTTTTTTATAAAATTCATTTATTTTTCTAAAAAAAGAATCAAAATATATTTCACCCTTATCTACTCTTATTTTATATAAATCATTTACATCTATTAATTTTTCAATTGTATCTATTTCTGGTGTAAGCCATTTTGTAAATAATTCTTTTAAATTTAATATTTCTGCATGTATTGCATTTTTTGGAAATATTATATTTGTTTCTATTTTATTTTTAATAATTCTTGTTTTTGCGATTCTTGAATATCCAATTAAATTTAAATAAAATTTAACTGATTCTAATTTTAATTCTACATCTTCATTAGAATCTGTAATATATTGATTTAATTGACTACCTGAATATGTTATATCATCAGTAAATATTAATAATATTTTTTTTCCTTTAAATTTATCTTCTATAATCTCAGGATTATTATCTAATATACTTAATATTTCACTAGTTCTTTGATATATATTTTCTATCTTTAACCCTTTTAATTTTAATACATTTAAAAAATATAAATTAAAATAAAAATTACTTTTAGTAGTATTTGCAGAAGTAATTATATATATTGGTATTATATCTTGATTTGCTTTTAATAATTCAATTAATTCATCAGCATTATCATTATATATCTTTATAGTTTCTTCACAAGTTACATATCTTACACTATCATATATTTTCTTTATAAAATTTAAATATTTACTCGCATTTGGATGTGATCTAGTATAATCTTCTATATGTTCTGTATGTATTTTTAAATCTGTATCATACTCAGATAAATTTAATAGTTTAATATTTTTATCAACAAGTTGATAAACATATTCTGATATATTTGTCATAATATATAATAAATATAATAAATATTTCATAAATTAATTTTTTTGACTATGTTTACCGTTAAAGGTTTAAACATTTAGTATTTGACTTAGAAACCAACACCAAAAGTCACACGGTCGCGGACCGTCTGAAGAGGCTCAAAGTTGTAGAGGCGACCATCCTCATAGTAGACAACCATCATATCTGGCTCAGGACCGTCGCCCTCAGGAACCATCATAATTTGACCAGCACGAGTGATCACCTTCTGGCGACCAACTGGAGAAACCTTACCAGGTGTCATCTTACCTACATTGCGAATAATTAGCTCACCGGTAGCATCCTTACGATATGTCTGTTGCGAACACTTCATTGCAAAGTCTAGCCAACCACGAGTAACACCATTCTGGAGAAGGTTGCCACCAACACCAAAAACAATATTCTCTGCACTCCACTTGTTACCATCAGAAGCAAGTTGGGCATAGATGTCCTCAACATCATCGGTTGTCACACTATCACCATAGATGACCTTGAGCCAACTAGGAAGAACAAAGTAACCCTTGCTGTTAACCATGACACCACCAGTCTCAGGAGTGAGGTCAATAAGGTTGTCGCGAGCACGAGCAAAGATAGCACAAAGCGTCTGTGCATGACTCATCTTACTACCATTAGCATTTAGCACAGGAGAATCCGGGCGAAGAACCGTGAAAGTAAGAACACCCTTAGAGGCACCAAATGCCGCGCGTGCCATAAGCCGACTGCGGAGAGTACCTGGAAGAGTAACAGCATCAACAAACTCGAGAGTATTGTAGGTGTCAATCGGCCAAGAAAGGATGCCAGTGGGATAGGTATCAAGTGCGATCTCGAAGGGAATCATCTCACCATCCTTACCACGACTCATTGCCACGTTGTGCTCACCAGCGGCAACACTAAAAGCAGGCATCTTGGCCTTACCAGTAGTAGGGTCAATGTCTGGCATCAGCTTCATTACGTGCATAACACCAGCTACAGTATCACTTCCACCAAGCCCTGCCTCAATAGCAGCCATGCCACCAATATCAGCACCACCCTCAGCAACGCATGCGCGTGCACCAAAATCGTGGACACGTGAGCTGAAGATAAGAGGGATTAGATCCGGATTGGTCGTATTATTGAGCCACTTATGGACAATTGCGCGGTACTCTGTTGCGCGAGTTGCAACAGACGTAGGGTACCAAATGCGCTGCAGCTGTGCCTCAAAGAAAGGAACAGCCTCAGGCACTGTAGTACTCTCAACAACCATAATAGCCGTACCACGAGGCACAACCGTGCCCTCTGGAAGAGCCTTGATCCGCATGGGAATCTTACCACCACCTGCGACAATCTTCTCCCACATATCACCCTGATAAACACCAGGGCCAAAATGGGCATCACAGAAATCCTTAATCTCAGTAAGATGCTCAGACTTGACTACGAGGGAAGCCATGAAAGATGCAATGTGCATCTGACCAACCGCAACAACCTGACCAGGACCAGACTTGCCAACACGGGGGGTGATGTGAGCATATGTGCTCACAAGGGTCTCACCATTCCCATTGTACTGATGAGTCAGCTTATAGCTGTCAGAAATCAGTCCAGGGTTCGCACCAGAGGGAGGGAAAGGATTTGGAAACTCGCCTGCGCTCAGGCGAGACGATACACACACATCATCAACAATAGAACTAGTAATGTTCATTTTATAGAATAGATGTATTCTATGGATTTCTTTAATGTAAAAATTTCAATTTTTTATACATTTGATTAAAAATTGAATTTTATTATGTAAATAATATATTAATAATATATTATATTAAGATGTCAAACAAATTAAATGTATCTTACGTGTTGTCAAATGTACTAGAATATTCAGAAGCGAACCCTAGAGAGTATACTTATATTGGAATTGGTAGTGCACCGTATCTTTCATTAGATAAATTAGATGAACGCTGGGATCAAATTCTTCCAAAATTTTTAATTGAATATATTCAATCTACTGATGAAACTATTAGGGTTATCCATATTGATCCTGAATTTAATCGTCATCTAGAAAAAATGAAAGAGTATTTTAAAAATGGTAATTGGAAAAAGCAAATTAGTCTTGAATTTGAATATGATAACTCAGATGAAATGCATATTTGGCGAACCAACGATCATCGTATTGAAATTATTCTTATTCCTGATTCATTTCATCATCCTAATAGATGGAGTGAAGAAGATAATGATTGGTTTTTTCAAAAATATGTAAACTTAACTTTAAAATATAAGTATAAACTTGTTGTTCAAGAATATACTGGACACGAATTAAATGATCTTCGGAAAAAACTTTATGATGAATGTCTTGATAGAGAAACATTCAAAAAGAAAATCTTAATTGATGTTACTTATGGTAATGATTGTCATTGTGGAACCAATCTATCAAAGTATAGACCATTTTATGACGAATATCTTGATTTTTATAATATGACATTACTCACTAAGCAGGAAATGATTAACATTATTGGAAAAAATCAAGATATTGATGAAATTATTAAGGTATTTTTCATAAAGAAATTTCGTAATCTTGTAAATTATATTCATGTAGATTATAGACGCAAAACAAAAGGTGATACAATTATGTATGGACACGATGGATATAATAATCAAAGTTCACCTGATGAAATTATGCATATTCTTCAACATGAACTAAATCAGATTTTCTCAGTTTTTGAAATGCTAAATCTAATGTCTTCTGAAAAGAAAGACTTAATTACAATTCTATTTCAAAAATATAAGGAATATGATATGTATCAATGGAATCAACAAATTTTAAGTATTGCTTAAAATTAATTAATTTATGTAAAAATTGTATTTATTATATAAATTAAACAATTAATCTTCTGAATCAAGAAATCCATCATCTGGCTTCTTAACAAAACTTTTTGGTTGGAAAACTGGTTTATTTGTTTTTTTTCTGCTATCCATATCTTCCTTAAATTTAAGAGCTTCAGTTTTATTTTCTCTTAAAAATTTAATTTTATCCCATGTTACTTTTAATTTTGGAACTGCTTCTTCAAACCATTTATCTTCTCGATAAATAGATGTATTATGAGATGTTACTATTCTAAAAAATAATGGCTTGTCAAATTTATAATTTTTTGATAATGGATCTTTTTCAAATTTTTTCTTTTCTTCATCAATCCAATTTAATATATCACCTTTTGACATATCTAAAGATGGTGGATATATATATTTACTATACCATTCTCTTCTTTCATATTGTACTTTTTGTGTAAATTTAATTGGAAGTAATTGGATTACTGCACTTCTACCAAAATTTGGATTAATTTTAACAATAGTATTTTGATTTTCTGTGTGATCTAATAAATGATTGTCATTCATAAATTTATCATGTGCTGTAGTTTCTTCATCTGTCTCATATTCTTTAATACTTAATTGAATAAAATCACATCTTTGTAAATTACAACATTGTAATTGTAATTGAACTTGAACCCAATAATAATATGGACATATTCCATCTATAATAGTACCACTTGTTTTTATTTCTCTTGTCATTGGACACTTAATTTCAACCATAGTACCTAAAAGTGGTGAACCTCTAGTGCCATCTAATTTATATGCACTGCATATACCATCTGGACTTGCACCAATAAAATCAATTTCTGGATGTTTTAGTAATCCAAATTCTCCAACCTTTACATCATATACGTGTTGATAAAACATTGTTGCTATATGTTCATACTTTTTACCATGATGAACATATTTATTTTCACTAAATTCTCTTCCAAATACTTTCTCGTAAATAAATTGCTCTAATGTATCATATTTACTTTCACCCATTGCTTGGGCTGCAGATGATGCAGTAATCATATTATTTCTCATATCAAACCAAGCTTGACTTTTTTGTTCAGGTTGTGGTAGATTTAAAAGGTAATAATAATGTTCTTCTAATTTATCATATGCAATATCTGTTTGAGTTTTAGATATACTTATTTTTGATTCTTTACAATCAATATATACATATATTTTCTCAAGTAATTCTTTTATTTGATCTTTAATTATAGATCTTGAAACATATATATTATAATATTCATTTATATTTAGATGACAATAATCAATTAATTCTTCCAATTCATCTTTTGTGAATTTATTTGTATTATTTTCTTCTATATATATTTCTATTATTGTTTTTAAATCTTCTTTGTAATCCATTATGTTCATATATAAAGATATCTTTATATATGAAAATTAATTATAAATCAATTTTTTTTGCAATGAGTTATTTATAATTTATTAATTTTTATAATAACTCCATTTTTTTCATCATATTCAACATTCTTTAATGTTAATTTTTTTTCATATAGCATTTTTTTAATTTCTTTTTCATCAAGATTATTTTTTCTAGAATATTCAACTACTTTCATTTCTCTATGAAAATATGGTAATTTATTCCATGGTTTTTTAAACATATTTTCAACTAAATTATCAATCATATTTTTTTTAAGTTCTTTTTTAACTATCTTTTTTTTATTTTCTTCAATAAGTTCAATATTATTTAATTCAGGATAAGCACTTTTAATATTTTTAATTCTATCATCAACCATTTTGTTAAAAATTCCATTTATATAACTCATCTTTATTTATATAATCATAAGTCCTTATATAAATTAAATTCATTTTTTTTACTCTTTAGCTATAATTTAAACTTCTGAATGATGTTTATTACTATCATCACGACATACAGGACATTTATAATTACATTCTATTAACCATTTATCAATACAATCTTTATGAAAACTATGTTCACAATTTAAAATTCTCAATTGTGATTCTTTATCATATTCATCTAAACATATGGCACAACTTTTATGTTTTTCATTATCAACTTCTGCTAAAGTTTTAATTGGTAATTTATCAAGTTCATCTGTATTAATAACATTTTTTACATCATTCATAGGTTGTTGATTAATTATTGGATTAGTTAAGATTATATTAAACATATCAATAGCAGTATTAAATAAAATATTATTATTTATTGGATATTCTACAAATTGTATATTATAAAAAGGATATTGAATTGGTTGATATACTAGATCTTGTAATCCTATATATTCAACATTATTTCTAAATGGATCTGTAAAAATATTTGCATTATTTGGAGTATTAATATATTCAATATTAAATAAATTTAAAAATCTATTATTAATTGACGAAGTTCTTGGTTCTTCAACTTCATTTGATCTATTTGAATTAGATGATTCAGATGATTCGTTCGAATCATTAGATTCAGATGATTCATTTGAAGTCAATAATTCTTCTTCAATAATTTTACATAATTCATGAAATCTAACATTAAATTCAATATAAATATAATCTCTTCTAATCCAAAAAAAATCTTTAAGTGTATTATAAATTTGAGTATTTGTTAAGGTATTTTCTTTTAAAAAAACGATCGATTCTTTAATTATTTTATTTATATCATCTTTATATTCATATTGTAATGATAAAAATATACCTTCAATAATATCATTTGATATTAAATTATTTGATGTATCAATATTCATCATTAAAGAATTAATTAATTGATTCATTATATATCTAATATTATTTATTAATATAAAATATATATTTCAATTTTATTGTTTTGATATTAAAATTTTTATATATTTTTAAAATATGGATAAGATCAAAAAATTTTTTGAATTAAATATATTTGAATTTATACCAATATTAATAGGTATTTATTTTATATTAAATATTTTAAAAATAGATATATATATCATTGGAACATTTATATTATTTGGTGGTTATTTTTATTATAGATATAATTTTAATGAAGATGAAAAAGTTAATATTATTAATACAAAAAAAGAAGAAAAATTTAAAAATGTAATACCATCATTAATAAATAAATATAATGATATTATTGATTTCTTATATTTTATAAGTGATTTTAAACAATATAATCAAAAAGTTTATGATGATTTATTAGTTAATCTTAATGATTTTTTAACTTTATACGAAAATTCTTCAATAATAACTGGTAATAAAAAAAAATTATATAATGACATAATTTTAGATACTAAACAAAAAATAATGGATAATATGACATCATTTATATATAGTTTTAATAATAGTCCTATATTAAGAGAAAAATTAAACATTTCTATTAATAAATTAAATACTATTTTATTAAATTATATGCAAAAATTAAATATTAAAGAAGATTCTATTAATCCAGCTAATAATTATTTATAAAAATTCTTCTATCTCCATTTGGCATTCCTCCCATTCCTCCACTTCCCATTCCTCCCATTCCTCCCATTCCTCCCATTCCTCCTATTACTCCCATTCCATTCATTCCTCCCATTCCAAATGGTGTTTGATTCATTGATGGTGCAAGTACTACTGTTCTTGTATAATTTACTAATGATAATAAAATTGATACTAATAAGAATCCTAAACCAATATATAATATTCTATTATCCTTTAATAAAACCTTCATAAAACCAACAGGGTTTAAATTTTCTTCTCTACTAAAATCATTTAAAACCGCCATTCCTGCACCAGTTATGTTATTAACAAGTCCAGGCTTTCTAGATGTTCTTCTACTTGTTCTAATAGATGATCTTTTAATTGATCTATTAGATGATTTTCTACTAATTTTTCTACTTATTTTTTTACTTATTTTTTTACTTAATTTTTTACTGGATCTCCATCCTTGTTTATTTAATCTATCTCTATTTGATCTCTTAGATTTACTTATTTTTCCTTTACTCAATCCTCTCTTACTAGAGCCTCTCTTACTAGAGCCTCTCTTACTAGAGCCTCTCTTACTAGAGCCTCTCTTACTAGAGCCTCTCTTACTAAGGCCTCTCTTACTAGAGCCTCTCTTACTAGAGCCTCTCTTACTAGAGCCTCTCTTACTAGAGCTTCTTTTTCCTTTTCCTTTTGCTTTTCCTTTTCCTTTTCCTTTTCCTTTTCCTTTTGCTTTTCCTTTTGCTCTTCCTTTTGCTCTTCCTTTTGCTCTTCCTTTTGCTCTTCCTTTTCCTCTGCGTGATCCTTGTGATGTTTCTGTTTTTGGAGTGTTTATTGCAGAATCTGTAGATGAAGATGCAGTATTATCAATAGCGGTTGTTTGTGTATTTGGAGTTGTTGATGTATCTGTTGATGTGTTTGTTGATGTATTGGTTGCAGTTTCTTGACTAGATGCGCTAGCATTACTATCTGATTCATCAAATCTTTCTTGTTTTGAATTAAATAATTCAACTAAATTTATTAAACCATTTGGTAAATTACCAAAATTTTCACGTCTTCCACGTTTTCCACGTTTTCCACCACGTGATCCACGTTTTCCACGTTTTCCGCGTTTTGATGCACGTTTTCCGCGTTTTGATGCACGTTTTGATGAACGTTTTGATGCACGTTTTGATACACGTTTTGATACACGTTTTGATGCACGTTTTCCACGTTTTGATGCACGTTTTCCACGTTTTGATACTTTTCTAACCTTTGATACTCTTTTACGTTTTAATGATTTTTTAGGCTTTGGTTGGCTTACATCAGATGTAGTTGTTGTTGTTATAATTTCGGTTGTTCCTTCATTAGTACCATATTTTTTTCTTTTTAAATTTAAAACTGTAGTTTGTTCTGGAGTAGTATAACATGTTGATGAACAAATTTCTGGATTCTCAGGAGTATAACATAATGGTGAACAAGCTCTTGATTTTTTTTCTGGAACATCCTCTACATGTAAGTTTATAATATCTGGTATACGCTTTGCGATATCCTTTGCAATTTTTGGTGAATATTCGTTTTGTAATATTGTTAATACCTCCTTTTCTATATTATTTCTAATATTATAATCAGTCATATAATTTAATTTATAAAAAAGATTTATAAATTATATTAAATTTAAATTATTTTTATATAAAAAAATTGATTTAAATATTTTATAATATAAAATATATATTATAAAACATGTTATATACAATTTGTCCAACATGCGGTCATCTACTAGCAGATATAGAAATAGAATTTTCTGAAAAATATCAAAAAATAATTAATAGCAGTGAAAGTGATGAAAAAAAAGAAAAAGATATGAAAAAGATATTTATTGATTTTAAAGTGCCTAAATATTGCTGTAGAATGAGATTAATATCTTATTTAGATCATATTAAAGTTATTATTTAGTATTATCATAAACAATTTCTATATTATTATTTTCTTTATTATTTTCATCAGGACTTTCTTTATTATTATTAACAGAATTAAAAGTATTCTGATGTAATATTGGTTGTGTCATAAGTGTTACAGGTGTAGAAGATGAATTATTTGTGAGTTCATTAAATATATTTTCATTATTTAATATTATATTAATAATATTTTTTAATTGTACTTTATTTTTATTCCATATATTATCTGGAATTGGTTGTGAATCTTCAACTAAATATTCCATTTGATTTATTATATTATCAAGAGTTTTTGTGTTAATTTCATTTATATTTGTTAATTTTTCAAACATTAATATTTTTTCAATTGTTGCAGTTATTTTATGATAACCATTTGCTAATTTTAAATGAATTGTAGCTAATTTTCCATAATCATAATAATTTTGCATAGCTACTAATAGTGTAGCAACACATGATGCAACACCATTTGAAATTAATAATGGTTCATTTGACGCTGATAAATTTGAAAAGATTGTTGTTGTATTAAATATTCCAACTAAAATACTTGGTACACCCATAAATCTATTTAACTTATCATAATATATTGATGATTCTTTGTGACATTTATAATATACTTTACATTTAGTATACCAATATTTAAGTACTAATCTTGTTGATTCATTAAGTTTTGTTTTTGTATTTTTATCACTAATTATAAAATTATCACTATTATTTTCCATATATATTATAAATTGAAAATAATTAATTAATATTCAGTATTATTGTCCATATAAATAAATTAATTGATTAATTCTATAATCTTTCCAATACCTCTTGTATTACCTTCTCTAAAAAAGAATAATATATTCGTTTCTAATACTTCTGGATATCTACTAAATTGAAATATACACTCATATTCATTTGGTTTATCTTCATTTTTTTTAATATCTATAATTCTTGCAGATTGACGTATTGTTCTACAATGTATTATTGGTTGATAATTTACTCGAATATTTGTAGTTACACTATTAAATATCTTAATAAGTGATCTAAATTTAAAATATACTTGGTCTACTAAATTTTTATCACTTATAATTAATCCTTTTCTGATTTGAGATATATTTAGTGTCTCTTTTGAATTCACAAATTTAATACACGTATTGCATACATTATTAGGTTCTGTTGATTCAACTAATTGACGATTATTATCATGAATACTTCTAATTCTTATCTGATAGAAATATGTTTTTTTACGATAATCTTCAATATATCCATCAATATGATTTTGAGGAAAATATATTGGACCAATAAAATAGTTGTTATTTACTTCTATTTTTTTATTCCATAATGAGCCACTAACAACAATACCTAATCCGGTTATTAAATATTTCATATCAATATACATAATAAGATCTTTTAATTGAATACTTTGTACTATATTTTGATTTTTTGGTAAATTTTTAAATATTTCATGAATATGTTCTATATTTTTTCCGGTTTTACAAGATATTGATAATATTGGTATTGATTGATAATGATCATTATCTTTAATTTTTTTTATATAATTTGTTAAATTTTCATCATTATCTATAAAATTTAATTCTCTTTTAAACATTTTTCCATTAAATAATTTTTTTATTTGTAATCTTGTTTTCTCATATACATCTTTTGGTGTCATATCAATTTTTGTTAAAAGAATCATTATTGGTAATTTTAAATATAATAAGATACTTAGATGTTCTTCAGTAATACGATTTACCCCCATATTTGAACCAATTATAATTATTCCATAATCTACAAAACTTCCTAATATTCCATATAATGTAGTTTTAAGATATCGTTCATGACCAGCTAAGTCTACTAAAGTAATATTCTTTTTTAATTCATTATATTTAATATAATTAAATGATAACTGCGATGTTCTACCACTTTCAAGTTCATGTTTTCCCTTTAAAATAAGGCTTCTTGCATATCCCCTACCATCATCATTAATATTTCTTGTTAAAACACCGATTGTTGTACTTTTACCAGCATCAACAGATCCTCCAATACATATTTTTATATCTGTCATATATATAAATATATGTTATTTATTTATATATAAAAATAATCAATTTTTATAATATAGAATGATATATTTTACTAAGATTGAAAATAATAATCTTATAATAAAAATAATAGAAAATAATAATACATATTCTTTATTAATTAAAATAAATATTTATCATGATACATTGCATATATTTAGAGATTTCTATTATAATATACATAAAAATATACCATTAAAAATTAATTTAGATGATACATTTATTGAATATAAAGATAATATTATTACATTTGATAATCTAAATTTTCAATTTAAAATAAATAAAACACCCGAAATAATTGATATGTTTGATAAGATAATAACAAACTTAATGATTTATGATATGGAGCACGATAGTCCAAGAAAAGGTACAACTCCTAAATTTTAATAATTAAAAATTGATATTTTTAATTATTAATTCTAACTTCATAACTATAATATATATAATATGACAACTAGATATACACAAATTGAAGAAATGGGTCTTAAGGCTTATCCCCATATGTATGATTCAAATTTTAATTTTGATTCATTTCGATCATTTGAAACACTTTCAAATGGTGAGAAAAATAAAACATTCTTCTTTAGAGGAGTTGGTAGAATTCTTCTAAAGAGAGAGGCATCTAAGAAACTATATTTTTATAAGCTTCTTGTAGATGGTAATGATGTACAAGTATGTTCAAATCTTAGTGATTATCAACAAGAGAGCAAGGAGGTTCTAAAGGATTCCGAAGAATTTATTTGGAATAAGAATAGTTCACTTGGAGATATTATTGGATTTAATGGATTTATTGGTAAAACTGATAAGGGAGAACTAACTGTTTTTACAATTGAAGGTAAAATTCTAACTCCTTGTTTGCATACAATTCCAAAAGAACATTTTGGTGTAACTGATCCTGAAATTAGATATGGTCAACGTTATCTTGATCTAATTGTTTCTAAAGATGTTCGTAATATTTTTAAGACTCGTTCTAAAATTATTAGAACTATGAGAAATATCTTTGATGATGAAGGGTTTATGGAAGTTGAAACTCCAATTCTTGCAAACTCTTATGGTGGAGCAAATGCAAAACCATTTAAGACTTTTCTAAATGAACTAAAACAAGACATGTTCATGAGAATTGCACCTGAACTTTATCTAAAGCAACTTGTTATTGGCGGATTTAATAAAGTATTTGAAATTGGTAAACAATTTAGAAATGAATCAAGAGATTTAACACACGTGCCTGAATTTACAAGTATGGAATGCTATCAA
>Ga0222712_10003659_pt1 | contig 16570 bp, 21 predicted proteins | sample C33_657DmetaG_FD_165043 | JGI IMG/M metagenome (GOLD analysis project Ga0222712, IMG submission 165043) | Estuarine water microbial communities from San Francisco Bay, California, United States - C33_657D | ecosystem: Environmental > Aquatic > Marine > Unclassified | place: USA: California...
AGGAGACTCCGCTGTCTGTGGAAGTATAGTCAAATTTTTCAAGTCAGCAGAGGCGTTGAGAATGTTGCCGTATACGCGACTTGCAAACGTCAAAGCATTTTGACCTATTCTTCCAGGCGATGATGCTCTAATCTTTGCGGCCTCAATCGTTGCAGCACGTTGCGCGGCTTGCGCTGCCTGCTGTTGTTCATGCCTGCGCTGGGCAATAGCAAGGTCTTGCACACGTTTGTCGATGTCAGAGGTCAGCTTGTAACCTTCCCTGACAATCTTGAGCGCATCTTGCGCCCTGCCATTTTGAATCATCGTGGCAATGACGCTACCCGTTCCTGCTTTCCAAGCGGCAGACATCAGCTTGGCGCGACCAGCTTCCCGGTCAGTAGCAAGCTGCTTCAAACCCATGTCGAGGTCTTTGTAAATGCTGTCATGCACGGACTTGATGCGCTGCACTTCCTTGTCAAAGGTCTTGACTTCGCGTTCCCACAAATCCTTACGCCCGGACTGCCAGCCTTTCATCATGCCGGTCATTGCGCCAATGGCAACCTTTGCGCTGCCTTTTGCGCCGCCGCCCAGCATCATGCCCAACGTGCCCACCAAGCTGCCAAGCTGCGAGTAGCTGATCGCATCTTCCTGGCTGGGTTTGAACGTAGGGAACGGGTTTTTCTCAATCTCGCGCTGCGTTTTTTCGGTCAATCCGCGTTGTTGCTCGGCAGACAAGCCAAGCTGGGTTGCCTCGGCTTCCTTCACCGCAATGTCACGGGCTTCCTTCGCTTTGAGCGCATCTTCTTCGGTGCGACGAACGTCCCCCATCAGACGCGATTCTTCGGTCTGAAATTTCTGCAAAGCCTCCCGCTGCGAGGCAACCGATGCCTCGGCGCGAGAAACGTCCTCTGGCGTTGTCAGTGCTGCCTGGGTACGCTGTCTTGCCGTGATTGTCATAATTAGCCTCTTGCCGGAGGTTGAGCGCCAAAAACATTGCCAACCGTGCCTGCTAGGTTAGCCATCATCCGTGCCATTTCCTGATCCTGCGTCAAGCCGGTGCGGATAGCATTGGCAGCGTAGGAATCGCCAATCTGCGCTACCTTGAGGCCGTAGTTGTATTGCTGGTCAAGCAGGTTCTGCCGGAACGCCTGAATCTGGGCAGCCGCCTGCTGTGCGCCAACACCGCCACGGCGCTCAATGCCCTGCGCTATTTGTGCCTGCGCCGCTTGCAGTTGCTGCTGTCCTGCCGGGGTCAATTCACCGCGCAGAGCCTGGGCTTGCAGTTGCTTGCCTGTTTCTTGATACGGCCTACCCAGAGCCGCTACATCCTCTCTAGCCTGCCGTGCCTGCCTAATTCCGCGCTGTCCAGCCAAGCCGGTAGCCAAGGCGCTAACGCCTCCTAGACCAAGCCTTAGAGCCTGTTCTTTCGTTAGACCCAGTTTATCCAAAAACCCTTTTTCTTCTGGGGGCGGGGGAGTGGTTTCTGCCGCCGGAATCATGCCTGTTGGCAACGGGGGAGGAGTTAGACCAGCGTCCTGTCCTGCGGGCGCGGCAAAAGAAGGAGCAGCAGCAAATTGTTGCTGGGAAGTCGGCTGCGATGCTTGTTGTGCAAACAAATCTACCGGCACAACAGGACTAAAATCTTGCACTTCTTGGGCCGGCAAATCGACTCCAAAGCCGCCTCCAGCCTCTCCAGCGCCATAGGTTTGCGTTTCTGTCGGGGCTTCCGGCGCGTAGCCAAAGTAGTCCTCGCCGTCATAGTATTCAGGCAGGCCGGTATGCGGGTTGATCGTGCCGCTGCCGCCCTCATCCTCAAGCCGCTGGGCTTCTTCCGGCGTGATGTGCGCCAGAACCTTGTCACCCTTGCGTCCGTATGCCTGGAGCAGCTTGGCAAGCATGGGTAGCGCCGTGACATCAGCCGCCATTTCGGTTCTCAGCAGTTTTGCGATCTCTTTAGCCATTTACGCACCCGTTTCGTCTTTTAGCTTGAGTGATTCTACGTTCCAAACTTTCCTTTGCCTACCCTCTGAATCGCCGCCAAACAGCGGGCCTCCAGCATCAACCCGTAGTGCCTGCGCCAATGCCGCAGAACCCGGCCCAGGGGCTTGAGCAGCCTCGCCTGTGGTTGTTGCCGAGCCTGAAACATCCCGCGATCCTGATGGCCCTACATACTGTGTTGATGGCCCAGCGAGTAATTGACTGATGCCGTACTGCGTAGCCTGCTTCCCAGCCTGACTAGCGTAATCGCCCTTCTCTGTCGGCCCCCAAACAAACTCAGACAAGCCTCCAGCAATGCCAGCGGTTCCTGCCTGCTTCAGTGCTTGGGAAATGTCTCCACCAGTGCCTAATGCGCCAGCAAGCCTGCCGCCAGCCGAGGACAATCCTTTGGTCAGCGCCCGTGCAGATTCCCGTGAAACCCCCGGCAGTGCCGTCTGAATGGCAGACGGTTCCGGTATCTGCGGCCCAAACTCACCAACAGGGCCAGTTGGCCCTAATGCGCTACCGATTGCTCGCCCCACGCCACCAGATATTGCCCCACCAAGAACCCCTCTTTGGACATCGCCGCCAGTTGCGGCAGCGCTTAATCCACCACCGATTGCGCCGGTGATTGTTGCGCCAAGGATTTCAGAACCAACGGCAGCGACTATTGCCTCGCCAATCGCGTAGTCAACAATAACCGCACCTACTACTGGGGCGGCTGGCATTACAGTTCCAATTCAAACTGATAGGTAGGCTTCATCTCTTTGCCTTCTTTACGAACCGTCTGCGTCACCTTAACAGGCAGACCAGACATCTTTGCAATCTTGGTGTATCCAGGATCGGACGAATAGCTGACCGCTTTCTTGAACCCTTGTTGCTTGAGCATCTTTGCCAATTCAACATAATTCTGTACTAGCTGCGCTGGTTTTTCAGCGGAGAACGTATGCACTTCTACCGTTCCAGCTTGATCCGGCTTGGCAAGAAATGCGCTGTTCCCAATTTGAATCAGCTTGTATCCCTGCTTCTTCAGCATGAAATTGATGCCATTGAGAAACTGTCCCTCTGACACACCTTGCGGCAGTTTCCCTTGCATCGACTTCTGAATGATCTCGACTGAATTCATGTTAGCCCCAACGATGCCGCGATCTGTTGATGGATGTACAAGTGGGAAGCAATCCAATCATAGAATTCCTCCTCCTTGTTCCAATCAACGTCCAACAGGTTGAATGGGTTGTTCAATCCCAAGTAACCTGCAAACGCCTGATGCTCTACCTGATGCACTTGCAACCAATCGTCCAAGTTGTCGATGTTTGCGTCAATCAACGGATACACCGGCACTGGCACACCTTGATCCATGAACGTCTGTTGAAACAGCTTGTGCTGCAACCCGTTCTCAAATAGAAATTCGCCAAGGCTATCCTTGTCTCCGAACTTCACGATTGAAAGGGTTTCCATGTCCATTAGACACCGTAGTACGGAATTTTCTTGTTAGTGCCGTTAATCAGGATGGTGATGTAGCCTTCAGGAACCAGGGGCAAGCTACTGGTGACAAACGTGGCATTGGCGTTGGTGGTCGCAGAAATGTTGGCGTTCGCCAGCGTCAGGTTGCCGACAGAGGTTGTCGTGCCACCCAGCGTCAAAGTCGTATTGCCGAGGGTGATGTTTGACCCTGTTACCTGCGATGCCGATACGCTGATCGTGACGTTCGACGCCGCCGTAAGCCGCCCCTTCGCGTCAACCGTGAAACTTCCAACGGTGCTTGCATTGCCATAACTCCCCGCTGTGACAGTCGTGTTTGCCAAATTAGGATTGGGGTATGCCCCGGTCAAATCCCCGCCAGCCGCGCCTCCAGGAGACACGCCGCTAATTGTGACGTTTGCTGACGCAGTTAGCTGACCTTGGTCATTGACGGTAAAGGTAGCTACTTGCGTAGCGTTGCCATAGCTTCCAGCCGTGACTGTGGTGTTGGCAATGCTAATGGTTCCGGTTGACGTAATTGGCCCACCCGTCAGGCCCGTCCCGGTTGCCACGTTTGATACCGTTCCAGAGCCTCCACCGGCGATAGTGACATTGGCTGCGCTAGTGATCCTGCCTTGAGCATCAACGGTAATTTGCGACACCGTTGTTGAATTGCCGTATGTCCCGGCAGTGACAGCAGTATTGGCAAGACTGATCGTGCCGGAGGTCGTGATCGGGCCGCCAGTTAGCCCAGTGCCAGTATCAACCTGGGTTACTGTCCCGCTTCCGTTTCCACCGCCGCCACCGCCGCCTGCTACCTTTAGCATGATTGCTCCTTAGAGGCCGTCACCAGGCGTGATGTAAATTGTGGCTGTGCCGCTAGAAGTGATGCCGGTAAAGTAGGCATTTGGCACAAAGGTCAGAATTTCATCAGTCGATGGCAACAGCGGGAATGATTGTCCAGTAGTCGTGACTACGCCTGCCGCGTTGTTTGCATCCGCAGCGGTCATGCCGTAGCCGAGAAATACCGTGACCGTACCAGTGTTGATGACACGGTACTGATTGCCGCCCAGGGTTGTGGACGCGCATTGCACCGCAGCAGGAGCAGAAGTGCTTGCAATAAACGCTACGGTGTTGCCCGTCTTGGTAAACGCATTAAGACCCATGACAATTCCTTTGATTATTGAGCCGGAGGAACAGGCCGCAGCATTACTTGTTGGCTAACAGTGTTGTAGTAAGAATTGTCTGGAGTCGTATTGTCATCGCAATCTGCCCAAAACAAATCAGGCGGCACATCTACCAGACCGTCTTTGGTGTCTTGCACTTGAACTACGCGCGATCCAAGCAATGACCCGTCATAGCTAAAAATTTGCTCTTGTGCAGAGATGTAAGCATATTTCATGTTTGCACCTTAGTATTCAAAAACAATAACGCCAGCAGCGCCAGCCGCGCCAGAGCCGGAACCGCCGCCACCGCCGCCGCCATAAACTCGACCAGTAATGCCGTTTCCATTAACAATGCCCCCACCACCGCCACCAAAAAATGAACCGCCACCATTTCCTCCAAGGCGAATGTCTGCGGCCCCTCCATCATCTCCAGTTCCTCCGGCGCTTCCTGCAAAATTTAAATCGCCTCCACTGCCAATGCCTCCAGCGCCGCCGCTGCTAGTGGCTGTTCCAGTTGCCCCAGCGGTCGCTGAAATTGTAGTGATTGTATTATTTGATCCTGAAGAAACTTGAGAGGATGCTCCTGCCGAACCTACAGTGTAGGTAAGAGTTCCAGCAGTAAGGTTTGATAAAATTTTAATTGCAGTGCCGCCGCCGCCACCGCCGCCGCCAGAGGACCCTGCTCCACTTCCACCTCCACCAACAACAGTAACTCGCACCTTAGTAACGCCGGTAGGAATAGTCCAACTTGCTGAAGTTCCAGAAGTTTTAACATCCATCGTGGGGATAGGAGATGAAATCCCTGATGATGAGGCTTGAGATAGCCAAGCCGTACCGTTTGAAGTCAGTACGTTTCCTGACGTTCCTGGAGAAGTCAATCCAGTGCCACCTTGGGCCGGAGTAATTGCAGTAGCAACGCTACTAATAGTCACGTTAGTCAGCGTCAAATTTCCGATACTGGTTGTCGTGTTTCCCAAGTAAGTAGCAGTGTTGCCAAGCGTAATCGCCGTGGCAAAGTTTTGGTCAAGCTGCGAAAGCGGAATCGCGCTAGTCGCAGTTGCAAAGATATTTGGAACAGCCATTAGAACCTCGCTCTTAGTTCGTGTTCAAACTCAAAACCATTGACTACAAATCCAGGTGTATTTGATGTCATGGTTTGACCCAAGTATTTACCCCATTGCTCTGCATCAGTCTTGAATAATGTGTAACCAGAAAAAATCCAAGGAATTGTTGCGCTTGAATTGTTTGTCCATGTCAACGTAGTTCCTGATGCGTTGTACCACGAAGCATAGTTAACCAATGTGTAGGTTGGACTGCTACCTACTTCACTATCGACTGTTGCATAAATTGTTGCGCCAATCGGCATCGTTGCTTCAATGCCAATTTTTAGTGCCTGCTTGTCACGGATCGGATCACCCATGGGCATCAGCGCGGTCTGGATGGTGCTGGCAGTATTTGCCGTGCTGTTGCCGTATAGCTTGTAAAGGGCATTGCTATCCGTGCCGTACAGGGTAATCAAACCGCCTACCGGGACGGAAGTGACATAGTTGAGCGTGTCACCCTGGCTGGTGAAAAACCATTTTTTCTCAAAGAACACAGCCTGGACGTACCGTGAGCCGCCGTAGTAGCTTTGTTTGAAATTGAATGCCGCGCACAGAATGTTGTTGATGAGAACCTGCCCAGCCGTAATTGGGTAGGTAAAATCAATGGTCGTGAACACGCCATCCAGTGCATCGGACAGTTTGCTGGTGGTTGAACCTACCAAGGCATAAACGCCGTAATCGTTCAAAAACAGAACAGAACGGAAGTACGGGAAGATTGTGTCTTTGCGTTTTGTGCCTACCGAAGCACTGACGTTGGTGTTGGTGAACAGCGTCAGGCCAGCGGTCGTGACCCGGACATCCGAGAACACGTTGATGCTGTCATCGCCAAAGATGTACAGAAAGTTGTTGGCAGACAAAATCTGCTGAATGTTGCCATGCAGCGTAGAGTCTGTCAGCAAGATGTTTCCAGCCGAGATGCTGGTGAAATCGTTGTACGAACCGGCTGCGGAATAAGCTACTGTCCGTCCGTAAGCCACCCAGACGCGCCCGGAAAACGAGGCCACGCCTACGTTGTCGTTGCTGTTGATGACAGCTTTGGCAGTCGCATTGCTGCCGCCGCCGCCCGTGATGGACACCGTGATGTTGGCGGTGTTGGTGTAACCCGATCCTGGGTTGCTCATCAGAATCTGGGACACTTGGTTGCCTGACAACACTGCCCGTGCCGTGGCGTTTGTCCCGCCGCCGCCGGAAATGGTCACTACCGTGTTTGACACGTTGGTGTAGCCGCTTCCACCATTGGTAACTAGAACACTGACTGTTCCTTTTTGGAACGTCACAATGCCTGCAATAGCATTGGCCCCCGTGCCACCACCCCCGGACAGGGTTACGGTTGGGGCTGCTGTGTAGCCTGTTCCAGCCTCGGATACGGTGATCGTCGTGACCGCGCCGCCAGAAATGGTAGCCGCGGCAAGCGCCTGGACACCGTTAGCGTTGTTTGGGGCGCTGATTGTGACCGTGGGGATGCTGGTGTAGCCGGAACCCCCTGCAATGACCGCAATCGAGCCCACAGAGCCTACAGCCACCAGGTTTGTGCCGTCCCAGGTGTAGTAACCGTTGGACGGGTCAAAAATCAGGGCGCGTTCGTCTTTCCACTGCCCGACCTCTACGCCAGCCGCCGAGAATGTTCCGGCAGTAGCTACCGTGCCTTTAACAGCATCGCTGATGTTGAAGTATTGGCAGCTTCCATCAGCCTGAAACGCAAGGATGTAGTCCTTGTTGTTGATGGAGCAGGAAAACAGGCCGGAAACCGTGTTGGCAAAGGTGACTGCCGTATTGCCGGAATCAAGAACCGTACTGCGGTTGTTGATGATCTTGATGTTGGCAAAGCCAATCGGCTGGGCGTTCTCAATCCAGGCAAATTCCGTCTGGTCGATAGCCGTCCGGTTGGCCTTGGTATTGACCCCCTTGAACTCCTTGATGACCTGATAGGACTTTTTCTGTTCAGCAGCAGCCATATCAGTACGGAGTCGAGTAAGGGTTGGGCATCCTTCTGGTGTACGTTGTCGCTAGGACAGATTGCGCCTGTAGCTGATATTGCTGCTTGAAAATCTCAGCTTCGCCGTAAGATTGTTCTTTGAACTTGGCCTTGTAACAGGCATAGAACGCCACCGGGGTTGTCCACGGGTCAGGGATTTGGTCTACTTCCGTCCCGCTAACAAGCGGGGTCGGGAGGATGACCGTATCGCATTCCATCGTGTACGTTTGATCGGGAATAGGGCCAATGTACAAGCTGGTCGGCCCGTACATGGAAAAGGCAATAGGTTGCCCGATGTAATTCTGCCAGTAGCGCAATTGCGCGTTGAATTGCGTCCACGACATATAGCGCATCGGAACGCGAGTATTGCCCCAGTACAGATTGATGTTCAAGACATCCATGGTCTGCATACCCTGGGGGAAGTCTGCCGAGAAGGTGTAAACCTCCTGGTTGGTAACTGCTGTGACCGTCTGGATTTGTCGCAGACAGCCAGTGTCTCTGACTAGACGCTGACGAGCGTCATTGATGTAGTCAGTCAGTTCATTGTCAGAATAGAAGTTGCCGTTTGCATCATGGAGCAACCGCCGACATTCTGTGATGTAGCCGGAAAGAGTCTGTGACATCTGTATCCCATCATGCCGTCATAGCGAGGATCTTTCCCCCTCCCCGCTTTGCAGGGGGAAGGGGTACTTGTTCCACCACCGGGGATAAAGAGTGGTCTTTTTGCGGCGCATCCTCGGTGATGACAAAGTTTGCCAGCCGTTTCAATCCGTCCGGGATTTCGTTGCTGGTCAAACAGAGTCCGAGTGAGGCCAGATACGGTTCCTTATTATCGTCACCGTACCCGAATATGTGACGCGCTGCTACCAGCGAAATTTCGACAGCTTCGTTGACAGGAAACGCAACGTCTTTCCCGCCGTAGTCAACGACAAGAGGTTTGAAGTTCTTGTTTGTCACATATACGGTTGTCATTACAGGGACACCACATCGCCAAATACCGTGATGTCGCAAGTGCCAGCAACAGCAGTGTTCACCTTCACAAACAAGGCTCCGGCAGAGTAGGTGCTGGTTGCAGCGCCCGATGCCAGGGTCATGTCTTGGAAGGTGGTGGTGCTGGTCACGTTCGACAGCAGGACGTTTCCAGTTACCGCATTCGACACGTTCCCGTCCGAGGAGGTCAGGATCGTGACGTTTGCGGTATTGATGGAAGCGTTAGCATTCATCACCGTGATCTGGCGAATGATGTATTGCGTACCACCCAGGATAGCGATGGTTGCCACCGAGTTACCAGTAGCAGCCAGCGATACGCCACTGGCCTCGCCAATAGCGTACCGGCTAAACTTATCCGGGTAATTTGCACCTACATGATTCGCAATCATAGTGACTCCTTATGAGGCGTAAGTGCTGTTAGCGGCCTGACCACCGTTGATCGTCACCAGAGTTGCCGTGGTGTTAGCGTTGACTGCTTTCGCAGCTACGTTAGTACCATCAGCAACAAAGTAACCACCAGTGTTGTTGGCAATCAGAGTGCCCCATGCCGAGCCGTCATACATCACAACGGACACGTTGGCTTGAGCGTTCATCAGATATGCGCCAGCAGTAATCACGGTTCCGTTGCCGGTAGTGACTGCTGCAACCGTGGTGGTTTGCAGGTAAGCCGAAGCGGTGTTGGTTACGGTATTCGCAACCAGGATTTTGTTCATTGCAAGTGCCATGGCTTTATCTCCTTACAGTGTGAGTGAGTTATAGCCGGTCACTTGGGTCATTGACTTGGGCTTGGTGTTTACCAGTTCGGCAATCATCAAGACCGCGCCAACATAACCAATCTGCCAGTTCGGGAGGGTGGACTCAAAGCCCGTGAACACAAACGAACCTTGGTCGTGGATGTACAACGACAGGTAGTTGGTGTTAATCAGGTAGAGTTTACCTTCCGGGCAGTACGGATCGGGATAGATTGGAACGCCAGCAACCATCAGGGCGCGGAACGCAGCCTGCGGGCCGTTGGCATCGCTATCAAAGCCGCTGCCGGGGGTGATGACGTATTGCTCTTGACCCACATAATCTTGAGCCAGCAGAGTCCAAGTACCAAAGCCGCACACGCCGAACGAGGGCATTTCTGCGCCGTTCTTGACCGTGCCGCTGATGTACTGAAGTACGTTCTGACGAGTCGGGTTGACCGAGCCGGCAGCGTACTGTTTGGACTGCCACCAGGTGTAGGTGGAACGGTCGATGTTGCCGTAGTTACCGGCGGCAGGGTTGCTATTCGAGATAGCGCCCGGCAGACCGATAAACTGCTGCGTGTTCGTGGTGTTGTTGTACAGAGCCGTAGCCATTGCGTCCATCATTACGTTGGTCGCATCGTTCATACGGGCTTCGATCAATGGGATTACCGCATGATCTTGCTGCACAGCACCTTCCATTCCGAGGAACGGAACAGGCGCAATCATCAGCTTGAGGTTGAATTCAGCGTTGTACGCGCCTTGCTGAACGCTAGGCTGTGCAAACGAACCGCTGTAGTCAGACCATTGAGCATTGACAAACTGCGCTCCCTGGACGGGAACGGTGACAGATGACACACCACCGGAAGCCTGCTGACTGTTTGCAATCAGTGCCGCCATGAGGGGTGTCGAGTTGTAAAGCTGGACAACCAGTTTCGGGATAAACGCACGCCGAGTGACATAAGTCAGTTCGGTGTATTGGGTCGAACCCGAAGCCGGAAGAATACCGCCGCCGATAGGCATGGTTCATCTCCGAGATTAAAAATATCCCCTAATACTACTTAAATCCCGATGGGTCGCGAAGTTTTCCGCAACTCAGCGAGGGCCTTGGATGCTTCATCCCGTGCACCTTGCACAGGATTTTTCCAATACTTACCCAGATCAAACTTGGTCATAGGATTCGGGTTGTAACCGGACGGCGTGGGTTGGGCAGACTGCTTCATCCACTGCCAATACTCGGCTGCTGTTTCGTGGTTGGTCATGCCTTTTTCTAGCATAATTTTTTCCACTTCAGCAATGTCCTCATCGCCATTAACAAGCCCCTTCATCTTGAGCATAGAACGGCGGTTCTTCAGTTCATCAATGGCTTCTTTTTCTTGCCATTTAGAACGAAGTTCCTGATTTTCCCTACGCATCAATTCGATAGCGCTGTCGGTCTTGTCCTCAATATCCAATTCGGGGATTGTCATCTCCGGCTTGTGTTTTTTGGTCAGACGCAAAAAATCCTTGCGCGTAGCAGGATTCTCAGACAGTTGACGAGCCAGCAATGCCAGTTCGTCACGCGCTTCCATACTCAGGTCTTCAAGGCTCATCTTTTATCCCCTTTGATAGTTAGATGACTTTACGGCCAGTTTTGGCACTGGGTTGCTTTTCCAAGGTCATTTGATTCTTGGAATACTTGCCAGGGCCACTCAGACCGCCGGTTGCTGCATAGCGCGGCGGGTTGGTAATTTGACCATTCTGTTGATTCTGGTCAGTCGGGCGGCGCGGTTGTGACGCACCACGGGGCTTAAACAAGTCCATGATTACTCCTTACATTGCGGGGGGTTGAGGTGCGCCACCAGGAGCCATTCCCGGTATAGCGGGTGCTGCTGCCATTGCCTTGCCCTCTGGCGTTGCACCACCAGCCTGCGGCAAGTTCTGAAGCATTTGCATGATTTCGGCGTTTTGCAATTCCTTGGTTTTTTCTTTCTTTCCACCAAGCATTCCTGACAGTGAGCGCAGGACTTGCAGTGCCTTCATGCCCTCGGGCGATTCGGAACCGAATGCCGGAAGTGCTTGTTCAATCAAGTCCATCGCCATAGAGAGGTTAATCATTGCCCCCTCTTTGTTTCCCATTTTGGGTTCGGGCGTGGACATTGGAGCAGCCATGGGCGGAGTCTCAGAGTCAGACATATTTCCCATGCCCATACCTGGCTCTGCACCAGGCGTAGGGCCAGCAGCAGGCGCAGACGCTCCGCGCTGTCCTTTAATCATTTCCATCAATCGGTCTGACGGTACGCTCATGGTTAATCCCTAAGTTGTGCGAATAGTGGCAAGCACTTACTAACTTGTCAAGCTAAAAAAAATGGGGGCTATATTTTCCCACCCGCCCCGCAGGGGTAGACCCTTTCGGGAATTACTTGCGAGCCTTACGGCCTTTGCGAGCTTTACGCATGATTCACTCCTAACAGAGGAGGCGACCTATTTAAAAGGGAAGGAAGCCACACCCTTATCCCTTGCGGGGATTACTTACCGCCGAGTCTTGCGGGTACGCTTCATTTTTCCGTACATGGTGTACTCCTAGATGCTGCGGGTTGAGGAACGTCCATCCGACCGGGGTGTAGTCCGGCTGGCGTAGTTTTTACCACCCTGCACACGGTATTGCAAGGATGGTTCCTGCCTACCTAGCGATTTCGTGTCTACGCGAGGTTGGTCAGCTTTGGGTTGTGTATTGCCTGGGTTCATTCTCCACCTACCGCTTTTAGGTCTGGTTTGCCGCCACCCTTTTCGGGTTTGGGTTGGGCAGCTTGTTGCGCCGCCATCATGGATTGCTTTTCTTCCATACGCTTGAGCCGGTCTTTTAGTTCCTGCTTCATAGGCGGTTCTAGCAGGTCGAGCAAGGATTCCTTGTCGATAGCCTGGGCCTTGAACAGGTTGAATGCCAGTGCACGCAAGTCCTCGGTAAAGATCGGGCTGTTGCTGTGCGCGTCTACCTTGACCGTAAAATCTTTAGTAAATTGCTCGGCAACAAAGGGAACTTTCTCGGTGTCTTTAAAGTGAGTATCATCGTATGCCTGCATCAGCTTCAAGTACAGCGTAGATACCTTTTCCAGCGCATCCTCAACAATGAGGGCGCGTTTCTTAGCGCGGCTAGAGCCTAGACGGGCAAGTTGGCTGGCGTGTCCGGCAGACCGGACTCCTGATTCACCCTTGCCTTGCAAGACGTTGCCAATGCCTGAGACTTCCTCAAACATCCTGTCTATCTGATTTAGAGATTCATACAGGTCTGATGGGATAGTGGGCGCTAACTTCTCTACCTTGGCATTAGGCATATCGGTAGACAACAAGCCGCCAGCACGGTTCAGAGCAAAGTTCTTTTCGTCCAGGATGCCGGAGAAACCCATGAGGGCAGTCGGTGGCGCAACCTGTTTGGACAGCAAGTCTAGAATTTCGGTCATCCGGTTGTTCCGCATCTGCTGCAAGTAGATCAGACGCTGGCACTCGGACTGTCCCCAGAAATAATCGTACTGGGGGTTGGGACAAATCTGAATAAAGGGCAGTTCGCCTTTCAAGAATACAGACTCACCCGGGCGGTCATAAATCACGATGTCTGGTGAGGCCATGGTGACTACTTGGTAATCCATGGTTTCATCGTTCCAGAGCCACAGTTCTTTCATCTCTACCGTGTCCTCGGAAACTTGAGCCTTGTAACGGTTGTAACCGTCCAAGCCCATGTTGACGTTACCCATCATGGTGGGATCGCTAGAGGACAGCACGATACGGTCTACGCCGTTGGGCGTATCGGTAATCGGCGGGTTGTAGCTAGAGGTAATACGATCAAGAATCTGCTCACGCTTGGGATGGCTGTATAGACGCGACATCAGCTCAGACTTGGTAATGTAGTACGTCTGAACCATCGCCTCTTGCCGGTCAAGGTAAGGCGAATCCTCGCGCAGCACTCCCATCGCACCCGGCTCTACCATGTACGGGTGAATGCCGTTGTTGTAGATCAACTTAATGAAAGTCGAGTTGTAAACCAGTGACCAAGTGATTGCGGAACTAAATACTTGGTCGCAGTTGCTGTTGAGCCACTCATCGTTGAGCGCTTGCGTCAGCACGGGAATCTTGCGGTGCTCTTGCTCGGGGACAGACGCGCCCAGGTTAATGCTAAAGCGCGTTGTCTCGGCTGAGTAGAGGAACGAAGTTAGCTGGTCAAGGTGCGGATAGATTTTGTTGAAGATTGCAGGCGCATCTTCTGGGCCACAGCCAAACAAATAAAACGAGCGCAGACTTGCATAGTCCGGGCCACGTTCATCCCGAGACACCAAGCACTTCTGGATGATCTCAAGGTAGAACGATTCGCGTTCACTGGCTGGCTTAGGAATCCGCATTACTTCTTGACCCCGAGGTTTTCATGGTCTGCTATATAACTTGCGGCGCGTGGGCCTGTCAAGTTCCCCGCATCTTTGGGGTTCATGCCTACCGGCTCACCCTTGATGGATTGTACGGCGTTTCCTGACAGGATGGATTGCATATTCAACCCTTTCATCCCGCCACCCCAGATCGCTGAGTCCCCAGGACGGGCCTCTTTGACCGCCTGCGCCTCGGCAACCTCCGGCGGCACATCCGCATTCTGGCGCTTGTAGTAGCCAGCCTGACTGTCACCCTCTCGCGTGGACTTGATGTCGGTCATCTTGAAGTCCATGGCAAGCTGCTTGATGGTCTTGTCGCTGCCTTTGGTTCTGTCACTAAGCAAACCGGGGGCTTGCAGGTGGACAATCATCACGCCTTCCTCGCATCCTTCCGGGCAAATAGCGGCATACGCCTCAAAATAGCCGTGCTCTGGGCATTTATAGTCATTAAGTATGCGTGCCATAGTTATCTCCTTAATTGTTCGTCTATATCAAGATTAGAGTAATCAGCTTTGTTTTTAAGGCCAATTTTCAGCTTTATTTGCCCGTTTTGCACTTCCAAGCCCATAGAACGGGCCACTTTAGGCTTGGCTTCCTTGCGGTATTGGACGAATCGGGTCTGGTCACGGTTCATCATTACTGCCACTTCCCCCCGTACCCAGGACTGATACCCCTTGCTAACCCGGCGCTGGACGTACTCAGTGAGGGGTTCTTCCTCTTTGATGAACACCAGGCGCAGGATTGCCACAGATACGCCGCACAATTCGGCAAACAGGGGGATGCTGATACCCCGATTCTTGTCTGTCAGGAACCGCTTTATGGTGCGTTTGAGTTCTAAGCGGGGGATGACTGGTTGCATGGCAGGGTTTTTTCCTTTTGCAAAACAAAGCAGTAGAAGGTTTCCTTCATGGTCTTTCCCTCTGCCTGCAAGTCAAACACAACTTGACGATAATCCTTAAGGGCAAATCCTGCGCGGGCAAACAGGTTGAACCACATCTTGTCACCTAGGATAGAGAAGTGGTTGGGGTTCCCCTCATGCACCCGGTCACAGTTGGGGGCTGGGACTTCGACGTACAAGAAGCTGCCCTCTTTGATAACCCGGTTGAACTCTATCAAGGTGAACAGCGGGTAGGGGCTGTGTTCTAGGGCGTGTCTGCACCAAAGCAGGTCAATGGACGAGTCAAGCGCCGACAGGTCAGAGAAATCTTCCTGCACGGCGGGAAAGCCTTTGGCCTCGCAAGCGTCACAATCTTCCGGGCTGTAGGTAACGCCACACAGCTTCAGAAAGCCACGCAGCATCATCTCCTGCATGAACGCACCCTGACCGCAACCAACGTCTAGGACGGCGGCGGTGTACTCCAGTTTCATGGCAGGGACAAATGTCTCAATGGCCTGCTTGATTAGCGGGGTATGAAAGTTGGGGGTATCGGGTTCCGAGTAGATCGTGTTGTAAACAAAATCTTGGTACTTTGTAAACTTATCTTGGTTCATTGGAATCCAATCCTTTTCAAGTAGTCACCTACGGTTCTCTGGCTGATGTCACCGATTGCGCCGTTGTCTTGCTTGGGTTCCAGCTTTTTGGAACGATCACGGGTATGGCGCATTTGGATGAGGCGAGGTTGAACCTGCTCGGCAAAGGCAGCGCAGGCTAGGGCCGAGGCGATTACCCGGTCATCCTTGTTCCTGCCGGAAGCCTCAATGCTTGCGCCGTCACGGATGATGGTTTTCATTTCCTCGATGGTGTCGATAGACTTGACATCCATCATGCCGCGCTCAAAGTAATCCTTCATGTAGGACAGCATCCGTTCCTTGGTCTGGCTAGTTGTCTGCCAGCCAATGCTGTTGCTGATGCCACCCATGTTGTCGTTGCGCCGCCAGAGGTAATTGGTCATGTGCGAGAGGACATCCATCAGGTCACGGCCTCGCTGACCTTCCAGCATGGACGCTTGCCTCTTAAGGTTTCTTAATTCATTAATGACAGCCTGCCCTGGCCCATTGATTTCGAGGTTGAGGGTGGAGTTCTTGTAAGCGCCGGCAATGTGGGCGATGGCCCAGGCAAACTGGTAGGTGTTCATCTCGCTGGTAGCAAACTCTAGGACGTGTTCTAGACCGTCAGCGTAGGCGCGGTAGACTTGGATGCAAAAGCGATCTGCCCAGTCAGACGAACCGTAGGCCGGGTCAGCGCCAATGACGTAGTAGGCCGAGTCAATAGGTTCTTCCCAAACCTTCAAGCTGGCAAGGCGCTCGGTAGACTTCATGCACTCGGTGTCAGTGAAGTTCGCGCCCATGCTGTAGCGGTAGTAATCCGGTAGCAGCTTCTTAGCCGCCTTCATCGCGTCCGTACACCGGGCGTTGCTGAAGTAGGAAGTGCCGGTCATCACAAAGGCGTAGTCCTCGGTGGGCGGGAACTCTTGATACATCAGCGCATCGTCCTTGATGCCCTCATGCAGCTTCCAGCGCCACCAGGCCATCTGACGGGAATTGATCTCTACGTCATAAAGTTTCTTGATATCCCGTGTCCATTCCCGTTCCTCGGGAGTCAGCTTGCCATCCCAGTAGACCTTGTAGGTCTGACTCTCAGCCGGCAGGGAATAGAACTGGTTACGCCACCAGCCACAGAAGATAGCCCGCTGGGTCTTGGCTCGCTTGGCAGTGGTGTACATATCGTGGAACATATTGAAACCTTGGGCGGTACTCTCAAACATATACAGCCGTTCAGGATTGGTTTCAGCCAAGGATGCAATCAGGGAAGCTAGGCCCTCCTCATTGCCCCAGGAGGCCGTTTCCGTGCCGTGCA
>Ga0222712_10003660_pt1 | contig 16570 bp, 15 predicted proteins | sample C33_657DmetaG_FD_165043 | JGI IMG/M metagenome (GOLD analysis project Ga0222712, IMG submission 165043) | Estuarine water microbial communities from San Francisco Bay, California, United States - C33_657D | ecosystem: Environmental > Aquatic > Marine > Unclassified | place: USA: California...
GCCATCGCTGCGGGCGGCGGCTCACTGGCCCCCGTCACCCAGGCGTCGGTGCGCGGGTAGCCCTCGGCATCGACCCGGTGGCGCAGCGTGGTGGCGAGCGCGGGAGCCTGCCAGCGGTCTGCGTCCTGGCACCAGGCCGGGTAGGCGGCCAGCCGCTCCACGAGCTCGTAGCCAGCCGCCTGGGTGACCTGGCGCAGGGTGTCGATCGCCGGCCAGGCGCGCTCGGGGTTGACATGGTCGGGGGTCACCGGCGAGATGCCGCCCCAGTCATTGATGCCGGCCTCTAGCAGCCGGCCGAAGCTGGCGTCGGAGAGGTTGGGGGGCACCTGGATGTTGGCCTGCGCGCCCAGCACCAGGCGGGCTGCGGCGACCGTCCAGAGCAGGTCGTCCAGATCAGGCTCGGCGCAGCCGGCCATTCGGGTGCCGGCCTTGGCGCGGAAGTTCTGCACGATCACTTCCTGCACATGGCCGTGGCGGCGTTGCAGGTCGGCAATGGCCAGCAGCGCCTCAATGCGCTCCTGACGCGTTTCGCCAATGCCGATCAAGATGCCCGTGGTCATCGGAATGGCCAGTTTGCCCGCGGTCTCGAGCATGGCCAGACGCACCGCAGGCTTCTTGTCTGGGGAGCCAAAGTGCGGGCCGCCACGCTTGCACAGGCGGTCCGATGTCGATTCGAGCATCAGCCCCTGCGAGATCGACACCTCGCGCAGCTGCAGCATTTCCTCGCCGCTCATCACGCCGGCGTTCACATGTGGCAGCAGGCTGGTTTCCGCCATCACCAACGCGCACATGGCCGCCAGGTAGTCGGTGGTGCTGCTGTAGCCCAATTGGGCGAGGTCCTGGCGCGCAGCTTCGTAGCGCAGCTCGGGCTTGTCGCCCAGGGTGAACAGGGCCTCCTGGCAGCCGGCGTCCTGGCCCGCACGGGCGATGGCCAGCACCTCCTCCGGTCGCAGGTAGGGGCGCTGCACCTGTGAGGGCGTGGTGGCAAAGGTGCAATAGGCGCAGCTGTCGCGGCACAGGCGGGTGAGCGGAATGAACACCTTGCGCGAATAGCTCACGCGCGGGCCATGGGCGGCGATGGCCAGCGCGCGGGCCTGGGCCAGCAGCTTGGTCAGCGGCTGCCGGGTCAGGGTCTCGGTCAGGGCTCGAGTGTCGGCTGTCTCGCTCACTGCGGGGTCTCCGGGGCGCATGACGCTTGCGGTACCAGGCGCCGGGACGCGGCGCCCGGCGGCACCTGGCGGTGTCTGGCGGCGTTCGTGCGGAAGGGGGGCATGGGGCGTCTGTACAGGTTCCGGCACCACCGAACCGGGTGGCGACTTTGGAAGGGAAGGTTAGGTGGCCCCCGGGGGGGGCGTCCAATGATGTTTTCGGATAGGGCCTATCGGATCTCCGAATGACCTGCGGCCTGTAAGCTGCGGCCGATGGCCTCAGGGTCGGCCCGGTTGACGCGGCCAACGCACCCGATGCATCATGCATTGACACTTTCCGGGGCTTCGCGCCCGCAGGCGCCAGGCGGGCGCGACCCATGTACGACCTCACCCAGCTCAAGACCCTCGTCACCGTGGTGCAAGAGGGGCATCTCACCCGCGCCGCAGAGCGGCTGCATATCAGCCAGCCCACGGCCAGCCACCATATCCGGGCGCTGGAGGCGCATTTTGGCCTGACCCTGTTTCGCCGCACCGCCCGCGGCCTGGAGGTCACCGCCGCCGGCCAGCGCATTGCCGAATGGGCCGGCCAGGTGGTGCAGGCTTCGCACGAGCTCAATGAGCGCGCGCGCCAGCTCGCCGGCGTGCCGGCCGGCCGGCTTTCTATCGGCACCATTGCCAACCCCCGGCTGTTGGCCTCGCTGGCGAGCGCCATGCGGATGATGCGCGACCGATTTCCGATGACCGAACTGTCCCTGGAAGCGGGGAACACCCGCTCGATCCGGCAGGCGATCAAGGCCGGTGAGCTCGACGGCGGCGCCATCGTCGGCACGGTGCGCGGGGACGATCTGGTCTGTCACTCCCTGGGGGAGCTGGACTATGTGCTGGTGGCGCCGGCCGCCTGGCGCGAGCGGCTCGAGTATGCCCGACCTGCGGAAATCGCCGCCCAGCCCTGGGTGGTGACGGGCGGCAGCACCCCGAGCCAGGAGCTGATCGAGCGCCTGTTCCGCGAAGAAGGTCTGGATATCCGTGGCGCGGTGGAGGTCAGCCACGCCTCTTTGTTGCGGGCCATGGTGGCTGGCGGCATGGGTATCGGTTTTGTGCAGCGCATGGAAGCCAATGCCGGCGCCGCGGCGGGTCGGTTCTTTGAGCTTTCCCGCTTCCAGGCCTCGCTGCCCCTGAATTTCGTCCACCGGTCGGCGCAGGCGGCCGACGAGGTGCTGACCTGCTTCACCGAGGCGCTCGGTCAGGCCTGGCTGGATTTGGCCGGTGCGGACGTGGCCGACCCGGGCGTCCGGGATTCGGTGTCTTGATATTGCGTATTCAAATTCACCATTGGACGGCGCCGCCCGCCCTTTTTAAGCTGCAAGCTCCCTATCGAGCGCCGCTCGCGCACAGGACCGCTTCATGAAATTCGGCTTCGCCACCTACGGCATTCGCCCCGACGACATCATTCCCCTGGCCCGCCACGCCGAAGGCCTGGGCTTTCACGGCATCTGGCTCGGCGAGCATATTCTGGAGCCGCGAGAGTTCGAGTCGGCCCACCCGCATGACGAGGGCAAGACCTTCGTGCCAGTGCACACCGTGGCCCGCAAGATGTACGACATGTGGACCATGGTCGGCGGCATTTTGGGTGGCACCGAAAAGCTCACCGTCACCACCGGCATCTATCTGATGTCCCTGCGTCATCCGGTGGCGACCGCACGCGCGGCGATCACCGCGCAGCAGATTGGTGGCGGCCGCTTCCAGCTTGGCATGGGCGCGGGTTGGTGGAAAGAAGAGTCCGAAGGTCTCGGCATTCCCTTCGAGCTCCGTCACAAGCGTTACAACGAGGCGGTGCCCCTGTTGCCGCGCCTGTTCAACGGCGAGTGGGTCAGCAACGATGGCCCGCACTTTCCCTTCAAGGAGCTGCGCGTGACCGAATGGCCGGTGCGCGTGCCGATGGTGTTTGGCGGCACCATGCCCAAGGCGCTCGAGCGCGCCGCGCGCGCGGGCGACGGCTGGTACGGTCCGATGGTGCGCCCCGACGAGGCCATTGGCTACAAGCAGGCGATTGACAAGATCCGCGCCGAGTCGGGCCTGACCAATCCCTATTCCTTCCAGGCCCGGGTGTGGGGTGAGCCGTCCAAAGAGCAGATGCAGCCCTATGTCGATGCGGGTTTTGACACGCTGGTGGTGCCCTCCGAGACGCTGCAGGGCCGGCTCGACTTCGAGATGACGCTGGACCAGAAAAAACGACGGCTCGACGAGATCGCGAAAAATTTGGGTGTGGGTCGCTGACCGAAGCGTTGCTGCACGGTCTGAGCTAGAGCCGGGCCACAGGCGAGCCCGCCCGGTGCCCGAAACAACAACAAAGAGGAGACAACATGGATCTGGGTATTGCAGGCAAGCGCGCGCTGGTCATTGGCGGCAGCCAGGGCTTGGGCCTTTCGGTTTGCGAGCGTCTGGCACAGGAGGGGGTGAACCTCCTCATCTTCGCGCGCGACGCGGCGCGACTGGCCGCCACCGCTGAATCCCTGCGCGCGGCGCACGGGGTCTCGGTCGAGGTCTGTTCGGGCGACATCACCAGTGCCGCGGACGTCGACCGGCTCGGGGCGCAGTCGGAAGCCCTGGGCGACGTGCAGATTCTGGTGCTCAACACCCCGCGCCCGCCCAGCCCCATGCGTGATTTTCTCGACGAGACCGAGCAGGACCGCTGGGACCAGGCCTATCAGCAGCAGCTGCATGGCGCGCTGCTGATCCTGCGCCGGATCACCCCCCTGCTGGTCGCCTCGGGCTGGGGACGTGTGGTGGCCATCACCTCGGCCAGCATCAAGCAGCCGATGGTCCGCCACGCCCTGTCGACCATCTTCCGCGCCGGCGTACAGGCAGCTCTCAAGCACCTGGCCCTCGAACTGGCGCACACCGGGGTCACGGTCAACGCGATTGCGCCCGCAACGGTGATCACCCCCACCTTCAGCACCTTCCACAACCTGGAAGAGCGCATCAAAGCGGTGCCGATGAAGCGTGTCGGCCAGCCCGAGGAGCTGGCGGCGATGGTGGCCTTTTTGGCCTCGGTTCACTCCGGCTTCATGACGGGCGAAAACCTGCAACTCGACGGCGGGCAGACGCGCGCACTGGTCTGACCCGCTCCCTTTCGTTGTTCCCTGGTCCCCACGTTTCACTTTGGAGGCACGCATGTTCAAACGAATTTCCCTTTTAGCCCTAGCGGGCTTCGCCCTGGTGAGTGCCGCAACGGCCCAAACCTTCCCCACCAAGCCGATCACGGTGGTGGTACCGTTTAGCGCAGGCACAACCACCGATGTCAACGCCCGTGAGTTCGCTCAGGTGCTCTCGGCGATCGCCAAGCAGAACGTGATCGTCGAGAACAAGTTGGGCGCAGAGGGCGCCTTGGGCGCGCAGGCGGTGCTCAATGCCCCTGCCGACGGCCACACGCTCATGTTCACCAGCAACTCGCTGACCGTGCTAGACCCGCTGATGAAGAAGAACATGCCCTATGACGCGGTGAAGGACTTCGCCTCGGTGTGCACCTTCGCCCGTACCAGCAATGTTCTGAACATCACCGGCGCATCCCGCTATAAAACCGTGGCCGACCTGGTGACGGCTGCCAAGGCCGACCCGGGCAAGATCACCTTCGGTTATGCCAGCACGGTCCAGCGTCTGGCGGGCGAGCTGTTCATGCAGGCCGCGGGCATCAAGCTCACCGGCGTTCCCTACCGCTCCAGCGTGCAGGCGCTCACCGACGTGGGCGGCGGCCAGGTCGACATGATCTTCATTGACCATGTGTCGGCAACGCCCTTCTATCAAACCGGCAAGGTGCGCGCGCTGACCCTGGCGGGCTCGCAGCGGCTCAAGGCCTTGGGTGATGTGCCCTCTGCCAGCGAAGCGGGTGTGCCTGGCTACCAGATCCAGGTCTGGTTCGGCTTCTATGCCTCAGCCAAAACCCCGCCGGCGGTGCTCGCCCAGTTGCGCGACCTGATGTCCCAGGCCCTAAAGTCGCAGACCGCCCAGACGAATATGGAAAAGCGTGACCTGATCCCGCTGGTGCTCTGTGGCGACGCGCAAACCCGTCTCTGGAACGAAGACCTGGGTGTGATGCGTCAAGTGGTCAACCGCGCGGGCATTCAGCCCGAGTGAGGCGTGCGCCCCCTGGGGCGCGCCCTCCCGCAGCGCACTTGTGGCGGCAGCGGGGGCGTCTGCGGGGGAGGTCAGGGTGTGAGCACCACCCGCCCGCGCAATCCGCCCCGGCTCACCAGCCCATAGGCCTCCGCGGCCTGCGCCATGGGCAGCACCCGGCCGACGCGCATGGCCAGGGTGCCGTCTTGCATCCGATCGACCAGCCAGCGCAGGGCCTCCTGGTTGGTGGCCTCCTGCAGCACCGACACATGGGTGTGTCGGATGTCCTCACGATGGATATCCTGGCTACCTCGCAGCGACACCATGGCACCGCCCGTGCGCAGCAGACCCGCGGCGGCGTCTCCGAGCAGGGCGGTGTCGACCACCCCGTCCAGACCGGCCGGGTAGCGCACCCGCACCGCGGTGGCAAAGCCATCACCTCGCGGCACCAACTCGTGGGCGCCCAGGCGGGTGAGAAGTTCACGGTCTTCCTCCTTGGTGTCGGCCACCACATGCAGGCCGGCGCGCCGGGCCAGCGCGACCACGAAGCCGCCCACCGCGCCGGCCGCGCCGGTCACCAACAAGGAGGCGCCGACGGGCAGTTTCATGAACTCGAGGCACATCCAGGCGGTCAGACCGTTCATTGGCAAGGTGGCGGCGGCTATCAGGTCAGAGCCAGCCGGCAGCGGCGCTATTGAGGCCGCAGGCAGGCAAACGAACTGTGCCTGCGCGCCGCCCTGCGGCCTGCGCGGGTTGACGATGCCGATCACCGCTTGGCCCAGGGCCAGGCCCTGGACGCCCTCGCCGATGGCGACCACCTTGCCGGCGATCTCCATGCCGGCGATATAGGGCGGCACCAGATCGCGCATGCGTGCGGCCTGGCTGCCGCCGAGCATCAGCAAGTCGGTGGGGTTCACAGTGGCAGCCTGCACCTGCACCAGCACCTCGCCGGCCTGCGGCTGATGGAGCGGCACTTCCAGGACCCGCAAGACCTCGGGCGAACCGAAAGTCTCGAAGGCGACGGCGCGCCGGTGGGCGGGGAGGGGAGCGGGCATGATGATGTGTTCTCCAGAGGGGGCGAGCGAGTAATGCATGATATATTTTGATGGTTCGCCCGGCAAGTTTCGGCAGGCTACTTGCTGCCGCCTCTGGGTCGCCGGCAAGAGGAACTGAAAGGACTGTGACATGGATCTCGGACTGAAGGACAAGGTGGCCATCGTCACCGGTTCGGCGCGCGGCCTTGGAGCCGCCACGGCGCGTCGCCTGGCCCAGGAGGGAGCCAAGGTGGTGATCACCGACATCAACGGTGAGCTCGCGCAAAAGACCGCCGAGGCCTTGCGGGCCGAGGGCTTGCAGGCCCACTGCGTGGTGGGTGATATCACTAAGCAGGCCGATGTGGAGCGCCTCGTCAATGAGACGGTGGCCACCTTTGGCAGCGTGCACATCCTCGTTAACAACGCAGGCGCTCCGCGTGACAAATACCTGGTCAAAATGAGCGAAGACGACTGGGACCTGGTGATCAACGTCATGCTCAAGGGCGCGTTTCTTGCCAGCCGTGCCGTCATGCCCAAGATGATCGAGCAAGGCTGGGGCCGCGTGATCAACATCAGCTCCCGCGCCCACTTCGGCAACCCGACGCAGTCCAACTACTCCGCGGCCAAAGCCGGTCTGATCGGAATGGCCAAGGCGCTGTCGATGGAGGAGGGCCGCTACGGCGTTACCGTCAACTGCGTGGCGCCGGGCTTCATGGAGACGGAGATGATTCGCGCGCTCGACACCTACGAAGTGATCAAGGAGCGTGCGCTGGCCGTGCAACCGGTCAAGCGCACGGGTCGCCCGGAAGATGTAGCCGACGCGGTGGCCTTCCTGGCCAGCGAGCGCGCCAGCTTCATCTCGGGCGAGGTGCTGCATGTCACCGGCGGCCGTTACGGCTGAGGGGCAGGGAACCACATGACGGTCTTGCAAGGCATTCGCGTTCTCGACCTCGGCCGCTTCATCGCTGGCCCTTACTGCGCCGCGCTGCTCGCCGACTACGGCGCTGATGTGATTCGTGTCGACCGCGTGGGCGGCGCCGAAGACCGCACCATCTTGCCGGTGTCCTCGCAAGGCGAGGGCGCGCAGTTCCTCCAGGTCAATCGCAACAAGCGCTCCATCGCGCTGGAGATCGACACCCCCGACGGGCAGCGGGTGCTGCACGACCTGGTGCGCCGCGCCGACGTGGTGATTGCCAACATGCCCCCACGCACGCTGGTCAAACTCGGGCTGGACTACGAAAGCCTGCGTCGCATCAGGCCCGATGTGATCCTCACCGCCTCCACCGCCTTTGGCACCAGTGAAGCGGTCAGTGACCGTGTCGGTTTTGACGGCGTGGCCCAGTGCATGAGTGGAGCGGTCCATATGAGCGGCCTGCCCGATCATCCGGTCAAGATCATGGCGCCGGTGGTCGACTTCGGCACCGGCATGGCCTGCGCGCTCGGCACCATGATGGCGCTTTACGAACGCAAGACCAGCGGCATGGGGCAGGAGGTGGGAGCCTCCCTGCTTCGCACCGCGCTCACTTATTCGAGCGGCAGCCTGATCGAGGAGGCTGCGCTTGGCGTGGACCGAAAGGCCACCATGAACCGGGCGCCGCACTACGCGCCCTCTGACATGTTCCGCTGCAGCGACGACCGCTGGATCATTGCGCAGGTGATCGGCGCCGGCATGTTCAAGCGGTGGGCCCGCGTGGTGGGCCGCCCCGAACTGGCCGACGATCCGCGCCTGCAAGATGACCTCGCCCGAGGCGAGCATGGCGAGGAGTTGAGCCGCTTGATGGCCGATTGGTGCGCGGTGCGTACCCGGCCGCAGGCCCTCGCTGAGTTGGAGGCCGGGCGTGTGCCGGCCGGTGCGGTCAACTCCCCGCGTGAGGCGCTGGCCGACCCCATCATCGCGGCCGCTGACGCCCTGCGCCCGACCGACTTCCCCGGTCTCCCGCAGCCTGTGCCGCTGACCGCGACGCCGGTGGAGCTCTCGCGCACGCCGCCCAGCATCCGCCGCCGGCCGCCCTCCTGCGGCGAGCACACCGAGGAGGTGCTGCAGGAGATCGGCTATTCCCCGGAGGCCATCGCCGCGCTGCGCGCCAAGGGGGTGGTGTGATGGCTGAAGCTGGTACGCCTTCGGAGCCTGTGCGCATCACCCCGGAGCTGCTGGCTCACCTGCGCACGTGGGAGGGCCGCAGCGAATCCTTCGAGGAGCCTGCCGGCGCCGCGCCCGTACGGGCCCTGGCCGCCACCCTGGACCGCGATGCCGACACCCCCACTATTTCGGGCGCCGCCCTGCCGGCCCTGTGGCACTGGCTCTACTTCCTCCCGCGCGCTCCGCAGCGCGAAATCGGCGCCGACGGCCACCCCCGCCTGGGCGGCTTTCTGCCTCCGGTGCCGCTGCCGCGCCGCATGTGGGCTGGCGGCCGCCTGAAGTGGCATGCGCCCTTGCGTGTGGGCGACGCATTGGAGCGCAGCACCCGCATCGAGTCGGTCACGCATAAATCCGGGCGTAGCGGCGACCTGGTCTTTCTGCTGCTGCGCCACGAAGTCCGCGCTGGCGGCGTGCTCTCGCTGACCGAGGAACAAGACATCGTCTACCGCGCGCAGGCGCAAGCCGGCGACCCAGTGCCGGCGCCGCAGGCGGCGCCCAGCGACGCCACCTGGTCGCGCGAAATCGTGCCCGACCCGGTGCTCTTGTTCCGCTTTTCGGCGCTGACCTTCAACGCCCATCGCATCCACTACGACCGGCCTTATGCCACCGGCGCCGAGGGCTACCCTGGCCTGGTGGTGCACGGCCCGCTGATTGCCACCTTGCTGGCCGACCTGGCCCGGCGCGAGCGGCCCGAGGCCCGTGTCACGGGCTTCAGCTTCCGCGCGGTGCGCCCGACCACCGACTTGCACCCCTTTCGGGTTTGCGGCGCGCCGGCGGCAGATGGCCGCAGTGCCCGCCTGTGGGCGCAGGACCACGAGGGCTGGCTCACCATGCAGGCCGAGATTCAGTTCGCTTGAGTTCACCTTTGCGACGGCACCAAGCCCCGGGCTGACCCGGGCGATTGATTCAGACAGACTTGCGCGGCCATTCCACCCAAGCTTTCCAACGAGCATCACGATGACCACCCCCACCTCCAAGGGCGTTGCCCCCAAAAGCGCAGTCACTCGCGAGGTTTTGCACACCCGCAAGATCGACTTCACCGCCTACCAGCGCAGCGACGGTTTATTCGAGATTGAGGGTCGGGTGGTCGACCGCAAGACCGTGGATTTTCATCACCGCGAGGGCCGCTCGGTGCCCGCCGGTGATGCGATCCACGACATGGGCGTGCGCCTTGTCTACGACCTCGACCTGGTGGTGCGCGAGATCGAGACCTTCACCGACTACGCGCCCTTTTCTCACTGCCCAGAGGGGGGTCGAGCGCTGCAAACTCTTGTGGGCCTGCGCATGTCCAAGGGCTGGAACAGCGAGGTCCGAAGCCGTCTCTCCGGCGCGCGCAGCTGCACCCACCTGATGGAAATCCTTACCCCGATGGCAACCGCCGTCTTCCAGTCCCTGGGCTTCCTCCTGATCAAGGGCCCCGACCGAGTCGATGAAAACGGCAAGCCGCGTCAGATCGACGGCTGCTATGCCTATGCCGCCGACGGCCCGCTGGTGCTCAAACGCTGGCCGCAGTTTCATCGGCCGGCGACGGCACCCACCCACAGCTCGGGAAGCGCCCCGGAGTAAAGCCATGAAGCGTTTAGAAAACCGCACCGTACTCGTGACGGGCGCTGCCAGCGGCATCGGCGCCGCCTGTGTGCGTCGCCTGCTGGACGAAGGCGCGACGGTGCTGGCGATGGACATCCAGGAGGCGGCCCTCACAGACCTGGCCCGCACACAGGGTGAGCCGGCGCAACTGCATCTGCGGGTGGTCGACGTCACCCACCATGCGGCCGTAGCCAGCGCCATGGCTGATGCCGCCAGCCGCCTCGGCCCCCTGTACGGCCTCGTGAACTGCGCGGGTATCCGCGGCATCGGCACCCTGATGGACTGGACCCCCGAGGCCTGGGAGCGTGTGCTCGCCGTCAACCTCGACGGCACCTTCAACACCTGCCAGGCTTTTGTGCGGGCGATGCAGTTGGCCGGCCGTCCGGGCGCGATCGTGAATATTTCGTCCACCGCAGGTATCCGCGCCCTTCCCAACCGGCTGGCGTACGTCGCGGCCAAGATGGGGGTGTCGGGCATCACCCAGGCGATGGCACTGGAACTCGGCCCTATGGGCATTCGGGTGAACGCAGTCGCACCTGGGCTGATTCGTACCCCCATGATCGCCAGCACCCTGGCCGACCCGAGCAAAACCGAGGGCATCCGCGCAGCCTATCCGCTGGGCCGCGTGGGTGAGCCCGAGGAGGTAGCAGCTGTCGTCGCCTTTTTGCTCTCGGACGACGCCAGCTTTGTTACCGGTGCGGTGGTGCCTGTGGATGGCGGCAACACCGCGGGGCGGCCTTCGCACTGAGGTCTTTCTTCGGCGCCTCCTTTCGGGGTCACTTTCTTGGTGCTTGGCCTGCAACGCGACGGGCATGCGGTACGGGCGCATCGGCTTCGATGCGGGGGCCCTTCGGGCTTCCCTGTGCTGCTCGCGCCGTGCGGGAGCCGGGGCAAACTCGCCGCCTGCGGCGGCTCAGACATGCCCCGACTCTTTTTCCGCCCGACGCTGCGCTGCTCGGCCCCGCATAGGCGCCGCTGCCCCCGCACCGCACACCCGCCGCTTCCTTCATTCAGGAGGCCTCTCTCCGACAACCCTTTCCAACGACGTCACCAAAGGCGGCGTCGAGAAGTCCTCCGCCTGAGGTAAGCACAGGGTGTGCGGCAGGGGTTCGGCGGCGCCTATGCGGGGCTGAGGCGCACAGGGCGCTGGGGGCCGAAGAGCGAGGCATGTTTGAGGCCCGGAGGGCCGAGTTTGCCTCGCGTGCCCCTGGCGGCCGAGCACCGCAAGGAAGCCCGAAGGGCCCCTGCATCGAAGCCGCCGGGCCCCTGCCGCACACCGGGCGCGTGCCCCGCAAAGAGTCAAGCGCCACCTGTACACCCGGCGCGTGCCCCGCCAACGCCAAGCACCCTTGGCGTTCCCCGGCAACGCCAAAAAAGCCCAGCCCGAAGGACCGGCCTTTACCGACCGAACTTCGTAGTGTCAGGCGCCCGCTTGTTGGCAAACGCGTCGTGCAGCTCGTGCGCTTCTTCCGAGGCGTAGTAGTGCGGCAGCATCAGGTCGTGTGTCACCCGGGCCAGGCCGCCCACGCCGCCATGGCGGGCGTTGAACGCGCCCTTCAAGGCCGCCAGCGCATACGAGCCGCGCTCGGCGATCTTGAGTGCCATCGCCATCGTCTCGCGCTCCAGATCGGCGTCGGGCACCACCCGGTTGATCAACCCCAGGCCCAGCGCCTCCCGGGCGGTCAGCTTCTCGTTCATGAACCAGATTTCCTTGGCCTTCTTCTTGCCAACCAGGTCCTCCAGGTACCAGGTGCCGTAACCTGCGTCGAAGCTCCCCACCATGGGGCCGACCTGGCGGAAGATCGCGCTTTCTTTAGCAATGGTCAGGTCGCACACCACATGCAGCACATGGCCTCCGCCCACTGCAAAGCCGTTGACCGAGGCGATCACCGGCTTTTGCAGGCGCTCGATGGCTTCGTAGATCTCCAGCGTGGACGGCGCACCCGGGTAGAGGCGGGAGCTTTGGTCGCCGTCGTGGTGGCCGCCAATGCAGAAAAACTTGTCGCCGGCACCGGTGATCACCAGCACCCGGGTGCGGGTCTCGCGGCGGATCGACTCGATACAGTCTCGAACTTCCTGGCAGGCGAGGCGGTTGAATTTATTGCCGTCATGCGGCCGGTTGAGCGTGAGGATGCCCACCGGGCCCTCCTCGCGGTAAAGAATCGTCTCGTATTGATGGGTGTCGGCCATGGGGTGTCTCCGGCGGGTCAAAAAAAATTACTTTGTGTGTTTCGCGCCAAGAATTTTGCAACACGGGGCGCTGTCTCTGTGGCCCTTGGCGACAGCGGCGGCCCCCGCGGCAAGTGTTCAATATCACGTGCGCGGCAGGCTCCAGAATGTACTATGCATAATCACGCTGTCGCGGCCGCCATGTCGCGGTCGTTCCAGCGTGAAAAATTGCACGCGCGGATTGCGCCCACCCTGCACCCTGCGGCTCCATGCCCCTGCTTGACCACACTCCATGAGCGACGGATTGCGCATTGACGACAGCACGCCGCGGGTGCGGGTTCTTACCCTCGACCGGCCCCAACGGCTCAACGCGCTCGACGGCCCAACCCTCATAGCCCTGCGCGCCGCGGTCGAGGGCTGCTCGGCGCCGGGGCACGACATCCGGGTCATCGTGATTCGCGGCGAGGGCCGGGCGTTTTGCTCCGGCACTGACCTCAAGTGGATCGCCGAGCACGCCTTGCACGACCCGGCTGCCCACCTGCAGAACCAGGACCGCATGCAGGCTGCCTATCAGGGCCTGGAGTCGGCCCGGCAGGTCGTGATCGCCTGCGTCAACGGCATTGCGGTGGCTGGGGGGCTGGAGCTGGCCCTGTCCTGCGACATCGTCGTTGCCGACGAGGACGCGATGATGGGCGACGAACACATTCGCAAGAACCTATTTCCCAGCGGTGGCAGCACCCAACGCCTGCCACGGCGCATTGGCCTGCCGCGCGCCCTGTACTATCTTCTGAGTGGCCGGCGCATGAGCGGTCGCGAGGCCGAGCGTATTGGCCTGGCGGCGCTGGCAGTCCCAGGCGCCGAGTTGCAAGCCACTGTGATGCAACTGGCCCAGGAAATCGCCGAGGCCGACCCGCATGCCCTGGCCAGCCTGAAGTACACCGCACGTCGCGCACCGGAGCTGCCGCTGCACGACGGCTTGGCCCTGGAGCGCTGGATGCAGTTTCGTTATCGTCTGGAGTCACCTGCCTTGGCCGATGGCGTCACCCAATTCGCCGCTGGCAAAGCTGGCCCCCGTGAGGAGAAGTCCTGATATGAACGCAAGCCCTGGCGCCAGCGCCAACCCGCTCCAACGTCCGCTTGAGGGCATCCGTGTCCTGGACCTGACCGTGGCCCTGGCTGGCCCCTATGGCGCCCTGATGCTGGCGGGCCTGGGCGCGGAGGTGATCCACGTCGAGTCCCCTGGCGGCGGGGACATCGCCCGGACCAACCCGCCCTTCGTCAGCCGGCGCGGCATCAACTTTGGTGGCGCGATGGCCGAGGACGAGATCTCGGTGACCATCGTTAACCGCGGCCGCAACAAGAAGAGCGTCACCCTGGACCTCAAGTCTCCCAAAGGGCGCGAGCTGTATTTCCGGCTCGTTCAGGAGTGCGACGTCGTTCTGGAGAACATGAGCGAGGGCGCCACCACTCGCCTCGGCATCGACTACGCCCGTACCGCCGAGGTCAATCCGCGCATCGTCTACGGCTCCATCAGCTCCTTTGGAGAGCCCAGCGTGGTACCCGGCCTCAAGGGCATGGACATTCTGGTGCAGGCGGCCTGCGGCTTGATGGAGGTGACCGGCTTTGCCGACGGCCCACCCACCCGCATCGGCATTCCGATCGCCGACCTGGTGACACCCCTGTACGCGGTCAACGGCCTATTGGCCGCCCTCATTCAGCGTGGTCGTACTGGCCGTGGCCAGCATGTGCAGGTCTCCATGCTCGATTGCATGGCCTCCCTTTTGGCCGAGGAGCATTTCGATCTATTTGCGCAGGCTGGCGTGCCGCGCCGCTCGGGCAATTCGCACGACCGGCTGGTTCCCTTCGGGGTCTACCCTTGTACGGATGGTCATGTGGCCATCGTGGCGTTCCGGCCGGAGTGGATTCGGCCCCTGGTGGAGGCCATAGGCAGACCCGAGTTGCTCGACGACCCGCGCTTTGCCAGCCGCGGTCCGCGCATGGCCCACGCCGCCGCCTTCAACGGCTACATCGAGGCCTGGACTCGTGTGCGCAGCACTGCCGAGGTTGTGACCGAATTGCTCGAGAAGCGCCAAGTGCCGGCCACCCGCGTGCGCGCGCCCGCCGAGGTGCTGTCCGACCCGCAGCTGATCGCGCGCGGCGCGGTCACCGTGCTCGAGCACCCGATGATGGGCGACCAGCGCACCAGCGGCATCGGCAACCCGATCCGTTTTTCCGACGCCCACGCCCAGTTCGACGTGCCGGCGCAGACTCTGGGCGCTGCCAATGCCGACGTTTATGGCGGGCTGCTCCAGCTTCCCGAGGCCGAGATCGCTGCCCTGCGCGCCCAGGGCGTGATCTGAGTAGTGCTGCCTCGTGAGCGACACTTGATGTACGGCACCTGATGGACGAACTGGCGAGCCTGGACCAACTGCTGGCACGGCGCCACAGCTGCCGCGCCTTCCGGCCCGACCCGGTGCCGCGGGACCTGCTCGAGCGGGCCCTCGCCGCCGCCGGCCGCAGCGCCTCCTGGTGCAACGCGCAGCCTTGGCAGGTTCATATCGCCAGCGGCGAGCCGCTCGAGCGGCTGCGTGCGGCGCTGATCGCGCGCGCCGGCTCCGGAGCGCTGGCCGCCCCGGAGCTCGACTGGCCGCGCGAGTACAGCGGGGTCTACCGTGACCGCCGGCGCGAATGCGGCTGGGCCCTGTATGAGGCGGTCGGCGTGCCCAAGGGTGACCGGGCGGCCTCTGCCGCCCAGGGGCTGGAGAATTTCCGCCTGTTTGGCGCGCCGCACCTGGCGGTGGTGACCAGTCCGCAGGACCTGGGCACGCACGGGGTGATGGACTGCGGCGCCTGGGTGTCCAACTTCATGCTGGCTGCCACGGCCCTGGGCCTGGGCACGATCGCCCAGGCTGCAGTAGCCTCCTGGCCCGACATCCTGCGCTCGCACCTCCCGCTGCCCACAGACCGGAATGTTGTCTGCGGCATTTCGATTGGCTTCGCAGATCCCACGCATCCAGCCAACGGCTTTCGCACCACACGCGCCCCGCTGAGCGAAGTGGTCACTTGGGTCGGGGAGGCTGAGCCGTGAACGCAGGCGAACGACTGCCGGGTACCCCCACGCCGATGCATATGTGGCCGACTGAGGCCGGTCTACGCCTGGCAGCCGACAGCTGGGGCGACCCGGCTGCCCCGCTGGTCGTGCTAGGGCACGGCGGCGGTCAGACCCGACACGCCTGGCGCGACACGGGCCGGCGCCTCGGCGACGCTGGCTATTGCGCGGTGGCGTTCGACTGCCTCGGCCATGGCGACTCCGACTGGACCGCGGACGGTGACTACGGAATGGACACCCACATTCGTGGCCTGCGCAACCTCCTGGCGGTGCCCGCACTGGCCGGGCGACGGCCGGTGCTGGTGGGGGCCTCGCTTTCAGCCGAGGCCTTTTTGCTTGGCGTGGGTGAGGGCCTGATCGATGCGGCCGGCCTGGTCCTGGTCGACTACGCGCCCCGCACCGAGGAGGAGGGTTTCCTGCGTAACAAGGCCTTCATGGAGGCCCATGCCGACGGCTTTGCCTCGTTGGAGGAGGTGGCCGATGCCATCGCCAGCCACCGTGGCGGGTCGCGCCCGTCCCGGGTGGATGGCCTGGCCAAGGTGGTGCGCCGGCGACCCGACGGCCGCCTGCAATGGCACTGGGACGCCCGCCTGCTCGATAGCCGGGTGCGCGAATATCCGCACCGCTATGCGCGTATGGCCGCAGCTGCTCGACGTCTGACCCTGCCCACGTTGCTGATGCGCGGTGGCCGTTCCGACGTTTTAAGCGAGGCCGGTGCGCGCGAATTTCTGGAGATGGTGCCGCAGTCCGAGTACGTAGTGATCGAAGAGGCCGGCCACATGATTGCCGGCGACGCGAACGACGCTTTCGGTCAGGCGGTGGTGGGCTTCCTGGGCCGGGCCCTGGCCTGATGGCCACGGGGTTATCCGGCCCAATCATGCATAATGTTTTATTCAAAGGAATCACCCCATGGACCTCCTCAACGAGCTGTTCGGTGTCGCTGGCAAGACCGTCCTGATCACCGGCGGCGCCAAGGGCATTGGCGCGGCCATCACCACCGCCTTCGTCAAGTGCGGCGCCAAGGTCTACATCTGCTCGCGCGACCTCGCGGCTTGTGAGGCGCTGGCCGCCGAGCTGGCGCCTTTTGGCGAGTGCACCCCGCTGGCTTGTGACATTGCCTCTGACGAAGACCGCAGGCGCTTTACCACCGACTTCCTCGCCCGGGTGCCCCAACTCGACGTGTTGATCAACAACGCGGGTGCGCTGTGGGCGGCGCCGCTGGCCGAGTACCCCGAGTCTGGCTGGGATAAGGTTTATGACCTCAATGTGC
>Ga0222712_10003661_pt1 | contig 16569 bp, 17 predicted proteins | sample C33_657DmetaG_FD_165043 | JGI IMG/M metagenome (GOLD analysis project Ga0222712, IMG submission 165043) | Estuarine water microbial communities from San Francisco Bay, California, United States - C33_657D | ecosystem: Environmental > Aquatic > Marine > Unclassified | place: USA: California...
GGGCTGGGCAAAACAACCAGATCGTCGCACGGTGCAAGAAGAATTTGAAAAAGCATTTGCCACCATTGTTCGACAGCGCTGCGAAAGCATTGTTGCTGGTCGCACCGATGCCGGCGTTCATGCCACAGCGCAAATAATTCATGTTGATGTTCCAGAAAATACAGATCTATCTGATCTTACATATCGCTTAAATCAATTACTTGATACCGATGTTCGGGTCCTGGAACTCGAAGTGGCACCCGAGGGTTTTCATGCCCGTTTCTCAGCACTTCGCCGTCACTACCAATATCAAATAGTTGATGCGAATAAAGCCATTAATCCGCTAGATCGCTACGACCGCGCCAGTTGGTATCGCCCGCTAGATCTGGCTCGCTTAAATGAAGCAAGTGCACTGTTGTTAGGCGAACATGATTTCGCAGCTTTCTGTAAATTCCGCGAAGGTGCCACCACTATTCGCACGCTTGAGACTTTTAAGTGGGAACGCACAGCCGATGGCCTACTCGTAGCCCAAGTTGTGGCCGATGCATTTTGTTATTCAATGGTGCGCAACCTAGTGGGCTCAGCAGTTTGTGTAGCAGAGGGGCGCTTTGAACCAAGCTGGATCGCTGAAATGCTAGCTAACCGCGAACGTATCTCTGACTCAATGGTTTTCCCGGCCGAAGGTTTAACTCTGGTACAAGTTGATTATCCAGATGACGCCGAGCTAATTACTCGTGCTGCGCTAACCATCTCTCGTCGAAGCGAGGAGTAGCCGTGACCCACGATCGTTGGTTCACCAGCGGCTTCCCACGATTCCTGGTTTTCGAGCCCATATTTCATCGCTGATTCACGCTCATTTTGACCGTAAGCGAGCGTGGCGGTAGCCTTACCCCTCTAGATCAAGCCCGCCGCGAGGTGGACTTTCTAATCAAGAACTAACTAAGAACTAAGAAGAAGGTAGGCAATAGCGTGCGTACATATAGTCCAAAGCCTGGCGATGTAGTGCGAAAGTGGCATGTCATCGACGCCCAAGATGTTGTATTGGGTCGCTTGGCAACTCATGCTGCTGCACTTCTACGCGGAAAGCACAAAGCAACATTCGCTCCACACATGGACATGGGTGACTTTGTAATTGTTATCAACGCGGAAAAAATTGCACTATCTGGTTCAAAGACCACACAAAAGTTTGCACACCACCACTCAGGTTTCCCAGGCGGTTTAACTTCAACTGTTTACGGCGACTTGATGGAAAAGCACCCAACTCGCGCAGTTGAAAAGGCAATCAAGGGAATGATTCCTAAGAACCGTCTTGGCCGCGATGTTGCATCAAAGCTAAAAGTTTATGCGGGCCCAAATCACCCACATGCTGCACAAGCTCCAACTCCATATGTTTTTGAGCAAGTTTCACAGATCATTAAGTAATCGATAGAAAAAGGGAATAGAAAATACATGTCTGAAAATACAACTATCGAACTTGATGAAGCACAAGAGCTAACTTCTTACTCATCATCATCTCCAGCTGCAGCGACAAATCGCCCAGCAATTAAAGCTCCAGGCGGCGGCACAGGTCGTCGTAAGGAAGCTGTTGCGCGCGTTCGCTTAGTTCCTGGTTCAGGCAAGTGGGTTGTAAACGGTAAGACTCTTGAGAATTACTTCCCAAATAAAGTTCACCAACAATTAGTTTCAGAACCATTCCGCACAGTTGGTGCTGAAAATGGTTACGACGTTGTTGCTCGCATCAACGGTGGTGGAGTTTCAGGTCAAGCTGGCGCACTTCGTCTAGGTGTTGCTCGCGCGCTAAATCAGATTGATGAAGAAGCTAACCGCCCAGCTCTTAAGAAGGCTGGCTTCCTTAAGCGCGATGCTCGTGTTATTGAACGTAAGAAGTACGGCCTAAAGAAGGCTCGTAAGCGTTCTCAATACAGCAAGCGCTAATACACTTTTACCGATCTATTCGGTAGCTATCTCGGCAGGAGGAGGACTTTTTGTCACTCTTTGGAACCGACGGAATTCGTGGTTTAGCAAACGTTGATTTAACTGCTGAATTAGCCCTTGATGTCGCTGTAGCTGCTGCACATATCCTGGTAGAAAATTCAAACGATCGCCCGCGCGCAATCGTGGGCCAAGATTCACGAGCTTCCGGTGAATTTCTAGAAGCTGCAGTTGTTGCTGGTTTAACTAGTGCCGGTGTTGATGTTTATCGCGTCGGTATTGTGCCAACTCCAGCCGTTGCCTACTTAGTTGCTAGCACCGGGGCTGACCTCGGCGTAATGATCAGCGCATCGCATAATCCAATGCCAGATAACGGCATCAAGTTATTTCAACGTGGTGGCGAGAAATTAGCTGATGATGTCGAAGCGCTAGTTGAAGCACGCATTGGCGAACCATGGCAGCGTCCAACTGGCGCTGCTGTTGGTCGAGTTATCAACGATGATCAATTAGTTAATAACTACATCGAACATTTACTTTCAACCATTGATGTTTCGCTCTCGGGTTTAAAAGTAGTTGTTGATTGCGCAAATGGCGCTTCTTCCTTTACCGCACCGGTTGCGCTCTCTCGCGCAGGCGCTGAAGTAATTGCCATTGCTAATAGTCCTGATGGTTGGAACATTAATGATGGCGTTGGCTCAACTCATTTAGATTATTTGCGAAATGCCGTAATTAAAAATGGCGCCGATGTTGGTATCGCACACGATGGCGATGCAGATCGTTGTTTAGCCATTGATGCTGCAGGTAATGAAATCGATGGCGATGTAATTATGGCAATTTTAGCTAAAGGGTTTAAAGCCCAAGGAAAGTTGAAAGCAAACACCATTGTCGGCACCGTCATGAGCAATTTAGGTTTCATGCATGCCATGGCTGAAGCCGGAATTGAAGTTGTGACAACTGCAGTTGGCGATCGCTATGTGCTTGAGGCAATGCTGCAATCAGACTTTAATTTAGGTGGCGAGCAATCTGGCCACGTAATCATGCGCGATCACGCAAATACTGGCGACGGCTTACTAACTGCGCTGCAGCTATTGGCTGAAGTAAAGCGCTCTGGCCAAACCCTGCAAGAGCTTTCGCGCGTGATGGTGCGTTTCCCACAAGTATTAATCAACGTTAAGAATGTGGCTAAAGAACGTCTTGCTAGCTCTACTGTGATTGCCGCTGCGGTCAAGACTGCTGAAACCGAACTTGGTTCAAATGGTCGAGTATTGCTGCGCGCATCTGGCACCGAGCCACTTGTGCGCGTGATGGTTGAGGCGCAGAGCGACGCGGTTGCGCAAGGTGTGGCTACTAAATTAGCGCAAGTAGTTGAAACTGAATTGAAGTAATTCTGTGTGCGGAATCGTTGGTTACACCGGTAAAAATTCGGCCATAACTCCGCTAATTGAAGGTTTGCGTCGCCTGGAATATCGCGGCTATGACTCAGCTGGTATCGCACTTGGTACTAGCGGCAAATTATTTATTGAAAAGCGCGCGGGCAAGTTAGGTAATTTAGAGAGTTCACTTGGCGATCAACTTCCTTCAGCAACTTCTGGAATTGGTCACACGCGTTGGGCTACACATGGTGGGCCGACAGATAACAACGCCCACCCTCATGTTGATAACGAAGGCAAGCTGGCGGTTATTCACAATGGCATCATCGAAAATTACAATCAATTAAAAGCAGAGCTACAAGCTAAGGGCCATAAGTTTCACTCTGATACTGATACCGAATCTGTGGCCCACTTATTAAGTGATCTGCGCAAAGAATTCAACGGTGATCTTCCTGCTGCAATGCGTGAAGCAGTTAAGACTTTGCGTGGCTCTTTCACGTTGCTCGCAGTGCATGCAGATAACCCCGGCGTAATTGTCGGCGTTCGTCGTAACTCACCGCTGGTATTGGGTGTCGGCGAAAACGAATACTTCTTAGCTTCCGATGTGGCAGCTTTTATTGAATACACCAAGCGGGCAGTAGAACTTGGCCAAGATGAGATTGTGGTTATAACGCCGACCGGTTTTGAGATCACCGATCTTGAGGGCAATGCACAAACTCCGCGTGAGTACCTAGTGACTTGGGATGCCGAAGCAGCGCAAAAAGGCGGCTTTAGCCACTTCATGTTGAAAGAAATCTTTGAACAACCCAAAGCAGTCGCTGATACTTTAATTGGCCGTTTAACTGATAACAATCAGATCGAACTAGATGAGTTAAAGATGAGCGATGAAGAAATTCGCTCGCTTAAGAAGATTGTGGTTATTGCATGTGGCACTGCTTATCACGCTGGCATGATTGCAAAATATGCCATTGAAAAATGGGCCAAGATTTCAGTTGAAGTAGAAATTGCAAGTGAGTATCGCTATCGAGATCCGATTATTGATGCCCAAACTTTAGTTATAGCAATCTCGCAATCAGGCGAAACGATGGACACCTTGATGGCTCTGCGTCATGCCAAAGCTGCAGGTGCTCGAGTCTTAGCAATCTGTAACACCAATAGCTCAACGATTCCTCGTGAGTCAGACGCGGTTCTCTATACCCACGCCGGGCCCGAAATTGCGGTGGCTTCGACCAAAGCATTCTTAACTCAAGTTGTTGCAGTTTATTTAATTGGTCTGCATTTAGCGCAAGTTCGTAAAGAACTAACTGATATCGAAATAGCTGATCTCTACAACGAACTTCTCGCGCTACCGGCAAAAATCGAGGCAATTCTGGAAACGGTAGAACCGCTACGAGCTCTAACTCGCACCTTTGCCAAGAGTTCATCGGTTTTGTTCTTAGGTCGCAACGTCGGTTTTCCAGCAGCTCTTGAAGGTGCGTTAAAACTTAAAGAACTTGCTTACATGCATGCTGAAGGATTCGCGGGCGGCGAACTAAAGCATGGTCCAATTGCGTTAATTGAAGAAGGAACTCCAGTAATTGCAATCGTTCCTGCCGGCCACGAACATTCTCTCGATGAAAAGATGTTGAGCAATATTCAAGAAGTTAAAGCGCGTGGCGCACAAGTAATAGTGATTGCCGAGGAAGGCGCCGAAGTCACTGGCGCCACACACGTGATCCGAATTCCGGTAGCACCGGCACTGTTCCAGCCAGTCTTAGCCACCGTTCCGCTGCAGGTATTCGCTTACGAAATGGCGATTGCGCGTGGCAATGATGTAGACCAGCCTCGCAATTTAGCTAAGTCGGTAACGGTCGAATAATGCTCAAATTGAAAGCGCACCAACGCGAAGAGTTAAGTCGCTCATTCTCTTGGGCAGCGTTTGCTAGTTCAGGGTTTTTGTTTGTTACCTATCAAGTAGTAACTGCAGGTTGGTTGATTACGATCGATGACAAGATAGCCACTTTTGATAGATATCTTTTTCCAAAGTGGGTCTATTTTATTTTGCGCCGCATCGATGATTTAGGGCTTCGCGGACTAAGTGCGATAGCTATCTTGTTGTTATCGGCATATTTGTGGCGCAGATTTAATACTTATCGGCCACTACTACTTTCGCTAATCGCGTTACTGGCTCTCAATGGTGTTGTAGGTATTTTTAAGTTATACATTGGGCGTACTAAACCCCGCCTAAATATGGATCTCTTGAATTCAGGTGGAATGTCATTTCCAAGCGGCCATATTTCAAATGCAGTTTTAATTTGGGGGCTCTTTGCTTATTTGGTTTACCGATATTTATGGGATCAGCCGAACAGTGCCAAGCATCTGATCACAATAGTTTCATCTGTTACTACGGCAATTATGTTTGTATCGCTCTACCGAAATACCCATTGGTTCTCAGACTTACTGGGTGGCATTTTCCTAGGGGGAGCGCTCTTAATTTCAGTTACCGCTCTTGACCGAATCATTCCATCGCGCAAGGATCAAGCATGATTGACGGCGTAGGAATCGATGTAGTTGATATTGCTAGATTTTCTGAAGCGCTAGAGCGCACCTCGGGTCTTAAAGAACGACTATTTACAGTTGCCGAACAAGCCAAGCCAATTCATTCCTTAGCAGCTCGCTTTGCCGCCAAAGAGGCGCTAGCTAAAGCTCTTAGCGCTGGCAAAGGTTTACCGTGGCATGATGCCGAAGTGATTAATTTGGAAAGCGGCAAACCAGCCTTCTTATTTCGCGGTGAGATCGCTGATTTAGTTGATGGCGCTGCTGTGCATTTATCACTTTCCCACGATGCTGGTATCGCTTCTGCCTTTGTGATCGTGGAGCGCTAATGAGCAATCGCGCCGAAGCTCGCATTGATTTAACTGCTATTGCGGCAAATGTTAAGAAGTTGAAAACGGCTTCAGGCAACGAATTAATGGCAGTAGTTAAAGCAGATGCTTATGGTCACGGCTTAGTTCCCGTTGCTAAAACGGCAGTTAGCGCTGGTGCTACCTGGCTTGGTGTGGCTTTGGTTGAAGAAGCACACGCACTGCGCGCAGCTGGAATTACAGCGCCAATTCTGGCTTGGCTAGTTCCACCTGGATCTGATTATGCAGCGGCCATCGATGCTCAAATTGATTTAGCCGTACCGTCCCTTGATATTTTCAAAGGGATTGCGGCAACTGGTAAGCGCGCTCGAATACACATCGAAGTAGACACCGGAATGACTCGCGGTGGATTTCTAGATGAGTGGGAAGAGTTTCTCAAATCAGATTTTAGTAAAGTTGAAGTAGTAGGAATTTTCTCTCATTTTGCTCGGGCAGATGAAGTTCGTGAAAAACAGAACCAAGACCAGCTAGCTAATTTTAATAGAGCAATTGCTGTTCTAACAGCAGTGGGAGTTGTTCCTCAGATAAAGCATTTAGCAAATTCAGCAGCAGCACTTACAAATCACAGTGCAGCCTTTGATTTAGTTCGAACTGGAATTGCAATGTATGGGTTAACGCCTGATCTTGAACATCTCGGAACCAGCAAGTCACTTGGTTTGCTAGCTGCCATGGAAGTTCGTGCGAAATTGCATTTAGTTAAGAAAGTCCCAGCAAATTCACCGGTTGGCTATGGTGCAACTGAATCAACTTCGCGCGACACTGTTCTAGGCGTCGTTGCGATGGGATATGCCGATGGAATTCCACGCGTTGCAAAAGCCGCTGGCGTATTTTTCGCCGGAAAACGTTGCCCAATTATTGGTCGCGTTTCCATGGATCAATTTGTAGTTGATCTAGGGCCTGAAACCAGAGCAAAAGCTGGTGATTACGTAGTTATCTTTAATAACGGCGCTGCCGGTGAATTCACGGCCGAAGATTGGGGTTCAGCAAGTAGCAGCATTAACTATGAAATAACCACCAGAATTGGGCCGCGAGTACCTAGAATCTATTCTCATGAGTGATCAAACCGACCTAATAGCGATCGCCGGTCTAACCGTTAAGTTTGGTGGATTAACGGCGCTTGATGATGTTTTTTTAAAAGTTGCTCCCAATTCAGTAGTTGGATTAATCGGCCCAAATGGTGCTGGCAAGACCACAATCTTTAATGCAATCTCAGGGCTAGTAGAGCCAGAAAAAGGCTCGGTTTCATTTGAGGGCAAGAATATAGATTGGCCAAAACCTGACGGGTTAGCGAAGTTAGGAATCGCGCGCACTTTACAAGGCGTTGGTTTATTTAGTGGGTTAAGCGTTTTAGAAAATGTCATGATGGGCGCTGATTCACATAACAAATCTAATTTCATTCGTGACATGTTGGGCTTCTCGCCAAAATTTGAAAAGCAATTAGAGGATCGTGCTCATGAAGCTTTGGCTTGGGCCGGTGCTGCACATACCGCATTTTTAGAACCAACCGAACTCACTTATCCGGATTCAAAGCGAGTCGCGATAGCGCGCGCTTTAGTTATGAAACCAAAACTACTTTTACTTGATGAACCTGCTGCCGGTCTGGGCCAAGATGAAATTGATCAATTAGCAGCACTAATCAAACAATTAAAGCGCCAATGCGCAATTTTAATTGTGGAACACCATGTTGATTTCGTTAGTGAAATTTCCGATCAAGTTTACGTTCTTAACTTCGGCAAAGTAATTGCTAGTGGTGATTTCAATACCGTAAAGCGCGACCCTGCGGTAGTTGCTGCATACCTCGGCACAAATGTTGATGGGCAAGAAATCGGCGGATCTCATGCTTAAGATAGAAAACTTAGTTACCGAATACGGAGCGGTTCGCGCCCTTGACGGTATTTCATTCACTGCCGCAGAAGGAAAAATAACTACTGTTATTGGAGCTAATGGCGCTGGCAAGAGCACTCTGCTACGCACAATTTCTGGGCTAGAGCGCGCCAAGAGCGGTCAGATAACTTGGGCAGATAAATCATTAATTGGTAAAACGCCCGAATCAATTGTGCGATCAGGTATCGCCCATGTGCCTGAAGGTCACGCGGTTATTTCCCAATTAACTGTGGCTGAAAATATTGAAATGGGCGCTCTCTTTCGTCGTCGCAAAAATCGCAGCGATGTGAAGTTAGCCATTGAAGAGGCATACGCGCTATTTCCACGTTTAGCTGAGCGCAATAAGCAGCTGGCTGGCACGCTTTCAGGCGGTGAACGCCAAATGTTGGCGATTAGTCGTGCCTTGGTTTCAAGACCAAAACTACTTTTATTAGATGAGCCATCACTCGGGTTAGCACCTCTAGTGGTTGAACAAATTATTCAAACCGTTGACGACCTTTGTCGCAAAAGTGGTTTAACAGTTTTGTTAGTTGAACAAAATGCCAACACTGCTTTGGCGGTTGCTGATTATGGAGTTCTACTTTCACTTGGAAAAGTTGTTGCAAATTTACCAGCCGCCGAACTTAAAGCAGATGCATCTTTGCGCGCTGCTTACTTGGGATATTAGGAGGTAGCGCCATGGATCAATTCTTATCAGCAGTCTTTGCGGGCACTTCTCGTGGCGCGATCTATGCACTTGTTGCTCTTGGTTTGGTACTCGTTTGGCGCGGTGCCGGCGTAATTAATTTTGCTCAAATGGGTCAAGCCATGTTTAGTACTTATGTTGCATCAACCATGATTATGAATGAGTATTCCTACTGGATTGCTTTTTTCGTCGCGCTAATTGTTGGCACCATACTTGGCGCGGTCGTTGATCTACTGGTCATGCGTCCGTTATCTGGCAAACGAAGTTCAGCTATGTTGGCTAGCCCGGCAATGCGCGGCACAATTCCAGTAATTGCATCTCTTGGCATCGTAGGAATTTTACAAGCAGCGGCCGGCATGATTTGGGCTGCCGAAGAGCGTGGTTTCCCAACTCCAGTTAATTCATTAGGTTTAACTATTGGTGGCAATGTGATGCCATTTACCGCCTTTGATTTATTCGTAATTGGCATTGTTATGGTTGTTTTACTTATTACAACTATTTTCTTTCAGAAAACCGGCATGGGATTGGCAATGCGTGCCAGTGCACTTAATCCAGAAGTGGCGCGTTTAAGCGGAATCAGAACTAGTTCGGTGCGCACCTTAAGTTGGGCAATATCAGGTGCTGCTTCATCTCTGGCTGGCTTATTGGTAACACCGAGTGCGAACTTATCGCCAAATACCCTTGATCTAATTCTCATCATTGGCTTCACCGCAACTGTAATTGGCGGCTTAGATAGCCTTCCGGGTGGCGTAATCGGTGGATTTATTCTGGGTCTCGTAATCTCATTTGTAAATGTATATCGATCACCATCGGATATCTTCTTAGCAATTTTGGTACTTCTGCTAATTGTCTTACTGGTTCGCCCACAAGGCTTGTTAGGCAGCAAGGAGGTGCGCCGTGTTTAAGCGCATTCAAACTGGCAACCTTATTAAGACTTTTATTTTCTTTGCGGTAATTTTCTACTTAGGCAAAGTTTTTGATCCCTATAACCAAGGTCAACTTTCAGTGGTCTTGATGTACTTCATTGGAATTTTGTCGATCACTTTCTTGACCGGGTTATCTGGCCAGATTTCACTTGGCCAAGGCGCATTGATGGCAGTTGGTGGATACACCTGTGCCCTTGGAATTTTAAATCTGGGATTAAATTATTGGCAATCAATTATATTTTCAGTACTTGCATCCCTAATTGCTGGTTGGATTTTGGGAATAACAGCAGCTCGACTATCTGGTCCGTATCTAGCGGGAACGACTTTAGTTATTGCGCTTGCAATCCCATCACTAGCAAATCGCTTTGAATCTGTATTCGGCGGCGATGTTGGCTTAAATGTTGAATTTGGCGCCCCACCTCAGTGGTTTGTTAATCTCATCGGTGAAATTGGATTCGAACAGTGGCAACTATTTGCCACCTTGCCGTTTGCTTCAATAGCTTTATTTTTTGCTCTTAATTTGTTTAAGTCACGTACCGGTCGAAGTTGGCGCGCCGTTCGTGATCACGAAATTGCAGCGTCCCTTGCTGGCATCAATGTGCAGCGAATGAAGATTTTTACTTTTGTAGTTGCCTCAGGTTTTGCTGGTTTAGCTGGCGCCATGTATGGCTTACGTGGAATTGTGGGACCTAGCGTTTATCCGATCTCGCTTTCACTCACCTTGTTAACAGGAGCTGTTCTTGGTGGGTTGCGAAGTATCGGAGGCGCCTTTATCGGTGCTGTGCTGGTCGTCTTCTTGCCGGATTTAATCGAGTCACTAAGTGGCACTTGGGAAATTGCCCCTCAGATCGGTAACTACCTCCCTGCCATGGTCTCGAGCATCCTGCTGATCCTGACAGTTGTCTTAAACCCAGCTGGTATTGCTGGCGGGCTACATCACCGCAAGCCACGCCACAAATAGCCTGATCAAATAACGCCCGAGTAACGATTGCGGTGTGGATAGGTCAATTCGTTCACTTTCTGTTCACCCTCTGCTAGTTTGAGCGTGTTCTGGATCACCTCTGGTCCAGGTTCCGACTAGATAGCGCAATTGCTACCTGGCGGTATATCGAAGTAGAAAGAGTGAACGCAGTGAATATACGTGCATCTCTATCTCGCAAGAAGCTAATCGGCCTAACCGCCGTGCTCATCGCGGGATCAATGACACTTGCCGAAATTCCGGCAAATGCAGCCGACCCAGGCGTAAGCGCTACCGAAATTGTTTTAGGTATGCAGCTTCCTGAAACAGGCGCAGCAAGTCCTGGCTACAACAAAGTTGATGACGCAATGCGCGCTTACTTTGATTATGTAAATTCTAAAGGCGGCATTGGTGGAAAGAAAATTCGCCTCGAAGTTAAAGATGATACTTATAAGGCGGGCTTAACCATTTCTACTGCTTCTTCCCTTATTAATAAGGAAAAAGTTTTTGCTTTCATCGGAAGCATCGGAACCCAGACTCACATCTCAGTGATCAAGGACATTAATCGTCGCAAGATTCCTGATGTATTTGTTAACTCTGGTTTCTCTGACTTCTATAACCCTGCTACCTACCCAACAACTTTCGCGGCTCTTGGTACATATGTAACTGAAGCTAAGATTTTGGGTAAGTATCTAAAGGAGAAGTACCCAGATAAGAAGATTGGTGTCTTGTATCAATCCGATGACTTCGGCAGAAACTCACTTGAAGGTTTCGCTAAAGCTGGCCTAACTTTCGAAGCTAAGAAGACATCAGCTGACTTTATTGCTGGTACTCAAGGCTCTGTTGGTCTAGCAAGTCAATTGACGCAACTGAAAGCTAATGGCGTTGAAATTGTAATTATCGCTGCTGTTTCATCAGCAACTGCGGTAGCTCTTCTAACTGCAAGCGCACTTGGCTACAAGCCAGATAAGTGGGCGGTAATTAGCGTTGGCGCAGATGCAACTACTTTCCAGACTATTGCCGGTTCAAAGGGAGTTCCAGCATCAATGAGTGCAGCAATGCTCACTGGCTTGATCTCAGCGTCACATGCACCAGCTCCTGGAGATTCCAGCGATGAATATGTCACAGCTTTCAAGAAGATAAATGATGACTTCAATAAAGGTGCTGACAAGCGTTGGGATAACAACGTTCTACAAGGTATGAATATTGGCTACATGGCAACTGGTGCTCTTATGGGCACATTGAATGCCAAGTCAACTTTCTCGGCTAAGAACAATAAGACCTGCCAAGCAAATGCCAAGAAGGCTGTTTTGACTCGCGTCTGCTTCATTGATTATCTAAATACCAATGGCAGCAAGGTTGAAAGCGCCGCATTCACACCACTTCAGTATTCACCAACCACTCACGAAGCATTTAGTGGTTTCTGGATTGGCGCATATGACGCAGCAACTGTTCTGCAGCCGGTAAGCGGAACTCGCGTTGTTTATTCAACTGATTCTGGAAATGGTCCAGTAACAGTTTCCAACTACAAGCGTCCAGCAATTGCTGCTGATGCTCTACCAAAGAACTAGTAGGTAAAAATGAAAACTATTTCTATGCGCAAATTAATTGCCGCAATTGGTGCAGCAGCACTTCTTTCAACTGCTGCCGTTGCTATCGCACCTAGCGCTTATGCTGCTGCTCCAACATGTACCAAAGCCTCAGATGGCGTTGAAACATGTACCGGAACGCTAAGCAATGGCGCTGGTTATCTGATTAAAGTTCCAGCACGTTACAACGGAACTTTCTTCTACTGGAACCACGGAATTCGTTTCACTTACCCACTTCCAGGTGTAATCACAGTTCCTAAGGGTGTTGAAGAATTGACACCTAGCAATGTGCCAGAAGCAGCAATGTTGCGTGCTGGTTACGGCTTAGCAACTTACGATGGTGTTTCAACTGGTGGTCTACGTGGTTGGAATACTGCTGATCGCGTTGAAATGCTGAAGGAACTAATTGACACCGTAAAAGCTAAATACACCGTAAGAAAAGGTGTGGCATACGGATCATCACAAGCTGGTTCGATTCTGACCCCGTTCATTGAGAAGTATCCAACTTATGCTGACTCAGTCGGCATCATGGCTGGCGTTACTCCTTCAATTGGTCAAGAAGTCCAATCCCTTTGCGATGCTTTCTATATCTTGAGCGTTTTCGCTGACCCAACCATTAAAGGTTGCGCAGCGATGGGCGTTAAAGGTTTAGCTGGCCACTATGCAGCAGCTGCTGAATTCGGCAAAGTTGTTGCACTGCTAACTGCATGGGGCGGAAACCTAGGCGCACCCGGACTTGAATATCCGGCAGCGCTAAAGGGCTCTGGAATCCCACAACGTTCAGCACTATTGCTAACTGGTCTTTTGATTGGTTTGCCAACTAAGAGCGCGCACATGGATGGCATCACAACTAGCCCAGTTATTGCCGAACAGAGCATTAACGCAACAGTTGCGATCCTAGAAAACTTCGGCGAAGCAATTGCAACTGGAACTTTCGGCGGTCAAGCTATCTCTGAAATTACTGGTCCTGGCTTCTATGACAACACTAAAACCAACTGGTTTAGCTTGCTAGATCCAGCTGATTCAGGTCGTTTCAATCTTGGTCTTTCAGGTGACGGCGCAATCAACGGCATGCTTGGTGTTCTATCAATGGCACCTCGTGTAACTGGAGATCCAGCCGCTGTCGCTAAGTTAAAGGCGCTAGATAAGAGCAAGTTCGACACCACTAAGCCAGTTGTGCTTCTTTCAAATGAAGCAGACCGTCTGGTGTTCCCTGGTAACGGCGCTCTCTATGTAGATAAGGCTCGTGCAATTTATGATGCGAAACTTGCCAAGTATGAGACTGCTCGTGATGCTGCAACTACTTCAGCAGAACGCGCTGCAGCTGCAAAGCTAAAGCCATTCTGGAACGTTGCATCTCTTTACGCAATGACACCTGAGACCTACACCAAGTACACCGCTGCCGGTCTTCCAGACTTAGCTGGCGCACCATCACCATCAGGTGTTGGACATCAGAACTTCACCTTGAAGCAGATGATGGCTTGGGTCAAGATCTTGGCTCACGCGGCTGATACTGGAAAAGTCGGTTCACCTGGCTATCTACAGCAGTACATCAAGAAAGCCCCATACTTGAACTCAGATTTGGATTATCGTCCATCTGATTTGAAGTACATCTGGTAACTGCTTAATTAATTAAGAAATGAAGGGCCCGGGGCAACTCGGGCCCTTCATTCTTTTTAGTAGGTAAACTTTCTCAGTGATCGCAATTGCAACTCCCGATGAGATGTTCGCCTTAGGGGCAAAACTTGGGGCACAACTTAAAGCTGGCGATCTAATCCTTTTAAATGGCCCACTTGGTGCTGGCAAAACCCTATTAACTCAAGGCATTGGTAGCGCTTTAGGCATTAACGGTATTACTTCGCCTACCTTTGTTATCTCGCGGGTGCATCTTGGCGCGTTGCCCCTTATTCATGTAGATGCTTATCGACTATTAATTGATGGCCAAGCAAATCTATATCTTGATGATTTAGATCTTGATTCTTCCGTTTCTGAATCAGTCACTGTCGTTGAGTGGGGCGGGGCAGAAGCTGCTCGGTTATCTGATGAGCGCTTAGAAATAAATATTGATCGCAGTGAAGAAGTCCGTCAAGTGTCTGCTGTCGGCATCGGATCCAGATGGACAGGATTTTCGTTATGAGTATCTTAGCAATCGATACGGCCGCATCACGAACATCTGTCGTGGTAATTGAAAACGGCAAAGTAGTTTTCAATGAGTTTCGTGATGGCGCTATGTCACACGGGCCAGCGCTACCAGAGTTAGTGCAAGCTGCAATTAAGAGCCGAGAAATTACTCAAGTGTTAGTTGGCATGGGTCCTGGTCCATACACCGGCTTGCGAGTGGGAATAACATTTGCGCAAACTTTTGCTTGGGCTCGAAATATCCCAGTACGTGGTTTTTGTTCACTCGATGCGATTGCCGCACAGGTAAGTGATTCAGATTTTATTGTGGCAATCGATGCGCGGCGTAAAGAAGTTTATTGGGCGCGTTATACCAATGGGGTTCGCGTTGAAGGCCCAGCTGTTGATTTGCCAGCTAATGTTGCAGCCCGCGGAATTAAAGTAATTAGTGATCTGTTTCCAGAGCCAAAGTACTTTGTGGATTTAGCTGAAGAATTTACCGAACCGATTTATCTACGTCGCCCAGACGCAGTAGCTACGGCGGATCGTAAATGATTACTTATCGCCAACCAACGGTGCTCGATGTACCAGTGCTAACTTCACTTGAGCGAACTATGTTTCCGAGTTATCCATGGTCACAGGCACAGTTCAAAGAAGAGATTGCTGGCCTCGGCGGAACTCGCCAATTTATTTTGGCACTCAATGATGGCTCGATTATTGGTTACGCCGGAATCATGGTTGTTGCCCCTGGGGTGCCTGCCGACCTGCTAACAATTGCGATTTTGCCTGATTTTCGCGGGCAAGGGCTGGCACAACAAATGTTGGCAGAGTTAGAGAGTTGGGCAAAAGCAAAAGGGGCCACCGAAGTAATACTCGAAGTTGATACCAAGAATGATGACGCAATTCGGTTATATGACTTTGCTCGATACGAAAAAATCTCAACTAGAGCTAATTATTATGGTTTAGGTATCGATGCCTTAATTATGCGTAAGGAACTCAAATGAGTGAAGCGCTAGTTCTGGGTATTGAAACTTCTTGCGATGAAACTGCAATCGGCATCGTTCGTGGTCGCACGTTGCTGGCAAATGTAATTGCTTCAAGTGTTGAAGAACATGCGCGTTTTGGGGGAGTAGTTCCTGAAGTAGCATCGCGTGCGCATCTGGAAGCAATGCAACCAGCATTAACCAAAGCAATTGCCGATGCCAAAATCTCACTTAGCGATTTAGATGCCGTAGCAGTCACAGCGGGCCCAGGCTTAGTTGGTGCGCTCCTGGTTGGAACTTCAGCTGCTGCTGGTTTAGCTCTTGCCATTGATAAACCAATTTATGGGGTTAATCATTTAGCTGCTCATGTCAGTGTTGATTACTTAACTCATGATCTACCAGCCGAACCAACAATCGCGTTGTTAGTAAGTGGCGGCCATTCATCTCTACTACAAGTTAATGACATCACTGGTGAAATTTTTAAACTTGGCGAAACCATGGATGATGCAGCAGGAGAGGCTTTCGATAAAATTGCGCGCATCATGGATCTGGGTTTTCCAGGTGGCCCAGCAATAGATCGAATTGCAAAAACTGGCAGTGCTACAGCAATTGATTTTCCGCGCGGATTGACCACAACTAAAGATTGGGAAACCAGACCATTTGAATTCTCGTTCTCTGGCTTAAAAACAGCTGTTGCTAGATATTTAGAAGCGACGCCGGATTATGCAAAGAACGATGTGGCTGCCTCTTTCCAAGAAGCGATCGTCGATGTCTTACTGCTTAAGGCAATTGCGGCCGCGAAGAAGACTGGCATTAATTCCTTGGTAATTGCCGGTGGGGTAGCAGCCAACTCGCGCTTGCGCCAAGTGGCTTTAGAACGCTGCGCTACCCAAGGAATAACCCTTCGAATCCCCAGCCCAGGTCTATGCACCGATAACGGGGCCATGGTCGCCGCCCTGGGCTCACTTATGGTTAGCGCTGGCAGATCTGCTAGCCCAATCGCTTTTGACGCTCAATCGAGCCTGCCGGTCACCCAAGTTTCTATCTAATTGCCGCGCTGGCCTCGATTTGATCGCGGGAATAGCCCAGCATAGGCTTGCGTTAGCACTCAAGACCCGAGTCTGCTAATTGCAGGCTCTAATGAAATCGATTTTAAAAGGAGCTCTAATCATGGCCGTAACCATTAAGCCACTAGAAGACCGCATCGTAGTTAAAGCTAATGAAGCAGAGACAACTACAGCG
>Ga0222712_10003662_pt1 | contig 16568 bp, 24 predicted proteins | sample C33_657DmetaG_FD_165043 | JGI IMG/M metagenome (GOLD analysis project Ga0222712, IMG submission 165043) | Estuarine water microbial communities from San Francisco Bay, California, United States - C33_657D | ecosystem: Environmental > Aquatic > Marine > Unclassified | place: USA: California...
ATCAAAATTTACATCGTAATTCAAACTTGTTGAACCCGAATAAATATTCAAGTTCGTTGAGCTACTGAAATTTCCTGTTACCCTTTCAAGTGCTATTACCCTTGTTGCTGATGTGCCGGTGTAAGTGGCTATGATTGTCCCTGCTACTGCATCAGTAGTACTCCATCTAACTCTGATAGTCACATTTCCATTCGTGGCGCTCTTAGTAAACTTTTCTAAGAAGTGAATAAAGTCACCACTTGCAAATGTGTTCGCAGGGATGGTGTATGTGTATATTTTCGTTTCGCTTGTTGCTGTTCCACTACCACCGCCCGATGTTAGTTTATCAAGTACGATACTTCTTTGCTTCAATGCGAGCGCATCGAATACCGCGTTCTGACTTGGTGCTATGGTAGTGACTGTATCGGCAATCGCATCACTAACTTTTGCATCAGCGTAAGCCGTGGTAGCTATCTTTGTGCTGTTATCGTTCGCAGCTTGTGTTGGTGCTGTTGGCGTTCCTGTTAAAGCAGGCGAGGCGAGCGGCGCCTTCAAATTCATTTGTGTTTGAATGGCACTTGTAACTCCTTTCACATAGGTTAATTCAACAAGCGAGGGATATGTTGCAACTGCGAGAGAGACAATTTTCTTACTCCCATTCGCCGCTATCAGTTCGCTCGCTGTTAAACTTGAATCTATTATATCAGGTACTGTTAATTCGTTTGTAGTTTTATCATACTCAAACCCCGCCTCTGCTCCAAATGCGCCGCCGTCATTATATTGAACCTGTTTATTTGCCCCCCCTGGAGTTCCACCACCCGATGGCGCTACCGGCTCCCACCGATTATTCGCTGTTACCCATGTAAGCACATTATTATTTGCCGGTGCTGCATCTTTTACAGCGTTGCCCTGCAATGCTACATTAATGACTCTGCCGGTATTGTCAATAGTAGCATCGCCACTCATTGGTACATCGGTTGCTAAACCATCAGCATTTCCAACAAGTATTTCACCGCTTGCAAGTTCGCTCGACACTAAAGGCAATGGATTATCATTTGCTGTTCCTACCGCCGTGTCTCCATGAGATACTACGGCGCTCTGCCCGATATTCACCGCATCTCTCATCCTTATCAGTTCGCACTTGGTAAGGCGGTCTCCTATCGGTGAATAGTCTATAACTTTATTTAAGCGGTAATAAGTGCCATTAATGAAAAAGGAATTGCGGAAATCTAAAGTCCGTATGTCTTCGGCTGTGAGGTTGAAGTAAGCAATCAGCAACTTCGAATACTTGTCGCTTATCTCTTCAATGAAGTTCTGCCAAAAGGCGGTGTAAAGGTTATCGGAGTTCGGATAACCAGAAGGGTTGTTGAGTGTGTAGTAAAGATAAAGCGGTGCCGCCCAATTATAATCGAATGTTGGAGTCTGCGGGTCATCGCCTATGAGGTGTCCACTGAAAGGGTAGTTCGCCTCTGACACACTATCCAATTTGAAAGCCCCCGCCACCATCTTTGCATCATAGTATATTATTCTAAGGTTGCCCGAATAAGCGTTGTTAGTCGATGTAACCCCTTCTTTTATCGAAGCCGGAACTACTATGGTGTGATAGTTTGAACCTGTGAGCGGCATTGGTGCCACCTCAGGAATAATGCTTTTCTTATTTGTGATAAAGTCATTCTCCACTATCACATTCCTTTGTCCGTAGGTCTTAAAGGTTTTTCCTTTGTAGTCTTTATTGTAAAAGTCGGTTTCATCCTTCCAACTAAAGAGATACTCTTTCCAATCAAGTTCACCCATAGGCACAAGTTCTACATTCTGCCCGATGTCGAATTTCGCAGTCCAATCTATTTCAGTCCCTTGTGAGTAGTAGGTGTCCCTTGGTAGTATGTTTATCTGCGTGTCGTTATCGAATACCGGCTCAAGGTAAAGGTTAAACATTTTTATCAGCGCATTTAAGAAGTCGCGCTGTTTGTAGTTATCGGGAAGAAATCCTTGAGTGTGCTTGAGTGGTACTGTGTGTCTGTCGTTTGTTGTCCATGTATTATTTACATCACTCGTTTCTAAATCAAATTTAATTTTCTTTAAAGTTCCTGCACCTCCTGCAAATACTTGAGTAATGTCAGCAACTAAAGCCAAATTGTTATAACCGTTTATATTATATGAAAACTCAGTATCTAAATATGTAATTTTTAAAAAGGAATGAATACCTACATTTTCAACTAAATTTGAAGCACCTAAATTTGCTGAATCTCCTTCCACTTGAAAATAAAGAACATCTCCGTAGTCTAACTCAATAGTAGTTTGATAAGTTAAATTAGTATAAGCGGTATCACCTACAACACCGATAAAAAATGTATCAATTGTTCCAGTCCTTGTTCTTTCAATTACTAAAGATAAATTTCCTGCGAATCCTAATGCTGTATATTTTACTCTTATTCCAAAGTCTATATAAACCCTCCGCCTCCACTCCTTCAAACAAGGAACATATAATTTATCCATTCCTGTTGCTGCATATAAAGAAGCAGTATCAGCGCAAGTATAACCAACCGATGAAAGTATGTTCTCGAAGATATGACTCACCTTTATCGCCGGCGCTACTTGGTCGCTTAAATAAGCAGGGGTTGCCGTTTCAAATAACTGCAATCCGTTATTGAGTATCGGGTAAAACAAATCGCCACCGCCCGCCCATGTTGCTTGTATCTCTGCATTGGTGCCGTATTCATCAAGCCAACTCAAATCTAAATCAGTCAGTAGCTTATCAGCAACCTTTTGAAACAGGTCTCCTATCTTACCGAATATCGAACACTCATAAGTGATTTTATTGAGTAGTGAATCGCGGTTTATTTTTAGCAGTTGTAAGTTCCCAACGAAAACAGGAACGAAAGCCGAATATACAATAGCAAAAGCCCTGATGTTTGGATTGAAACTGCCCTCATGGTCAACCTCAAAAATGTTATCGAAGATTATATTGTTTGCCTTAGTGCCTGGTATGGTTATCGTTTTGCTGAAACTTGAGTTTCTTTTATCCGGCTCCCTGATGTCGGCAATGGAATAGTTTAAAGAGTATGGGAAGTCCTCTGTTAAATCCATGCTGTAATAATCCACATAAAAGTAACAGCCGCTTTGCGTGGTGTCTATCGCTACCGCCAAATCAACTGAAAGGGCATTGGTGAAAGTAGCTATCACTCCGCGCTTATCGCCCGCCGTGGTTCTGATTATTATTTGCTTTCCAACATCGGCGGCGCTAAAGTCGGTTCCTGTTCCGGTTAGCGTTACGCTTCCCGATGTTACAGAAACAGTCCCTGCCCTTGGTGTCGTTATCAGTAGTTCTGTGTTCATCCGCGTTGACTCATTATTTCGTTACCGATTTCCATTGTCATTTCTACATTAAATAGCTTCTCGCCTGCGTAGGTTTTTTGCTGATACTGAGTGTCTGTTATTACCACAGGCGCGTAAGTGTCGGCATCTATCTCCCAAAATACCTGAGTGGATTTGGCAAGGGTGAACAGCCATATACTTTCAGCTTCAGTAATCCAGTTGGTGTTTATAGTAACCTTCTCAGTAGTTCGCGTGTCGAACATCATTTTACCTGCTTGGCTTGGGGTGTATGTGTAAGCACCACCGCCACTCATCTCGCCGAGTATCTTTGTATAGTTCGCTTTCTTCAAATTCATGTTTCTATCGAATCGCTGATTGAATGTGTGCGCATCAAACCCGCCCAATGGATTCAACCAATGCAACCTAAATGATTCGTTGAACTTAGTGCAGTCGCAGTCAATAGTGAAGGTAAATGTTTCTCCAAGGGCTGCATTAGCAACATTGCATAAAGTTATTTCATAATAAGAAGCCCCAATAAGATAGGCGATATTCCATTCATTAATATTTTTTGTTCCAACCCCAAATCTAACTACTTCACCATCAAATCCAGTTGTGAGCGTTTTGTAGTTCGTGCTTAACAAACCGCCGTTTTCATCATATACTTTTAATCTCAGTTTTATAGGTTCATTCTTTGTTGTGATATAAAGATAATAATTATTATCGCTACAAAGTGTTATTGTCCGCGGTGAACTTGTTAAAAACTTGCGCGTAGTGCTTGTGGTTCCATTTGTAATGTGATATTGAGTGTCCATCACTAAGTTTATAAAATCTGTCTCGCCACCGAAAGAAGATACTGAATGCTTTACTGAAGCAGGCGCAGCATATAAATCGCCTGTGCTATCTAAGTTTAAGTATTCAGTTGGCGTAGTACCATACTCAACCCCTATTTGAATATCAAATATAGCAAATGAATTTGCGCACTCAATCGCATCTGTTGCATCTCCTACTGAAAAATCAAATGAAATGTAATTCTCTACTATCCTATGCACATCGAATAAAAGGAATCCATCAGGGCGCGCACTCAGTTTAATTGTTTTCGTAACGGAAACAGGGTAAGTAAATACAATCTGCACAATGTATCTGAAATTAGGTTCGGCGGTGTTCGTGCTTGAAGCCGTTACAATGATGGGATTGTATGCCGGTAGCCATTGTGAAACAAGCGCCGGATTAGTTATGAGTGTTGCGTTGGCTGCCATTATGTGAAGTTTACTATTTCCACTAAAATTTTATCGCTTATGTTTTCTGAAAGGTCTTGATAGATTTTCTTTTCGAGGTCTTCATTTACCACGCTTGAGTAAAACCCTGTTCCCTTTGTTCCGTACTTTCCTATCTTTCTCCTGATTAGGAACGCAAGTGATTTCAGTCTGCTTTCTTTTGAAACAGAAACGGCTTTGTGTCCTCCTTTATGTTTGGCTTTTCCGTAAGCGTAAACAGGTGAAGAGTTTAGTTTCAGTCTGTTTATTACTGATGGATGACGGAGCCAATCCATTATAGGTTTCTCAGGTGGCATCTTACCATTCGCCCTTCCTTCGTCTAAGAACTTGTAATAAGGGAGAAGTAGTATTTGGAACTTGTAAAAGCCGTTGCCTACATCTTCAATATTATATTCTACTGAATCATATAAATCACCGCTTGCATTATGCTTTAATAAATTCTCTTTAAGTTTGGCTACGATTTTCCTTCCATAGTCATCCAACACTTTAGGAATAACAACGAATGTTCCGGTGCCTTTTATATTCTTCCCAATATCATCTAAAAAGCTAAGGTCTTGCATTTCTTATTTTTTCTGCTTCAAAGTTATTTCTGTCTTTTATAAATGAGAGAAAGTTTAAAAACTCCATCACCGGTAATTCCGTCACTTCGTCAAACTCAATCCTTTTAATCTCTGCCACGGCTTCAATAGCCAGGAACCAACCCCACCGCTCCGCGTAACTTTCTTTGCCTCGCTCTCTAACTCTTTCAGCAGGGATTTCATCTGTCTGCTCAACTTGCCTTCCGTATAGTCCTGCGTAGCTTCTATCAAGCGCGGATATAAGTTGCAAAAAAAAAGCGCTAAAGGGTATGCTATGTCAACTGTCATCTTCGTATCGAAAAACTCTGATAGTTCTTCTATGGTGTCGGCGCTGTATTTTAAGGGGTTGCCTTTTTTATCGCAAGGTAGAATAAAGCAAGTCAGTATCTTATGTAGGTTTTCGTTAACCGGCTGCTTCATGTATGTCTTTAGGTCAATGTACTGCCCTGCTTTTATTTTGTTAATGCGGTGTTCCACATGAAACAATTTGCCATCAACTTTTACCCATTGCGGTATTTTCGTTTGTTCGGGGAGTGTCTTTGCCCACGCTGTTTTTTCGGCAATGTCGTTCAATTCCGTCAGGGCGATGTTATCAATAGCCATGTCATCAAGGTCGCATAGAACCATAAATATCTCTATCTCCTTATTTTCCCTTTCGCTCTTTTGGATTTCGTCAATCCGGCGAAATTGGTTTACTGTTACTTCATGCCATCCTTTGGGTATCATAGTGTAAAAATTACTTCGTCGTTATCAATGTCTATCTCCGCCGCCACCACTTCATAACAATCGCCGGCAAAGGTTATTACTGTAAACGAGTTCGATGTTTCCAGTTGCTTGTAGGTTATTGTCGAGAGGGCTTTCATTATCAAATCTCTTTTTAAGTCAATTATTCTTTTCGCATTGATTAGCGTTATCAGTTCAGGTCGAAGTGTGTTATCAATACATACCACACTTATAAATAGTAAAAACCTGATTTTGTTTCTATGTAGCCATAATAAAGAACCCTCTCGCATTGTTTTTTAAGAAGCAGTTGCGGGCAAGGGCAAGCGCATTCACTGTATCATCGTGCATCCCTGCCGGCGCGGTATATCTTACTCCGGTCCGCGTGTATTCATATTCAAAACTTTCCATCTCATCACGCATCACCCCCTCTAATATCGCTATCTGTTTCTTTTGAATCGCACTTACAAGCCCCTCCATTATCTGTTGCTTGCTTTGGCTTGTGTATTTGAACCCTTCTATGTTATGGTTCGTCCGTTGTAGTTCTTCTACTATCGGGTCTCCCACTCCGGTCGCATCTATCGAGCAAGGGAGTGAGCGCACAGTTGTTCTGATGGTTTCAGTTGTGGTTTTCCAATCGCTTTGAAATCGTTTGAAAGTGCAGATGTCTCCGCGATTATCAAGCCCTACTATTACAGTCCAGTCAAAAGACTTCGCCAAGTCAATGCCAAAACAAACAGGAGGGTGAAGTGAAAGTGGTCTGATATTGTTTTTAATAAAATCCATTCCGAAAGGGTTTGCCGCATCATCGTTTGGTTGAGCAAGGTATAGTTCGTTGAATACTGTTTCCGGTAAATCCCTTTGCGCTTGTTTTATTTCATCCTTTTCAAGTATGCCAGCTTCTACTGCATCCCATGCCGTTATCTTCTTGTAAAAATAATCGGGTTCCTGCGCTTTTGCCCTTACTCCCATTTTATAAAAAAAATTCTTTTTCCCTTTTACATTGCCTATTAATTTACACTTGCCTCCTGTTGATGTAAGTGTTGAGCGAATTGCAATCCAACTTTCTTCTTTCATTCTACTTGCCTCATCAATAACAGCGGCATAACAATCATTTCCATACAGTGTATCAGGATTATCGCCGCTCTTAAATTCTACAATAGACCCTGTTGGGAGTGTTAAAGTTAATCTTGTTTCATTTATTGTAAAGAAATTTCTAACTGATATTTGTGCCCTCATTCTATCAAATGCAATCTTTGCCTGAGCAAACACCGGCGCTACCCAAAACACGCTTTGATTATTTTTCAGTTTCAATGCCTGTTCCAATAACCATATAATCATGCAAGCCGTTTTACCTGACTTAGTGCTTGCTTCTATTACAGAAAATCTTTGTGGACAGTCCATAATTTCCGTTTGGTAAGAAACCATTTTTGGTCTCTGATAGGCGATTGATGTTACTTTATTCATAATTCAATTTGTATTTTCTTTTAATTCTATTGCCTCTTTTTATCGCATTAGTAATAGCAGAACAAGTAACTCCAAAATATTTAGCGGCATATTTTCCGCAATCAAAAGACATATTTAATTCATTGCAATAAACCTTTCTTGCCCTTCCATTAAGTGCGCCAATCATCTTTTCTTTTGCTTCGGCGCTGTGTTTTTTACCAAGCCAATAAGAATTACCCTTTTTCAAGTCGCTAAGTATTTTTCTTCGTTCGGGCGTTTTATTGAATTGAGAGTTGTATTCACATAATTTTATTCTCATTGTTTATATTCATTGTAACAACTATTTCACCTGATATTGTGGCATCTAATACTTCTTTCGGTTTGCCGTGAACTCTGTTTAATAGCAGTTCAATATTCCAAAGCGATTTTCCTGATTGACCTTTCAATAACGCGGCGGCTACTGTTCTCTCAAGTATCGTCGCTGATTCATCTTTGTCAACCCTTTGCAGTTCCTCTTTACCCATTGATATTAAAACCTGAATACAGTCAGCAACCTCGCTTTGCTTGTACCCTTGTGCTTTTAAGGTAGAAACCCATTTGCGCGGTCTTCCGTTCGGGTTAAGTGTTTCCCCTTTCTTCATTTTCTTTCCATCGTGAGGAAAAGCCATTTGTCTGTTTTTTGTCTGTTTTACTTATATTCCCATTGAGCGAAAGCCGTGGTGTTAAAATCATCGCTTGTTCCTGTTGCTACTAACGAATCATTGAGGTATATATAAACGAAAGCGCCGCCGGTGTTATCGGCTTCGAGTGTGTACCATTGCTCAACAGCTTTTACTTTCTTTGTAAACGAAGTTAGGTTTGATACGCCTTCGGTGTGAGGCGTGTTAAATTCGTCGCGCCATGTTATCTGCGAGCCGTGTGGTGAGTCCACGATGTACTTGATAGAATCAGGGGTTGGCAGTTGATTCTGATTGTTGCTTTTTTGGTCTTCCACCTTTGTTTTTTTGCACGCCGTTGAGAGGAGCAGGATTAGGAGTAAGTATTTCATCTTGTTTAAATTTATCAAATGGTCTGAAAATAGATTGTAGTGCGTCAATGAATGTTCCGTGACAGCAGGGGTTGTAAGTTATTCCGGTTACATCTCTTGCTAAAGCCCTGATAGCATCCTGAGTTTCAAGTGGAGCGTTACAAGTGTAGTCTCGTTTAAATACCTTCCACCACTTTTCAAATGGCTTGGCTCTTTCGTAGTGGTCCGGTTTGAGAGGTATGATTATCATTTCAGAAAGTTTAAAATCAAAGTAATGATTCTCAAAAGGATGATTGATGTTACGGCGTTAATCCCTGCGGTGATGCAAATGTAGTCAAAAGGCAAATGGTTGTATAGTCCGTAGATTATGGTGAGCCAAATAGAAAGGCAGTGTTCGCAGTTGAAAGGTTTACCGACTCCGAGGTTCATAGTTAGCCAACCGGCGATTCCTGATAGTGCTACAAAGTAAACGGCGATGAAAGGGATTAGGTATATCATAATCTTTTTTTTACTTCTGTTTTTACATTCTTGTAAGCGCGGTGAAGAGTTGGTAAAGGTATTTTTGTTTTGTTACTCAGTTCCCGAAATGACAGTCCCGATTCCAAATATAATTCAAATATGGCAATGTCAAACGGAAACTCTTTTCTCAGTGCTTTTTCTATTCTTATATCTTCGATGGTTCGCGTGATGTTCGCCAGGTCAACTTCAAACTTTATCTTGTCATTGATGCTTACTGACTGAGGCATAAATTCTTTTAGCCGTGCGCGGTACTGATTAAAGAAAGGGTGGCGCGGTGAGTTGAACATGGTTGTTATTGTGCGGATGACAAAGAAGTTAAAGTAGTCTGATGCGTAAAGCTGTTCGAGGTTTTTATATTCAATGAGTATGATAATGATTTCGGAGTAGAGGTCATCGGCAAGATGTTTTCCGATGTTACGACACACCTGTTTAATCTTGCCCTGCTTGTGTATGTCGGAAATAATTTCATCGCGTGTCATTGATAAGTTTATTGAGGTAGTTTCCGGTGGCGGTGTAGGAGTGTTTCTGTTCAATCCAAAGGCGGCTGCGCTTCTTGCCGTTCTCAATGTCTGATGCTTGCGAAAGAAAAGTTATAGCGTTATGAAATGTCGGTTCGTCATTGCAGATAAATAATTCGCTCGAGCCGTAAGCTGATTTATACACCTCATTGAAAAGCGAATTGGTTATTACAATCCTTCCAAGTGCTGCGGCTTCAAAAGCTGTTACTCCGAATGAGCCGTATGTTTTGCCGTTCTGTGTGGTGGCGAATAGCTCAATGTAAATATCACACTCACTGATTCGTTTTAGGTTTTCGGCGTGGGTTTGTTTGTCAAAAGAATACTTAAAGCGGACCGGATGCTCTGCCATCATCTTTATTATTTTGTCGGTTCCTTTGTTCATGTGGTTCGATGGGTAGTGTGCGAAAGTCAGTTCGCTGTTTTGGTGTGTGGAGTAATTCAGTTCATCGGTGTTTATTGCCGCCGCTATGTAAGTCATCGGATGCAGTAGCGTGAACTCAGGGCTGTCAGTGAGCGTGAGTGCCGCGTGTTTGAATGCCTCGTTATTCTTTTCGGGGTTTTGGCGGTAGGGGGTTCCGGTATGCAGTACCCAATAATTTTTCCCTGGCGGTAAGAAAGAAAGAATGTGAATTGAGCTGTGCCCGATTATCACTAAGTCGGCGCGTTCCATTGCCTCCACCATTCCAATGTGGTTTACTTGCTTGGCTTGTTTCTCGTACCCGAAAGCGTGAGGTGTTAGAGTAAGTGCTTGCGCTTGTACGCCAATGGATTTTAAACTCTCAGCGAAGTTGAAGCAGAGGTTTGAGTAGTCGTTATATGTTGCAAAGAGAATCATAGATGCCACCACTTTTTTTTCTTCTTAAAATCAGCAATTATTTTATCTCGCGCCTCTACTGTGGAGCATAGCTTTTTTATTATATCTTCATTTGTTTTTATTCTCCACCTATATAACATTCCATAGTCCTCAATTTGAACTACTGATATATCTGTTAGCGACATTTTTAATGCTATGTTTTCAGTATATATATTATTGTACTCTTTTAATGTTATGGTAATTAATGGCTCTTCGTATTTCATGGTTTTGTGTATTCAAGTAAGTAAACATTCTTTACTATTTCTTCCTGATAGGTTTTCTTCCAATCAGAAAAGCGGTAATCAAAGTCAGATAGTTTCAGTTCAAGTGTGTGGTATCTGTCGGGCGGTATGTTCACCCCTGTCAGGAAAACAATATTCTTTTGCGCTATGAGTTTAATGTTCTCTATCGCTTTGTCGAAGTCTTGCACGCCATCCATTACTGCGAAAGCGATTATAGTTTCAACTTCAAAAAACTCTACTGCATAATTATCTTCTATCTCGCCGCCGAATACATCTTCACTTACAGGGTAGGCATCCAATCCGGAATACAAAACATCGGGCAGTAGTTTCTTAATACTCATATCGCCACAACCCACATCTAGAACTGACCTACCTATAAATACTTTCGAGAGGTGGCTTGCGTAGTCCCTCACCTTATTAGCGTTGGCACTTGTGCCGATAGTTCCAAGCTCGCGCCGGTCCATCAGGTTCTGCATTTTTTCCTTCCAGGTTTCTTCGCTTACAAGCATATCCAAATTATTAAAGTCCAAAACAAAAGTAATAAAATAGCAATCTGCAAGCACCCTTTCTTTGTGTCAGTCATAATAAATCAAATTTAGGTCGTGAAATTATTTCGTTATAAATATTATTCTGATATTCTTATCCCAATAGACATTTCATCTTCATAATATTCAATGTCTATCTCTATTTTTGTTATAGAAGAAAAATCGTTGTTTCTATAAAGCATTCCATATATTTTATTAACTAAATCGTTTGACTGCTCTATTTTAATTCCATCTTCTAATAATCCAGATTTATATTTACCCCTTAAATTATTTGCCATTGCGATTGACTTATAGTCGTTCATTTTTTCTGATGAAAAAATACTTTTAAAGTAAGATTTGTATTCTATTTTATTTCCTATCATATCAAATCGAATTTAGGTCTGCTTACTATCTCTTTGTAAATCGCTTCCTGGTACTGCCGCCCGAATCTGAATTTCGCTTTCTGTTTGTTTCTGTCGTTGTAAAAATAGATTGGCGTTTCTATTACTCCTATCCTTTCCTTTCCACACATCTCAAGGGCGGCAAACATTATCGGGCTTTCGGTGGTAGCTTTTATCCATTCGCCGTTCACTTTAAAATCTTCTTCACTCAGTTTGAAAAACAATTCTGCTTTGAAAGTACAGATATGTGTTGAGCGGTATTTGTGTTGGCGGTAGCTTCTATCGGCGTGAATGGTGTCATCGTAATAAAGTAACTCACGCGGAAAAACAGAATGGTCGTTTCTCCAGTTGCCGTAAGTCATCAGCTTACCGGCTTCATAGTGGTCGGTGATATAGTGAAGCGCATAGGGTAGTATCGAATCATCCATCCCCACAAGTAACACCACATCATCCGGTTTGCAGTGGGTGTGTATCGCTTGGTAGCGGCGGTAAGCTGCACCCTTGTTTTCTGTATAGTGTTCGGTAATGATGCGCGAATCTTCGATGTTAAAAAGTAGTTGGCTTGTTTTATCGGTGGAGCCGTCAGAAATAAAAATGGCTTTCCATTCGCCTTGCAGGTCGCGGACGGATTCAGCGCACTTCTGTAAGTATGCTTCGCAATTATAACCGGTTATGATTAGGGTGTTCATTCAATCGTGTTGTTAATGAATGTTTCAAACTCTTCAAAAGACCGGATAATTTTGTAATCATATAACTGCTTCACTACCGCCGCTTCAAATTCCGATTGGTGTTCTGATTGCTTGCCCTTATCTGTTTTGAACTCAATGAAAAAACCGCATTTAGGCGTGCCCACATTGTAAGCAAGAAACATATCAGCTACTCCCGCCCTGCGCCCCTGCGCTTTCATCCGTGCGCCGTTGCGCGGTGTCCGCTGCCCTTCATTTGGAATGGCGAATAGGTTGAGGCGGTATTCAGGATATTGAAAGTCGAACCATCGAACACAACTTTGCTGAAGTGCTGATTCTGATTGCTTGAATATTCTGCCGTTGCCGGTTAGTGTTTGTTTCTTAGTTGCCATTTGTGATTCTTTTATATGTTGCTTCAATTATTATTACTTCGTTGATACTTCACCCCTCTTTGTTTCAAAATTGAATGTAGGGCAAATTTAGGGGGTTGTTCGTTTCGGCAGTACGAAAACCATTTATTGATTATTTCAATGGTTTCAGGTAACGCCCAACTATCAAATGCTTTTGTGACCGTTGATTGCAGTAGCGGAGTGGTGCGACTGATGCGCACCTTATCGCCTGGGGAGCAGTTGCGTTTCCAATATTCCATAATGTTATCCGGCACTTTCATGTTCAAGTATCATTTTAGTAAGCTCAATGTCTATTAGTTTCTGAATGGCTTTGAAGTTTTCTGTAATCGTAAGTCCGTGCCCTTCTATTCGACTAAGTACATCGGGGCGTATCTTCCACTGCCGACCAAGTAACACCAAATCGAAGTCGGTGTGCCTCTTCGCAAGGCGGATGGCGTAGCGTAGCGCCATTTCTATTTCCGCGTCTTGTTTAAATTCAGGGTACTCCTGCGGGATTACAGAAGTGACTTGGGCAATGGCGGTGTAAATTACTTTTAGGGTGTCTGATTGGGTTATCATTGTGTTTGAAGTTTGTGTAAGTTTTCGAGTTCCTTTTTAAAGTTTAAATAATCATTGGCTTTTTCGTATTCTTCTTTTTTCTCTGCGCCGGAAATTATATCATCGAGTAATGTAATCACCGCCTTCGCTCCGTGAGTGAATACCATTCGCATCCAGTAGTCTTTATCAAAATGGTGTGGCATAGTTCGTTCTGTTTTCGCCTTGATAGGTCGGTAAGTCTTTAATGATATTGCATTCTATTTGACAATAGAATTTTGTTTCGCCGGTTGCTCCCTGCTTTTGTTTTGCCACATCAATTATGATGGTGTTTCGTAATGAGTTTCCTGATTCATCCAATGGGTTTTCCTGATAATAGTCGGGGCGGTAAAGGAATAAAACAACATCCGCGTTCTGTTCAAGTGCACCGCTGTCTTTTAAATGATGTAGTTCGGGGCGCTTGTCGGTACTCTTTTCTACTTCCCGATTCAACTGACAAAGCAAAATGATTGGAATATCTAAAGTTCGAGATAGTATTTTTAAGTCGCGGCTCAAATCTGATATTGCCTGCTCCTTACTTTGTCCTTTCGCAATATGAAGTTCCATCAGGTTTAAAAAGTCAATGATGATTAGTTTGCATTTGTAATCTTCAATCATCTTGTATGCTTTTGCCCTTAATGTAGTGATGTTCAACGGCGCAGTATCTATGTAAACATTTGAGTTTTCTATTTCTTTTTCGGCTCTTACAATCTTTGCTACATCATCCTGATTAACTCTACCCATTCTTATGTTTGAATACGGAACCCCTGTTGCCATTGAAAGTTCACGCGCACCTACTTCTGTCTCACTCATTTCTATTTCAAAGAAAGCTACCGGATAACCTCTATGCCCTGCTTCATGTGCTACTTTCAAAACAAAAGCAGTCTTGCCCATTCCTGGTCTGCCACCAACAAGAATCAAGTTCCCATTATGCCACCCACCCATTTTTTCATCCAACCCACTTAAACCTGATGGCACTCCTGTTATTCCTTTGTTTTGTAAAGCGAGATTCAGTTTCTTAATAGTTTCAGATGCGCGATATTGAGGTGTTATATTCTTTTGAGAAATTACTTTTTGAACTGATGTGTTTATTTTTTTACTGAGGTCGTTAAATACTTCGAGCGCATCATCTTCATTATGGCATTTTTCAATAGTTTCATAACACATCTGAATCATTCGGCGCTTGATGGCAAATTGCTCCACTATCAAACAATGATATTCAATGTTGGCTGTTGACCCCACGCGGTCTGAAAGCGAAAGAATAAATGATGCGCCCCCAATATTTTCAAGAACTCCGTTTCTTTTAAGTTCTGCTACTATGGTAATCATTTCAATCGGCTTCTCAGTTCTGAACATTTGAACTATCGTATTGTAAATGGTCCGGTGAGTCGTGTTATAAAAACTATCTTCTGAAAGTATTTGGATAACTTTTGAAATGATATTTGATTCCATCAAGATTGAACCCAATATTATTTCTTCCAACTCTTCTGAGTGAGGTTGTGCCTTTCCGTAAATGAGTAATGAATCTTCGGTGTTCATTGGAGTTGTTTTTTAGTTCGGATTATGTTTGATGTAACTATGTCCGAAGGTAAAATAAACTTTGGAAGCCAGTTATTAAAATGTTTAGCGCAGTCTCGATAATCACTCCATTCTTTTCCGTTTGCTTTCTGAATGGTGAAAAATGAATTTACAATTTTAACGAAAGCATCTTGAGTACATTTATGAATCCGGTAGGCATTCTCGTAAATCAGTTGGTCTAAAATAATTTTTTCAGAGAAGTTATTATTTATTACACTTACACTAACACTTACATTATCATTTACACTAACATTAACAGCTTCGTTTGCTTCGTTCTGCTTCAACTTTAAAGCATCTGCTTCGTTTGCTTCTTTTTGCTTCCTTCTAACTTCACCACTTTTTAATCCCCCGATGTGACCTGCAAATGATTTTACCTCTTTAACTCCATTCCATTTAACAAGGTCTCGCTTCAATTGTTGCTTTATAGGTTCAAAAGCAATCTGAGTAATTTTATCCGGTGCTGATGGATTTAAGTCATTCACATATCTTAATAGATGTTTTATTAATCGTCCTGCTTCATCATCTTCGAGGGCTTCAAAGGTGTGAATAATGTCGGTATAAATCACGAATGACTTTTTATCTATTGCCATATAAAAAAAATATTCCCCCTAAAATCTTATGTGGAAACATGGCTTCTGACGGCACAATATCACACTCGATAAAAGAGGGAAATTCGTTAGTAAAAGTAGTTGAAACCATTTGTCAGAATTTTGTTTCTAAGCCGTAAAAATAATTTTACCTTTTATATTTTTCTGTGAAGTTATACACACTCATTTGTTAATCTTATTTATCTAATAATATGTAATCTGAAAATTGGTTTTCTTTATAACCAAAAGGAGTTCCATATTTTATAAACCGCTGAGAATGCTTTTCACAATAATTATACTTCCTTGATGTTTCATTACAACTATCAACGGCACATTTCTTTCGAGGTCTTGTTACTTTACAATGACAAGACCGACAAATTCGCATAAGATTTTTTATGTCATTATTACGAGGGTTATTATCTATATGGTGAACATCGCACCCATTATTTTTATTACAAACTTCACAAAGACCCTTCGATTTTATTCTTCGAGCCCACCCACGACTGTTTGCTATTGAAAGTAGTTCTATTGGTTTTCTCTTTGAGTCAGCACAACATTGATAATTACAGAATTTTCTTTTTAGAAAAAATACAGTAGGTTCTAAAAACCCATTACTTCTTCTATTTCTAATTATTTCTTTAGAACATTGAATGCAATATTTTTTTGGTAATTTAATTTGTTTCATATCACATTAGTTTGCGATAAATATACTATTTTTTTTTACGCCATACAAAATTCATCGCTTTGTATTGCCCCTTTCTTTTATCAGTAGTCATTTCTAAAAATCCTGCTTTTGTCAAGTCTGAAATTGACCTTCTGATGCTTGTTTGTGGTGCTTTGAATCCGTGACTTTCATATTTAATTAACACCTCATAAGGTGTCAATCCATTAGGGTAGCAAGCGAATATTTTTTTAATCACTTCATCCTGCGCTTGTGTTTGGCTCCAGGCGAGTCCGAGTTCCGGCTGTGTTTCGTTGAGAGTATTGTAGTACATGGTTTTATTTTAAAATGGTAAGGAATCAATTAATGTTACTTCGCATTTCATCGCTTCTACTCTTAGCTTCTTTATACTCAATTTTGAACTGCCATATAAAACTGATTGCGTTCCGTTATTATAAATCAACTTCGCTTCATATCCATCAATCCAAAATTTACCTGAATGAAAAATCAAATTAGGTTTCGATGGAAAATAATATCCAATCACTTTAGCATCTATTCTAACTTTTCTTTTCATTATCAGTTTGTTGTTTAGAATTTAGTTTCTTATATTAAGTTGTTCTGTGAAATGCAAGGTGAATCCGTTTCTACTTTCGTCACTCGTGAATGAGCGATTGTAA
>Ga0222712_10003664_pt1 | contig 16563 bp, 18 predicted proteins | sample C33_657DmetaG_FD_165043 | JGI IMG/M metagenome (GOLD analysis project Ga0222712, IMG submission 165043) | Estuarine water microbial communities from San Francisco Bay, California, United States - C33_657D | ecosystem: Environmental > Aquatic > Marine > Unclassified | place: USA: California...
GATCACGTGCCGTTTCTGCTGATGTTAATCTTTTCTTCATTCCACCCATTCTTGCACAGAATGACTTACGGCGTTTTGCTGCTTTTGAATCTGGATCAAGTTTAGAAGGTTTTGTTGTTACTGCCATTGATAACTTTGAACCTGGATTTTCACGACGATATGATTCAATGCCTTTCCGATTCAAACCGCCCTCTGGGTTTTTACCTTCTGCACGTTCCCATGCAGCTTCTCTCATTTGCTCTAATTGATCTTCTGTAAGCGCACCATCATCTTGTTCATACTCTTCTTTATTTAACTTTGAGTGGAATTTTGAAATAGCACGGTCCATGCCAGCGTATCTGTTTGATATATCTTTTTTTATTTTTTTATAAGCAAGAAACTTTCCTCTTTGTGTTCCACCACGCACTCTACTTCCTTCTAATTGTCTTGCATTTGTACTTGCTTTATCCAGATAAGAACCTAAAGTTGATTTAGACAATTCACTTAGTTCCACTTCTTCACTCGCTCTAATTGATTTGATTTGAGCATCAGTTGGTGCACCCTCTTCTCCAGGTTTTCTCATGCGCTCACCACGTGCTTTCTTTGCACGAATGTTTGCCCAAAGACCAGGACCCCTTTCATCAATTAATTGTTTAAAAGTTTTCATACGTAATTTCTTTTTTTAAATGTTGTAAGAGATATACCTTTTTTCTTCAGCTCATCTTCTTTTTGATCGCCAATAGATGCTGTTGTTTCATCACCAGTTAATTCTGCAAGTCTGCAATTTTTCATTCCATGTTTAGGACACATTGCACTTGCGCTTGTACCGTTACAAGTAACTTGTGTTGCTTTACCATCACGATCTGATTTCTCACCCATATCTCGTGCAGGGCTTTCACCAGCACCTGCCATTGAAATACCAGGTTCTATCCCTTTGTCAATTGATTCTTGGATTTTCTTTTGCCAGTTTTCTTTGATGTTTGAGAGTGTGATGATTCTTTTGTTCTGAACTCTTTCTTCGGCAACTGGTTTGTCGAGGGCTGGTCGTTCTTTTCTTCCAAAATCGGTTCTAACTTTTCCAAGTTCTTTGGCTGATGGAGTGGAACTATTTTGTCCATAAACTGCTTCAATCGCATTATGAGTTGGTGAATATATTTCATGTTTGTCCTCTTTAATTTTTACAACATACTTATTTCCTACTTTGTGAACTAAACCATTATTTCTGTGTGCTTCTTTTGCAGCAGATGCTCTCAGCAAGAATATCATTGGTTTGTCATTTTTGCCATTAAGTAATTTTTGTTTTTTGTTTTCTGTTGCGGCTTCACTAATCTTGCCTTTACCAAAGCTTGATACGTTAATTGGTTCACCTTTACGTTCTGGATTAGGATCGTGACGGCGTTTAGCGACAACAGCAGATGCACGTTCTTTCTTACTTAATGATGCACGTTTTTCGTTACTCATGCATTTTGGTTTTGCTTCACCTGGTTCCCTTGCACAAGGACCAATTGCTTCACCTTTGCTGTTGATACGTTTCCATCCACCTTTTGGATGTTTAGGATCAAACCATTGACGCAAATCTTCTTTAATAATCGGCATACCTAATGTCAAAAGATTATATGCGCCAGAATCTGACATTGTATTTACTTCTTCTTCAGTCATCTCTTCATCATCTGAACGAAGAAGCCTAAATGTTTTTGAAACTTCTTCTGCTGTATCACCAGTAATTGTAACTGTCACAGCTTCAGATAAAAAGTTTTCAAACTTATCGTTGACACTTTCATTTTTAGATTTAGGAAGCTTAGATTTAGATTTAATATCTTGTAAATGTTTTTTCTGACCGGGTTTCAATTGTGTTTCTTTACTGCTTGCTGAGCCTGAACCCATAACAGGCAACTCTGGTGTTTCTTTTTGTTTCTTTTGAATCTCAACAAGTTTGCCGTGAACTGAACGATGTGTTACTTTACCATTTTTACCATAACGACCAAAACCATAATACTCAAGACCTAACTTATTACCATCGTCTTGATGCTGTGCTTCGGGATGTGCTTGTGCTTTTTTATTGACAGGTAAAGTATCTTTTGCTTCTAACTCATTTGCAATCCACTGTTTAGACTGTTCATTTTTTGGTACAGCATCAACGAATTTTTGAATACGTTTGTAAATACCTTGCATCTCTTTTGTTTTTGCATCTACAACATCAGGCGGTGCATTACGCAAATCTTCAGAGTTATCAAACTCAACGTAATTATCACCAAAAGTTTTAGCATGTTCTGCACGTGATGCTTGAACAGCATCCCATTTTTCTTTGCGAATGTCTTCAGGTACAGTGCGACCACCACGTTGACCACGTTCAACATTTCTTTGACGAGAAACTTCGTCTGCTGTGTTGACCATAATCATCTGCGTTTCATAACCTAGTGACTCAAGTTTTTCTTTGATTTTTTTATATTTCTCTACATCATCACCAGTGCCATTGATGATAACACCATTTCGACCATGAAGTGCTAGTCGTTGACGAAGTTCTGTGATATTCTTTGCACGTTTACGTACAGCGTTACGTTGTTCTTCTTCACTTTCTGGCATTTTTTTATCAAGGTCTTCTTTGTCCATCAGATATTCAAGTGCTTTATCTGAGTTGATTTCAGTTAAACCGTGGCCATCAAGCGTGTTACTCAAAACATAATCTTTACCTGAACCTGGACCACCACCTAAGAATACTGCTTTAAAAATACCTTTGTCATGAACACCTTCACGAAGTATTTCTTCATGAAGTCCCATGCCTTTGCGAACATCGTTATACATTTGTTTGACTTGAGCAACTGACATTGTTGATGGTGCGCCTTTTTTGAAGGTATCAAAGTCACCTTCTTTTGCAGCTTCACGCATTTTTGATGCAGAGATACCTTCTACACCTTCTGAATCTGGATCACGCTCACCTGCTGAGTGTACTTTGATTTCTTTGAAATTAAATCTAGCTCCTTTGTGTGTGCCATTGTATTTGTGCAATAGTTTATCATATTCGTTCACACGGTCAGAACCACCAACCATATGCAAATGACTCACACCTTTTTTATATAATGTTTCCGCATGATCAAAAAATGTAGGTGCTTTAGAGGATGCTGCCGCAAAGTTTGTGCCAGGAAAAGCACGTTTAGCGTGTTTGACTTTCTGATCGGCTGTGAGAGGATTTTTCTTGGAGTCCTGTGAGTGTGACAGAACGATATGATGTGAACCACCGACTTTGGCAGCAAGTTCTTTGACTTTATTGACTAGTTTTTCGTGACCGTTAGTAATCGGATTAAGTCTTCCGAACGCCAAAACAGCATGTTTTTCTTTCTGCTCACGCAGAAAATCGCTAAATTTCATATCTCCGCCTCTACAGCAGTTGTTTTATGTTATTTAGTATTTAGTAAAATTCTGTTGTGCCTGTGCTGGCCATGACTCCTTGGCAGTGAATTTTATCAAGTTCTACTAATAATTCAGGTTTCATATTGAAAAAATGTGCATGTTCAGTGTCAACTCCGGCATCGTTAACGACACCAATGTTTCTTCTACATATGATCATGTAATCGTCAATCAAACTTGGACAAAATGAAAAAAGCCTTGTAATCAACAAATCTGTAAAGATTTCCGCTTTTTCTCCTGACAGCCATGTTGGCATCCGTTTCTTGAAAACATATTTGCCAAAATGATTATGTGCAGAAGAATCAAATTCATCATTCAGTGTAGTTCTTCCAGAAAACTTGTATATTCTATTGACTGTTTGAACTAAACGCATCATACTGGCGTCTTGCTTCAGTAGCATCATTGTTTTCAACAACAGAACGTTTTCTGCTTGACTCTTCATACCTCTTGATGCAAATTGTGTTATGTCGAAATCATTTGAAAAATCTGCAACAAAGTTGACAAGATGACTCATGCCTCTAATCTTTTCTTCTTCAACTTTTTCTGGTGATCCATCAACAAGAAAAACGATTGCGTCGGGACACCTGTTGCGTAGTGATTGTAGACCTTCAATTGTTTGCTGCAATCTTTCCTCACGATTAAGAACGCCCATGTTTGGATTCAGCGCAGATGTTACAATGAAGAGTTGTCTTGAAGGTATTATTGATGACATTCAAAGTCCGAAAATAGTTTAATTGTTTTATATGTTGCTTTTGATTTTAAAACATGAATCAAAGTGTCAGTAACTTCTTTTGGATGCATAAGCTTATCTCTGTTTGGATGTTTACTTTGCATTGGTGTATTCATGCCACCAGGATGAATGCTTGTAACGCGAATTTCATCCATCTGTGTATGTAACTCTGCACCCAATGCACCAGCAAATGCGGTGATTGCATGTTTTGATGCTGAATAAACCGCTTCTAATTCTATTTCATTGATACCAGCAACAGAATTGATAAAGATTATATTACTACCCTTATTCATGAACTTGAGTGCTTCTCTTGTGACATACATTGTACCCTTGACATTCAAATCAATAATGTCATCAATCAATTTGACAGTGAAGTCTTCTTTGAAAAAACCCCAACTATATAATCCAGCATTGTTCACAAGAACATCAATATGTGTTCCAATAGTTCTAAATGCAATATTGACTTCTTCTGCACATTTGATATCACATTCTACCCATTGAAATGTATCAGGATACGCAGACAAATCCATAGGTGGTTCTGAGCGTGATATACCGTAAACAAAGTATCCTTCATCAATCAGTCTATTTGATATGTGGTGTCCTAAGCCATAACTACACCCTGTCACCACTGCTACTTTACGCATCACATCTCCTCAAAAACATCAATCGCAAGTTTCATTTCATCTTCAGTAATATCATTGACAATCTTGTAATTACCAATTGAAATAGGTAGAGGTGCATATTGATTACCATTACGATGTTTTGTTGCATCACGCAGACTTTCAAGCAACAACTTCATATTTGTAAAGTCTTTATGAAATGTTTTAAGTTTAAGTCTTTTTGCAACGTTAAAAATTCGTTTGAGTTGGATTGTGTCAATGTAGCCACGAATAAATGAAACACATGAACTATACAAACAATCTAATGCTACAGCTTCACCATGTAGTAATTCGGGTATGTTAGCCATTTCAATTACGGGGCTAAATGTATGACCAAAATCTACACATCGATCCAATCGTTTTTCCCACAGATTGGGTCCAAGTTCTGCAATCATGTCTGTGATAGCCAGATTGATTACACGAACTGGCACAGCACCGTACTGAAACTTTTCATCAATCAATATCTCAGCGTTCTCTTCTAACAGATGAAATAGTTCTGGTGATTTAATGACAGCAAGTTTGAATATCTCTGCAATACCATTGATAATTTCACGTTCACTTTGTGTTTTAATAAATTTTTTATCAATGTATGTTGCAAGTGGTGGATAATAAGCACCAATTCGATTGCGTCTACCTAAATGATTGACACCTACTTTTGAGCCGACGGATGCGTCAACAATTGCCAAAAGTGTTGTGGGGATTTTGACGTATGGAATTCCACGACGATATATGCTGCAAGCAAACCCAGCAATATCAAGCAGAACACCACCACCAATAACGATAATTGGTTCACGGCGTAACACTCCATTCTGTTCAAAAAAGTCTAGAATACGATCTACATTTTTCCAGTTCTTGTTTTCTTCTTTACAATCTACACAAAGTATTTTACAACTGAGCTTGACTGCACCAAAATATGTTGCAATATTATTTTTGTATATGTCATGTACATCCGAATCAATAACAATAATTCTGCGATCACTGTTTGTAACATTGACGATATCTTGATTACTTGGACTGAAGATATCAGCAGAGTATGTTAATTTGAATTCTACTGGTAGTTCTGTTTTGACCGACCAAGTTCGTTTAAACTTGTCATAATCCATCATAAAATCTAAACTCATAATATTTTACTTAACAAATAACATGCATGAACATAAAAATACTTTGCTTTATCTATATCGCCAGCAAGCAGCTTGAAAGGCAACATTCGAATAAACTGCGTTGCTTCTAGTACATCGATCAACGTTCTTTCATTTTCTAATTTTGACTCAAAGTGTCGATTAAATGTAGTAAAGTTTACTGGTATAGTTATACGATGACCAACTCCACTTCCTTCAACATATACTTCATTGTCGTTAATATGACCATAATAGCTACGTGAACATTGTAGCACTTGTGCATAATCTAGATATTTTGTATCTATAATGCTTTCTTCATAGGGATCAATGAACACTACACGATTCTCATCAAATGAATACATGATGTTTTCAAGTGTAGGATTGCCATGAATGTTTTCCTCTTCTGCAATTTTGACTTCACTGAAGTAATTTTCTAGTTCGTTCATGTAATTACTTAGACCATGAATGATGCCACCAAAATATGCATGAGTTCCCATATCATAGAACTCTTCAAACTCTCTGTGCTTCAGCGCATCATTTAGTTTTTGTTGAACTTCTTCTATGAAGTAAAGTTTACCTGTGTAGATGGTAGATTTGTGTTTGATACTGTGTAGTTGATCAAAACCTTTCCACACTGCTTCACTGATGTTTGCAATCTCATATTCAGTAAGATTCTTTGTTGCAAGAATTGTTTTAATATCTTCAAATTTCTCAAGATATTCAAGATCAAAGTATGGTGTATGGGCATCAATTCCTGCACGAAGAACTTGTGGAAAAAGATTTGGATATTGAGTGTTGTAGCGTTGTAGCTTTTTGAGTTGAGAGTACCAACGAACATATGCATACTCACGATTCACTTCACGATTTACACTCTTGCGTACAAACTCTTCACCTATCACACTGTGATAGTATGTAGAGTTTAGAGAACCACCCTTCAGTTTGATCGATCTCATCGCATACCTAGTTTTTGTCTAGCAATCTCGATACCATACTCTTGTGGACTACCTAACACCAGTGTGTCTTGATAATTTCCAAGATCGTTCATAAATGCTCTTAAATTATCACCAATCATGCCCTGTATGACATCCGAAATATAAAGTTCATCTTTTTCTTGAACAAAACTGTTACAGTAATTCAGGTATGAATACGCAGAAGCAAAGCCATATAGACCAGAAGACGCATATGGTGATATCTGTTTCTTCTCTACAATTTCAATAATAACATTTTCAAATGCACGAACATAAGAATACTTTGGTGAATTGCCAACAAACACATCAACATATATGTCATACAAATCGTCCATCTTCTGAACTATCTCTTCAAACTTACGACCAGTTACAATCGTATCTGCGTTGTGAACAAAAGTAGGTAAACCCATGTCTTCAATCTGTGTCATACCAATTGCTGCTGTGTGTGCTTGACCTTTTGTATCACCGATATAGAGAATGTTACTCTCATTCAAACCTAGTGGCTCGATTGTTTCAACCAATTGATCACAAAAATATTTGTCTCTGTTGTTGGCAACAAGAATAGTTTGTTTTGTGGGTCCAAAATTTTTCAAAATATCATGAATGATCGTTGTATCATTCCAAGGTAGCAGATATTTTGGTATGTCAAATCCTACATCATGAAAGCGGGTGTTATACCCAGCCATACAAACAATAAGATTTACTTCAGCCATTCTTCCATGTCCTCTCTCAATAATGAGTGCCATGTTCCGTTGTAAGGTCCAGGTGGAAACGGATGATTGACATCACAATATACAAGATTATTACCAACAAGATCGTTGCGTTTCCAGTTAGCACTCATAAAATCTTCCATCATGTATTGTACACCAGAATCATAGAATTTGTCAATATGATTATAGGCATCTGCATATTTGTCCATATTATTTGATGAAGAGAATGCAAATTGATCATTACCAAAATTGCGGTTTGATGACATACGGCAATTAGGTATGTACAATTTGCTATTATCCATTTCTTCAAATGGTATACGAACATTGATTGCGAAATCAAAACGTGACCGAACGACCCAATCAAACTTCATGTTGGTATATTTTTCATAGTCACATTTTGTCTGCATACATTCTTTGATGGCATACAATTGAGCATACGTTGACATGCGACCATCTTTGACTTTCCAGTTTGGTGATGGTGATGGTGTATTTGTGTACTTTGAAAGATCAATAGTAGGATTAGGGGATGTAATAAAACTATATGCATTATATTTTTCTGAGATAGCTTGCATCTGTTCAGCAGGCATTTCCCATGAATGTAGAAAAACTGTCACATCATTGTCTTTGATGATGTTTTTGTAATGATATTCAAATCCTTTTTCCCACATTCTAGGTTGCCCAGAAATACATAATGCTATTTTCATAATTCCATTCCTACATTTGCTTTATTGTCTGTAATACCAAATATTTTGAGCGCTTCTTTTTCAAACACAACCATACTATTATAGAATGCGACAGAATAAAGATTGTGATATGCGCTAAGAACATCATCAGCAATTGGTGAACCTTGAAAGTGTTGTTTGTTGAGAGTGTCTGTCACACGTTTTGAGTGCTCAGTAAATGTGTTTGCGCCTCTAAACACGCCTCCCCATGGTTGCGGCCAATAACTTGTATGAGTATCTTCACAAATGAATACACCACCCTCTTTAACATGTGGAAATACTTTGTTAAGTGTGGTAATTTGATGATGCATGACATGAGATCCATCATCTATCACAATATCAAACTTATCTTGTGTTGAAAGAAACTTATTCCAGAAAGCAGGATCGCCCTGATCTCCCATGACAACTTTAGCATTGCCATTAAATTGATATTTCAAACATTCTTCATTGATGTCAACACCAACAACTTCAGTATCTTTACCAAAATACTTTAGCCACATTTCAATCGAACCGCCACCAAGAACGCCTATTTCAAGTATTCGCGGTGCTTTATTCACAAACTTACTCAAATGTCTTTCATACACATCAAAGTACCCAGACCATTTTGTTGATGGTCGGTCAAGTTTCCAAAAAATTTCTTTGATTTTATTTGTCATCGTATTTTGCCTCAATCACTTTACGCCACTCTGGCACTCGATCATACTGATGAACAATATTATACTCTATTCCTGTTGATGTTACAATCTTATCGCCTTCCAGTTTTGGTGATGGCTCAAGTAAGTAAGGTCTGAAGGAGTTAATTTTACTTGGATCGGCAGTTGTTCCTAGTTGACATGCCCAACCATCTTCTGATTTTGTGTACGTTGATGATTTAAGATATGGATGTCTTGAAATCATTACATTAAAAACTGCTTGATCAACAATAGGTATTGGGCGGTTAATACAATTCAAAAATAATTGCAATGTCAAATCTTTCATTGCATACCCTTTACCTGCAAGAACGCCCACATTAAAGATTACATTGTTTTTGAAATCTTCATAAATGCCCTCGCCATAACATTCTGTAATATTTTGTCTCCCCCACGGCTCATCTTTATACTTAATACTTTCTGAAGAAAATACTAAATCATCTAAACCTAAAGACTCTTCTAACCATTTTATTGGATTCTTTTGAAAGATGACATCTTTCACATCAGTTGTAATTACATAACGATAATCATTATTTTTAAGAACTCTATGAATATGAATAAAACGTTCAACATGCACCATCAATTGTGATTCATAATTTAAATTACCATTACTATCTTGATTAAATGCAATGACTGAAAAGCCTGCGTCGGTTACTTTTTGTACAGTATCTTTGTCGCAGTTCATGAGAATCAGAACTTTGTCGCCTTCAAAGCCTGATTGGTTGATTGAATTGACCCAATATTTTAATTTGGACCAATCATAGTTCGTGGAACACCCCACTATCAAATCTTTCATAATATCTCCAATAATTTATTTTATGTTTGTCGTTGCCCAGTTTCCTGTGAATTTATTATATTGTTGCTTGTTCTGACCTGGTGTGTCATCAAGATATTTAGAAGTCAATTCTGGTCGACCCCACTCACCAGCACCAGCTTTAGACACAAACTCTTGCGGTTGTTTTTTATCAACTTTTAAAAAATCTTTAAATGTTTTCATATTGTGAATGATGAACCACATCCACATGTTGCAGTTACATTTGGATTTTTGAATGTAAAAGATGAACCCATCATGTCTTCTTTATAATCAATCTCTGCTCCATCCATGTATTGCATACTCATACTATCTATAACAACACCAACACCATCTTTTTCAAATGTGAAATCGTCGTCTGCTGCTGGCAATTCTTCTAATGTAAATCCATACTGAAAACCAGAACATCCACCACCTTGCACGAACACACGCAATTTAAGTGAAGAATCTTCTTCTGCAATAATTGTTTTAATTTTTTTTACAGCCGAGTCAGATATGGTAATCATACAACAACTTTTCTGATAATTTTTTGTAGAATAGGATCTTCTGGATATCTATTGCCTAATAATTTTTTATCTACGGGACTTAAACAATCTATTTCATATGTTTTTGGATTTGGATTTAACGACCATCTTGCCCATGCCATACACCTAGCATTGATTTTTGGTTTATGACCCATGTGCATTTGTCTTGTGTCTGCAAAAAACATTGTGCCAGCAGGACCAAAAATGTCTATCCTTTTTCCATCTTTTTGTTCGAAAGCGTGTGCGCCATCTTCAATTGTTATTACGTCAGTTAGATATACAAACAATGCCAAAAAGTTTTCACTATCATAGTCTCTGTGCCACGTTTGAACACCCTTATAATTTGGTCCAGCAGGATTGCTGTAAAAAATATTGTAACTATACAAAACAATATCTTTAGTGCCAAAATATTCTGTAACAATATCTGTCATTTTTAAAGACGTTTCAAACCAATGTGGTGCAAGAACAACATCTTGCATGGCAACGCTGCTGCAATTTGAAGGTGCAATTTTTCTATTATTTATAGGATTTGTTTGATGACCTTTTACATGATAATCATACCAAATGCAGCCATCAAAATATTCTCTAAATTCACGTGCAGCGTTTTCTTTTAAACGACCCACATGACTCCAACCTTTTTCATGAATATTTTTCACAATCGTTGAATCATCAATCACATTTTCTTGCTCAAATAAATAATTATACATAATAAATTTTTTTAGCCTCTGGTCAAAGTTAGAACCTTTTGCATTTGTTTTTCAATAATTGGACCACGATTTGGCCAATGTATGTATGGTTGATTTGCAGTCTTGTATAGATTCGTTAGAAAAGGCATGATAATCTTTTCTACCTGTTGAAGTCTTACTTTGTATTCCTCAACAGTTTCATCTTTTTCGGCAATGACTGCTTGATATTCTACTTCATCTACTGCTGAAAATCCAAAATCATCGTCCGAATATTCTGCTAAAATTTTATTGATATCGTATTCCATTATTGATCCCAAGCTTTCTGTGCTGTGAAGTTCTTATGACTGAACTCTAATCTGTCTACTAGTTTCAATGCTTTACCTACATGATCGACAGCAACAAATCCTTCTGGTGCAGTGATCTTGAATCCGTCATCTGTACGGACAAATGTGCCAATACTCTTGATTGTTTCTAGTTTGCGAATGATCATCAACTTTGCATCAACAATCAAATTCATCAAATCGAATATTTGTTTCAACTGAATCGCATTTGACCGATAAAAACGCATGACTTCATTTTTCTCTTTGATGCGTTTTTGTTTTGTGTCTTCTTTCTTTGCGGCTAATATTTCTTTATTAAGTTTTGTTTCGACCCAATTAATGAGTTCTTGTGTATGAACTCTGGTGTCAGCAATCTTTTTACCTTCACGAACTTTTGTATTATTAAATGTTTTAATTTGTGTCAAGAAAACATCCGACGCTGCAATACGATTCAATGTCAGTGCAGGTATTGATTGAAATGTGCGACCTGCTATAGACAGAATTGATGTAATTTCAGCAGTCTCTTCTGCTGTAAACGTTGCTGATCCAGAAGCGTCTGTAAATGATGCATCACGAAACCAAATATCTTTTGTTGATTTCAAACGACCAACATCAATATTATATGATGCTTTCATTGTCTCTAATGTTTTGCCTGAATATGATGTATGAAATACGATTCCAATTTGTGCAGCAAGCATTGTCTTAGCTAACTTTGAATTTGCTGGTACTGCATACACAATTGTATTTGGTTGAAATGTAACATATTCTTCACCGCTAATCGTTTCTGTGCTAATATCACCTTTTGAAAACATCATATCGCCTTGCAACACACCTTTGATTTCCAATTTAGGTAAGAATGCAAGCGCAAGTTTAAGTTTTTCATTCAAGCCACTACCTGGATGATTTTCATCAATGTCTTTATCAGTATAGTTTAATTTTGCATTTTTTGCAAATACTGATTTAGTGCCAACAAAAAATTTACCGTTTTCAGGATTTGTACCAACAAAGATAGCAGGTGCACCATCCCATTTTGTAGTTACATTTATTTTTGAGCCAGTATGACCAGCAAGCATATTGCGTAGTGACCGAAGAAACTCAATTGACTCACGCGCACCAGATGCACCCGAATTCAGTACATTGTCTTCCAAATGTTCTAAATGAAGATTTTTTGCTTCTTTACTTTCTTTTAGATAGTCCATAAATTTCATTTTTTTGTATCAAATCTTACGACGATTTCGTTTAGTCTAACTTCCTTACCTGCAACCATAGTTTTTCCGCGACCTTTGAGTGCGATTCTGACTGAAGTTTTATCTGCAACTTTTTTAATAAGTGCATCATCTATAAACTGTATATCATTTTCGGAGAGTATGTAATTTGCTGACAATTTTGGATTATTTTTAAAAGTATATTTGCCCGTCATGGCTTCTTCTACCACAGCAAGTTTTACTTTTTCATATTCTTCAGAAACTTTTGGAGTTTTTGAAGATCCTAAAATTCCTTTAAGTAGTTTGTCATATCTTTCAGCCTTTCCTATTTCAATATCTGCTTTTTGTCTTGCCATTTTTCCTAAATTGCCGTATTGTTCATCTAGTTCTGCCAATACAGTCATCAATTCAATTGCTTTGTGAGAATCATAACTCTCATCTGCTGCTAAATTTTCTAAAACACCAGCCAAAAATTTAACTGTGGTTGCAACTCCGCCAGATGATAACTGAATATCGCCTCCGTGTTTAAGTGAACATTTTAGTTGTTTTCTTTGAGTTGTTATTAAAAGGTCCGTTTTTGGTTCCACTCCACCACCCGAAGTTTTTTCAACGTCGGTTATTTTACCGAATTTTTTTTCTATAAAATTTATAGCATTTAGAGCGTCTTTTTTTACATCTGAAGGAGATGCATCATAGTTGATTTTAGCGGTTTTGGCTACAGCATCATTAGCAAATTTTTTAGGGTAAATTTTTGCTATAAGATGATAAATGCACCATTCAAAAGCAAGTCCTTTATTCATAAATCCTCCAATATATCAAGTTATTAGAGTATTTATACTTTAAATCCTCCGAACTTGTTTTTCATTCCAGACTGTCGTTCACGATCACCAAACGAGTTCAACGGTTTATCATCAACTTGACCAGAATCTACCAGATCATCTTGTGCTCCCTGTTCTACATCATACAGTTTCATCTTTGCTTTGTCAATGCCTACAACGAATCGTTTGTAATAAGCTGGATCATTGTAACGATTCTTGAGTTGCTTAATCATTAACTGATTCAATTGTTGCAATTCTTCGGTACTTATCAATGCAAACATAAAGTCTGCTGTGGCTGGCAAGCCAAACGATTCTGACGTATCTTCCAGACCTGGATCCGAGCTGGTGAAGCCGCTTCTTGTTGTTTGAGTAGCAGATAGTATTGGCACATCAAATTCAACGGCCAGACCTCTCAGTTCTTCTGCAATCGCTTTAATATATGAATAACTATTCACATTAGCACCAGGCTTAATTCTAGCACTTGCACAAATGTTAAGATAGTCGATGAAGATGATGTCAGGTTGAAAACTCTTTTTTAGTTGCAATTCATTTAACAATGCACGAAAATGCAATGCTGATGCCGCTGCTGTAGGATATTCTTTGATGATAAGTTTACCCTGCGTTTTAACTTTGAGTGCAGAAAACTTGCGATCATAGTCTTGCTTTGAAATAGAATTCAAATCAGCAATATCAATGTTCAGAAGATTAGCATCAATACGTTCAGCAATTCGTTCTTCTGCCATTTCCATTGTGATGTACAAAACGTTCAAACCTTGAGATAAACAAGAACCCGCAACGTGACACATGAATAAAGACTTACCAACCCCGGTACCCGCAAGTGCAATGTTCAAAGTTTTCTTGGGCAAACCACCCTTCGTAATCTTGTTAAACAGATCAAGATCAAAGGGAATTTTTGTTTCATGTTTGTGGTAAAAATCATATCGATTGTCTGCATCATCAATGTAATCGTGACCAACTGATGCATCAAATGAAACCCCAAGTGCATCACTCAATAATTTTGGAATAGACCCTTTGTCTTCTTTCTTTGTTTTATCATCAAGAATTTTTACAGATTTCATAATTGCATTGTACAATGCACGATCTTGACAAAACTTTTCTGTTTGATTGATAAGCCAATCAACATCAGTTGGCTCGTCTTTGTCTGCATGAATTTCACGAATCAACTGAATGGAGTCACTGACTTGTTCTTCAGAAAGTTTTTTTGATTCTGTAAAGTTAATTACAAGCGATTCGTATGTAGGAAGATGTTTGTATTCGTGTATGTGACTATCGATTTCTTCAAAAATAATTTTTTCCGTACTGTCTGTGAAGTATTCGATTTTAATGAATGGTAAAATTTTTCTGGCGAAATCTTCATTATATATCAAATTCTTCAGTATCGTAGTTTCCAGTCTTTTCATCTTGTAATTGTGCCGATAAAATTTTTGTTAGTAAATCACCCATAATTGTATGAAATTCTGAGTCGGTTGTCAACTCATCTATATTATGTTGACCAGGAAAATCAATTGTGTAAGAGAATTGAAGTTTTGCGGTACCATAGTCCTCAACAACTCTCACTTTGCCATAATGATAAAGAACACCCGCGTATTTACCACGAATGATTCCTACGCCAGTGACTTTATCATCATCAGATTGTATAAACTTATAGTCTACATTTTCTTCAAACGACATCTTCTTCTTCTTCCAAAATTTTGTCTTGTCCCATAATGCTGCTATAAGTGATTTCATATTTTTTCCTTACAAATTCTCTGAATCTTTCATCCGCAAGAATATCTTTCCAGAATTCTTCAGTTTGAGTGTCAACAAATCGCTTTTTATCTAATACTTCGCCTGTTTCTTGATCAACTTTAGCATACCAACCATTGCTTGGTTTTACTACGAAATTGCCTTCGAGTGCAATATCCAGTAGACCAGACCACTTATTGATACCACCATCAAAAGATACAGTAACAGGTATTTTAGATTTTTCACGAACATATCTTGATTTTTCTACATTGATGATAAAGTTATAACCAGTCAACTCTGTGCCGGTTTTTTCTTGTTGACGACCAAGAATCCAAATTGTGTCTGCTGAGTAATAAGAACCAGTGCCACCACCAACGATGTCTTTAGGAAACATACCAATTTCTTTGTATGTGTGATTAACCACAACCATAGGAATATCTTTGAGTGTCAGGTGTGGTGTGATCATGCGAAACAAACTCTTGATCTGTTTTGCGCGTGACATATCAGCAACAGACTTACCCTCAATTGCATCTTCAACTTCTTTCTTCGATGCTAGATTGCCGATTGAATCGAGAATAATCATAACTCTATCATCTTTTTCAATACTTTGCAATTGGCTCATAAGATCATGTTTTAATTGCTCAACATCAGTAAGCGGCGTATGTAGCACGTTGTCCATGTTAATACCAAATGTTTCAAAGTAACTCTGTGGTGTGCCAAACTCAGAATCGTAGAATAACACAGCAGCATCAGGATACTTTTTCATGTATGCAGATGCCATCAACAAAGCAAATGCAGTCTTGAAGTGCTTTGATGGACCAGCGAACATCGTAAGCCCTGGTGTGATACCACCATCAAGTGAACCAGAAAGTGCCACGTTTACCATCGGCACATCCGTTTGTATCATATCTTTTTCGGTAAAGAATTTTGATTTAGAAAGTATTGCACTATCTTTAATCGTTGAAGCTTTTTTTAATTTATCAAGTACGCTCATTCATTTCTCCAATATTTGCAATTTTGTCTTTAGGTATTACCTCATGCTTATCATCTATAAAGAAAGATTCCAAGCTTTTATTTGGTGTTGTCCATTTATTTTTTACAATATCATTCTTTTTCTTTCTAACGACTTGTCTTTCAATATCATTCTCTTTATGTTGTTTATATGTCTGATTTGCTGCTATCAATAATAGCACAGCCAGTGGGTCAAATACAATGATAATAATGAAGATTACCAATCTAACCGCTTTGTCAATCAAGTCTCGGTCATGTGTACCATAAACCACTTCAGCCACATATTTTATAGGCCCCAGGTCCGATTCAGCCTTTCTAACTTCCAACGATAGAGGTAGCTTTTCCTCCGTAAGGTCCAGTATCTCTTTTTGAAGCCCCTTAGTCTCAGCAATGATTCTCTCACGGTCTTTCTGTTGGGCTTTGCGAACCTGCGTTGCTTTCTCGGCACCTTTCTCATCTTTT
>Ga0222712_10003665_pt1 | contig 16559 bp, 31 predicted proteins | sample C33_657DmetaG_FD_165043 | JGI IMG/M metagenome (GOLD analysis project Ga0222712, IMG submission 165043) | Estuarine water microbial communities from San Francisco Bay, California, United States - C33_657D | ecosystem: Environmental > Aquatic > Marine > Unclassified | place: USA: California...
TTATGGAAAACATCACGTTGCTGAAAAGTTAATTCCGTATCTCTCGTTTGCACCGAGCAATCTAAAGTCTGTTATTGCAGATCCGATGCCTCAGTGTATGCCAGATCAGTACAAAGTTCCAGGAGATTCTATCCAAGCGTATCATAATTACTACATTGGTGCGAAACAGCCATTCGCAGTCTGGACAAATCGCCCTATTCCGCAGTGGTATGTTGATGCTTGGTCTAAAGAGAATCATAAACCCATTGCTAATATAGATAAGAAAAATAACAAAGTTCGTTTTAGAATGATTTCTTTATAAATACAGTTATGCCTACATATTCATTTCGAGATAAAGACACAGGTTTAGTTTTTGAGAAGTTTCTCTCATTTTCAGGAAGAGAAGAATATCTAAAGCAAAATCCACACGTCGAGCAGATTCATACTTCTGCGCCAGCATTCACTGGCGATCATATAGATGGTGTCAAGAAATATGACACAGGTTTTAAGGAGGTGCTACAAAGAATCCACGAAAAAACTCCAGGAAGTCAATTAGATAAATCATCGTCACAATTATAAGGAGTCCGCATGGCTCGAAAAGCAAACGCTGCATTAGCAGTTGTTGAGAATGGTAATGAAACTCGTGAGCCAAAGAAAATAAACAATCAGTTGAGATTAAGGTTAGATGATCTAAAAACATTTGAACCACTCACCGCAAATCAAAAGAAGTTTTTTGATGCGTATAAAAGACAGGATTATTTCGTAGCATTGCATGGAGTAGCAGGAACAGGAAAAACATTCATTGCCTTGTATAAAGCCATTGAAGAGGTAATGGATAAATCAAATACATTTAATAAAATTATTGTAGTAAGATCTGCAGTACAATCACGTGAGATTGGTCATCTTCCTGGAGATGTTTCAGAAAAGATGGAGATCTATCAGCAACCATATCGTCAAATTTGCGAAACATTGTTTGGTCGTAAAGACGCATGGGATAGACTAGAAGAACAACATCATATTGAGTTTATCTCTACATCATTCATTCGTGGTATGTCGTTCGATGATGCGATTATTATCGTTGATGAGATGCAGAATATGAACTTTGAAGAAATTGATACAGTGATGACTCGTGTTGGTTATCGTTCAAAGATTATTTGGTGTGGCGATTATCGCCAGACTGATTTAAGAAAAAATAATGACAAATCTGGTTTGTTGAAGTTTTTTGATATTGCTCAGCACATGGGTGCATTTACGAGAATTGAATTTACTCCAGATGATATCGTGAGAAGCAGTTTGGTTAAAGATTATATCTTGGCTAAACTAAAATACGAAGATATTGTAGAAGGAAAATCAAATGCTAACAGCTGAACAATTCGCTCACTTATTTCCAAGAGCACAAGACCCAGCAGGATGGGTCAACTCAATGAACAACGTATTTCCAACATACGAGATTAATACACCAAATCGTATGGCTGCATTCCTAGCGCAATGTGGACATGAGTCTGGTGGTTGGACAGTATTCGAAGAAAACCTAAACTATTCCGCAAAGGGATTGATGGGTATCTTCAAGAAGTATTTCCCAACAGAAGATCTTGCCAATCAATATGCAAGACAACCACAGAAGATAGCGAATCGTGTTTATGCGAATCGTATGGGTAATGGACCAGAGACATCAGGAGATGGATGGTTATATCGTGGTCGTGGACCAATCCAGTTGACTGGAAAAGATAACTATCGTGCCTTTGCACAAGAGATGTTTGATGACTGGCAGAATCTTTTCCAAAACCCAGACTGGGTAAATGCAGATCGTGAGTTTGCTCTTATGTCTGCTATCTGGTTCTGGAACAAGAACAAGTTAAATCGTGAAGCAGATGCTGGCGATATTAAGACAATGACACGTAAGATCAATGGTGGTTTTATTGGTCTTGAAGATAGAATTAAACACTACAATGAGGCGATACATTTGTTGCACGGATAATGAAAACATTTATACATCATGATATACCCAAACTTGAACGTGATACAAAACCCGATGGGACTCGTTTATACAAAACCCCATCGGGTTTCTCCTATCCAAGCGTCACAACGATCACAGGATTGCTTAACAAAGCAGCAATCATGGAATGGCGAAAGCGAGTCGGAGAAGAAGCAGCAAACAAAATCTCCAACAGAGCAGCAACAAGAGGAACCAAGATCCACCAACTCTGCGAAGACTATCTCCGTGGAGAACTTGATGAACCAGATATCTTTCATGCAGAGATGTTCAATTCCATCAAACCACATCTCGATTCCATCGACAGCATCCACTGCTTGGAGACGCCACTATATTCAGACCACCTACGAGTTGCAGGGACAGTTGACTGCATCGCAGAGTTCGAAGGTAGACTTAGTGTTATAGATTTTAAAACATCATCTAGAGTAAAAAAGCGAGATGATATACATAACTACTTTATGCAGTGTGCAGCTTATGCAGTTGCTTTTGAAGAATTAACAAAGATTCCTGTTGGTCGTATTGCTGTGATTATGGCAGTGGAGGACTCAACTCCTCTTATTTTTCAAGAACGAAGAGATGATTGGATCGATGGATTTAAAAATCTCAGAGAGGAGTATAGGAAATGGAAAAATATCTAGCAGCACTAATGTTTTGCGTCTCATCAGCGTATGCGCAAAGTGACATTGCTACAGTGCAGATTCATTGTGTTAGTCGTGAAGAAGTTGATGCGATGTTAAATCAATATGAAGAATTACCATTTGTTAGAGGATTATCTCTAAGAGAACAAAATGGTATACCAATGAGTAACTCAGTAGTTTTGTTTGTGAATGCAAAGACTGGTACTTGGACTGTTGTTGAACGAACACCAGATAAAAAGTATTGTGTCATTTCTGCAGGAACAAAATTTGAACCAGTTCCAATGGAAATTATTGAAGATTTACAGAAAGAAAGAAGTTCAGGTAAAAGTTAATAAATAAAAGTATTGCTGTATGAAGCAATGAGAAAGGTGTTGCGGACGGGAGTTCGATTCTCCCCACCTCCACCATAAGAGGATTGTATGGAAGACGAAAGCGTAAGATTTTTAGTTGGATTTGTCTTAGTAGTAATCATTATGCTCGCAATCCTTTTATGATGGGGGTGACTAGGTTTCGACGTGGCAATTAGTACCAGAGTGGACAGCACGACACAGAGAGTCGTAAAAAGTAAACAACGTAAACGCAAACGACGCACAGTTCGCATTAGCAGCCTAAACGCTGCTTAGGGTTTCGGTAGGTTTCCTCGTAACAGAATAACCTACCACTAATTTTTGGAGTGTTTATGAATTTGATTGAACAATATAAAGAAATGCATAAAGATGAAAATCTCTACGCAGGTTCTGCATTGACTATTCATAAAGACAACATACGTCAATTTCTCTCTCAGAATAAGATTGAATCTATTTTAGATTATGGTTGTGGTAAAGCAATACAGTATTATAAAGAAAATATACATGAGAGTCATTTCTATGGTATCATGCCATCTCTTTATGATCCAGCTGTTGAAGAATATTCAATATTACCACAGGGAAAGTTTGACGCAGTTATTTGTACTGATGTATTAGAGCATGTCGAAGAAGAACATGTTCAAGAAGTGATTGCAGAGATTTATTCAAAAGCCAGTAAATTTGTTTATCTTGGTATATGTAATACACTGGCAGATTCTTTCTTACCTGATGGTAGAAACGCACATGTGACATTACATAATATTGATTGGTGGGTAGAACAGACATTACCATATGCAAATGTTTTAACGCTAATGTATGTTTATGGTGACGGAAACGGTAAAGCGATATTAGAAAGTAATAAAGTTAAAATGATTAAACAGAGATGAGAGTTGCACTACTAGGAAATGGGAATAGCAGAATTCTTTTTACTCAAGCTGATACTTATGACTATATTATTGGTTGTAATATTCCTTGGAGACAGGTAGATGCAACTGTTGTTATGGATGTGAATGTTTTAGAAAAGTTTAAAGAACCAGTAAGGTTTTATTGTAGTAGGAATGCTTGGCGAGAACTAAACAAACGTGATAGATTCACTGAGCATTTAATTGAAATATTTGATTCGTTGCCAGATTATGATTCCACAGGGCATGCTGCAGCTAGGATCGTTTTAGGTCTTGGTGCAAAGCAGATAGATATATACGGATGTGACTCTTGGTTTGAAAATAATACTGAGAGTTATACTCATCAATTCGTTGATAGTCGTTCAGAGAACATGGTAAAACACGTATCTGTTTGGAGATCAAGATGGTACGAATTGATGGCGAAACATCAAGAAGTAAAATTTAATTTTATAGGAGAAAACAAATGAAAAAGGAATTAGCAGTAGCAAGTATGATTTTGGGTCTATTGTTCTTACCTCTTGGTAATGCAGCATTTGCAGCAGAGCCAGCAAAGAAAGATGCAAAGGCAGCAGAAGTTAAAAATGACAACTGCGTAAAGAAAGATAAGAATGGTAAGTGCCCACCACTACCAGATTCTCCAAAGCCAACTCCAAAGAAAAAAGCTGAGGAAAAGAAATAATCTTTCCTAAATAATTATACTGGCTCGGTGGAGCCAGCACAAGAATCCACCAAACACACTCACAACACAGAAAGGAAGTAAAATGTCAAATATGACTCCGTTCGAGATTCGCCTAGAACTATTAAAAATGGCGAAAGACATGCTTACAGAAGATTACTACGGTAAGCGTGAAGTCGTTAGCAATGAGTACTCCACAAAGTGCGAAATTGCTAGAATCCATGGTACAGAAGTTCCTGCACATCCAGGATTTCCAGCGTACCCTTCCGAAGCAGATATCATTGCCAAAGCAAATGCTTTGAATGGTTTTGTTTCACAAATCCCACATACACAAGAAAAGACTAGCAAAAAGTCCACCTGATAGGGATTGGGCAGGGGATATTCCATTCTCTGCCCTACTGATTTAAGGAGATAATATGCGAATACGATTATACACTTTATTAATACTATTCACAATAAGTTTTGCGATTTTTACATCTACATCATTTTCAAGCAACAGAGATCTCAACATCGAGATAACACAGTTGACAAAAGATGCCAGAAAGCAAGTTGAGTGCTTGGCAGACAACATTTATCATGAGGCAGGTTATGAACCTGATAAGGGAAAGGTTGCAGTTGCACTTGTAACATTGAATCGAGTGCAAGACCCGAGATACCCAAAAGATATTTGCTCTGTAGTGAAACAAAAGGTAAACTATACATGCCAGTTCACTTGGTGGTGTGAGAACAAGATCACCAACAGAAGCAAGCAAGCATATGAAAGTTCTAGAGAAGTTGCACTGTATGTCTATGCCAACTATGAGCGTATGAAAGACATTACACAGGGTGCATTATTCTATCATGCTGACTATGTTCGACCAAACTGGAAAAATTTAGAAAAAACTACCGTAATCGGTAGACATATTTTTTATAAAGAGAAAGAGAAGATCTAAATGATGAACAAATTGAACATTCAACTCAAAGAGCAAGAGAGTTCACAACACTCGTTTTACTTGCTTATGGATGATATATCATTAGCGACTATGAAACCAGTAGTTGAATGGATATTTGAAGCAAACTTTGCAGAAGAAAGACCAGATCTATTAAATCTAATCATCTGTTCTCCAGGTGGTGATTTGAATGCAGCGTTTGCGTTGATTGACACAATGAAAGGTTCTGCCATTCCAATTCGTACAATTGGTCTGGGTCAGATTGCTTCTGCAGGACTTATGATTTTCATTGCTGGAGATAAAGGGAAACGTATTCTTACACCAAACACTTCTATCTTGTCACACCAATATTCTTGGGGTGCGTTTGGTAAAGAACACGAATTGTTCGCAACAGTAAAAGAGTTTGACTTAACCACTAAGAAAATGATACAACACTATAAAAAGTGTACTGGTCTTACGGATGCAAAAATTAGAGAAGTTCTTTTACCACCACAAGACATTTGGTTAAGCCCACTCGAATCTAAAAAGTTAGGACTATGCGATGAAGTTAAAGAACTATCTTAAGTATTCTGGATTGTGGATGGGATTTGTATTAAATCCTTATCATTGGGAATTCAAATTCGAAAGGATCAAACCTGACGACATGAATCCCAAAAATTATGGTTTTATGATTTCACTTGGACCAGTTTGGGTTCGTGGAGTTGTAGATGATGGTGCTTGGTAAATTAAAGGAGTTTATAATGCATGATATTGTTTTTACTATTTCTTTGCTAGTGGCATTAGTCACATTGATTGTTTCAGTGACTTTCTTTCATTACAGTGAGATGAAATCTATTGAGAAAAATGTGGAGTCTGCAATCGTTAAAGGAATTGATCCAATTGCTGTTCGTTGTGCTTATGCGAATCAGTCCGATAACGTGTGTATTGCATACGCTGCATCCCATCAAACTACCCCTACTAAGGCTAGTAAGTAAGTACTTACTTATGGATAACCCTCTAGGATACAGGCTATTCTAGGGGGTTGTCTTTAATTCGCAATTATTGTATAATAACTCTATATCGTTGAAATGGAGTCGTTATGAAATTGCTTAGTACTGGAAACCCAAAGTTGCTTAAAGGCGAGAAGAAAGGCTATATGTCTTTTGTCCTCCATCTCGCACCTGCCACTCTTTCTGGTAAAGAAACCTGTCCAAAGCGTACTGCTGGTTGCACAGCTGCATGTTTGAACACTGCTGGTCGTGGTGGCATGTTCAAGAAAGGTGAATCCACGAATGCAATTCAGCAAGCACGTATTCGTAAGACAAAGATGTTTTTCGAACATCGTGAAGAATTCCTAAAACAACTCGAAGCAGATATCCGTCTCGGCATCAAACAAGCTGAGAAGAAGGGTATGATTCCTGCTTTTCGTCTGAATGGTACTTCAGATCTATCATGGGAAAAGTATGGCATCATCGAGAAATTCCCCACTGTGCAATTCTATGACTACACCAAAGTCAACAATCGCAAAGTGTCTCATCTGTCAAACTATCATCTGACTTTCTCCAAAGCAGATGGTAATGACATTGATGCTCGTCTTGCTGCTTCCAATGGTATGAATGTCGCAGTTGTATTTAAAGATGTTCCAGACAACTATATGGGTCGAACTGTCATCAATGGTGACGAAACCGATCTTCGTTTTCTGGATCCTAAGGGTGTGATTGTTGGTCTGAAAGCCAAAGGTAAGGCTAAGAAAGACACTTCTGGTTTTGTTGTTTAATTGAAGGAGATATATTATGGGTTTGGATATGTACCTGTCTGCTAAGAAATACATGAGTAAGTATTTTGATCCCGCAGATATTGAGCGAATCAGCAAAGTCAACGACATCTTTGGTGTCACTGGTATTGAAGATGGTGATTATGGAGCAGAAGAAGTAAAGTTTCGTGTAGCCTACTGGCGCAAAGCAAATGCAATTCATCAGTGGTTTGTTGCAAACGTGCAAGATGGTGTAGATGAATGCCAAGAAACTTGGGTAAGTCGTGAGCAGTTGCAAGAGTTACTCGATATCTGCAAACAGATTATTAAGACTCCAAAGAAAGGGCAACAATTGCTTCCGACACAAGGTGGATTCTTCTTCGGTTCTACTGATTATGATGACTGGTATATGCAAGATATTACATTTACTGCAGAACGAATAGAGAAAATTCTGGCAGATCCTGCATTTGCAAAAGCTGACTTCTATTATCAGTCTAGCTGGTAAACTGCTTGCCTTTAATTCAGACTTGAGGTATAATTATATTATGCAAATGATACATACATCACTGGGTAAGTCTAAAAAGCGTAAGCAAACAGCCAAGCAACGAGAGTTGCAGGCATCGTGGGAAGCCATGCTTAAGAAGTATGCTCCGAAGAAACCTCTGCCACAAAGCAAGGGTGACGGATTCGCATACTCACTTGGAGCACCTGCTCGTCGTGAGACGCCTAAGATTCCAAGTCTTCCTTTTACTGGTGCACCATGCACTAAGAAAGAAAATCCAGTTTATACTGGAAGTGCCATGAAAGGTATTGGCACAATGCATAAGTCGAATGCAGTTCCAATCTTCTCTGATGAACAAGCGATTGAAATTGCAACTATGAGGAGAGGATAATGAACTACAATCAGTGGAACACTCAACCATATCGTAGAATTACATACAAGGTAAACAATCGAGTTGTTATTGATCAGTTGCTCGATGACCTTCATACGATTCAACTAGATTATATTGATGACGCTGTAGACAAGTCGGATCTTTCTGACGCAAAGGCAGTCATTCAATGGATCAAGGAAAAATTATGAGTGAGTTTTGCGTCAAGTGTTCTGAAAAAGAAGCACAGATGGAATTAATGAATTCCAGATTTCACAAAGAGTCTCAATGTATGCGAGAGCGTATAGCTAGACTGCAAAAAGAAAACGATGAGTTGCGAAGCGAGAATGAACGTCTTGCAATTGATGTTGCGTTTTACAAAGGTGACTTGCCTTCCAAGATTAATTAAGGTATAATAACATTATGAATCGACTACAGAAACACAACGAACTCGTTTTGCAAAAAATGAAATTAGATAAATTCTTCTCCATGTTCTTAGAAAAGTTTGAAAGGCAGATGGATTCAGATAAGACCGATACTCCCGTCTGGAAACTTTACAAGAGCAAACTCAAAGAGTATGATAAGATCAGTCATGAGATTAAATCAAATGAGTATTGGTTAAAAAAGGAACAGCATGTTTAAAACAGCAAACGATTTTTCGATGCATATTGAGCAGATCGTTCGTGATAAAAAGATGTCTTACATGGATGCAGTCCTTGACTATTGTAAAGAGAACTATCTTGAACCAGAGGATGTTGCATCGTTAATTAACAAGTCTCTCAAAGATAAAATTGAAATGAACTTTCGAGAGTTAAACTACTTACCTAAACAGGCACAACTCGATGTCTAAACCTATCTATACTATTTTGATTATGTCTGGTGTCTTTGCTATTCTTTTTATGGCTCTCGCATTTGTGAGTATGATAGTAGGAGATACCAAGGCTACTGGTCGTATATACAATTGTTCTTTGGCTGAGATCTCACCAGACTTTCCACCTGAGGTGAAGGCTGAATGCCGCAAACTTCGCAGTGAAGCATACAAGAATGGACGGATTTAAAGCATACCGTTATTACCTAGCAATTAAACTTCACTTCACCACCGATAAATTTAATGTATTCCAGAATCGTGGGAATGTTCGTGGTACACGTGAAGCATTTAACGCTAGAAATGACAGATACATATTTGAGAAGTTGGCAAACAAGTTCTCAGAGGACAAGGACATCATTCAGTTCTTTGTTGCAAACTTTGCGTATGGTAGCGACAATGCAATCTATGCGGGGCAGGAAGCAGAAGAAAACTATACAGAATGGAATCGTAGGAAACAAAGTATCACCAAGATTTTCATAGACGATCTTGCAAAACTGTTAACCTACATTGAAACACACAAACTCAAACACACAGCACTATTTGAATTCACCGACAACGAATATCCAGTTGCATTAAACATGTTCGTTGGTGGTAAACTTGCAATTGAATCTCTAAGGATTATTGACGATTTCACAGGAATTATTGATAAATGGAAGGACAATCTATCGGTAAAATATATCTGGGAAAATGAACTTCGAAGAATTACAAAGTTGACTAATTTTGTAAAATACGATAAACTTAAGATAGAAAAGATCTTTAATCACTTCGTTGAAGAGATTGCAAATTAATCATGGGAAAGACTTACAAGAAACAAACTCATCGTTATGATGATGAGCAAGCCAGTGGGCGATCTGGGAAACATGCCAAACACTCTAACAATAAAAAGAGTGGAGGTATGAAAACGCTAAATAGTTATGTTGAAGAAGATTATGACTTTGAGGATTACGATCCATTTGATGATGAGATTGAAATTCAAGATGAAATAACAATTGAACATACTAAAAATACAAACGATACTCCGTAAATACGAAAGGAAATACAATGGATATTCAAACTCTGCGCAAAATGCGTAACTCTGACTTCGGTCAAATCTCCCAAGCATTCGATAAGATTGCAAATCCCCAAACCGAAACCAAATCTTATGCTGATGATCGCTTTTGGCGACTTGAAGGCGATAAGGCAGGTAATGGTACAGCCACAATTCGATTCCTGCCACGTGTAGAGGGTGACGAACTCCCATGGGTTCGTATCTTTTCTCATGGATTCCAAGGTCCAACTGGTAAGTGGTACATCGAAAACTCTTTGACCACTCTTGGTGAAAACGATCCAGTTGGTGAACTAAACACTCAACTCTGGAACAGTGGTTCCGAAGCAAACAAAGAAATTGCACGCAAACAAAAGCGTAAACTTTCTTTCATTGCCAACATTCTCGTTGTATCAGATCCTAAGCATCCTGAGAATGAGGGTAAGGTTTTCTTGTTCAAGTTTGGTAAGAAAATCTTTGATAAGATTATGGACAAGGCTCGTCCGACTTTTGAAGACGAAAAGCCAGTCAATGTCTTTGACTTCTGGGAAGGTGCTAACTTCAAACTGCGTATGCGTAAGAAGGATGGCTATGCGAACTATGATGAGTCTGTGTTTGCTGAACCTGCACCAATTGGTGACGATGACTTTATCGTTGGCGTTGCAGCTGGTCAAACCAAACTTGCTGAGTTTGTTGATCGTAAAAACTTCAAATCTTACGATGAGTTGAAAAAGAAACTCAATGAAGTTTTGTCTGGTGATTCTTTTATGAGTAAGTCTGCAGCAGAACTTGCTGATGAGGATCGTCCAGTAGCATCTGCTCCAAAGATTGCATCAAAACCTGCGCCAGCACCAAAGTCTGCATCTATGGATGAAGACGATGATGATGTGATGTCTTACTTTGAGAAGATTGCAAAAGAAGACTAATCTAGTAGTCGATAAATTTTAGGGGACTTTCGAGTCCCCTTTTTTATTATGAGTATCTAGATGATAGCCAAGACGAAACAGAGTTATCTGTATTTCTTACTGGAACACGAACAACATTTGTTTGTTTAGTAGTATTGTTTACAGTTGGAGCAGAGACAATAGTATTACCAGCAGGTTGTTGAGTTTGTGCTTCTTTCATACCTGATACAACAGCAGATTTAATTGTAACTGTATCTGCAGATGTTGGTGTTACTGCTTTAGCTTTAAATTCTGCTTGACTGAGTGTAGCAGTAGATCCACCACGAGTAATATAATTATCATAGGCTTGATCAAATGTACCAGTCTGTGGAGTTGGTGCTGCGGTTTCTGGTTTACGAGAAAACAAACTACCAAACCATGATGATTTCTTTTCTGGTGCAGGCATTGCTTGTTGTGATGGTGGAACTTCTCCTCTTGCTACTGCGATTTTATCTTTTGCATAAGCAATTTTTTCTTTTGGAGTTCCGCCTGCATTTGGAGTTACCCCTGTTTGTTGAGTCGATGCTGCAGGGGCTGAAGGTTGTACTTGTTGTGCAGGTTGTACTGATTGTGCTTCTGTTGGCTTTTCTTTAGCTTCTTTAGCTGCTAGAAGATCAGTTGCCTTGGCATAACCAACATCGACTTTTCTTCTATCAAAAAATCCTAATTTTTGGTATGCTTCATCTTCTTTAATAATTTCGGCGATTGCATCATTGTCTCCACCTTTTTGAGCAGATCGTTTAATTTGTCCAAATGCTCTTTTTGAAATTTCTTTTTCTCCAGCATCACCACTTATTGTAGCTTTACCAGTTTTCGGATCAAAAGTTGCCATGTTTTGTTGGAATACTGCACTACCACCTTTACCAACTTTTTCAGTAGTTGTTAAAACATTAGTTTTATCTTCTCTGTAATATGTCTCACCTGTTTCTCTATTAATTCTACCTTCTTGTCCACTTGTTATGACATTTTGATTTAAGTTAGAGGTACCACCTGTAGCAGAATCTGTCTGTGTTAGTGATGTACTTCCTCCTACACGATTCGATCCTTGTTCTGGACGAAATGGATAGAATGGACCAATTGATACTTTCTTATCAATAATTGGAATAGTAAACCCAATTTCTGGAATACCGAAATCTTCGAAAAATCCAAACACCTGTTCCTTCATCTTTTTAAAGAAGTCTGTTACTGGTTTAAATACATTTGATAGTGGTTGAACGATATATTCATCGATTAATCCAAATAGTGTTTTAGGTAACCACATCACAGCATCAATAAATGCAGACATAATATCTGGAATCTGTTCCCACAGTTCCATGACAGTTGCACCAAGTTTTTTCATTGTTTCGATTGGACTAACAATAAACTCTTGTATTTTCTTTGGTATAAAGAGAACTGCGTCTACGAATGCCCCAAAGATATCACCAAACGAGAAGGAATCTAAAAATTCTTCAACTGCAGTGAATCCTAATGCCCCAGCAATCCACGAGATTGCTCCTTTAATTAGATCAAGAACACCACCAATTAGCGAGTTGAATAATCCTTTAATCGCTCCACCAATTGCTCCGACTAATCCACCTTCTTCCCATCCTGCGATCGCACCTTTGATAGTATCCCAAACAGCCATAACGATCATTAATGGATATGCGATTTTAGAAACAACGCTAGAAACAGCACCAAATAGTTTACCGAATTGACCAAGCGATGTACCAAGACCTGAGAAGAATTTACCAATACTACCGAACCATTCTACTACAACAGTTACACCACTTTTAACCCATGTGACAAATTTACCAATCACTCCACTTGTCTCAGTCATCACTTTAAATCCTTCCATAATTGGAGTGATAAAGTTAGTGACAGCTGTCCTAATTGAAGTTACGATTTTTCCAATTGCTGAACCTTCTCCAAAAATTCCTTTAAAGAAATTTATTGCTGGTTCTAGTACTTTGGTAACACTACCCACCATATTACTGAATACAGTACGAACTGAACCTACTGCATTCTTGAAGATATTTTTCATACCTTCAACTAACAATACAAATGTTACCTCGATGTTAAATAGGAGTTTTCTTAAAGATGGAAACCATCTTGATAAGAATATTACCATTTTTTCAATTGCTAAACCAATTCCAGTAACGAAAAACTTAACAGTCTTGACCCAAGCAGTGACCAATCCAGCAATAGTACCAGCAGCTACTGCAATAGCAGTAGCTATTGCACCTAAACCCATATCTTCTGGTTTCTCTTCAGCTTTCTTTTCTTTTTCGCCAGTGTTTCTAGTATTTTCTTCAATCTTTTCTAGAAGTTTGTTCTGCCTTTCCATCATCTTCATATTTTCAATCTGGTCTTCTTTAGATTGAACTGGTGCGCCACCCTGTTGGGCTGGAAAGGCTACTATGTTTGATCTCTGGCTTTGTAAGATTGACTGCATTATCGTTTGCTCTCTAGTCTTCGTTTTTCTTCTTCTAAATGTTTAATCAACATATGCACATAAATCTCACGTTCAAATGGAATCATTTCTTCAACCTCTGTCAACGAATATTTATGATATTGCAATAAAGCAAAGTTCATTTTGTAGTAGTTACTCAAATTGTCGTGACAAAGGTTTATCAAAAAAAACTATCCATTCCCTCCAACCTAGCCACATGATGTTTGGAGCAGACTGGACATGTATAATTAACATCATAAGATAACTTTGGCATTGTTTCAAAGAAGTGTTGAATCTTTTGAAACTGCTCGGTTGTTAGGTTATTAACAAATTCAGACATTTCTTCTTTTGACTGATCTTTTGTATGAAAAATCTCGTCACTGTTATAGATGTATTCAATAGATTGAGAAATCATATTAAAGATTCCATCAGTGTCAGACTCATTAATAGTTTGAAACTTTTTAAGAGTGTCAACTGAAGGATATTTCATAACGATCCCGACATCTCCCCATAAAGGTATCTTTTTATCGTGATCATCTTTTGATGTAACTTGAATTTGATTCAAATCAACTTTAACTTGTACTTTTGCGTTTTTGTTCTGTTCTCCGTGATCCACATCACACGACATTATTAAGTCTACAGTCTCGCCAACCGACTTTGCTCTTAGCTGAGTGAAGATATACTCTAGATCGAACATTGCTAAACTGTCGATATCAATTGGTTCTGTTATACAAGACTTAATGACAGTCTTTAGTGTGTCAACCATCACTTTATCACTCTCACTTTGCTGTGCCAGCAACAGTGCTTTCTGATCCTTCACAAGAAATGGTCTAAAATTTACACTTTTCTTTGTTGAGGGAATAACCAGACTATAGACTGGTGTACTATTTAATGGTAAAGCCATTATTAATCTCCTTTAGACATATTTTTGATAAGTTTATTCAACTCAGTTGTGCTACCGACAAAGATAGCATTATTTGTAACCTGTTTAGCCTTTTCGGTCTTAGATGGTTCATCTAGTTTTTGTTTTTGTTGATGTAAATCTAATAATTGCTGATTAATGTCAGCCAGTTGCTTCATTAGATTTCCAACAACCTCAAATGCTCTTGGATGCTCTGACTGCTGAGCGACTTCAAGTGCTTTGTTGAGTGCTTCCTGTCCTTGTTGTAAAATCACTCTAAGGTTATTACGAGAAACCTCATAATCATCTTCAATTTTGCTATCAGATGGTTTTATAACTTTACCGTCTTTAGCAATCACCTCAGAGTTTACAATAGGTTCCACATCAAATACTTTGGATAACGAATCATCGATTTTCATTATTTTAATTCACCACGTTCAATTAGTTTCTTCTTGTTGTACTGATGCATTTCTTGCACCAACTCTTTATTCTCGCCATTATAGAGAACAGCGTAGTTGTTATCAATCATCCATTGATTTAAACTCGTGCCGTCTTCCATAATGAACACTGCTAGAATTCTTCCAAACTTGTCATCATTGCTATCAGACTTTTGTGTCTCAATTCTAACCCAAGATCCAACTGGTAATCTTTCAGCTAGTTTCTTTTTAGACAGCTGACCACGAATCTTTTCTTCAGAGTCTGTAGTTCTAGATTCAGGTGTATCAATTCCAGCCATACGAACACGTTGATTTGCCAACACAATGTTGAATCCTAGATCTAGGTCTATATCAACAGTATCACCATCCAATACCTTTAGGATTTTTGCTTTGTATTGATACATTATTGTTCCTTATTTTTATTTGCAAATTTATCTAGAATTGCGTTAGCCACCCAAGCACCCATATAACCAATAAAGTACCACTCAGATAATTTATCGTTTACGATAAGATATACAAACCCCCAAGTGGAAACTACCCATGCTCCAAATCGAGTAAACTTCTTTTCGTCTAGTTTTCCATCTTTACTAACTAGATCTTTAATATCAAATGCGTCATCTGGATTGCGATGCATCGCAATCATCGTTAAGATAACGATGAGAACTAGTAACGCTAGCAATAAAGACAGCGTTGTTTTAACTGTAAAGAATGCGAAGAACTCAGTCATTAGAATGTTACCAATCCAGGTAATTCATTAATACCATATGTCATACCGTTGCCTGTGATAATGTTATCATCATATCCAGCAACGACAGTGTTTAGGTTTCGTTGAAAGTTGTCGAAATTATCATTATATTCATCATACCAAACATCAGGAATTTCTTCTTCACTCTCAAGAACAACTTTAGGTGTAGCGAACCAATACTTATATTGCATAGTTACGTTTAGTTTCATCAAATCTTTACCAGCATTATCAAGTTGTATAGCTGATATTGTTTTTGGGTAACATTCACGAAGTTCGATTTCATATCGAGTATTGTTCAAAGTATCTTGAACTTCAATAACCATATCTGAAATATACTCGCTGTAATAGTTAAATGCTCTAGTCTGTGGGTGTTGAATTACGTTAACCCAATTATCAAATAATGTTTTGACTCTCATGTTGACATCTACATAAAAAGTCATGTTGATTGCTTCAAATAGTTTCTCGTAAGGCACTTCACGGAATTCACCAAATGTTCTATTTTGAACAGTAGAATAGTTCACTCCTGGAATCTGAACAGTATCGCAGAACAATAAAATTGAATCTAGATCTGACGGAGAAACACCAGATGGTGGGTTAAACAAAACCGCAAAGCGATTTGTTCTTGCTAGAGAGTTAGTTTTAACCTCTGCTATAAATCTTTCTATGGTCATTATCGTGTCCTAATAATTCTTCTGGAATCTGCCCAAACTTCTTGTTTTGATGCACCGACGAATCTCTCAACTGGAAGCAACATGGCTGTTGCCCAGTCTTCTGCATTGATTCTTCTAAATTGACTTCTTACATGAGAAACCAGATATTGTTTTATGCAAGGTTTTGCAGCGTTATATCTTGATACTCCGTCTATAAGTGCCCACGAGTATTTTAGTCGAGTGGTCTCATCGTACCTACTATTGTTTCTAAAAACCAACAGTGTATCTAAAAGTAAGATACGTAGGTTATATGGAAGATAGTGCATATTCAACCCAATGAACCCATCTTGCGTTTTTCTATATGGGAAAACCAAAGGAAATCTATCGTAATATGGTAGAGTTTCTTTTAGTTTTGGGTCATACACATACATGTATAGATGTCCAGGGATTACAGTGGTAGATATTTGATCTGTATTCCCAGAAATAATCTTTTGAGGAGT
>Ga0222712_10003666_pt1 | contig 16554 bp, 12 predicted proteins | sample C33_657DmetaG_FD_165043 | JGI IMG/M metagenome (GOLD analysis project Ga0222712, IMG submission 165043) | Estuarine water microbial communities from San Francisco Bay, California, United States - C33_657D | ecosystem: Environmental > Aquatic > Marine > Unclassified | place: USA: California...
AGATTTTTTTCCCATCGATAAGTTAAAGTAAATATTTTTATGCGTTAGCATAACTCCCTTGGGCGTACCCGTAGTGCCTGAAGTATAAATAAAAGTAGCTACTTGTTCAACAGGTATGGTTTTTTTAATTTGATCTACTTGGGCTAATAATGCAGCGTCATTATTTCTTAATTCAGACCAATGCTTCGCACCAGCGATACGATCAAAAGTGTATACCTCTTTTAAACAATCAACCTTGTCTTTGATTGACATAACCTTATCATATAGTTCTTGATTACTTGCGAACATATATTTTACGGAAGCGTCATTCAATATAAAAGTCAATTCTAAGGGATTTGTAGTTGGATAAACAGGTACCCATATAATACCTAACTGTTGGGCGGCGAAATCACCAAATATCCATTCAGGACGGTTGGTGCTTATTACTGCAATTTTATCGCTGCCTTCTGGAGAAAAATTATGAGCAGATAAACCAAGGCTTAATAAGCCGGCACTTAGTTCATTGGCAATTTGCGCTACTTCCTTTGTGGAATATTTACGCCATTGTCCATTTTCTTTGGCAGCCAACATATCCTCTTGAGGAAAATGTTTTAATTGATGTTCGATACAATCGAAGAGTCTTTTAGATTCCATAAGTCAAGCAATATTGTCTAACAAATTACTGAAATAGGGGCAGAAAAAAAAGAAAATAGCCTAGCAAATAGGAAGAAATTTCCCATTTTAATAAATGGGTGCTAGGGCATTTAATAACTACTAGTAAATCAAATGAGTAAGTAAGCCGTCTCTTAATTTAGGCTCAAACCAAGTGCTTTTTGGAGGCATGACTTCGCCGGCGTCGGCTATATTAAATAGTTGATCGATGGTTACTGGATACAAACTAAAAGCCACAGCCATCTCACCACTGTTCACTCTTTTTTCAAGTTCTGCTAATCCTCTGATGCCGCCTACAAAGTCAATTCTTTTATCGGTTCTTTGATCGTGTATACCTAAAACTTTTGATAAAATGGAATTAGATAAAATAGTTACGTCCAATACACCAATAGGGTCTGTTGTATAAATGCCTGGCTTTGCTGTTAATTGATACCAAGTATTTTCTAAATACATTCCAAAACTATGAAGTGTTGTAGGTTTGAAAGCAGACTCTTCTTTTTGAATCGTAAAATCGTTTTCAAGTGCTGTAATAAATGCAGTGGCAGATAAACCGTTTAAATCTTTTACTACACGGTTGTAATCTAGGATGGCTAATTGATTAGAAGGAAATAAAGTTGTTAAAAAATAATCAGATACTTTTTTAGCTTCGTCGCCTGGCTTCACCGCTTCTTCACTAATGGCTAATTTAACTTTAGCTGCAGAGGCTGCTCTATGATGGCCATCTGCAATATAAGTGCAAGGCACTTCAGTTGCAAAAAGTTCTGTTATTTGATCAATGATGGTTTCATCACTTACAGCCCATACGGTATGTTGAATGCCGTCTTCAGCTGTAAAATCGTACACTGGATTTTTAGTCGTTTTCCATTTGTCTATAATAGTATCAATGCTTGCTTGGTTTCTATAAGCTAAAAATACATTGCCTGTTTGAGCCCCAGTAGTCTTGATATGATTGATTCTATCTAATTCTTTTTCAGGACGCGTGAATTCATGCTTTTTAATAATATCATTATTATAGTCATCAATACTGCTTGCGCAAACCAATCCTGTTTGTGCACGACCATCCATAATGAGTTGATAAATATAATAGCAAGGCTTTGACTCTTTAAATAAAACATCTCTTTGTATAAATGCATTTAAATTTTCTAATGCTAATTGATATACTTCTTGACTATGTACATCACTATTTTCAGGTAAGCCAATTTCACTTTTTGTAATATGTAAAAAAGAATAGGCATTACCTACTGCTTCTATTTTTGCTTCTGCACTATTTAATACATCGTATGGTTTACTAGCAACTTGTTTTGCTAATTGAGGCTGAGGACGTAAAGCTTCAAAGGGACTTATTTTTGCCATGGGCGCGAAGTTCGTTCTTTTTGTTGAGAATTAAATTTTTTCAGCGAATGATTTCATCAAGTTGCAGAAAGCTTCTACACTTGAATAAGGTAGGGCATTATACATGCTCACTCTTATACCACCCACTGTTCTATAACCTTTCACACCAATCATTCCTTCTTTTTTACATAAGGCTAAAAAAGCTTCTTCTTTAGAAGCATCTGTTAAAAAGAAAACAGCATTCATAATGCTTCTATCTTCTTTGGCAATGGGGCAATGAAACGCAGGAAGACTATCAATGGTATTGTACAATAAATTCGATTTTGCTAAGTTTAATTTTTCCATAGCTTCTAAACCCCCTTGGGCTTCTATCCAACGCAGGGTTAATAAACTTACATATATAGAAAAAACAGGAGGTGTATTTAATAAAGAACCTGCTTCAATATGTTTTTGGTAATCAAGGATGGCAGGAATTTTTCTATTAACTTTTCCTAAAATTTCTTTTTTAACCACAACTAAAGTCACACCCGCTGCACCCATATTTTTTTGTGCGCCTGCATAAATTAAATCGAATTGTTTGAAATTGGCGGGTCTACAAAATATATCTGAACTCATATCTCCTACTAATAAGGCGCTGGTCTGAGGATAGCTATGCCATTGGGTTCCCTCCACTGTATTATTAGTAGTAATATGTATATAACTGGTATTAGATGGTATGTCTAATGCCTTATTGATATAAGTATGTTTTTTATCGGCCGTATCTGATACTACTTTCACGGGTCCAAATAAACTAGCTTCTTTCACTGCTTTATTACCCCATACACCATTATCACAAATAGCGGCTAACCCGTTTTCATCTAATAAATTCATGGGCACTTGCATAAATTGCATAGTCGCACCTCCTTGTAAAAATAAAACTTCATAAGCGTCATCTAAATCCATTAATCTTTTTACAATAGTTTGAGCTTCTGTAACTACATCTACAAAATGAGAAGTACGGTGTCCAATTTCTAAAATGGATAACCCCGTATTATTAAAATTATGAATAGCCGCTGCTGCTTGTTCTAAAACTTCTTTTGGTAAAATAGAAGGACCTGAATTTAAATTGTGCAATTGCATTATAGTGAAATAAATTAAATATTAGTTTGCTTACTGTCATTAACATCAACGTCGTCAACAGTGGTAACACCTCCTGAAACAACGTACTTCATTGCTTCTGCGGCGCTCACCCCTTTAGGGAATTTTTTTATTCTAGTAGTAGGTACAATATAAGTTATACCAGAAATCGCATAAGAATGTGGAACGTATACTGTAACAAATTGATCCATTCCAAAATGCGAAGTATTTTTCTGTGTGATAAAGCCTATTCTCCAAACATCTGTTGAATCAACATTCACTAATACGGGTTCATCAAATTTTTTCTTATTGCCAGCAAAGGCTTCTAAAAAATCTTTTACCGATGAATAAATAATTTTTACGCCCGGTGTTCTTTCTAAAATTTTATCGAAGATGGACATGAGTCTTTCTACAAAAAATAAAGAAGACAACCAGCCTACTACTAATACAAGCGCAATGGCTACCAGAAAACCAAGTCCAGTGACTTTAGGTATTTGTCCATTGACTTCTGCAAACTGTTGAGGAAAAATAAAATTGAGCAGATTAGGTAAGAAATTATCGACCCAATTAAATAAACTTACCACTACCCAAATAGTGACCCCAATAGGTGCCAGCACTATGACCCCTTGAAAAAAGCGCTGTGCTAGGGCAGTTAGTATTTTTTGCTTGAATATTTGACGCCTGATATTGGGCATTTGGACTAGTATTAAGGCTCAAATTTCAAACAATTTTGCCATTCGGCATAAATAATAAAAAAATAAGCCTGGAAACTTTGAAAACGAAATAAGTTTCCGTAGTTTTGCGCCTTCAAAACAAGCTATGCAAGATAGAATTCTCAATAAAGCCCGCGAATTGATGTTCCAAACTGGGGTCAAACATGTGACCATGGATGACTTGGCTACTCAATTGGGCATCAGCAAAAAGACCATTTACCAGTTTTTTAAGGATAAAGACGACTTGGTAAGCTCGGTGGTGGAATTTGAACTAGCCAATCATGCCTTAATATGTAATCAAAGCATGCAAAAAGCAGATAATGCCGTGCATGAAATATTCCTATTAATGTCTGTGATTCAGGAGATGTTTAATAGAATGAACCCTCTTGCTTTATTTGAAATTGAAAAATATTATCCACTGGCCTTTGAGAAAATTAAAAATCATAAGGACGATTTTATTTTTTCTATGATTAGCGCCAATTTAGAAAAAGGCATTGAAGAGGGTTTATACAGAAAAGATGTGGATGTAACTATTCTTTCAAAATACAGATTAGAGACAAGTTTAATTCCATTTAATATACATGTTTTTCATCCTTCCAAATTTGATATGCTAAAAGTGAACTTACAAATTATAGAACACTTTGTTTATGGAGTGGCTACTTTAGAAGGTCATAAATTAATGGATGCTTATAAACTAAGTAAACTTAATTCATAATAGTTATATAAATATTACTCCTACAATAAATCACAAAAATAAAAATTCCTAGTTAATAAATAAAAAAATGAAATATCTATCCCTCTTATTAGTGGTGCTTCTAAATAGTCAACTACTTAATGCTCAAACAGAAATTAAACCCTTACATTCTTTTTCATTGAATGATTGTGTGGCTTTTGCTCAAAAAAATAATGTACAAGTTAAAAATTCTTTATTAGCCATTGATGTACAAGTGCAAACCAATAGAGAAATTGCAGCGGCTGCTTATCCAACTATTGGAACCAATCTAAGTGGTACCGATTATTTACAAATACCTACCTCATTATTACCCGCACAAATATTTGGTGGCCCAGCAGGTACTTTTATTCCAGTCCAATTTGGTACAAAGTTTAATGCCAACTATGGTGCTAATTTTCAACAACTACTTTTTGATGGTCAAGTCTTTGTAGCCTTACAGGCAAGAGCCACTTCTTTAGACATGCAAAGAAAAAATGTAGCAGTGACTGAAGAAGCTATTAAAACTAATATTTATAAAATATACTATCAGTTGTCGGCAAGTAAAACGCAGTTGAATATTTTAGATGCCAATATTGAGCGTTTAAATAAACTAGCTAAGGATGCTCAAATCATGTACAAGAACGGCTTTGCAGAAAAATTAGATGTAGATAAAGTAAGTGTTCAATTAAACAATTTACAAACTGAAAAAATTAAAGCGAATAACGCAGTAGCGATTGGCTATATGGGATTAAAGATGTTAATGGGGATGCCGGTGAAAGATAGTCTTGAATTGACTGATGTCATTAATGAACAAAGTTTAAGTACTGATGTATTAGTAGAAAATGATTTTCAATATGGTCTAAGAAAAGATTATCAATATATAAACGCTGTAAGAAAATTAACAAGTTATAATGTGAAGCGTTATCAATTAAGTTATTTACCTACAGTAAGTATGTCTGGGGCTTATTCTAAAAATGCGCAACGTTCTAAATTTAATTTTTTTGAAGGGGGCAACTGGTTCAATACTTCTTTAGTTAGTTTAAATGTGAACCTTCCTTTATTCAATGGCTTTGCTAGAGAGGCGAGAGTGAAAAGAACGAAGATTGAATTACAGCAAATAGAAAATCAAATAGTTGCCTTAAAAAATAATATAGATAACGAAATCACACAAGCGAAATTAAATTATATGTCTTCAGTGGCTACGGTGCAATTCCAAAAAAAGAATATGCAATTAGCTGAAAATGTATATCAACAAACAAAAAAGAAGTTTGAAGCAGGTACAGGTTCTAATACAGAAATTTCTGCTGCACAGGCAGATTTAGTTAGTGCTCAAAATAATTTCATGAACGCATTATACACCGCTTTAATTTCAAAAGTAGACTTATTAAAATCAACTGGAAAACTATAAAATTCAACATTCAATTAAAATATTAAAATAACAATAATGAAAAATATCTCTACAGTCTTAACAAGTACTTTAATTTTATTCTCCATCGCCTGCGGTGGTGGTAGTAGCTTAGAAAAGCAGAAAGCAAGTTTAGCTTCCTTAAAAAAAGAAAGCCTTAGTTTAAATGCGAAAATTGCTTCACTTGAAACAGCCATTGAAAAAGCAGGTGGTGCAGAAACAACAAAAGCACTACTAGTAGCAGTTACACCTCTTGCTTCTCAAGATTTCACTCATTATATTGAACTACAAGGAAAGGTAGAGTCTGAAAGCGTTTCTTTTGTAACACCTCGTGCAGGTGGTGGTCAAGTAAAAGCCTTATTTGTAAAAAGAGGGGACTTGGTTAGAAAAGGTCAATTAATATTACAATTAGACAATAGCTTAATCAAACAAAGCGCCGCAGCAGCAGCACAAAATATTGAAACTATAAAATCTCAGGCCGCTTTAGCTAAAATGGTATATGAGAAACAAAAGAATTTATGGGAACAAAATATTGGCAGTGAAATGCAATTATTAACTGCTAAAACAAATGCAGATGCCTCAGCTAGTCAGTTAAAAGCGGCTTCAGAGCAATTAGGTATGGTACGTGATCAACTAGCTTATACAAGTGTACATAGCGATGTGGACGGTGTGGCAGAGGAAGTAAATGTGAAAGTGGGCGATTTATTTATGGGACCTGGTCAAATCAAAATTGTAAATACCTCTCGTTTAAAGCTAACCACTATGATACCTGAAAATTATGCAGGTAAAGTAAAAGTAGGTACTGAAACAAGTTTAAACTTTCCAGATATTCAAAAAATAATTGAAGTTAAAATATCGGTGGTAGGCAATGTGATTGACCCATTAAGCAGAAGCTTTTATGTAGAAGCTAAATTACCTATTGATAAAAATTTCCGCCCTAACCAATTGGTACAAGTTAAAATTAAAGACTACGAAAAAAAGAATGCGATTAGCGCTCCTATTAATTTATTACAAAACGATGAAAAAGGAAAGTTCATATATATAGCCGTAATGGAAAAGGGGAAGCTAATGGCACGTAAAAAAGCAGTAACAGTCGGACAATACTATGGCAATAACATTGAAATTTTAACAGGCTTAGTAGCAGGTGACAATGTAATCACAGAAGGATATCAGACCTTATTTGATGGCCAAAACATTACCACAACAGATAAATAATTTCCACCAAAAAAGTTAATTGATTCTTATGTCGACAATAAAAAATATAAAAGAAAAGTTCAAAGAGTTTAAACCTACTTCTTGGGCTATTACCAATAAAACCACTATTTATTTAGTGATGTTATTTCTTAGCTTAGGAGGAATTTATCAATTCCTTACACTTCCCAAAGAGAATTTCCCTGAAGTAGTCATTCCTAATGTTTTTGTACAAACAGTATATGTAGGTAACTCTCCTAAGGATATAGAAAACTTAGTAACACGTCCTCTTGAAAAACAAATTAAGAGTATTAGTGGTGTAAAAATTAGCAAATTCACTTCTACTTCTCAACAAGATTTTTCAGCGATTACCGTAGAATTTAGCACAGATGTAAAACCAGAAATTGCTTTACAAAAAGTGAAAGATGCGGTAGATAAAGCCAAGTCAGATTTGCCTAATGATTTAACACAACAGCCTAGGGTCATTGAATTAAATATCAGTGACATGCCTATTATGTATGTGAACATTAGTGGTAACTATAGCCCCGTTCAACTTAAAAAATATGCCGACGATTTAAAAGATAAATTAGAAAGTATTTCGCAAGTGAATAGAATTGATTTAGTGGGGGCTCCGGAAAGAGAATTTCAAATTAATGTAGATAATTATAGAATGCAAAGCTCAGGTATCACTTTTGATGATATCAGCGCTGCTATTCAAAGAGAGAACCTTGACCTCTCGGGTGGTTTATTAGAAGTAGGTACGATGAATCGTAACCTACAATTAAAAGGTCAATTGAAAAATGCAAATGATATTGCTAATATTATAGTACGTAACTCAAATGGGGCACCCATTTATTTAAGAGATGTGGCTTCTATTAAAGATACAGTGAAGAAAAATGAAAGCTATGCACGTTTGAATGGCAAGAATGTACTTACCTTAAATATTGTTAAGCGTAATGGTGAAAACTTAATTGCTACTACTGATGCGGTAAAAAAAATTGTAGCAGAAGCCGTTGCCAATGATATACCGAAAGATGTAAAATTGGTAATTTCAGGTGATACAAGTATTAGAACTAAAAGTTCTTTTACAGACCTAGTGAACTCTATTGTCATTGGTTTTATTTTAGTATTAGTGGTGTTAATGTTCTTTATGGGTGTAACCAATGCCTTCTTTGTGGCCTTGTCAGTTCCCTTGAGTATGTTTGTGGCCTTTGTATTGTTACCAGCCGGTGATGTGTTAGTAGGCTCGCATATTACTTTAAACTTCATGGTTTTATTCGCCCTCTTATTTGGACTGGGTATTATAGTAGATGATGCCATTGTGGTGATAGAAAACACACACAGAATTTTTGTTCAAGGCAAAGGGAAATTAACAGCTACTACTTCCGCTAAAATGGCTGCTGGTGAAGTATTTATTCCTGTATTAGCAGGTACGATTACTACTTTAGCCCCTTTCTTCCCTCTATTATTCTGGCCTGGTATTATTGGTAAGTTTATGATTTACCTACCAGCTATGTTAATATTTACCTTAGCTGCTTCATTAGTAGTTGCCTTTATCATGAACCCTGTGTTTGCAGTAGATTTCATGAACCATGAAGAAGTAAAATCAGAGGAGCCTAAATCGGCCATGTTTAAGAAAAAAGGTTTCTGGATTCCAATTGGTATTGGCATATTATTAGACCTGATGGGCTTTACCTTCTTAGGTAATTTATTGATCTTCTTTATGATCTTGGTAGTAGCTAATAAATATTTTATTACCGATTTAATTGAAAAGTTTCAGACCAATACGCTTCCTAAATTAATGGATACCTATGAGCGTATTTTACGCCGTGCCTTAAACGGTTGGAGACCGGTGAAATTATTAATAGGTACTTTTGTTTTATTAATATTTTCTTTCGTGTTTTTTGGAATTAGCATTAGTACCGGCAGAGTGGGTATTGAATTTTTTCCCAAGGGAGATCCTAACCAAGTATATGTATATTTAAAATTACCTGTAGGTAGTAAGGTAAACTATACCGATTCTATTACTAAAATTGTAGAACAAAAAGTAGCCAAGGCTTTAGAAATGGACAATGATAAAAAGAATCCACTAGTAGAAAGTATTATTACTAATGTGGCAGTAGGTGCAGGCGATCCAATGCGTGGCGATAGAAGTACTAGATCTGAATTAGGACGTGTGCAAATTAACTTTGTGGAATATGAAAAACGCCATGGTAAATCAACGGAGCCTTATTTAGATGCCATTCGTGCAGAGATGAAAGGCATCCCTGGTGCTGAGTTTACAGTAACGCAAGAATCAAGTGGGCCTCCTACCGAGCCTCCAGTGAATATAGAAATTCAGGGAGATGATTTTGACAAATTAGTTAAAACAGCGGTAGGTTTAAAAAATTATTTAGATGCTGCACAAATTCCAGGTATTGATGGATTAAAAATGGATGTAGATTTAGTGAATCCTGAATTAACCTTAACCATTGATAGAGACCGCGCTTTAATTGAAGGCGTAAGCAGTGCACAAGTTGGTATGCAAATTCGTACCGCCTTATTTGGTAAAGAAGTTTCTAAAATTAAAGATGGTAAAGATGAATATAAAATTCAATTAAGAAACGAAGAGTTACAAAGAAATAATTTAGTAGATCTGTTGAACATGCGTTTATCTTTTAGAGATATGGCTGCAGGGGGTATGGTAAAAAATATTCCTATTAGCTCACTGGTGAAAGTAGAACCTACGAATACCTTTGGTAGCATTAATAGAAAAAATCAAAAAAGATTAATTCAATTAAGATCGAATGTTCAAACAGACCAAGGTTTCAACCCCACTGCTGTGAACGCTGTAATTGCTCAATACATTGGCAACTTTAAAGGTATTTCTGAAGGCGTAACTGTTAAACAAACAGGTGAGAACGAACAACAATTAGAAACCGTTGCTTTTTTAGGAAAGGCCTTGATCATTGCTTTAATGTTAATCTTGTTTACACTCGTATTACAGTTCAACTCTATTTCTAAATCGGTGATTATCTTAACAGAAATTTTATTTAGTATTATAGGTGTGCTTTTAGGCTTCTCTATATTTGGAATGAAGGTATCAGGGGTAATGACAGGCTTAGGTATTGTAGGGCTTGCAGGTATTGTGGTAAAAAATGGAATACTAGTGATTGAATTTGCCGACGAGTTAAGATCAAGAGGCTATAAAACAAAAGAGGCCGTTATTCAAGCAGGAAAGACAAGAATTATTCCTGTTCTATTAACAGCCCTTGCAGCTATCTTAGGTTTCTTACCAATTGCCATTGGATTCAATATTAACTTTGTGACTTTATTTAGCGAGTTAAACCCACATATTTTCTTTGGGGGTGATAACGTAGCTTTCTGGAAGCCATTAAGTTGGACCATTATTTATGGATTGGCCTTTGCTTTTTTCATGACCTTATTCATTGTACCTGCTATGTATATTATTGCAGAGCGTTTACGCCGCCCCATGCGCCGTCATTTTGGTGGCAAATGGATAAGCATATTAGGTATTCCTCCATTAACCTTTATTTTTATTCCTTTAATGTTTATAACTACATTTATACATAGAAAGAATCAAAAAAGAAGAATCGCAAACAATAATGCGAATGGTGATGAAACCATAAATGGTTCTTGGTATTAAATATCTTGATAGAAATTATCTTGGTATCAATTAAAAAATAAATCAAGCAAAATGAAAAAAAATATAGTGGCTAACTTAATGATGGTTGTCTTCTTATCCCTTTTTCATTTTGCTTGTTCTTTGGGGCCTAGCAAGCAGGCTATTTCTATAGTTCAACAAAATGTAGGAACCTATGAAGGCAAAGCGGTTACTGAATACACATTAACCAATGCTGCTGGAATGCAGGTAGGTATTATTAATTATGGCGGTATACTTACTAAAATAATTACCCAAGCCAAGGACGGTAGCTATGGCGATGTACTTACAGGTTATGAAAAATTCGATGGTTATTTACAAAAAGGCAATCCTTATTTCGGTGCACTAGTAGGTAGATATGCTAATAGATTAGCTAAAGGAACTTATACTATTGAGGGCGTTCAGTACAATGCAGCTTTGAATAACAATGGTCAATCACTACATGGTGGATTAAAAGGTTTTGATAAAGTTTTTTGGGAAGCAGCACCCTTAGCTGGCGATAGCAGTATTCAATTAATATATTTAAGTAAGGACTTGGAAGAGGGTTATCCGGGAGATTTAAAAGTAGAAGTAGTGTATACATTAACTGCGAATAATGCAATTAAAATAGAATATACTGCAAGCACTGATAAAACCACAGTGATTAATTTGACCAACCATGCTTATTTTAATTTAAGCACTGGCAAGTCGCCCACTATATATGATCATGTTCTACAAATTAAAGCAGATAAGTTTACACCTGTAGATAGTTTATTAATTCCAACAGGTGCACTAGTAGAAGTGAAAGGAACACCCATGGATTTTACCAGTCCTAAAAAAGTAGGAATAGACATTGATAAAGTGTTAGGCGGTTATGACCATAACTGGGTTTTAAATAAAGCAGCTGGCTTAGAAGAAATTGCGAATGTGTACGAGCCTAATAGCGGAAGATATTTAACAGTAGCTACTACTGAACCAGGACTTCAATTTTATTCAGGTAATTTTTTAGATGGAACTTTAAAAGGTACTAAAAAAGGGATTGTCTATAACAAGCATTATGCACTTACTTTAGAAACGCAGCACTTCCCTGATAGTCCTAATCAGCCTGGCTTTCCAAGTACTGTACTGAAACCAGGTGAAACCTATCACCAAACTACGGTGTATAGTTTTTCAACGAAATAATAAAGAGAAAAATATTAGATTAATGAAAGCCAGCTTACTAAAAGAGCTGGTTTTTTATGGTACTAAATGAGTCCCTTCTTCAATACTTGTAATATAATAGCTTAATTCTTTATGCATTGCTTGATTATACTCAGCGCTTAATTCTTTTGTTATTTCTTCCACCGCTGTTTTTTTAATAATATTAATAGTACAGCCTCCAAAACCTCCTCCCATCATTCTAGCGCCTAATACATTTTTATTAGGGGTAACCTCATTCACTAAAAAATCTAATTCAGGGCAACTCACTTCATATAATTTGGATAATCCTTCATGGGTCTCAAACATTTTTTTTCCAAAGGCCTGCATATCGCCCTTAGCTAAATCCTGCACAGCTAATTGAACGCGGGCAATTTCTTCCACCACATATTTACATCTTTGATATAGCTTGATTCTGGTGGCTAAACATTCCTCTACTTGTTCCAAGCTAATATCTCTGAATGTTTTTACAGAAGCGTATTTTTTTTGAATTATTTTTAATCCCTGCTCACACTCTAACCTGCGGGTATTATATTCAGATGTTGCAAGTGCATGTTTAATTTGTGTATCGAATAAAACAATATTATAGTCTTTTAATTCAATGGGGTAATAAGTAAAGGCTAAACTATCACAGTCTAATAATATGGCTTTGTTTTTTTGACCATGTAAACTTGCAAACATATCCATCAAGCCACAATTTACGCCAGCGAATTTATGTTCTGCAGTTTGTGCCATTAAGGCCATTTGCATTTTAGTAAGTGAAAGTTGGTATAATTCATTGATTGCAAATAATACCGCACACTCCACTGCAGCAGAGCTTGAAAGGCCAGCGCCTAGTGGAATATTGCCTTGTATACAAATATTAAAACCAGCAGCTAGCTTTGTTTCATTCGCAGCTGTATTATCTTCTACACTAACTAAGTTGTGCTCTCTACTAATTAAATTATCATTAGTAGCCTTCATCCTATTGAATACCTGATCCACGACCCCAATAATATAATTCACCCATTGTGTAGCATGAGGCCTTAGGTTATCAATAGGTAGAATGATGGTTTCTCCTAAATCAAGTGCTACCATATGTATAGCACCATCGGTTCTTTTGCCTATGGCTACTTCAATATATTTATCAATGGCAGCGGGTAGTACAAAGCCATGGTTATAATCGGTATGTTCTCCTATTAAATTTATTCGTCCAGGTGATTTCACCACCAAGGCAGGACTATCATTAAAATGATTTGAAAACTGAGTTCGAATAGCTAACATAAAATAAAAGGTTTTATGTTAATTATAATTTTTGTAAACAAGCGGCAGCGGCTTCTAGTGTAGATTCTTTTTTAGCAAAACAAAGTCTTATGACTTTATTATCTGTGGCATCATGATAAAAAGCAGACATAGGTATGACCGCTACTCCATAATCTTTCACTAATTTTTCTGCAAATACTTTATCAGACTCATTCGATATAGCAGCATAACTATAAGATTCGAAATAAGAACCAGAAGAAGGAATATATTTTAAAGGAGTGCTTGCTAATAATTTTCTTAAGTAGTCTCTTTTAGCTTGATAGAAATTGCCTAAACCTAAATAAGCCTCTTTATCTACCATATGCTTTGCAATACCCAATTGTTTAGGGGTATCGCAACTAAAGGCATTGAACTGATGTACTTTGCGGTACTCTTTCATTAAATTTTCTGGAGCTACACAATAGCCTAGCTTCCAACCGGTGCAGTGATAGGTTTTACCAAAAGAAAAACAAACAAAACTACGCTCTAATAATGCAGGATACTTAATGACCGACTCATGTTTTTTATCATCATAAATTAAATGCTCATATACTTCATCGCTTATTAAGTATAAATTATTGGAAACAACTATTTCTTGTAATTGTAGAATATCCTCTTTCGTCATCACCATCCCAGTTGGATTATGTGGCGTATTCATTAAAATAGCCTTAGTCTTTTTAGTAATGGCAGCCTTTAAAATATCCCATGGAATGCTATAATTAGGATAAGTTAAAGCAATGGGTACGACTACCCCTCCGTTAAATGTAATGTTAGGTATATAACTATCGTAAGCAGGCTCAAAAATGATCACTTCGTCGCCCGGTTGAATAATGGTAGAAAAAGCAGAAAATATTGCATAAGTGCCGCCCGGTGTTACTGTAATTTCAGTTTCAGGGTTAATAGTAGTTGCGTATAAAGCATTGATTTTCTCGGCTAGCCTTTCTCTTAATATAGGAGCTCCATTGGTATGCGCATATTGATTCCCTCCAGCCTTCATAGCCTCAGTGATACAGTCAATGAGCGTCTCGCTCATAGGAAAATCGGGAAAGCCTTGACCTAAATTGATGGCATTATGCTTTACCGCCAATTGGCTCATGACTGTAAAAATACTTGTGCCAATATGGGGAAGCTTTGATTGCATATAGGCTTTAAAATGTCAATTGATTGGATAACCTCTTTAATTCTATCTCAGCAATTTTTGCATTGAAACGTAAACTCACTAATCTAAAGCCAGCCGTTTCAAAACTTTGTTGTGCTTGTTTTACATCTACCATGGTAGCTTGTCCTAATTGATATTTTTGCATCACTAAATCCAATAAAGATTGTGACATTTCAAAATTTTGTATTTCAATGGGCGTTTGCTTTAAACTATTTTTATAACTCTGATAAGTTTTAAATAATTCAGTAGTCAAATCCTGTTCTGTATTTTGCAATTGAATTTTTGCAGTCTTGGTATTGATTGCTGCATTTCTAATGGCACGTTTATTGGCGCCACCACTATAAATAGGAATACTTAAGTTGACACCTAAAAATGGACCATAACTTTCATTCAATAATATAAAACCAGCAGCCGACTTATTACTATTGTAATTAAAGCCAGTACTCGCTCTTAGGGTTGGATAAGTTAAAGATTTAGTTTCCTTTTCTAAAAACAGGTTTACATTAATTAATTGTTGTGCTGATTGTAATAAAGGATGATTCTTCATTTTATCCTCCACTACTGATAATATTATTTTATCGTCTATTTCAATACTATCATTAATTACTACAGGAGTAGTAGCAGGCATTACAATTGTATTCAACAAGTCGGCTTTGACTTGGTCAATAATTAATAGTTGATTTTGTTTCGCTTGTAATAAAGCATTTAAATCTATATTGGATTGTAAAAGATCGGTTTGATTGGCAACGCCTATTTGTTGTCTTGTTTTCACGATGTCTAATCGTTGTTCACTAGCTTCTATTGATTTTTGAATAGTCTTTAAAAATGCTTGTTGACGAACAACGTTATAGTATTGTTGCATCACCGTTGAAATAGTATTCAACAATTGTGATTCAAGTAAAAACTTATTTTGTGTTTGCAAAGTTTCCAAACGGCTTTTAGTTGCCTGCACTCTAAAGCCATTAAACAATATCATACTGGCATTCACTGCGCTATTTAAAGTACTACCATCAACACCATTACGAGAGGTGTTTCTATTGGCATCTGGAAATGTTTGATTAATAGTAGTTAATGTATTATTGTTGGTACTCGTATTGGTAATAGTGGGTAAGCCTCCTGCCACACCAAAATTGTTATTGTTTTTTGCAATAGCTAAATTATTCTCCACCAGTTGAATATCATAACTGTTTTTTAAAGCAGTTTGAATGGCTTCGTTTAAGCTTAAAGTTTTTTGTGCATGGGTATTGGTAGTAGCAAGCACTACGAAACAAAGAATAAGAAATAAAGAAGTTAATTTTTGCATACTTTAAAATTAAGATAGCGCAGTAGAAATTAGGTAAAAATTACATCAGTGGTTAAATCGTCCCATTTTAAACACTTACTAGCCCACTAAGGTACCTATTGCTGCTCCTTGCACTACTTTTAATAAATTTCCAGGTTGGTTCATGTCAAAAACAATAATAGGTAATTTGTTTTCCATGCATAAAGTAAATGCAGTGGTATCCATTACTTTTAAATTCTTTGATATACATTCTTGGAAGCTAATTTTTTCAAACTTAACCGCCGCTGGATTTTTTTCTGGGTCGCTATCATATATACCATCTACACGCGTACCTTTTAAAATAACATCTGCCTTCATTTCAATAGCACGCAGTGAACCTGCGGTATCGGTTGTGAAATAAGGATTACCTGTACCTGCTCCAAATATTACCACACGGCCTTTTTCTAAATGACGAAGTGCTTTACGACGAATATAAGGTTCTGCCACTTGCTCCATTACAATAGCCGATTGCAAACGCGTATACACTCCAATTTTTTCTAGCATTGCTTGAATAGCCATTGCATTAATCACAGTGGCAAGCATTCCCATATAATCTCCATGTGCTCGCTCAATACCACTATCTGCTTCATTCATTCCTCTATATATATTACCACCACCAATAACAATGGCTACTTGTACACCTAGTTCTACTACTTGCTTAATTTCGTTGGCATATTGTTCAATAATTTTAGGATCAAAGGGGTCTCCCGTTTTTTGATTTCCTAATAATGCCTCTCCTGATAATTTCAATAATACACGCTTGTATTTTGGCAACATAGTTCTACTTATTTTGTACTTGCAAGATAAGAATTTTGGGGCAACAAAAAAGGGTCCCC
>Ga0222712_10003667_pt1 | contig 16553 bp, 14 predicted proteins | sample C33_657DmetaG_FD_165043 | JGI IMG/M metagenome (GOLD analysis project Ga0222712, IMG submission 165043) | Estuarine water microbial communities from San Francisco Bay, California, United States - C33_657D | ecosystem: Environmental > Aquatic > Marine > Unclassified | place: USA: California...
ACACATGAGCTTGACAGCATAAGAAATGAAAACATATTGGACACAATCCCAGAATTACAGGCACTAAAATGAATATACCACACGATCAATTTTGCGTATTACCCTGGGTTTCTTTAGAAGCTTCGCCCATTGGCACAGTGCGCCCGTGTTGTTTGGCAGACGACGAGCTGTTGGATGATGCTGGCAACAAGTTCTCATTGCTAACAGCTGACTTTGCAAGCATACAAAACTCACAAGCAATGACTCAACTGCGTGAAGAGTTTTTGGCGGGAAAGAAACCGCAAACATGCCGCAAGTGCTGGATGGAAGAACGTGCCGGTCGCACAAGCAAACGCATGCACACACTAGACAGAATGAAGCACATGGGCATATCAGGTGAGTGGACTGCTGATGCCAAGCCGCTGATGTTCTTGGATCTCAAGCTGGGCAACATCTGCAACTTAAAATGCCGTATATGCGGATCATGGTCAAGCAGTCAATTTGCCACAGAAGAATTAAATGACATGGGCCCGGATGCGGATAAAAAGAAATCATTTCCCTATCAAATGCTACGTGCTGGCGCTTGGCCCAGAGAAAATGAATCATTTTGGCACGAAATAGATGCCTGTTTAAATGACATACGCTACATTGAATTCACAGGTGGCGAGCCATTTATGATTGATCAACATTTTGACATGTTGCAGGGCATTGTGGATCGCGGAATTGCACATCAAGTTGAAATACACTACAACACAAATGGCACACAATGGCCTGCACGTGGTCCGGACATTTGGCGACATTTTAAAACAGTAGAAGTGGCGTTCTCTATAGATGATTTGGGTGCCCGTTTTGAATATCAACGTACCAATGCAGACTGGGCAGTGGTGCTGGACACAATCACAAGTTTTCAATACCTTCGTGATCAGTTACCAAACTTGCGTTTACAATGCTGTTCAACCGTGAACATATTCAATGTGCGTTATATTGATCAACTGGCGCATTGGATAGCACTGCAACGTTTTGACTTTGTGTACTGGAATATCATGCATGACGCCTGGTACTTTTCAATTGCCACGCTGCCTGTTTCGGCCAAAGCTGCTATTACACAGCATTTGCGCACAGCCGATGTGCCTGCGCGGTATCGTGTGGAATTTGATAGAATCACGGACTTCATGAATGGGGGTGCAAGCACTGACGGTTTTATGACCAACATGAAGATCCGTGACTTGGATCGCAAACGCCAGCAAAATCTACGCACAGTAGCACCAGAATTGGCTGACATTTTAAACTATGACTACGACCAAACTTAAACTGTTGCATCACCCAGATGACTATGTGAATTTTGCACAAGGTGCCATTGCTCACCTGGTGCTGCCGCATTTTGATCTAGTGGAATACACGCCAGATACCAATTATAATAGTGCAGACACAGTGATCTTAACAACTTTTTGGCGAGCCAAGACACCAGACACAGCGTGGTGGCGGTCTTTTCAACAGCAGGGATTTCGCATAGTAGTAGATCATTTGTACGACAGTGATGTAGATACTGTGAGCAGACGGATCAATCCACTCCAGCTGGAATTGCGCTGTGGCAATTGGTTGTGGTATAACAGTGCCTTGGCCAGTGAGCAATTTGGATACAATCAATATCAGCCGCAGCGTGATGTCAAATATTCATTTATCATGTTAATGAACAAAATACGCGAGCACAAAGATCGCGTGGCTGCTGAACTGGCGACGTTATTGCCGGCTGCCAGATGGAGTTATGTTGAACGCGGTCAACACATTGGTGATCCTGAAGAAAACAATCCCAGTGTAATCTGGCACCTGTACATGAGTCCCAACTGGTATGACACTGCTGCATTTTCAGTGGTGGTAGAAAGCTGGATGCGCACTGATCGATGGGTGCATGATTCCAACAATTACAGAACAGAAGTAAGCGAAAAGATTTTTAAACCCCTGGCATTTTATCATCCATTTGTGTGCTATGGCAGCGAAGGCACCTGCAGATATCTACAGCGCGAAGGGTTTGAAACATTCTCAAATCTCTGGTCAGAAGATTACGACAATATCTTAGATGACAATCAACGCTTCGAAGCAGTGACGCCAGTGGTGTTTGATGCAGTAAAGAATTACAGTTCAGGCCGGTATGATGCGCTAACTGAACAGAAACTCAAGCACAACAAACATCATTACTTCAACACAGCCTTAATTCATCAGCGTTTCCAAACAGAAATCATTGATGTGATACAGGAGTTTGTGTGATAGCTGTGTGCGGTGACAGTTTTTGTGTGCCCGACTCAGACTACGGACCAATGTGGGTGGATCTGTTGGGTCAGCAGTGTGATCTACACAACTACAGTGAGCGCACCGCCACCAACCTGCTGATAGCACGCCAAGTGGATCAGGCCATCCAAGACAACGCTGAGTTTGTGATAGTGCATTTCACCAGCTGCACACGCGGAGAAAAGCCACATGCCGGCCGCTATGTGCCGTTCAGCTATCACACTGCCAGCGAAATTACCACACCATTTGACTCAAATGCTTTGAGAATTCTAAAAGAATACTACATGGAGTTCTTTGATTTAGATCTTGCTATATATCAAAACGCCATCACAATAGAACACACCCTGAACCGATTGGTGCAGAGTGGCCGGCCATTTAGATTTGATCAGGGCGGGTTTGAACACTCAAGCTATGGCGGCACAGGGCAGTATTTTGCACAGTACACGCAATATCGCAGTCGATACAACTTGTGGGATCATGTGACCACACGCAAGTTCCGTCCGTACTATCACATAACAAATGATCAGATACATACACAAGTGGCTGAATACTATGCACAGGAAATAGCAAAATGAAAAAGATACTGGTATGCGGTGCAGGCGGATTTATTGGCACACATCTTGTGCGCAGCCTGCGAGCACAGGGCCATTATGTAATTGGCGCTGATTTAAAGTTTCCAGAGTTCTCAATCACTGAGTGTAATGAATTCTATCAAGTGGATCTTCGCAATCAACGCAGTGTCACACGCTTGATCAAACGTGACATTGATGAAATATATCAGCTGGCAGCAGACATGGGCGGTGCAGGCTATATCTTTATTGGGGATAATGATGCGGACATCATGCACAATTCAGCTATAATTAATTTGAATATTCTGCATGAAATGACTTTTAAAAAGATACCCAAAATTTTTTACTCAAGTTCAGCTTGCATCTATCCCGAACGCAATCAACTGCATGCTGATCGTCCTGTACTGACCGAAGCATCAGCTTATCCAGCAGACCCTGACAGTGAGTATGGTTGGGAAAAGCTATTCAGCGAACGCCTGTACGCCAGCTATGCGCGAAACTATGGCATTGATGTGCGTGTGGGCAGACTGCACAATGTATTTGGTCCAGAGGGTACGTATGCAGGCGGCCGGGAGAAAGCCCCTGCTGCACTGTGCAGAAAAGTCATACAAAGCAACGGCGTTGTGGAAGTATGGGGTCCAGGCACACAAACTCGCAGTTTCATGTACATAGACGACTGCATCGAAGGCATACACAGATTGATGGCCAGCACATATACTGAACCCATTAATATTGGCTCCAGCAGAATGATTGCCATAAATGATCTAGTACAGTTGATCAGTCAAGTGAATTCCAAACCAGTTGAAATTCGGAATATTGATGGACCGCGTGGTGTAATGGGTCGTACCAGCGACAACACCTTGATTGAACAGGTATTGGCATGGGCTCCCCCAGACAGTTTGGAACAGGGCCTTGCGGAAACTTACAAATGGATTGAACAACAACTAAATGCACAAGCCTGAAACCCTATGTATGGCACCCTGGACTCACACATATTTGAGTCCACAAACCGAACGCAGAATGTGCTGTGCGTCAAGAGAACCTGCGCAGAACTTTGAACAGTATATAGACACTCGGTCAGGCACTGGGCGATACATTCCTGTTACCTTGGAAGAACACTGGAATTCACCACACATGCAGAGTGTGCGCAGACGCATGATGGCCGGCGAAACCTTACCCGAATGCGAAGTGTGCAATGATAAACTGTTAAACACAGATGTATATCGCACGTATTTTTGGCATCTGTTCAAACACAAATACGACGATGTGATTGGCAAAACAGATCTCAATGGCCGCACAAGCATGCTGCCTGTGAGCTGGGATTATCGTTTCTCAAACCTGTGCAATTTCAAATGCAGAACCTGTGGAGACATGTTGAGCAGTTCATGGGAAACTGAACAGCGTCAGCATCAAATGATCGACTGGTCAAATGCCAAAAACACCTGGATGCAGCCGGACGTGCGTAGAGAAATCTCACAGTTTCAAGACACACAAATTGAAGAAGAATTCAGTCGTGCAGTAGAAGAACACAGAGTGGAAGAAATCTACTGGGTGGGTGGCGAGCCGTTAATGTACGAACAGCACTGGCGCTACATGAAAAGAATCATTGAATTAGGAGATGGAAAGAATGTTTATGCTAGATATAATACTAATCTTAGCCGTATTGAGCTGGGTGGTTGCAATCTCTATAAAGATATTTTGTTGGGGCTACGAGATTGGCAGATCTGTGCAAGCCTCGACGGAACAGGCGCCATCGGAGAATACATCCGAACAGGTCTTTCCTATCCATTATTTTTAAACAATTTCCGGCAGGGACTGGCAATTGCTACCAACCCACGCCAAATGCGCCTGGACTTTACGCTCACACTGCCGGGCATGTTTGAAGTGGACAACATGACGGCTTTGGCTTCAGAATTGAGTGTGCAGATGTTGGCCAAAGTGATATTCAGCTTTGGGCCTGATATTATCATGAGTCCACTTGCACTGCCTAGAACAATACTGGATCCTTGGATAGACGAACTAGCAGGCCGCTCCGCAGGTGCCATGCGTGATGTACTGCTACAATTAAAGAACCGCCCCACCTTTGAGGAACAATGGCCCGACACCTATCGTGCAGGGCTTGCAAAAGGCAAAGCTCGTGTGTTAAAATTAGAAAGCATACGCACACAGTCAATCACAATGGCAGAAATACTTGCTCAAAGACCTGCGGTGCTAGATTGGTGGAACAAAATTGCTTGATCATATTGAAATAGACCTGCGCGGTGCAGCTGGCGTGTTTACTGTACACATAGACGTAGCGGACAACAGTCTAAGCCGTCGTTGGCTGGCCGCGCTAAATGATATTATACGAACAGATTTGCATTTAGAAAAGAATTACTGTTGGATGGGATGGACAGAAAGTGAACGAAATGCCGGATACCTTTGTGAGCAAATTAATGCTAGTATTGATCACATCAATCGAAGTGGTGTTGGCTATTGTATTGATTGTGATGCTTACACAGTAGACAATGTGATACAATCAGACTTGGATGTCAATCATGAACGCATGAATCAACTGCACAGGTACTTTGAAGATCTGCAGGGATGGTCAGGTGGCATCAGCCGCTATTATAATTCAGCTGATCCTGCAACACGCTGGCACATACGCCAGTTAAATCTCTTGTGTCATGAATTGGAAAGTCTTGTGTTAAGCATGCGCAAGGCAGTGCAAGCACCTGAATGGCGTAGACCTAGTCAATTGATGTGCTGGCTAAATGCACCGCGTTTTGCACTAGAGCCCGAAGACTATGAACTGTTTGGCATAGAAACCATCAATAGAACTCTAGGTGGTGTTTACTTGGGTGTAAATAAAGCAGTTGGCAAACATCACTGGGAGGTGTTCAATGATGAAGGTAGGGATAGTCGCATTAGCGAGCTTGTTACTACAGGACTGCGTGTTCAAACTGAAGCCGCTGGCGACTTTGATATCGAATGGGCCCGTGACCCAGGCGCTTATCACTGGCAAAAGACCAAGCTCACGGAGTTCCGTACCTGGCTTTTGGCAAATGGGTTTGATCCAGAGGACAAAAGTCTCACCATTGGTCACCCAAAGGTGGCACAGGTTGATGTGAAAAGAACATTTGGCACAGATGATTATCAACGTATTTGGGCACAGTTGGCCAGTCATCTTGATGTGTATAGCATACGCACCAGTTGGGGTGAAGCCACATATGAATACCGCTGGAGCGATCCAGAATATGCTGAACAGCAAATAAGGAGACTGAAATGAAATGGATTAGAAGAATTTGGGACAGGATCACACTAGAGTATCGCTACCGTAAAAAACTAAAAGAACTACGCAAAAGAGATCCGTTCATCTACAAATGAAAAAACAGTTGCTCACAGTAGGTGATAGCTTCACACATGGTGACGAATTAACTGATCGGTATCAGGCCTGGCCTTATCGGTTGGCAGATAAGTTAGGGTATGAAGTCTACAACATGGGGCAATCTGGGTGCAGCAATTTTAGCATTCTCCGAAGAACATTGGAAGAGATTGCTGTGAATCATTATGATTTGATAGTGATAGGATGGACAAGTCCAGGAAGAATAGAGTGGAAAGATGATATAGGTATTGCTTATGATCTTTGGCCGGGCTACAGTGCTAATCATAAGTTTTTTGAAGATCACCCCTGGAGGGATAACTTTTTTAAGTTTATTAGCCAACATCATAATTCGTCATATCTATATGAACAATACATAATACATGTGTTGTCGTTACAGTCTTATTGTCACGCACGTGGGATTGACTATCGCATGATAAATGTACGACACAACGATTACTATCACAAGGTTGGTAAAGAGCCACACGAACAATTGGCAAAGCAGATAGATAAAGAAAAATTTATTGGATGGGACAAATTTGGAATGATGGAATTAACAAATGGCCTTCCCCAAGGACCAGGCGGCCATCCACTAGAAGCAGGACACGAAAGAATAGCAAATGAAATATACACTGGGTATATCAGCAGGGTTTCATGACGCTGCTGCGGCAGTGATTGATAATCACGGAAAAATTGTTTTTGCCGGGCATAGTGAACGCTATAGCAAAAAGAAAAACGACCCTGACTTTTGTCAAGGGCTGTTGGATGATGTGCTGGAGTATGGCCCGGATGTGGTGGCATACTATGAGCGTCCTTGGCTGAAACAACTGCGTCAATGGTATGCAGGGCAAGGTATCGAGTGGAACAAATTTACTGTACAGCAAATATTACGCCAACAACTGGGCGGCCAGATTGAACCTGAACGTGTGCTCAACTACAACCATCACCTGTGTCATGCGGCTGCTGGATTTCAAACAAGTCCTTACAACATAGCCACAGTTGTGGTGATAGATGCTGTGGGCGAATGGGACACTGTGTCAATTTGGGGAGCAATGTATGACAAAAATTATCGTGCAACATATAAAAAACTTTGGTCGCAAAGTTATCCACATTCAATTGGACTATTCTACAGTGCTATTACTAAGCGCATTGGCCTACACCCATTAGACGAAGAATACATCACAATGGGCATGGCCGGGTGGGGCACGCCACAGTGGACAGAAGTCATGCGTGATGTGCTGATAGACAATGACCCGTCAGAAATTCGTTTTAAGATGAACTTGCATACAGGGCTTGATCCAAAATTCATGAATTGTGCCACCAACGAAGATATTGCCGCATCAGCACAACAACTCACAGAGTATCTAATACATCAGGTGATGACTCGAGCCAGAAACTTTGGCTGGAGTGACAATTTGGTTTACATGGGCGGGGTAGCACTCAACTGCCTGGCCAATAGGAGGTTAGGTGAATACTTTAATAACATATGGATTATGCCTTGTCCTGGTGATGCTGGCAGTAGCTTGGGCGCCGCCGCTCTTGCACACGGCTATCGTGTTCAGTGGGCTGGTGCTGATCTTGGCCATGATATACCTGGTGCTTATCCTGTTGAGCGTGCCTTGGCTGCTCTTCTCAGCGATCGTATTGTGGGCGTGGCATCGGGCCGAGCGGAATTCGGACCGCGAGCCCTAGGCAATAGATCATTATTAGCAGATCCACGTGGTGCAGACATAAAGGACCAAGTAAATGGAATCAAACGACGACAAAAGTTTAGACCTTTTGCCCCAGTTATTATGGCAGAGATGGCTGATCAGTACTTTGATATGCCACGTGGTTGGCATACTAACGCTTACATGCAGTCAGTCGCTCGGTGCAAGCGTCCTGATCTTTTCCCTGCTATATGTCATATTGATGGGACCAGCCGAGTACAAACGGTGGAAAAAGACGGTTCAGGAATAAGAAAACTACTAGAAGCATGGTGTGCTGAGACAGGATGTCCTATGCTGTTAAATACCAGTCTCAACATACGCGGTGAACCCATGGTCAACGATCGTGCGGACGCTGATAGATTTGAAACATTGTATGGAATAAAAGTATGCTCATAAACACACTAACCACTGAAACAGGCAGTCAAGTATTGTTAATTGACCAGGTGTTTGGCACGGAACGATTAGCTCAATTGCACGCCATGTGTGCTGAATTCACACCTGGGTGCGAACATTGGCCTCAACCAGATTGGTGCAAAGAATCTGGAAATCGTCCTAGATATTTGTTTGACGAAAAAGGCAATGAGTGGGCTGAACTTGTGAAATTCTTTGGTAGTGACAACTTCAAACAGCCCATCGAACAACACTTGAATATTAGATTAGAACATAGTGTAAGCAGTATATGGGCTGACTTTACTGGATTTGGTGCATTGGGCCCACACAAAGAAGCAGGCGGCTCTTACATGATGCAGGTGTATCTTACTGATACGCCACACGATTATTCAGGCACAACCATCTATAATGAAGCCGGCAAAGTGTTAGTACAGATGCCCTATCGAGACAACTTTGCTTGGTTTTTTCATGGCATGCGAGTCATGCACGGAAGGCATCATGATGTGCCCGAAGGCATATCTCGTTTTACCTTGCAAATTTGGTTCAACGAGATGTTGGGCTAAAGGTAAGTTTCTAATCCGCCCCGGCGTCGGATATCTTGTGTGCAACATGAGATACCACCATCCCAGAAGTAGCTGTGACGCAGTTCACTAATGATGGGTTCAATACGGTGCTTCCTACAAAAGTCAAACACATCTTTGTTGTAGGCCGAGAAAATAACATGGCTTTCGTCCAGAACCAAGCAGTTGACATCGAATACAGTTTCCTGCACAAAGCCAGTCCACTTCGAAAGATAAGTGTCCACAAAGTTGATAAACTGCTCGCTGGGAGTTTGGCCGGTTACATACCAAGCGCCTGGAGTTGACTCTGCTTTGAACTTGCCAACTTCAATAGCAGCCCAAATTGAACTGTCCCACACCTTGCACACTTCCCATCCTGGAAAGTCTCGTTCAAAGTTTAGATTTTGATCATGTTTGCTTGACAGTATCACACCAGGCTTGAGAATAGCAAACACAGCATCTCCGTGCCCGTCTGTGACAGCTTCGTGTATGCGATACTCTGGGCCCAGCACATTGTCCACAATCCAACGAGTTTGATCTGGACGCAGGTAATCTGAGTTGTCAAAGAACACATCTTGGCCCACACGCACAATGCATGACGCTGATGCACCATTTAAGATGCAGTCTGGATTCCACTTGCCACCGTGTGGATCCACAACTGATCCTGGCTGTGCTGTAGCATATTCTGCACACAAGTTAGTGAGTTCGTCCATGGGCAACACACGCAACAGTTTGTTACCTAATGTAATTTGCCAATCTCTTGGTGTGAGTGGCGGCAACGGCGCACCTGAGCTGTGAATCTGGCCAATGATAAACTGTTCTTTATCAACCAGGTCCGGCCTGCGTACTCGCGCACCAAACTGCTCAATAGTACGAGATAAGTTGTCCAAGTCCTCTTCAGTTTCTGCAAGAATTTGTTGCAGTTGATTGCGTACTTGACTATCATCTAAAAACTCAAAGTAGTCAGGTCGATATGCACGACCCACAATAACTTCTTCAAGTGGTTGCCAGCTGGTGAAAGAATTAACGATGTTGTTCATTGATTTGCTCTATAAGGGTATTTAAGCGTGGAGTTTTGATCTGCATGAATAAATGTTGGTTGTATTCAATGTCCTCTCGACACTGTTCAAACAACTTGCTCAGGCCTTGAGCATGTGCTTGTGCAATAGCTTCGCTCAATTTGATCCAGCGCATGGTGTTGTTGGGCTCGCGATCATATCGGTTATCTAATACTCTATCAAATGTTCTGTAGCCCATGTCACGCAACACTTGCAAACTGCCTTGTCCACCTGCTATGAAAAACATCTGTCCATGCTTGATGGGTTTGAATGTTTTTTCACTCAGCAGTATGCCGCCACTTTGATCATAGTCAAATTGGCTTTCTAGCACAATGTTGCAGTAGGAACCCATAAAGTATTTGGGTTCAGGGTTGAGACTGTGATCATTGCGTTCATCTTGTGTGAGTTCGTCGCTTATATAAGGACCACCTGCTACAAAGGCCAGTGTGTGTTCTTTGAGTTTGAGATAGTCCACTTCAATTGGACAGTCTTCAACATTGGTGTCTGTGGCAGTTTCGCAATAACTCCAGTAGCTGTTATCAAGCAAACCTTGTGTACGTAGGTCGGTAAGTGCTATGGCACGCCACCATTTGTGTGTTCTTGCTAGTGCAGTAAAGTCTCGTTCTCTTGGTTCGCGATGTATCTGCAATGGTAAGTTGTCGTGATTGCGTTGATAGTACCAAAGCTCACTATCCTGAAATGCCACAAAGCCTGGTATGTTTTGGGCTGCCGAGTTAGAACTCACAAACACATAGCAGGTTGGATCTAATGTGTGAGCTAATGCTAACGCATCTAGTCTTTCTTTAATGCGATAGGGATTGTCGCCTTCGTGATAGAAAAACAATACCTTCAGTCTGTTGTTGGCAACCGCAGCCGTCACCTTGGGCAGCAACAAGCTAAAGTAGTCTATTGTAAAATCAAAGAATCCAATTGCAACAGGATAGAAACTGCCTGCAGGAAAATCTTCAACAGAGTATGTGTTGATCTTGACTTTGTGCAGTTTGCAATACTCTTGTATGCGCAAGGGAGTGGTGTAGGGCCATTTACTGCCAAACTGACGCCACTCAGGTGTGTAAGGTTCAGCCGACCAGGCAGCAAGATGTGGATATATCTTGTCATGCACCATACGGTCAACAACAAAATTAAAGCTCAATGCCATTCAACATCGCCTGTAGTTCTGCCCAAAGAATTTTTTCAAAACCGCCATTGTAAAAATGATTCCAATTGTGTTCAATCGTCTCGCGACAAAGGTTGTATAGTGCAATTCGTTCTGTAACTGAAAGGTTACAAAGAGTTTTAAGCAGGCTTGCCACCGCGGCAATTCTTTCGTGAGGATCTGCCACGGTGTCGTATGATTCGTCCCATACATGCCCAAAAGTCTTAAATCCATAACTGCGCAAATACTCCAAACTGCCCGCTGTGGCTACTAATACAAACGGCATGCCCATGGCAATTGGTTTGAATGTTTTTTCTGTGATATGATGTCTGCGACCTGTGGCCACAGTCTCTGTAACCAAGTATAGCAGACTATCTGCTGCCTGGTCAAACAAACTGAGCCAACAGGAGTGCATGGGATGATCAGTTTCGCCAGCAAAGTTAATGGGCAATTGCTGTGAGGCAAATACCTCTTGAATGTCTGGATACTGTGCCACTAGCGGTCGGGCAGCTTCTGTTATACTGATATTTTCCACAGGACACACAGCTGGACAACTGATGTGATTGTCAGTCATGTTCTGTTTGAATATGTGATACAGCATTTCTAATCTGTGTCTGCGTTCACCAGCAATGATTCTGTTGGGTGCAAGGAATGTCTTGGTAGGAGCACGTTCTGCAATTGGTTTGATCAAGAATGTCTTGTCATAACCGCGATACCAATCCAGTGCAGCCCATCCGTGAAAGAAGTAGTAGTAGCTTTTCCATCCATATTGGGCACACAATGCATCTACATTGTCACTGTCACGCTCGCTGGTACATATGGCACCTTGTGCTTGTTTTAGATCATCATTACGGCGAAACACTTCATCAAATGTAGCGGTGTGTATGTTCAAATGTATTGGCTCTTGGTCAAAAAAGAATATATAATTGTGTTCGTGTACATCTTCACTACCAAAATTTACCACACTATCTGGATCACTGCGTCCAAATGGATCGCACATAAACATTCGTATGCCTGGCCGGTTGTGCTTGGTCCAAGGCCAAAAAGTGTTGTTGTAAATCTCGTCTATTCTAACCATGTTTGATATTTTTTATTCAGGAAAAAAGCCCGGTGTGTTTGTGCATGAGCGTGAGGCTGATAGTATTGAACATGCACGGCAATTGAGTACAACCAGGTACTTTTGGTGGGTCACATACTTAGCGGATTACAGTGGCTTTGATTTTCTTTGGGAACCTGTGCCTTGGCAATCCAATCAAATTCATACTTGGCCCAGTCAATGGCATGAGTACTCGGGCACTTATTTGGTTCCAAAAGAACCCACTGATCAATTGAACTTTCACAATGTGATTGTTCTCAATCAGTCACAACGAGAAAACTGGCAGGTGTTGCATGCTATAGATGAAAACAGTTGGGATTGGTCCTGGAGCCCACATCCATTGGATCCTCCTTATATCTATGTGTTTGGCAATCAATGGTGGCCTGGTGAGACCATGCCCACTGTAGAATATCACGTACCAGGCGCAACAGACCGCAAGTACATGGATTTGCAAACAACATTAACTGCAAACAAAACGCATTGGGTAGTTCCTGAACTAATCGATCCAGTCAGCGTTGATTACACTTGGGTGCCGGATCCTGGTGATCCTCCATTCATATATGAGTTTGCTACACAATGGCAACCCAATGGTGGCGCACAATATCATGTGCCCGGCGCAACAGAAATCAAGTATGTAGATATTCAACATCTTAGACTGCCAGACAAAACGCATTGGAAACTGCTAGAGGCAGTGGCAAAATTTGATTACAGTTGGCATCCAGACAACACAGCCGAGCCTTACAACTATGTGTTTGGCAATCAACACTGGTCAGGTACTGTCATGCCCACAGTGATGTATTGTGTGCCTGGAGCCACACAAGAAACATTTGTTGAAGATCCTGTAGCACATCTGTGGAGTTGCATGGGCGACTGGGAAATGTGCGAAGATATTGACGACAGCGAATGGGATTGGACTTGGGTACCCAATCCCAAAGACCCGCCTTACATTTATGTGTTTGGCAATCAATGGAACCCACCAGAATTTAAAGCCAGTTTACGGTATCACGTGGACGGTGCAACGGAAGTCAAGTATATGGATCGCCGCACACGCCGCCTGCCTGATTTGGGCGATCGATGGCGTGTACATATCAACATAGAGGAGTTTGATTATTCATGGGAACCCAACCCATTTGATCCTCCTTACATCTATGTGTTTGGCAACCAATGGAATAGTGCAGTTTTAGAACCCACTGTGGCGTATCATGTGCCAGGTGCTACAGAAATCAAGTATGTGGATGATATCACAGCCAAGGTAGCACAAAATCCTGCTGCCTTTGAATTGATTGATGATATTGTGGAGTTTGATTATTCGTGGAGACCCAATCCCACTGACCCTCCTTATGTTTATGTGTTTGGTAATCAATGGCTCACACCCGAACAGCGCCCGGCATTACAGTATCGAGTTGGTGCGGCCACAGAAATCAAGTACATGGATCATCCCAAAGCACGTCGACGTGGCAATCCAGAACTGTTTCAAACACATCGTGCCTGTGATTTTGATTGGTCCTGGGAACCAGATCCTGGTTCCCCTCCTTACAAGTATGTGTTTGGCAATCAATGGCACGCCGCAGAAATCATGCCCACAGTTGAATATCGCATGCCAGGTGCTACTGAACTCAAGTATATGGATGAACCAAAAGCTAAACTACCCGAAAACCCCAATCGACCTTGGTACAATGTAGTTGAGAGCGACATGGATTATTCATGGGTACCAGATCCAGGTGATCCTCCTTACATCTATGTGTTTGGTAATCAATGGCACTCAGCCGAAATCATGCCTACAGTGGAATATCGCATGCCTGGCGCCACAGAACGCAAGTACATGGATATATCCGCAAAATTGCAGCCTGACTTAACACACTGGCACATACCTGATCATGTTGATGTCAAGGACATGGACTTCTCTTGGGTACCTGATCCTGGTGAGCCTCCTTACATCTATCAATTTGCTACACAGCACCAAAAAACAGGCGGCCCGCAATATCGGGTGCCAGGTGCTAGTGAAATCAAGTATGTGGATATGATGCGAGCGGAAGTCAAACGTGAGGCTGTGCCTATTTTTGAAATTGATCACATGGACGGCTATGCTGGACAGATTCCCAACGTGGTCAAAAAAATTCGATATTTTGACAACTATCGTGACACTCTAATACGCCTGGCCAAGAGTCTAGTAGGCGAATATGAGCATGTGTGGGTGTGTAGCAGTGTATGCGATTACACTGACTTTGATTTTTCATGGCATCCAGAAACATGGCAAAGCACCATGCTCCATGTGTTTCCTAGCAACAAACAAAAGTTTGGGGACACATTCTACATGCATGTGCCTACTTTTGCTGAACGAGCAGAAAAGAAACAGTTGTTGGAATGGTACTCAGTAAACTATGTGTCACGTCGTCCAGTACCACGCAGACCCATGCCTGTGATTGTGCATGATGGTGACAGTCAAGTAAATGCTGTGAAGTCACAAGACTTTGTGGGTCCATTGGCCATGTTTACCAATCATGACTATGTGCCCGGCGACCTTGTTACAGTGCCCTTGTGGCGTCAAGAGACCAAGACTATTGTGCCTGTAAGTTCAGGTGCTGGCAGTGTGGTTGTGCCTAAAGTGGCTGTGCCCTTTATCAAGACACAGTTGTATGACTATCTGCACATAGACAAAACACAACGAATGTTGAAAGACAAGCCATTAGATATTGTGTTTATAAGCAATGGCGAAATCAACGCTGATCGACACTTTGCACATCTAGCCAGTGCGACTTGTAATTTAGAAAATAGACTGCACCGTGTGGATGGTGTGAATGGGCGTGTGGCTGCTTATCATGCTGCTGCACAGGTCAGTTGTACACCTTGGTTCTTTGCAGTATTTGCTAAGTTGCAGGTCAATAAAGAATTTGACTGGAACTGGCAACCTGATCGCATGCAACAGGCCAAGCACTATATCTTTCATGCTGAGAATCCTCTCAATGGACTGGTATACGGACACCAGGCCATGATTGCATACAACAAGAAGTTAGTGCTAGAGAACAAAGGTCTGGGCCTAGACTTCACACTAGACCAGCCACACGAAGTAGTACCCATCTTGTCAGGCACAGCATGGTACACTGACTCACCGTGGATGGCCTGGCGTACTGCTTTCCGTGAAGTAATTAAACTGATGACCACTTTGCCTGATGTGGAAAGTGAATACCGCTTGAACAAATGGCTTGATGTTAACAGCGACGAAGCAGACCCGCAATGGAGCCGATTTGGTGCAGAAGATGCTGAAGAATATTACAACTCAGTCAACGGAGACTTTGCAGAACTGCGCAAGAGTTATGATTGGGCCTGGTTGGCCAGCTATGCGTTTATGCGGCGCAGTCTAACAACTGATCAATGATGTACTCAACTTCAAGATCGGTGAGTTCAGGATAGATAGGCAAACTCAAACATCTACGGCTGAGTGCATAACTGGCTGACAGCATGTCTGGACCTTGGTACTGTTGGAATACAGGCAGTTCCTGTAAAGGCTCAGCATAGTGAATCTTGGTCTCAATCTTGCGCAAAGAGAGATTGCGTTGCACAATATCTCTTTGATCTACTTCAATCACAAACTTGTGATAGCAATGCTTGTCAAAATTACTCTTGTCGATTAATGATCGTATTGCGGTCTTTTCCAATCGATTCATCCAATAGGCAGCAATGGTACTTCTACGACTTTGCCATGCAGCCAAGTGCCGGGTCTTGACCATCATTTGCGCACAATCCACTTCACTCATACGGCTATTGGTGCCTATTTCGCTGTGCTTGAGATACTTGCCATTGTTCACATAATCTCTAGCAAACTCTTGCAGTTCGTATCTGTTGGTCAACACAGCACCACCATTGCCGTAGTTGGCAAAGTTTTTTGTGGGGTCAAAACTCACAGCAGCCGCTTCGCCATGACGATGACAGTTGTCAGCCAACCAGTGTTGTGCGGCATCTTCTATGATGATGTCGCCGTAGTTCTTCCAATGCTGGTGAACGCTCTGGCCATATAGGCCAACTAAACATACTGCTTGATAACTCAGGTCTTTGGGCAGCTTTCTATAGTCCATTTGCCCATAGTTGTCTGTGTCCAGGATGTAGACGTTCCAGCCGGCTCGAATCCAAGCATTGGCAGTGGCAGGATAGGTCAGCGCAGGTATAACCACAGTGGGTGGTGTTATGCCAATCTTGCTTCTAAAGTATTCGGCAATGATCTCTAAGGCCTGTGTGCCTGAGTGACACAAGGTAGCATACTTGTGGCCGTTCTTTCTGCTGATCCAATGTGCAAACTCAGCAGTATAGTTGCCGTCCATCAGCTGACTGGACCGCAACACTTCGTCGGTCACATCCAGTATCTCCTGGCGGAGATTGTTATACTGTTTTCGG
>Ga0222712_10003668_pt1 | contig 16551 bp, 11 predicted proteins | sample C33_657DmetaG_FD_165043 | JGI IMG/M metagenome (GOLD analysis project Ga0222712, IMG submission 165043) | Estuarine water microbial communities from San Francisco Bay, California, United States - C33_657D | ecosystem: Environmental > Aquatic > Marine > Unclassified | place: USA: California...
GTGGTAAACTCAGGAATGAATTTTACGTAATTAAAGGAGTCAATGTTCCACTCAAAGTTCAGGGACGCCCTATGGCTTTTCGAATTACTGAGGGAAGAACTCACCTGATGGTTCAAAAACTTGGTATTCTGGAAGAAATTTTGTGAGGCCACATCTTGCTGAACATCTGTTTCACGGGTAGAATAGCTGTAGTTTCCATAAACGGAACCTTTTTTGTCGACAAAGTCATTCCTAAAGTTAACCCCCAGTGAATTGGCAATCCTTAACCCCTCATCTCCACCGAAACCACCTTGAGCATTTCCGCCAACCCGCACCTGAAATCCACGGCCACCGCCGCCGCTTCCACCACCGCCACCGCCATCAAAATTGAAGGTGCTGGTATTGTTGTTGTTGGCGCCGCCAAACACGGAAATCTGCTTGCTGTTGTTGAAAAAGTTTACATTGGTACCCAGGGCATACCTATCATTCGAGCCAGCCCCAACAGAGGTACGGCTGAAAATCCCCTTATTCCTGTCTTTCTTCAATTGAAGGTTGATGATCTTGTCTGGCTCACCATCCTTGATACCAGAAACATTGGCCAAATCTCCATAATCATCGATCACCTGAACCTTGTCTATCATATCAGCAGACAACTGTTGTGTTGCTGCTTTGGGGTCTCCACTGAAGAAATCCTTTCCGTTCACCCTTACCTTGTTCACTGTTTTTCCCTGGGCAGTGATATTTCCGTTCTTGTCTACCTCGAGGCCTGGCATTTTCTTCAACAGGTCTTCCACCATGGCATTGGGCTTCATGCGGAATGAATCCGCCTTGTATTCTACCGTATCTTCCTTTACAATGATGGGAGGAGTGGAAATGACAATCTCCTGTAAGGAGCTGTATTCTGGAAGCAGCTTGTAATTCTCCAATTTCAATACCTCTTCTCCCTCTGGAATCGAAAGCGCTTTAAGATTGGTTCCGTATCCAACACTGGTCACCATGAGCACAAATTTGCGTGCGGGGATTCCTTTTATCAGAAAAAAACCAACATTGTTGGACACCGTCTTGATGGTATCCTTGGCTCCGGCGATATATGCACCCACGGTAGCCCTGGCGATGGGATTGCCCAGGGTATCCACCAAACGGCCGTTGACCTGAAAGCCATCCTGTGAAAATGCACTGAAAGAAATGACCAAAGACACTAAAAACAACTTAAAAAATCTGCTCATATGATTGTATTCGGGGAATTGGATGCCAAAAGTAGTTAAACACCTTCGTTCAAAAATTGTTAAAACAAATTAAGCTCAATTGAATAATAACAGTTCAAGGCAGCTATGGGTGGGCCAACAAGTGGTCAAAAAGGATTAATTTTGGCCCTTAGCAAGAACAGAAGAACATGTTTAAATTTATATCGGGTTTATTTGGAGGCAGCAAATCAGAGAAAGATGTCAAGGAAATTCGTCCCCTTGTTGTAAAAATCAATGAATATTTTGCTTCTTACCAGACCCTCAGCAACGATGCCCTCAGGTCAAAAACAAGTGAATTCAGGTCCAGGATCAAGGTTGCACTGACTGAAATCGACAACAATATCAATGCCTTGACCCTGCAGGCAGATCAACTTCCTGTGGAAGACATCCTGGGAAGAGACGATCTGTACAAAGAGGTTGACGCGCTCAAAAAAACACGCAACCAAAAGATTGAGGATGCCCTGATGGAAATCCTCCCTGAGGCTTTTGCGGTTGTGAAAGAGGCCGGTCGGCGATTTAAAGAAAACGAAGAACTTTCCTCCACCGCTACTGAGTTGGACCGTGAATTGGGCGTGAGAAAAGATTATATCAGCATCAAAGGAGACCAGTCCATATTCAAAACCAGTTGGATGGCCGCCGGAAGCCTGGTGAACTGGAACATGGTTCACTACGACGTACAGTTGATTGGTGGTACCGTATTGCATTCAGGTAAAATTGCGGAGATGGCCACTGGTGAGGGAAAGACCCTGGTCTCCACCCTGCCGGCTTACCTCAATGCCCTTGCCGGAGAAGGTGTACACATCGTCACGGTCAATGATTATCTGGCCAAACGTGACTCTGAGTGGAACGGAACCTTGTTTGAGTGGTTGGGATTGACAGTGGATTGCATAGACAAGCACCAGCCCCATTCAGATGCCAGAAGAAAAGCCTATCAGGCGGACATCACCTATGGCACCAACAATGAATTTGGATTTGATTACCTGAGGGACAACATGGTCCATACCCCAGACGAAATGGTACAACGCAAGCACCATTTTGCGATGGTGGATGAGGTGGACAGTGTCTTGATTGATGATGCCAGAACACCATTGATCATTTCCGGGCCAGTGCCCAGGGGCGATGATCAGCAATTCCATATCCACAAGCCCAAGATCCAGCAATTGGTTGAGGTGCAAAAACAAGTGGTGTTGAAATCGTTGCAGGATGCCAAAAAAATGATTACAGAAGGAAAGGATGGCCCGCAAGACGGAGGACTCCAGCTGATGCGTGCTTTCCGTGGACTTCCCAAAAATACGGCCCTCATCAAGTTCCTCAGTGAACCTGGCATCAAGGTAAAACTGCAAAAATCAGAAAACTATTACCTGGCAGAACAGCAAAAACACATGCCGGAGGTTGACGAAGAGTTGTACTTCCACATTGATGAAAAAAATAACCAAGTTGAGCTTACAGACAAGGGGTTGCATTTCATCACCAAAGGGGGTGAGGATCCCAACTTCTTTGTACTCCCTGATCTCAGTCTTGCCATTGCGGAGATTGACAAGGCCACTGCAAATCCAGACGAGAAACTGGGCATGAAAGAGGCCCTGTTGCAGGATTATTCATCCAAGGCAGACAGGATCCATACCATACAACAATTGCTGAAAGCCTATACCCTCTTTGACAAGGATGTTGAATACGTGGTCATGGATGGTACCGTCAAGATTGTTGACGAGCAAACGGGCAGGATCATGGAAGGCAGAAGGTACAGCGATGGTCTTCACCAGGCCATTGAAGCCAAGGAAAATGTGAAGATTGAAGCCGCCACCCAAACCTATGCCACGGTTACCCTTCAAAACTATTTCAGGATGTACCATAAGCTGGCTGGTATGACTGGTACAGCGGAAACAGAAGCAGCGGAATTGTGGAATATTTACAAGTTGGATGTGGTAACCATTCCAACCAACCTGCAAATGACCAGGAAAGACCAGGAAGATCTGGTGTTCAAGACCAAGCGTGAAAAATTTAAGGCGGTCATTGATGAGATTGAACAACTCCGTGAAGCAGGCCGACCAGTACTGGTGGGAACCACTTCAGTAGAAGTATCTGAATTGCTGGGAAGGATGTTGCAACAGAAAAAAATCCCTCACAATGTATTGAACGCCAAACAACATGCCAAGGAAGCACAAGTGGTAGCCGAAGCAGGTTTGGCAGGAAATGTAACCATCGCCACCAACATGGCGGGAAGGGGTACAGATATCAAACTGGGGCCAGGTGTAAAAGAAGCCGGAGGCCTTGCCATCATCGGAACCGAAAGGCATGAGAGCCGTCGTGTAGACAGGCAGTTGCGTGGTCGTGCAGGCCGTCAGGGTGATCCGGGATCATCCCAATTTTATGTCTCCCTGGAAGATGACCTGATGCGGATGTTCGGAAGCGACCGCATTGCTTCGCTGATGGACAGGATGGGATACAAGGAAGGTGAAGTGATCCAGCACAGCATGATCACCAAGAGCATCGAAAGGGCGCAGAAAAAAGTAGAAGAAAACAACTTTGGCATCAGAAAACGTTTGCTGGAATACGATGATGTGATGAACAAGCAACGCAGTGTCATTTATGGCAAAAGACAGCACGCCCTCTTTGGAGAAAGGCTGGCCCTTGACCTTGACAATGCCTACTATGCTGTTGCAGCGAATATCGTCAACCAATTCACAGGAAGCAATGATCATGAGGGTTTCAAGCTTTCTGCCATCCTGCATTTCAGTGTGGAAACCACCATCAGCAAGGAGGCCCTTGAAAAAGGAAATGCCAATGAGCTGACAGAACAATTGTACAAAGAAGCCATTGAACAGTATACCGCCAAGAAATCGCTTTTGGCCAAACAATCATTGCCTGTCTTCCAGAATGTTCGAACAACGCAGGGAAACCATATTGTCAATGTGGTGGTTCCTTTCACTGATGGCAAAAAAACCATCAATGCGCTGACCAACCTGGACAAAACCATCAGCAGCAAGGGCATGGAACTGGTATCTTCCCTTGAAAAAACCATTACACTTGCCATCATTGATGATACCTGGAAAGAACATCTCAGGGCGATGGATGATTTGAAGCAAAGTGTGCAAACAGCGGTTTATGAGCAGAAAGATCCACTGGTCATCTACAAGCAAACTGCTTTCCAGCTGTTCTCTGAAATGGATGCTGAAGTGAACAAGGACATCGTTTCTTTCCTTTGCCATGCCTCACTTCCTGTTGAAAATTCAGGTGGACTCAAAGAAGGCAGGGAAAGTAGAACTGACATGAGCAGGATGAAAGTGAGGAAAGATGAACTCTCTGCATCAGGTGCACCTGAATTGGCCGAGGGAGACAACCAATACCATGATCCTTCTGAGGCATCAAAGCCAGAACCGGTGAGGGTCGGACCCAAGGTTGGCAGGAATGATCCTTGTCCTTGTGGCAGTGGAAAAAAATTCAAGGCCTGCCATGGTCGTGACGCAGAGTAAACGAACATCATCAACAAAGCAATATGTTCAAACAGCGTTTTCTCTATCCTCTGGCACTGATGATCGTATGGGGCCTATCAGCAAATGCACAATTTGCCAAAAGCCCTTATGTCAAAAGAGATCCAAGGGTAGACAAATTGGTGGACAAACAAATTGAATTGAACAAGCAGGCACTTAGGGTAAGAACAACACTTGAGCCAGGATTCAGGATCCTGGTGATCAGTACAAACAAAAGGGACCAGGCCATTGATGCCAAATCAAGGTTATTGAAAATATACCCCGAACAAAAATCATACCTGTTTTACCAATCCCCCTATTTCAAATTACAATTCGGTAACTTCAAAACAATGAAGGAAGCAGAGATGATGAAAAAAGAGTTGGTACTGGATTTTGGAGAAAACCTCATCATCATTCCATCTCAGGTGGAGGTGAAGGGAGAAAAACAGGAAGCTGAAAATTTTTAATGAATTCAATATGCTGAGAGAAAAAATCAAACAGCTATCTGCCCAGTATTTTGAGGAGTACCGCGCCATTAGGCACCATCTGCATGCCCATCCTGAACTGAGTTACAAGGAATACAATACATCTAAATTCGTACGCGACCACTTGACCCAACTCGGCATCCCATTCACCGTATTGGCCGAAACAGGGGTCATTGGCATCATCGAGGGAAAGCGATCAGACCGTGTCATTGCCCTCAGGGCAGACATGGACGCCTTGCCCATACAGGAAGAGAATGATGTACCTTATGCATCTACCATCCCTGGCGTCATGCATGCCTGTGGACATGATGTGCATACCACCTGCCTGCTGGGTGCAGCCCGTATTTTGCATGAGTTGAAAGATGAGTGGGACGGAACCATTAAACTGGTTTTCCAACCCGGAGAAGAAAAAAACCCAGGTGGGGCAAGCTTGCTCATCAATGAAGGCGTGCTTGAAAACCCAGCCCCTTCCTCCATCTTTGGATTGCACGTGCATCCGCTGTTGGAGATTGGAAAAATGAGTTTTGCTTCTGGTAAAGTGATGGCCAGTGCAGATGAGCTGTACATCACGGTCAGAAGCAAAGGAGGTCATGCAGCTAAACCTTATCTCACTGCAGACACAGTGCTCACTGCTTCACAGATTGTTGTGGCACTGCAACAGGTAGTCAGCAGAAACAACAACCCTTTCTCCCCTTCCGTGCTGTCGATTTGTTCCATGCAGGGGGGATACACAACCAATGTAATTCCTTCAGAATTGAAAATGATGGGAACCTTCCGTGCCATGGATGAAGGCTGGCGTTTTGAAGCCCATCGCCGCATCCGGGAGATTGTAGAGCAGGTTGGAAAAGCTTGTGGAGCAGAGGTGGAATTGGAGATCAGCATAGGATATCCTTCGGTTGTCAACGATCATTCACTGACCCAACATGCAAGGTCATTGGCAGAAGAAATGATCGGAACTGAAATGGTGGAGGAAACAGAATTGAGCATGGGCGCAGAAGATTTCGGATATTATTCACAGAAAATACCAGGATGTTTTTACAGGCTCGGCACAGGCAACAAGGCCATGGGGATTGTGTCTGGCGTTCATACACCAACATTTAACATTGATGAATCTGCCATTCAAACAGGAATAGCGATGATGGCTTATTTGGGGGTGAAGGGATGAGGGAACAGCCAGGGACGAGGGACAAGGGACAAGGGACGAGGGACGAGGAAAAGGGTAATTAAAAAAAAATCATGAAAAAAAAAGACTTAAGAAGAGAGCAGGCACTGGAGTACCATGCGAAGGGAAGGCCTGGAAAAATTGAAGTGATTCCAACCAAAGAGGCCAAAACCCAAAGGGATCTTTCTTTGGCTTACTCGCCTGGTGTTGCTGAACCCTGCATGGAAATTTTCCATGACATTGAGAATGTATATAAATACACTGCCAAGGGCAATCTGGTGGCGGTGATCAGCAATGGTACAGCTGTACTGGGGCTTGGTGACATTGGCCCAGAGGCTGGTAAACCTGTGATGGAAGGAAAGGGCGTACTCTTCAAAATCTTTGCCGACATTGATGTTTTTGACATCGAAATCAATGAAAAAGATCCGGTCAAATTTGTGGAGATTGTAAAGGCTTTGCAACCCACTTTTGGTGGTGTCAACCTCGAAGACATCAAGGCTCCTGAATGTTTTTATATTGAGCAAAGGCTGAAGGAAGAGATGAACATTCCCATCATGCATGACGATCAGCATGGTACAGCCATCATCAGTGCTGCAGCGCTGCTCAATGCGCTGGAGCTGCAGGAAAAAAAGATAGATGAAATCATCATCCTTGTCAATGGTGCTGGCGCTGCTGCCATGGCCTGCATTGACCTTTACGAAGCACTGGGCGCCAAAAGGGCAAACATCTGGATGTTTGACTCAAAAGGCTTGATCAGAAAAGACCGTACTGATCTTGACGAAAGAAAATCAAGGTTTGCCGTTGACAGAAAAGACCTCTCTTTAGAAGCGGCATTTGAAGGAGCAGATGTTTTCATTGGCCTGAGCAAGGGCAATGTGGTGACCAAGGAAATGGTGGCGAAAATGGCTCCAAGGCCTATCGTTTTTGCCATGGCCAACCCAGATCCTGAAATCACCTGGGAAGAAGCCACTGCTGCAAGGACAGACATTATTATGGCTACTGGCCGGTCCGACTATCCCAACCAGGTGAACAATGTTTTGGGCTTCCCCTATATTTTCAGGGGAGCATTGGATGTGAGGGCAACGCGCATCAATGAAGCCATGAAACTGGCTGCTGTAAAAGCGCTTGCCGAGCTCACCAAAACAGCTGTGCCAGATATTGTGAACATGGCCTACAACGAATCTGCCATCGCCTTTGGCCCCAATTATATCATACCAAAACCATTGGACCCCAGGCTGATCAGCACCATTTCGCCTGCCGTAGCAAGAGCTGCCATAGAGAGTGGTGTTGCAAAAAAAATAATTACTGATTGGGATGCTTATGAAATTGAGTTGAACAAGCGGTTGGGGATAGACAACCAACTGATCAGGGCTTTGGGAAGCAAGGCCAGAAAAGATCCCAAGCGGGTTGTATTTGCCGATGCTGAAAATGCAAAAGTGTTGAAAGCCGCACAGATTGCACTGGACGAGGGCATCGCCATCCCCATCCTGCTGGGCAATCCTGACATCATCCAAGAGATTGCGGAGATCAACAATATCGTCATTGAGGGAATGGAAATCATCAACCCCAAGAGTGAAGATGTTGTCAAGAAACGCCAAGAATATGCCGAAATCTTTTTCAATAAAAGACAACGCAGGGGCATCAACAAATACGAAGCGGGAAAGCTCATGAAAGACCGCAATTATTTTGGTTGCATGATGGTAGAAACCGAAGATGCAGATGCCATGATATCCGGACTGAGCAGAAACTATCCAGATACCATAAGACCGGCGATTCAAATCATAGGAACAGAGGATGGTGTTAAGAAAATTGCAGGCATGTACATCATGCTCACCAAAAAAGGTCCCTTGTTTCTTGCAGATACAACGGTCAATTTCAATCCGACAGCAGAGGAACTGGCCGACATCACCTTACTTGTGGCAAAAGAAGTGAAGAGCTTGGGCATCACTCCAAGGATTGCCATGTTGAGTTATTCGAATTTTGGCAGCAGCGATACGCCCGAAGCCGTTACTGTGCGCAATGCGAGGGCGATTGTCAAACAAAAAAATCCATCCCTGATTGTTGATGGAGAGGTGCAGGGCATTGTTGCATTCAACAAGGAAATCTTGCGGGAAAATTATCCTTTCTCTGAGCTGGTGGACAATGGAAATGTGAACACATTGATTTTCCCCAACCTCAGTGCGGGCAACATTGCATACAACCTGTTGCAGGAAGTGGGAGAAGCAGATGCGATTGGACCGGTTTTGCTGGGATTGAAAAAACCTGTTCACGTGTTGCAGCTGGGATCATCCACCAGAAGCATATTGAACATGGTCATGATTGCGGTCATTGATGCACAATATAAAATGAAGAAAGCCGGCAAACCATGAAAATATTCACAAGGTTTGGCGAGTTTATCCTGATGATCAAAGGCATGTTCACCAAGCCAGAGAACTGGCGCATGTATTGGAAAGAATTGATGCACCAATGTGTTGAGCTGGGCATTGGCTCATTGGGAATTGTTTGTATCGTATCCGTTTTCATTGGTGCTGTATCAACCCTTCAAACCGCTTACCAGTTTGTGAGTCCGATCATTCCTCGTTCTGTCATTGCACAGATTGTTCGTGACACGGTCATCCTTGAATTTGCACCAACCATCACCTGTGTGGTATTGGCAGGTGTAGTGGGGAGCAAGATCTCAAGTGAACTGGGCAACATGCGGGTAAGTGAACAAATCGATGCATTGGAAATCATGGGCATCAATACCAAGGCATACCTTATCCTTCCAAAAATTACTGCTGCATTGATCACTATACCGATGCTCGTTGTCCTTGCCATGACCCTCGGCATCTGGGGCGGTCGTTTTGTGGGAGAGGTTACAGGCATTTTGCCCCATGAAATTTTTGACCGTGGACTCGTGGAAGCTTTTGTACCCTATAATGTCAAATTTGCGTTGACCAAAGCCTATACCTTTGCTTTTATCATCACAGCCATCCCTGCTTATTTCGGATACAATGTCAAAGGTGGTGCCCTGGAAATTGGCAGGGCCAGCACCACTGCGGTAGTGACCAGTTGTATCATCATCCTGCTGGCCGACTATGTTTTGGCAGCAGTTCTCCTTTAAACCTGAATCATGATATCTATCACCAATATAGCTAAGGGGTTTTCCGACAAACCAGTCATAGAGGGGGTTTCAGCTGAATTTGAAACAGGAAAATGCAACCTGATCATTGGTGCAAGTGGCAGTGGAAAAACCGTTCTGATGAAATGCCTGGTCGGACTGATTACCCCAGATGCAGGTGAGATCATCTATGATGGTGAGAACTTCAGCCACATGAATGATGATGCCAAAAAAATCATGCGCAGGAAAATCGGAATGCTATTTCAGGGATCTGCCCTTTTTGACAGCAAGACCGTTGAGCAAAATATCATGTTTCCTTTGGACATGTTCAGCAATGATACCAGGGGAGAAAAACAGAAAAGGGTTGACATGGTGCTTGACAGGGTAAACCTGAATGATGCGCACAAAAAGTTTCCCGCTGAGATCAGTGGAGGAATGAAAAAAAGGGTCGGCATCGCTCGATCGATTGTCCTCAACCCTCAGTATCTTTTTTGTGATGAGCCCAACTCAGGACTTGATCCACAAACATCCCTCGTGATCGACAAACTCATCAGGGAAATCACGACAGAATTCAATATCACCACAGTCATCAATACCCATGACATGAACAGTGTGATGGAAATCGGGGACAGGATTCTCTACATGTACCAGGGTAAAAAAGAGTGGGAAGGCAACAGCAGAGAAATCATTTTCAGTAAAAACGAAAAGTTGAACAGCTTCATCTTTGCATCAGAATTCCTGAAAGATGCAAAAGACATGAGAATGCTGGAAGTGAGCGGAAAAATTGATGAAAAAAGGAACATGGACCAACTGCTGAATGGATAGCCCTCCCTTCAAATAAACACCTGCCGATAATATTTAAACATTCCTGGCCTCTGCACCTGCTCCATCGGCTCTTTTTATTATCTTCGCCCCACCAAAATAAACATCTTTACCATGTCAGTTTTAGTGAACAAGTCATCCAAGATCATCGTACAGGGTTTTACCGGTACTGAAGGCACATTTCATGCAACACAAATGATTGAATACGGCACCCAGGTTGTTGGTGGTGTTACACCCGGAAAGGGCGGCAGCGCTCATCTTCACAGACCGGTTTTCAATACCGTTGCTGATGCAGTTCAAGCAACTGGGGCGGATGTCAGCATCATTTTTGTACCTCCAGCATTCGCCGGAGATGCCATCATGGAAGCGGCAGAAGCAGGAATCTCCCTGGTGGTTTGTATCACAGAAGGTATTCCGGTGCAGGACATGGTCAAAGTGAAAAACTATCTCCAGGGCAAAACAACAAGGCTTATCGGGCCAAACTGTCCTGGTGTAATCACCGCTGATGAGTGCAAGGTGGGGATCATGCCTGGATTCATCTTCAAAAAAGGAAATATTGGTATCGTTTCTAAATCGGGTACCCTCACATACGAAGCGGCAGACCAGATCGCCAAAGCCGGTCTTGGCGTAACCACAGCGATTGGTATTGGTGGAGACCCCATCATCGGAACCCCCACCCGCGATGCGGTGGAGTTGCTGATGAACGATCCTGAAACACATGGCATTGTCATGATTGGTGAGATCGGCGGTGGCATGGAAGCCGAAGCTGCACGATGGATCAAAGCACATGGCACCAAGCCTGTTGTTGGATTCATCGCAGGCCAAACTGCCCCTCCCGGCAGAAGAATGGGCCATGCAGGTGCCATCATCGGCGGTTCTGATGATACTGCTGAAGCCAAAATGAAAATCATGCGTGAGTGCGGTATACATGTTGTGGACAGCCCTGCCGACATTGGCAAGACCATGGCAGCAGCAATGGCTGGAAAATAAATTTCCCCCGACAACCATGAGCAAGCCGTCGGTTTATCACATTCCATACAAATTCAGAAAGGTTGAGAACCTCCATATTTTATTGTGGCTGATCAAGGATGCATGTTGGGCATTGAACCTCAAGTATCCTGCCTTGATCATGATCATTCCTACCCTGCTGGTAGCCATGTTGATTACCTACCAGACCAGAAAAATCACCGGAGAGCTATTGCACAACCTTGCCATTAATTTTTGGATCACTGCCAACTGCACCTGGATGATTGGCGAGTTCTTTGGCTGGGATGCCAACCTCATCGGGCCTTATGGGCTGAGGGAATTCTCTCTTCTGCCTTTTGGTACTGGATTATTGATCCTGGGATATTATTACCTGATTTATATGCACAAACCCGGCCTGGAAGATCAGGTCCAACAACAGACAGAAAAGGTCATCAGGGAAATGGAAGCCAAGGATAAGAACTAATCTGGTCAAAAATGCAGTCCTTGAAGTATCTTTGAGCCCTTCATCAAGGCCTCGACAAATCAATTATTATGTTCAGATCTCATACATGCGGTGAACTCAGGATTCAGCACACAGGATCATCCGTAACCTTGGCAGGATGGGTGCAGACTGTCAGGAAATTTGGTGCCATCACCTTTGTTGACCTTCGCGATCGCTACGGCATCACCCAATTGGTTTTCAATGAAAGTTTCAACCAGCAGCTGGATGAAAATCCTTTGGGTAGGGAATTTGTATTGCAGGCCAAGGGCAATGTGATTGAACGAAGCAACAAGAACTTGACCATTCCAACGGGTGAGATTGAGATTGAAGTCACTGCATTCACCATCTTGAACAAATCAGCTGTTCCTCCTTTTACCATTCAGGATGACACCGATGGTGGCGATGATATACGGATGAAATACAGGTACCTTGACCTTCGCAGGAATGCTGTCAAAAGAAACCTGGAACTGCGCTATGCCGTAAACCGATCTGCCAGAAATTTCCTGCATGAAAATGCATTCATGGATATCGAAACCCCATTCCTGATCAAGTCTACACCGGAAGGAGCAAGGGATTTTGTGGTGCCATCAAGAATGAACCAGGGACAATTCTATGCCTTGCCCCAATCACCACAGACCTTCAAGCAACTCTTGATGGTCAGTGGATATGACCGTTACTACCAGATCGTTAAATGCTTCAGGGACGAGGACCTGAGGGCAGATAGGCAGCCTGAATTCACACAGATAGACTGTGAAATGGCCTTTGTTGAACAGGAGGATATCTTGAACATGTTTGAGACTCTGATCAAGCGGATTTTCAAGGACGTAAAGAACATTGATTATACCGACGTGGTGGAGCGCATGAGCTGGGAAGATGCCATGTGGCAGTTCGGCAATGATAAGCCGGACATCCGTTTTGGCATGAAGATCTGCACCTTGAAAAAACCTTCAACCGTTTTCTTCAACAAGGAGGATCATTCAGCCCTGATCAATGATGCAGGATTTGTTGTTTTTGATGCAGCTGAATCTGTGTTGGCCATCGCAGTACCAGGTGGTGCTGCCTTTACCAGAAAACAACTGGATGAATTGACGGAATGGGTGAAGCGTCCACAGATTGGCATGAAAGGATTGGCCTACATCAGGTACAATGAGGATGGAACCCTGAAGAGCAGCATCGACAAGTTCTATGCTGAAGACCGTTTGAAGGCCATTGCAGAGGCTGCTGGCGCCAACAAAGGCGATGTCATCCTTGTCTTGGCCGGAGCCGAGGAAAGGACCAGAAAAGCCACCAGTGAGCTGAGGCTTGAGATGGGTAAGCAACTGGGATTGCGCAAAGAAGATGAATTTAAATTGCTTTGGGTACTTGATTTCCCATTGTTCGAATATGCTGAAGAAGAGAACCGTTGGGTGGCCAGGCATCATCCCTTTACTTCGCCCAAACCATCACAGATCCAAACCATGATCGACAACGATCCTGTGATCCATGATGCTGCCAATTATCTTTCGCATCCTTATGCGCAGATCAAGGCCAACGCGTATGACATGGTATTGAACGGCAATGAGATTGGCGGTGGTTCGATCAGGATATTTCAGCGCGAATTGCAAGAAAAAATGTTTGCTGCCCTCGGCATGAGTGAGGAAGAAGCCCTGCACAAATTTGGGTTCCTGTTGGGCGCTTTTGAATATGGTGCACCGCCCCATGGTGGCATTGCCTTTGGATTTGACAGGCTCTGTTCCATCCTCGGAGGAAGCGAGAGCATCCGCGATTTTATTGCCTTCCCGAAAAACAATTCAGGCCGCGATGTGATGCTGGATGCACCATCTACCATTGATGATGCGCAGTTGAAGGAGTTGGGGATGAGGGTTGAGGGATAAGGGTTGAGGGATAAGGGATGAGGGATCTTACTTCCGGCTCCAAACTTCATGGATTTTTTCACCTTTGGAACTCAAACCAGAGTGGTGCCATTCGCCATTGCTGATTTCAGCTTTGAAACTGAGTGATGCCCCTACGCGGCTTGCATCGCGGGAGAAGAATTCAATGTTTTCCGTATAGGTTCCATCTTTGAAACCATAATGCCCGCCACCGGTACCAAAAAACTCTCCTGTTTCCATGTTTATGGCAATCCACTGAAACCTGGTTCCCGAAAGAATCTTGATGGTCTTTCTGGCAGCAGGCTTGATGGGTGTCATTGTACCAGCCTGCTCCCTTCCTGTGATTCTCCAGTTTCCTGAAAGTGATTCAGTTGCGTCATCAACTTTCGTCCATTTTTTTGAATTGCCCTCCAGTGGAAGCATCAGGCTATTTTCCTTACGCTTTACATCATAGCTGTAGCTTGATTTCACTTCAGCCCGATCAACGGTATTGAATTCAATCGTGCCTGACATTTTTCCTTTTTCAACAATGGCAGTTCCGCCTCTGGTACTGATGAATTTTTTCCCTTCCAGATTGAAAGTTGCTACAGTAAAATAATTGTCAACCACCGTCATATACTGTACAGCAGTGTCAAGATTCCTGGTCCATGCGCCTGTGATGTTTTGAGAAAATCCAAGAGACAGATTTGAAACCAACAAAGAAAAAAGAATGAACTTGTGCATATGCTGATAGATTTACAATGTCTTCACCCTGATATTCCGGAACCGAACAACTGATCCGTGGCCAAGGAATCCAATATGGCCCTTGGGATTGTGGAGACCCGGATGATCTTTGTGATCTGCAGTTCCGTTTTTAGATGCTTCTTTGATGTCTCCATCCATGATCACCTGCCCATTGAGAATGACTTTGATTTTTGATCCTTTGGCAACCACAACCTCTTCATTCCACTCCCCCACGGGTTTGAGAAATCCCCTTTTTGCAGGAATCACGCCATAGACCGAGCCATGGTATTGGTATACATTGAGGTTTTTATAGATGTCGGCTTCATTGTCCAGGATTTGCAGTTCCATACCAACATAAGCGGCATCGCCTTCAGTTGGCGTACGGATCCCCAGGCCATTGTTGGCTCCAGGTGTCAATTGAAATTCAAACCTGTATTCAAAATCTCCATACTCTTTAGCTGTATAAAGATTGCCTCCACTACCTCCAGCAGGATTAACCACCATGGTTCCATTTTCAAGCAGATAGCCTGTTTTGTTGCCAATCCAATTGTTGAGGTTGCTACCATCAAACAACATTTCAAAACCTTGCTGCTTTTCTTCATCGCTCAACACTGAAATGAGGTTGCCGGGTATTTCCTTGACATAAATATTTCTGTAGGCCACATAGGTTCCATGGGCCTGCAACTCAATCTGCTCCTTGATAAAAATGGGTATTTTCCTGTCCCAATAATTTTCCAATACCACATTGTCTGTTACCAATACACCATTCAACTCAACACTGACCTTCTCACCAATCATGGTGATGTGAAAGGTATTCCATTCACCCACTTTATTGTCTGCCACTGAAAGGGGTATTCTCTGGTTTTTCTGGTTGTTGTACAAGCCACCCGAACCTACCTGGGCACCCACTTCCCTTCTGGAAGTATCCCAAATCTGGACCTGGGGGCTTCCCCGGAGGTAAATACCAGCATCCCCTTTCTCAGTAATTTTCCAATCCACATACATTTCAAAATCACCATATTTCTTGACCGTACAAAGGTTATCGCCATGACCAGTAAAAATCAGCAAGCCATCTTTTACCACCCAATCCTGTTGGGCCTTGGTGTTGGCCGCTGCTTCAGCCAGGAGCAATTCCTGCTCAGACATTTTAGACCTGGATACAGGGTTCCCAACCAGGCCTTTCCAACCCGTCAGGTCTTTACCATTGAAGAGAGAAACAAATCCATGATCATAAGGCATGGCATTGAGGTGTGCACGAAGCTTATTCACCAAAATGGCACTATCTTTTCCACTGATCAGCGGCTGAGCCAGTTGAAGTACATCCCTAACGGCTTTACCCGATAGGGTTTTGTCTTTGAGACCAATGCGTGCAACAATCAAAGCAGCTTGTTTCTTGAGATTGGGGTCTGTCAAATATTTTCCGGCAAACATCAATGCCCCCAATCCAGAAAGATGATCTGCTTTTGCAAGAATATTTCTTTGCTGAACCGGATTTTTTGCTGTGACCATTTGGTCTTGCAGGTCAAGCAATTGTTGGGTATTGTTTTTTGTTGATGCAGCTGGTTGCAAAGACGTCACTGTCAGGGGCAACTTGAAATTGGCATTGTCAATGGCTGCCTGAATATGTTGCGTGAGGGGGGCTTTTGAAGATGAAAGGGCCTTGTTGAGCGCAGCAGTTGCCGCCTCCGTTTTAAAGGTGGCCAATGCCCTGGCAGCAGCTCCACAATAGACATCATCCTTCAATAATTTTGACAATGACTTGATGGCATTTGCATCCCCCAATAAACCCAATTCCTGGATCATCAGGTCTTTGGCATAGCGCGTTTTTACAGTTTTAATGGAAGAAGTGAGGGAGGAAGATAATTTGGTCCTTCCTGATGCATTCAATGCGATGTGATGGGTATATGCATTCAATGCATAAGTCGCTTTCAGTTTCAAGGAATCATCATCCAACATGGACAACAATTTCTTCCAATCAGCCTTTCCCCATGATTCCATGGACGAGAGTAGGCCCTGCACATCAGAAGACTTTTGATAAGGAAATGCAGCCACCGCCTTTGTAGCATTGTCTTGGGCCTGAAGCAAGGTGACCATTGCAATAGTAAATAGCAAGGATATGAGTAACTTTTTCATGAATGTTCTGTTGAAGATTAAATATTCCAGGGTGCGCGCATGGGAGGATTGATCATCCTGTTGGCTTCATCGTCATTGATGAAAACCTGTGCAA
>Ga0222712_10003669_pt1 | contig 16551 bp, 12 predicted proteins | sample C33_657DmetaG_FD_165043 | JGI IMG/M metagenome (GOLD analysis project Ga0222712, IMG submission 165043) | Estuarine water microbial communities from San Francisco Bay, California, United States - C33_657D | ecosystem: Environmental > Aquatic > Marine > Unclassified | place: USA: California...
TTCGTCTTTAGCGCAGGCTAAAAATAAAGCGGAAGCAATCAAAATGGTGATGTATTTTTTCATGGGCTGACGATTATTTTACCTGTTTTTAAGGCCGTTTTCTCTCCACTAAAGCGGTAGATATAGGTGCCTGGATTAACTCGATTCGCGGATTGATCCAAACCATCCCATTGCACGACATAAGTGCCATCTTGGATGGTGGATTCTGAGAGTAGCGAACGAATTTTTTGTCCCGCAATGGTGTAAATCTCTAAACTTATTTTGTCTGTTTCTGATAGCGAAAATTCGATAGAAGTAGTCTGTGAAAAAGGATTGGGGTAGACCATTTCTTGGACATAATTTTTGTTCCAAAGAATGGGGTTGTTTGGCGTCGAATCGTAGCAGTTTTTCGCTCCTATGGTATAACTAACAGAGACGTCTTTGTTCTTGCGTGTGGTAGTTTCATTTTTTGCCAAATAAGCCCTTACATAGTCCACTTTGACATTCGTGGGATCTACACTTACGCGAATATGACCTGAATTGGGATAGACATCCCCTATTTTGTATCCATAATCGGTGGCATAAGTGGCTGTAGTAAAGTTAGGGTGGCTAGGTTGGGGCGTTTCTTGGTAGACCAAACAATCCTTTTCTTGTTTCATGAAAAAATGGTCATGACCGTGGAAGAAAATGGTCACTCTATTCTCCGTTAATAGATCTTTAATGGGTTTGTACCAGCCCGGTCTGTTAGTCGCGAATCCGGCGGTTCCATCCAGGTTTTTACCGCCCCATTCGTATAAATCTGCGAATTCGATTCCTCCTCTGCCATTGGGGTCGCCACCGATTAATTGATGTGCGAAAATAAATTTAAAGGTGGACTTGTTAGCCTCGAGGGTGGCGCGTAACCAATCGTATTGTTTTTTGCCTAAGGTCCATCGCCAGCCATTCGCGGCATCTGGTTTTAAAGGGGTATACCAATAGGGATCTAACACAACGAATAAGGCATCTCCCCAGGTCCAGGCATAGTAATTTTCCCGCACACCTACGAAGGGGTGAACGGTTTCATCCCCTGTATAAAAACCATCAGGAGCGGGGTTTAAATAGTATTTTTTTCGTTCCAAAGTCCCCCAAACCGCGATGTTCTCCGCCGTGTTATTCAAGTTCCAACCCGATTCTCCCTCGTGATTCCCCATGGAGATAAATAGCGGAACAGAATGGGCAGATGTCTCATAGAAAGAACGCTGTAGATGAGCTCGATATGTGACGGTATCTTTGGGGATAATTCCGGCGGCATTTTTTAATTTATCCGTCATCAAAATGTCGCCTAAATCGATACTGAAATCCGGCTGATCTGATAGCTGATTTGTGAGGGTTAGGCGGTACAGAGCGCTATCACTTTGCTCGTCTAAATGGGGGTCAGCCTGTACCACAAAACGAAAAGCGGAACCTGGTGGCTTTTGTGTTTTAAACGACCTTTCTGGTCTTTCTGTGCTGGTTGTCGCGCCAGGGACGCGGTAGCAGTATTTGTAATAGTAGGTTGTATTTGCGCTGAGCCCAGTTATGAAAATTTCTGCTGGATCCCCTTTTGTGAACTTTGTCCAGGTGCTTTGTTGGGAATAGGTTCCGGAGGTCTTTCCATACTTAATGGAGACCTCAGCGTCCTCGTCAAAAAACGCTTGAATAACGATGCTTTTATCGGTGGGGCGACCCACGATTTCGGCATGGCGAAGCTTTTGGCTATATAAGCTGGCCGAGACAAAAAGCAAGAAAAAAGTCAGGCGTTTCATCAATGGGCGATTTGAATTTTAAGGGCATTAGGGTAACCTTCGGCCTGTAAAAAATAGAGACCAGAGGGTAATTTAGTCACGTCTATTTCTCGACTTTTTGTTTCAACGATGGTTTGTCCCGCCGGATTTACTAACCTAAAAAGAGTTTCCAGAGGAGGCCCCTCTATTTTAAATAAGGTACTGGCAGGATTAGGAATTATTTTAAAGGTTTCAGCTACTGGCTCCGTCGCTAAAACGAGTGGGGTAATGACTGCAGGACTTCCTACAGAATAACTGAATCCAACCTCTCGGTTTTGGGCGCCACCTACTTTCGTGTCAGCCGGTAAATAGGCCTTGACATAATCCACTTTTAAACCCGTAGGAGTGACGTTTACCCGAATGTGACCTGCGCCATCACGTTGATTTTCGGTGTAGGCGTCTGCGTTTGCTAGCATACCTATTTGGTAAGTAGAATCGCTGGGCATAGGAACCTCTTGGTAGGTGATGCCGTCTAGGGTTTCTTTGGCAAATAAATGATCATGCCCTTGGAAGAAAATACTTACCCCCGTGTCCTTAAATAAAGTGTGAATCGGTTTCGCCCACCCGGGTCTATTCGTAGGGAAAGTATAGGTTTTGCCATCGCCTTCATAGCCTCCCCATTCGTATAATTTTGCATTCGTTAGCGCACCGCGATCTTGACCGCGGATGTGGTGAGCAAACACGAATTTATATTTTGCTTTACTTCCTTCTAGGGTTGTTTTTAGCCAATCATATTGTGCTTTTCCTAGCGTCCAGTCCCAACCTTTCGGCTTATCACTGGTTCCGCTGGCCGATTGATAGCGGTATGCATCTAGCACCACAAAAAGCGCATCTCCCCAGGTCCAAGCATAGTAGTTTTCAGGTAGCCCTAAACCATTGGGCTCTACTTGCGCGTTACCAGTGTAAAATGCATTAGGGGAGGGATTTGGATAATAGTATTTTCGCCAAACGGTGGCCCAAGCGGTCAAGTTATTAGGCGGATTCAGGGGTAGATAAAAGTTGTTTTCCCCTTCATGGTTTCCTAAGCAGAAATAGAAAGGAACGGAATGTGAGATCTCGCCTAAAAACGGACGGTAATACGCATGCAAATCTTTTAATTCTGTGGAGGTGATCGTAGTAGGATAATGGTCATCGCCAAAAGTATCGCCCAGCGACAACATAAAATCCGGTTTGTCTGCCAGTTGATTTGCTAAACAGATTTTATACAGATTCGCTACCCCTTTTTTATCGTATAAATGTTCATCTGCCTCGACGGTAAAGGTAAATGAACTGCCAGGTGATCTCTGTGTTATAAAGCTATACTCCGGGGAGTTTGTGTAGGTGTTCGTGGACTTTAATTTGTATCCTAATCGGTAATAATAGCGGGTATTTGCGGATAAATTAGGTATTTCGATTTCCTCAGGGACCGTAGCCACTCCGGAATAGATGGCAGATTTTGTTCCATAAACGCCGGTTGATGTCCCGTATTCTAGGTAGTAATCCGAGTTTTGATCAAGAAGCACACTTGCGGTTATCGATTTATCTGTGGGACGACCTAAGATGATTGAGTACTTTTGTCCGGTACAGACAAAGGAAATTACAAGCATAAGTAAGAGTATGCTTCTCATGGGCGATTTTGGTGTCGTTGATTTTACCAAATATTGAAAAAACCTGAATCAAAATATGGCCAAGTAGACGAACAGACTTTTTTAGTCGCCCAAAAATGTGTCGCTCACCTTAAAATACTGCTTGTTTAAGCGGTAGACTTTCAGGCGAGAATCGTTGTCTGATTTTTTGAAAATAATGAAGTTCACATCGACTTGAAGGATTGCCTTGAGTTTTAAATTGAGCTGATTTAAAATGTCATTTTTCACGCGAATGTTATGCGAAAAATGAACGCCTTTTTGTTCTACTAATTCCAATAATTCCGAGTTAGGGACGTCATCATGTTTCAATAGATATTTAATGACTTTTAATTCTGTTTCATCAAAATTGATGGCCGCTTTTCCTAGGTAAAGAATGCCATGTTTATCTATGATTTTTGATGATTTTGAGGGGCTATATTTCTGCCATGCATAGAGGACAAAACCAACGATAAGTAGGCCGAGCAAACCCAGAATATAGGCGGAATATTCCATCCATATATCCGTTTCAATAAAGCTGTTTTTTTCCTTGGGATTGCCTAGGAAATTGGCCAGAGGAACAACCACTAAATCGATGTCGTGGGAGGCGTGATTGTTCGCAAAGAAATAGATGCGATCATCCTCAATGAAGGGCTTTAATTTAGTTGATATTTTACTGGATACAGCCTCATTAGAGAATATTTCGTAGGTATCATCTGAGAAATTGACCCGGATGATTCTGCGCTCCTCATTAAAGGCAAAGTAGTAGTTTTTGTATTGAAAGTTTTGGGGATTATTGCCAAAAAAGAGGGCAGTTTTGCCTTTGTATTTCCAGGTTTTGGTACGCAAATTAAAATGCCATATATCCCTCGTTTGTTCGAATTTTAGATTGTCATACGCATTGATGGTGATACCATTAAAATAGGTGATATTATCTCCGTCTTTGTATTGATTTACATCGAATAATCCAGGAGGAATTTTGTCTCCTTGTACGGGTGTGTATGCTTCCCATTCTTTGGAATTTAAATCAAAATAGGTAAAGAAATTTCTAGCGGACCAAAAACCATATCCCCCAAATTTAAAGATGCGATTATCGTAAGTGAAAATTTGGGAATTGATCTGCATTTTATGTTCAAATGATTTGTCAATTCGAACGAGTTGATTCCCCTTTAATTCGAACACTTCTCCCCCTAAATTATCAGCTAGATAGATCCTCTTGTTAAGCGTAAATAAATTATAGTTTTCAGGGGTAAATTTGCTCGCTAAAGTGGTATCACTTAAGGTATAAAAGACGGGTTTAGATTCCGTCATTTCAGGGACTTTTATGGTCTTATATTGTCCTTTTTCAAAGATATAAATGTAAGGTTTTGCATATTGAATTAAAGCTTCCCCTTGATAAGACAAACTAATCCCCTCAGATTGAGCCGGAAAGTAATTAAATACCAATAGTAAATAAAATAGCTTTTTCATCTAGCCTAAAATTAAGCTAAATTTTCCAAATATTGGCTAGGAGTCATGCCTGTTTCGGCTTTGAAAGCTTATATTTACCCCCATGAAACTCACCCTCTCCTCCTTCATCGCCATCCTCTGTAGCGTCCTCTACCTGGCCGTCTACTTCATCCCAGACATGGGCGGATCGGACGTGATGGGTGCGCAGTGGTTGTATTCGAGCAGCTTGAGTTTAGGGATTTTGGCCTTCATCGGTCTACGCTATAAAGTATATGAGGAGGCGATAAATCAGGTGCTCTCCTACAAATTTACGTGGGTGTTTTCGCTGTTGGTTTTCTGGGCGATTGGCTCGTATGGCTATGCGATTAATCCCACGGAGACGCTGGTGACTTTGGCCCGATTGATTACCACTTATTTCGTCTTTTTGAATCTCTCGATTCTCTATTATAACCAAGACCGTGCATTTCTATTTACGGGCATTGCGTATGCGATTACGGCCTTTTTGTTCTTTGATGCCATCTATGTGATCAAAGGTTTCAGCGCGAATTTGCGCACGATGGATCTGGACGCAGCCATTTTAGGCCTGAATAAATACCATGGGAATAAGAACGTGACCGCCGCGACCTTATTGATTCTTTTTCCCTTTGCGATGTATGTGATTATGTCTGCCAAATGGCTAGGCAAAATCGCTGGAATAATCGCCCTATTTTTAGGAACTTTTGGGCTTTTTTTAATGAATACCCGTTCCACTTATGTGGGTTTCGCCTTGATTACGGTCTTGTTTTTTGCTGGGCTGATTTGGAAGAAAAAAGCCGCTCTAAAACCGGCACTTCTTTTCGTTTTATTGCCTGCGGTTCTCGCGATTTTTGCGGCGAACATGCGCTTGAAATTAGCGGTGGCTGGGCAAGAAAATGCAGGAGGCTATGGCACGGTCACGAAGCGTATTGGTGACATCAATATCGCCTCTGAGCAAAATTCCCGGATTCACCTCTGGGGAACTGCCACGGATTATGCGCTTCACAATCCCATTTTAGGAGCCGGTTATGGCAACTGGAAATTAGCTTCCATTCCATACGAACGCGAGCTCGCGAACGAGCTGTTTGTGCCGTATCATGCGCACAATGATTTCATCGAAATGTTTGCGGATTTAGGTCTGTTAGGCGGACTTTGTTTCGCTGGATTATTCCTGCTGCTTTTCTATTATACGCTGCATTTTTTAGCCCAAAAACGTGGCGACGAACTGATGGTCATCATCGCTTTTTTAGCCGTTACCTGTTACGGCGTGGATGCGCTATTGAACTTCCCAGCAGAACGAACAGCGATGCAGACAATGCTGTCGATGGCGGCGGCTTTGGTATTAATTCCTTTGGACAAAACCTCCCGCAACCTACGAGCACTTCCCTTTATTTACCTCATAGCCGGGGCCGCCCTTTTAGCCCCAGCCATCTACATCGCGAACGAAACCTTTGAGTCCTTGAAGATCCAAAAATTTGTGATGGGTGAAGTGAATGCAGATCCTAAAATGGCGACCATCGAGGTCGAAAAATTGCCGGACATCCCGAATCTTTCGTCTTCCACTTTACCCATGAAAGCGATGCTATCGCGTTATTATATACGCGATAAGCGTTTTGATGACGCCTTGCGCGTATTGAAGGAGAGCGAAAACGATAATCCATTCTTGCATTATAACGACTTCTTGCGCACTTCCATTTATGCCTCTTTGAACAAAATGGATTCGGCTCATTTCTATGCCAAACGCGCCTTCGATGCCTGGCCACGCGCGTCCAGCTATTACAAGAATATGATTTTCACGTCTGCGAAACTCAAGGACACGAACGAGATCAATCGCGCCTTGCAGGTGTCTTTGGACGTACATAATGACAACGCTTTGGTCTGGAATCAATACTTATTAGGCATGTTCGAAGTGAAGCAGGGCGCTGATAAAAACTTGCTGGCGCAATTAGAAAAGACCTTGAAGAAATTCCCAGCGGACACGGCGATTTTGAATCCAACAAAAAACTTGTTGCGCGGAGGCAACCGTGATTTGCAGGGCTTGACGGCGAAAGGAAATGCTTTATTCGTGAAAGGAAAATACGTGCAAGCGGCAGCCATTTATAAGGAACTTTCACAACTGGATCCGGGTAATTTTTCTCACCTAGAAAACGTGGGAATCTGCTACTATGCGGGCCGCAAGTTTGCAGAAAGTTTGTTCTATTTTGCCAAATCCGAACAACACCCGGGAAATAATACCGGAAAATCAGCGTACTTTGCGGGTATGTCTCAGCTTTCAATAGGTAAGAAAGCAGATGCCTGTGCCAGTTTTAACAGATCACAAGCAAAAGGCTACCCTGATGCTGCAGCGGCTATTGCGCAGCATTGCAAATAAACAATTATGAAAAAAATCTTACTAGGTTTATTGCTGCTAAGCGGAACAATCGCAGCACAAGAAAACGACAAATCAATAGTCATCATAGGCGGACCAACTGACTTATGGACAAATAACCGCTTAACGGGAAAGGATGAATTCAATGCTTTCACGAACCTTGGAGTGCAATTTTCGAAGCGCAAATCCGCGAATATGGATGTGGTTTACACGGGTTTGGCTGGTTTTCAGGGTGATTTTTTTAGTCCAGGAAGCTGGAATGGTAAATTTATCTCAGCAGGCGCTAACATGCGTTACTTCTTAATCCCCCGGAAAAAGACCTCGGTTTTTAATCCTTTCTTCCAAATCGGGGCGGAAGCCTTCGCGCGTCGCGACTATGGTTTCCCAGGGAATGCGTATGAATTAAGTGCCTTGGGTGGTTTAGGTTTAGATCTGAAAGTATCGAAAAACTTCTCTGTCATTGTACAATCGAATTTAGCGATTCCGATGGCTCAATCTACGGAAGCAGGGGTGAAAATAGCATCAGTTAGAGGATCGAATAACAGCACTTCGTTTGGTTTAGTGTATCATTTCGGTTTCAAAGCAGCTAAGAAGAAAATGGATGAGGAGGCAGCGATTGCGGCAACAAAAGCAGCGGAAGAGGCAGCGGCGAAAGCAGCAGCAGAGGCGGCAGAGCAAGATCGAATCGCTCGCGAGGCGGCAGCTAAGAAAGCGGCAGCTGAGGCTAAAGAAAAGGCAGAGGCTATCGCGAAAGCGGAGGCAGAAGCGAAAGCAAAAGCCGAGGCCATCGCGAAAGCTGACGCAGAAGCAAAAGCAGCGGCGCAGTTAAAGTCGGATCAAGAAGCCATGGCAGAAACGACTATTTTATACATGAATAATAAATGGGAATTAACGGAAGAGTCACAAGAGAAATTAAAAGTAGTGGCTTCTGCGTTAACAGCTCGTCCAGAAATTAATGTGCGCATTGATGGTCACTCAGACGCCTTTGGTACGTCGAAAAATAACTTGAAAGCATCTCGCTTTAGAGCGCAAGGGGCAGCGAAATTCCTAGTGAAAAACGGAATCTCGGCTTCTCGCCTTAAAGTAAATGCCTATGGGGAGGATAAGCCAGTGGCTTCGAATAAAACGAAGGCTGGAATGGCGCTGAACCGTCGCATCGAAATTAGAATCATCAAATAATAAATTTCAATATTTTAAGGCTATATTTAAGCTCTAAACAAATTGATATTTATACATGGGATCATCTAGCACAATCTATTACTTTAGGGTATGGGGCTGGATGATCCTATTTTTTTGTGGCGCGCTCGACGCCGTTGCCCAATGCAACGTAAACGATCCTTACGATAAGATTATAAGTGGTTATCATGCCTCGGTCGCTATTAAGAGTACGGGAGAATACTCCATCTGGGGGGCTAATATGGCTCCATCGGGTTTAACGGGGCAATTAACCCCTTTGGAAATCAACTCAACGAATTATGCTGGCATATCCGGAACCATCTACAAAGCGGGCATTGGAGGCACAAATACAGGAGCGTCCATTGATCAGGCTGCGGTACTAACTTCCACGGGTTTATTTGCTTGGGGTGCAGTGGGGTCACTTTTTAGTCCTACGTTGACGACCTCAGCAGGGGTTGCCCAAATCACGCCTCCCACCGGTTCTTCGCCTATCGGTTTACCCATGGGATTAGAACCGCAGGATGTAAAGATGCTATTTGCCGTTTACCGGACTTTGGTCTTATTAAGTAAATCAGGCGACGTATACGTCTTAGGCTATTTATCAGGGGCAATAGACGGGAACGGAGCGGCTCAAGGCACAACTGGTATGAATAGTTGGCAACGGGTGAAGTTGAATGCAACTACGTATTTAACGGGAGTAAAAAATGTGCGTGGCCAATCTGCAGGGGTGAATTATAATGCATTCGTTGCTGAAACGAACGACGGTAAATTATACACTTGGGGAGCTACGACCTTTTTGGGTGACGGCACAGGATCCGCTTATCGTTCGTATGCTACCGAGATGACGTTGCCTGCAGACGTGAAAACGAAAGGGATCAAGATGATCGGGGTGACGGGTGGAATTACTGGAGGGAGCTCATACAACACGTATTATGTCTTGAGTAATTCAGGGAATCTCTACGCAATGGGGGATAATAAAAATTACCAGTGCGGTGCCTTTACACGCGATTTAGTGCACCTAACCTGGGTTCAAGCCCAAAAATCAGCGGCCCCTAATGATTTCCTTACAAACGTCATTTTCGTCACCGTCCAGGAACACAGTAATTCCGTTCCAGCAGCCTCGGCTATCACTAAGGCAGGCGATTTATACTCTTGGGGGTATAATGCTCGCAATATGTTAGGCAGGCCAGTTGAGAACGCGTCCTACGATCCGGGTCTGGCGGGAGGATTTAATCAGGGGACGGACAAGGCGCTCTTTGCGGAAATGGGCGGCCACACCTTGTTATATGTGAAGGAAGGCAGCTCGAAATTCTGCTATGTAGGCCACCGGATTAATGGTTCGATGGGCGATGGAACATCTTTTGATGCCAAAGAACCGATCTTCAACTGCGACCAAACCCCCACCATCGACCTCTGCGGATCTGTTCCGAATGTCTCAGATACGACGACTTCAACCATCAATGCGAGCCCTAAAATCATTAAGGCAAACAACAAGGATTACTCCACCATTTTCGTCCAATTAAAAGATTTCAAAGGCAATAATTTGACCGGTAATGGCGGCCTAGTGACGATTTCATCCACTTTAGGAACCGTTTCCGCTGTGGTGAACAATAACAACGGAACCTATACTGCCATCTTAACCGGTGGTATCACGGCAGGTACGGCGATCATCAGCTTCACGATTAATGGGTCGAATGCGGTCCAGAAAGACACGGTGACGATATTGCCCTATCTTTGGCCTGGTGAAATTGCCTCCGATCAATCCCTCTGTTACCCGGCTAAACCCTCGCCATTAACGTCTAAAATAGACGCCTACGGCGTCCCTAGACCCATCACCTATATTTGGCAGGTGAGTACGGACAATATCAGCTTCACGCAGATTCCCGGTGCAACCGCAAAAACATATACACCACCGCTTTCGAAAACGGTCTATTATTACCGCCGTGGCGCACGTTCATCACTAGATAGTTTAGAATTCACGAACTCTGTTGTCATTCGAACGGAGGAAATTGCTGGTGGAAAATTAACGGGAACCGGCACATTTTGTGGAGATAAGAATAGCCAATTAATGAAGTTAAGCGGGCACATCGGGACGATTTCGAAATGGCAATCCGCAGATACGCCGGATTTCTTGGTAGGGGTGGCAGACATCACGAACACGGATTCGAGTTATACGGCGACTAACTTGCCTAATACAAAATATTTCCGCGCGGTGATCACGCAACCGGTCTGCGGAACGGCCTACAGTTCCGGAACGGTGGTCGTGATTAACCCTATTCCAGTCATTACGTTTGTACCTAATCCGGCGCAAGTGGTTCGCTGGTCCAGCCTTACGATTACGGCTTCCGGTGCGGATCGTTATGCTTGGTCGCCGCGCTATGGACTTTCGGCGGTGGATAAAGCCGTGGTGATTGCGAATCCGATTAAGACGACGACCTATTCGATTAAGGGAACAAATAATACAGGTTGTAATAGCACGACATCCTTAACGGTGACTGTTTTATCAGCGGGAACATTGGATACGGATGGCGATGGAATTTATGATGAGGATGAGGAAAATCCCTTGAAGTACAAGCCGGATTGCGATGGCGATGGGATCGAAAATCGATTGGATCCAGATCCTTGTCCGTTCTTCGAGCCGCAAGGAATTTCGCCTAACGGGGATGGGAAAAATGATTTCTTAATCTTTGAGGGCCTATTAACGAAGCCTATTCCGAACCACATTTCGATCTTTGATCGGGTGGGAAGTTTAGTGTATGAGACGGATAATTACCAAAACAATTGGGCCGGCGAAACATCCAAGGGCACTTCTTTGTTTGAGAAAACGGGTTCTGTTCCGGACGGAACCTACTATTATATTTTGGACTTTTATGACAAAAGACCGACCGTGAAAAACTTTGTTTATGTCTTACGTAACGTTAAAAAATGATGATTGAATCGTATTTTGCCACCATTCCCAGTGCTCACCGCGGCTTGATTTTAGCTGGGGGAATTATGTTCTTTTGGTTGATTGAAACGGGAATCCCCTTAGTGAATTTCAAAGGAAATAAATGGGTTCACGCGAAGTTGAACCTCTTTTTAACCTTTACGACCATTGCGATTAACTTCCCTTTTGCGGTGCTGTTAGTGAAGGCAAGTGATTGGACGGTTGAGGCGAATTTTGGCATTTTGCACTGGTTTGCGATGCCTAGCTGGGCCTTTTTAATCGTGGGTTTATTGCTGATGGATTTAGTGGGAGCCTATTTAGTGCATTTGATTGAACATAAAATCAAGGTGCTTTGGAAGTTTCACATGGTGCACCACGCGGACACGCAGGTGGACACGACCACGGCGAATCGCCACCATCCGGGCGAGAGTGTGATTCGCGCGGTCTTCGCGATTTTGGCGATTTTGGTGTGTGGCGCGCCTATGTGGATCGTGTTTTTGTACCAAAGCCTCAGCGTCGTTCTTTCCCAGTTCAATCACGCGAATATCAGTTTGCCACTTTGGCTGGACAAGGCCCTTTCCTATGTGATCATTTCACCTAATATGCACAAGGTACACCACCACTTCGAGCGCCCTCAGACGGATTCGAACTATGGAAATATCTTCGCTTTTTGGGATCGCCTTTTTGGTACGTTTGATGCCACGCCGATGGAGAAAATCAAGTACGGTTTGGACGTATTAGAAAACGACAAAGACCAATCCTTTGCCTACCAATTAAACCTTCCTTTTAACTCGAAAATCAAAACAGACGAATGAAAAAACTCTTAATACTCTTCTTGCTTCCGCTTTCCCTAGCGGCGCAAGTGTTATCGCCGGTGGTACAGCCCACGGCAGATTTTGATGCCAAAAAACTCGAAGCGGTAGATGTTTTATTGAAATCCTATGTGGAGAAAAACCACTTGGTGGGAGCGGTTACTTTGATTGTGAAGAACAATCAATTGGTACATTACAAGGGCCATGGCTATGCGGATTTGGCGAGCAAAAAACCGATGCCGGCAGACGCAATCTTCCGCATCATGTCACAGACCAAAGCCCTAACCAGCCTAGGCATCTTGCAGCTTTTTGAACAAGGAAAATTACGCTTAGATCAACCAATCTCTGACTTCCTTCCGTCCTTCAAATCACCTCGCGTATTGAAAGATTTCAATGCCGCTGACACGAGCTATACCTCGGAACCAGCGAAGCGCGAGATCACTTTCCGCGATTTATTAACGCACTCTTCAGGCTTAGACTACGCGGGAATCGGATCCGAAAAAATGAAGGCGATTTATGCTAAAGCGGGTGTTCCATCTGGCCTTGGCGACAATGGAACCACCTTATTGCAGGCAATCACAAAATTAGGCACCTTGCCTTTGATCCACAATCCAGGTGAAAAATTCACCTATGGCTTGAACACGGATGTGTTAGGCTGTTTGATCGAGGTGATCAGCGGAGAGACTTTGGAAGCCTATTTAACAAACCACATCTTCATCCCATTAGGAATGAAAGACACCTACTTCAATTTGCCGGCGGATAAGGGATCGCGCTTGCCTACGGTATACACGGAAAATGAGCAGAACCAAATCATCCCGTGGTCGCCTACCTACCGCGGTATCAACCCGAACTACCCTTTGTTTAAGAAGAAATTCTTCTCTGGCGGAGCTGGACTTTCGTCTACAGCATTTGACTATGCGATCTTCTTGCAATGCATTTTGAACGGCGGTAAATACAACGGAAAACAGCTTATTGGACGTCGTACGGCAGAATTGATGGTGAGCCCGAACTTCAATATGGGCAATGATGATTATGGTTTAGGGTTCCAAATCACGGGCGAAAAATCAGCGAATCGCAAGATGCGCAACAAAGGATCCTTTGCTTGGGGTGGCTACTATGGAACGACCTATTGGGCTGACCCGAAGGAGAAAATGATCGTGTTGATTATGTCACAGCACACGCCTAACTCCCACGGTGATTACCAAGAAAAAATAGAGAATATTATTTATGGAGCATTAAGATAATTGAAAAGGGCCCGCGTTTGATGCGGGCCCTTTTTTATTTTATAAGCTCGATCACCTGCGTCCCCACCGGCACATCCGCCACCAGAATCCGCATGCCATCCTTCTCGATTTTAGCCTTTACAGTGGCGCCATTTAAAACGGAAGCCTTCTTGTATTTGCCCGGAATGAATACACTTTCCTCGCTCGGTTTGTTGAACAAATGCATGAACACGCTCGTCGGATTTTCTGTCGTTACTCCCCAGGCTTGAGGTTTCAAAGGACCACCGCGCGTTCCATAAACCGAACGGCCATTCGCCTCTAACCATTTGCCTACTACCGCTAAACTATCCGTGAATTCCGGTTGAATTTTTCCCGTAGGCATGGGGCCCACATTCAATAATAAGTTCGCATTGCGACCCGCTGCGCCCACTAATAACTGGTGGATTTGGGTAGGTGTTTTGTACTTGTGGTCGTTCATGTTATAGCCCCAGGCGCCGTTGATGGTTTCGCAGGTTTCCAAAGGCAAAGCAGAGGCCGTTTGAAAGCTCAAGCCGTGCAGATTTTCACCAGGCAAATCACGCTCAAACATTTGGAAATCCTCCCCCGGAATTGGATCCAAATGGTGGTTATTCCCGATCATACACGCCGGCTGAATCGAGTGAATCAAGCCATAAATCTCGTCGTATTTCCAATCAATCCGCGAGCTGCGATCTTTATTTCCCTCCGGGTTCGTCTGATCCCAATGTCCATCAAACCAGATGTTCGAAATCTCCCCGTAGTTCGTCAATAACTCCGTTAACTGCGCCTTCATAAATTTCAAATAAGACGCGTAATCGCTCTTGCCCGTTCTTCCCGAGTTTTGTCCCGTGCGCCCCGTTTCCCGTGGATAATCATCGCGGTACCAGTCCAAAGTCGAATAGTATAAACCCAGTTTAATCCCTTGCTTCTTGCACTCCGCCGCTAATTCCTTCAGCACATCGCGCTTAAAGGGCGTATTTGTAATCTTCCAATCCGATTGCTGCGTGTCCCAATTCGAGAAACCATCGTGGTGGCGCGTGATGAAAATGATGTATTTCATCCCGGAATTTTTGGCCATAGAAACCCACTCGGCTGCGTTGAATTCAGAAGGATAAAAGCCCTTCAAGAGGCGTTGGTAATCCTTCTTTTGGATCTTACGGTTGTTCATCACCCATTCGCCATCAGCTAGCATCGAAGAGATGCCCCAGTGGATGAAAAGACCGTATTTGTTGTTTTGAAAATCCGTTCTCGCCGCTAGATTAGCCGGAGAAGGGGTGTAAGTTTGGCTGTAAACCAGCGTACTTAGAAGTAAAAGCGATAGTAAAAGTACTTTTTTCATAGGTTTAGATTTTGGCTCAATTTACTAGTTGTCAGTGCCATTCAAAAATTTTAGGACAAATTAGTTTAACTTACCGTATGGAAACGACGTCTCATTTTGTCGCTGAGTGGGTGGAGGCTCGCACGCGATTTTCGAATCAATTGAAAACACTTCAAGCCAGTGATTTGATTAAGAAATTAGGCGATTCACCTAATTCGATTGGGTTTTTGATTCGTCACATTGGGGATGTGGAGTTATTATTTTCGAAGAATGTGTTCGGAAATCCATCGGTGCAAGTTTCCGCTAAAACGATCATTGCGGGCCACGATACGGGGGAATGGGTAGATTTGCCCACCTTGTTAGCCTACGTGGAGGAGTCTTTCAAAACGTTGCATGACACTCTTTTAGCCCAGCCGGATTCGGTTTGGTCGGAAGTAATTTCGACGAAGGAATTTGGGACAAAAACAAAAGCAGAAGCACTGGGTAGAATTGTCTCCCACACGGCTTATCATGCTGGACAAATAGCATTAATCAATAAATACGGTAACTCATGAGTTTACGACACGCAGGCATTTTTAATTTCAAGCCAACAGTTTCTGAATCACAGAAACACGAATTCTTCGTGGCGCTGAAAGCCTTAGAAGAAATTAATGGAGTAGAAAAAATGGAAGTCTCTCGCCAAACAAGCGCAAAAAACAAGTTCAAATACGGCTTCTCCATGGAATTCGCATCGCCTGAAATTTACCAAGCCTATTCGATTCATCCACAGCACGACGCCTTCGTACAGGACTTTTTCATCCCTTTAGTGGAGGATTTTATGGAGATCGATACCGAGAAGCTGATGTAAGCAATTCGTCTAGTTTTGCTTTTAGCGACTCTGTTAAGGGATCCACTTTTCGTCTCGTAGCTAAACGAATGGGGAAGCCCTGTTGCTGCAACACATATTTTGCGCTCGTGGGATATGCCGAATGCATCAGCTCCATATTTTTAGCTAGAAAAGCTTGAAAATCGTCCGTAGGATGAGTGCAGAATTGAGCGAGTAAATCAGGGAAAAAGTTGCCTTGAATGCAGGAAAGACCCATTGAGCCAGTTGTTAAGGAGGCTTTGGCATGAACCATATAGGCATCATAGACCCCAAAATGGTATGCATTCCCCGCCTGAATTTTCGCCTGCACCTGCGCCAAATCGAGGGACGTATCCTTGTGATAACAGAGTCGACCTGTCGCTAAAAGCTCCTCTAAAACTGGAATCGAAACCAATCTTTTATAGGGAACCGGGCATTCATAAATGCCAAACGGCACGCCCGGAGTCAACTCCATCCAGCGACGGATGCGCGCTAAAAATACCGCATCGGATTCTTCTGCGGACATAAATTGGTTGTTCAGAATAATGACCGCATCCACCCCTAATCCATACACTTCATTCGAAAAGGAGGCCATCTCCTCGATAGTTCCTTGAAAAGTTCCCGTCGCGACGACCGGTACTCTACCCGCCGTTTGATTTACCACCGTTTTAATGACTTCTAATCGTTCCTCAGGGGACAATTCATACATCTCGCTCGAAAGGCAATTCGCAAAAAGCCCTACCGCTCCCTTATCGATATAGAGATCACACAATTGGCGTAAAATAGCAAAATCAATAGATAAATCGTCCTGAAAAGGGGTGAGCATCACTGGAATAAAACCGCGTGGCAGGGCTGTCATTTTGCGCGTATTTTTTGAATGAGAACGCCTATTCCCACGATACTTAAAGTCCCTATTACCACCGTCATTTTGCTATCTAAAGGAATTTGCAAAGCTTCAGGCAAGTTATCCTTGAACGACATCAATGCAATCAGGATTAGCCCTATAACCGCAGCGATTTT
>Ga0222712_10003670_pt1 | contig 16541 bp, 25 predicted proteins | sample C33_657DmetaG_FD_165043 | JGI IMG/M metagenome (GOLD analysis project Ga0222712, IMG submission 165043) | Estuarine water microbial communities from San Francisco Bay, California, United States - C33_657D | ecosystem: Environmental > Aquatic > Marine > Unclassified | place: USA: California...
TCATCCAGTGTAGGTGATGGGTCAAAGACCCAGCGGATATGATTCATTTGCAATAACTGGTAGCGGTAGAACTCTGGAGTTAACTCTAGATTCTCTTCGACCATTATCTGTGTGTGCTGTGTCTTGTGCGCTGCAGAGCGCAGAGCCACAGTCGTAGCGTCAGTATCAGCAGAGAAGAACAACGTAGGTACGTTGGCCTTTGCTGCGTAGACCAGGGCAAACATTGACTTACCAGCATTTGGTTGCGCTGCAACCATACAGACTTGTCCTCTACGGAACTTCATCTGATTACCGGCGAGCGCTTTCCAGACATCAGGTAAGGGAACGGCCTTAGCCTGAGTGCCTTGCCACGCTCTTTGTAAATCAATCAAGGTTATACTCCGGAAGTCTTAGTGTAATCTTTGCGTGCTTGCGTAGTTCTCTACGTTGCCGCTCAGTAGTACCTGCCCAGATACCAAATCCTTCGTGGTGTACTGCCCACTCCAGACATTCAGACCTATGAGCGCAGCCACCACAGATGTTGCGTATAGTTCTTAACGCATAGTCTGAGTACTGGAAAGCCTCGTATAGGTCAGGATAAAAAATCTCTGTGTCGAGACCCCTACAAGCGGGGTCCTCGAACTGTGATGGCTCTCGCACCTTTATACGTTCTTAACACCGACAGCCTTACACTTTCTACCTGTGTAGTCTTTGGGTGCAGCGCAGAGGAATCCACCTTTGCGTGTGCCTGGGTTATCTCGGTCATCCCACTCACGCCAGTTCATATTTCCGTGAGCACAAGCAGGTGCTACTCCAGTAGCAGTAGGTGTTGCTGGCTTGATAGGAGTGACAGTTGCTGTTGCTTCGGTTGGCACCGGAACGCTTGGACGATTGACTTGCGCTACTCCGCGTAGCATCTGTGATGTCTGTGCGACAATCGGGATGATGTTTTGTAGACCTTGCAGTTGTGCTGCTGCATCTGCATCATCGGTGGCGTATATGTTAATCATATCGCCATCCTTCTCCCACTTAAAGTTAATCTGAATCTTGGTTGATTCATTCGCTGCCATCTGTATTTCCTCCGCTTTCGTTGATTGATTTAACTTCTAACCGCATTGATTCTTTTCCTACTTTGTATGGAATAAACCCTAGTAGTTTTTCCACCTCATCGGAATCCACTGTACGCCTTCCAGCAACTGGTGTCCAGGTTATCTGGATACCTTTCTCTGTGACGCCGGTGTATCCCTCAAGGTGGGACTTTAACGATTCCTTTTCCTTTGTCAAGATTTTAATTTCATTGTCGACTTGTAGATATTTCTCCGAGTGCTCGGCTACGGTCAACTCCTTAATCAAGACCGTAGGTGCGTTCTCTTTTTTTAGACCAACGCATCCAACCTCGCCGGTAGCATCGTAATACTTGCAGAAGTTACTGCAGTACGATACGGCGTCTTTCTCCGGAGCCGGAGGCTCTGTCATTACCTTGATGTCTGCAAGCCACTGGAGCGCCTCCAAGGCAATAGCCTCGTCGTATGGCTCCTTGTGCATAATCACATCTCGTTCGTCCCCATCGCGGCTGATAGCCACCAATGCGACGTAATCTACAGGCATCTTCCGGCCGTGTGTCATTAGATACCCGTAGGTCTGAACCTGCCAGCGTTGCTGTTGGCTAGGGAAGTAGGACAGGGTTCTAGCCTTGACCGTCTTCCAGTCCACAATAGTCTTGATGCTCGGGATGTAGCAGTCTACGTGGGCTTTCATTCCGTTGTAGGCAACCTCTGTCTCCAGCATAAACTTCTCGCCGGTAGGGTCAGCCAGTGTCAGAGCCTGTTCTATCTCTGTGTGAATGGCAGTACCCATAATGGCGCTAAGTTTCAGGTCGTCGTGGTTAGTGAACGGCTGTGAATTGAGCCGGTAGTACACTTTCCGGGCGCACGAACCCAGTTCCGATGGTCCTATCTCTGGTTGCAGAGAGCGGGCTTTGCCCGCGTCCTTGTTCCGGAGAGCAGTAATTAACTCTTCTATGATGTTCATTGTTCCTCCAGGAGTAAGGGTACATCCAGAGTGTGACAGAGGCAACTGTATGACACGCTACGGCGTGTCGTATCCGGTTCTGTGTATAATACGAGCGTAGCGAGTAAAGGGTAGCGGGGAGCCATTGGAGATGGCTCACCTACAGGGGAGGGTATCCGTGGGTTTAAGCACACTTGCGAACATTTTGTGGCGCTTGTACGGTGAAGAGTTACCCGACCCGCCGATGTTAATGGCAAACTTTATTATCAATTATCTGGGACAAGAAGGATACGAAGTCGTAGAAATAAAAAAAGAGGGCGCCCCCATTACAGGGACGCCCTCAGTTGCCTCGCAGGAACCTACTTCTTCTTAGCAACCTTCTTACGTGTCTTTACTGAAGAGCCTAGACCGAAATCTTTTGCGCTCTTGTCTAGTGCCTTCATAGCAGGAGCCGCTACAGCGGCGAGTGCTGCGTAGCCCAACTTCTTAGGGTCGGTTTCCCCGGCTAGGTATAGCGCCATTGCTGCCGCTACTGCTGCTCGTAGGTACGAATGAAGTACCTGGATTGCTTTCTCTTTAGTCATTTCGTATCTCTTTCTTTGGTGCTTTCTTGACCTTGGCTTTGATGGCAGCCACCTTCTTTGGCTTACCCATCCAGGCAAACCAAGGGCTGGTATCGCTACCACAGGTATCTTTGATGGAGATATGTAAGTGCTTGTAGTGTCCGTTGGACCCTTCGTACTTACGCTCTCCCTTATCTGGCGACCAAATCTTTCCGCTAAAAATTAAGTACTTTACTCGTCCATCTTCCTTTAACTTGTCAAAGATTTCGTGGCAGTCAATACCATTCTCTGGGTCGTGCGTTAAGTCGCAGGCAAACCCGGAGTTGTGGTCTGAGTTTGGGTTCTGATGGATGTGCGCTTTAGATGGGAGCAGCCCATCCGATGCCTTCTTCCTCTTCGGTCTCAAGGCTGTCGCTTGTCTTAGGACTGCAATGGCAGCCGGTTGAGCAACACGTGCTAGTGGAATCATTTACGCTCCAAAAGTATTCTGTAGATTTCTTCAATCTGTCGTTCCAATCTCATAACGGAATCTTTGAGACTGCTGCCCCCATTGGGACGGAGTTCTGATAGGTAATGTTTCACTAACCATTTAATAGCCATAGCAAATCCACTAATGATAGTGAGAATAGATACGGCTAAACCAGCCCAATCAGCAGGGGACATTTGTTCTCCTTATACGGTACGTGCGGTGACGAGTAGCAATCCGCCGTAACCCGTAAAGCGCTTGTCGCTTGGTGCTACGTTGCGGAAATCCATTTCTTCAATAAGAGCAATGACAACCTCTCCGGTTCTAAAGTCCTCGATACGTACAGTATCTCCGGCACTTTCTATCTGCTCTAGTTGGGAGAGCCTGTCAAAGGCTCGTCCGTCATAACCCACCTCGTTGCCCATAGCATCGCTCTCACGGTCATAGCAGGCAATCGGTAGTTGAATCAAGCGTTGACGTGGTACAGCAGGCAGGGCCTTGATTTGGTATCCAGTAAATACTGGACCCAGTGAGGTATTGGATGTGGAACGATTGATAGTGAACTTAAAACCTACATACTCCTGTGGTCCAAGAGGATAAGGGATTCCGTACTCCTGGGTAGGTGTGCTTTGTGCAGCACCACCGATGGCGTATTCGTTGCCATCTGCATCGATAGAAGAGACAGTCATAGCACCATTGATGGTATCTACTCTAGGATTGATGAACTTAAATATCTTATCCTCTAGAGTGTTATACCGAATGTATCCAGTCTGTAAATATCCATTTGCTAGTAGCGTGCTGGCGTTCTCCATATAGACATAACCACTGCTGCCATTGTAAGAAGTGGCGTAAGCCAATCTGTCTGTCTGTCCTATAAAAGCACAAGCGGTTGTTCTATTCGTAGTAGAAGAACCAGGATAGTAGACATCGAAAGCATAGGCAGGAACCAACTGAGCAGTAAAGTTACCAAGGTCAAGGCGGATAACTCCAGCCTCTCCCTCTACGCTTGTTGCTGCCCAGACGAATCGGTCGCGTGCAGAGAAGTCATAAGTTGGTTGTGATGTCTCTACTACTAACGGTCCGTAGGTAATAGACCCGTCATCTGCAATCACCGCTACCCGGATACCATAGTTGGTACCGATGAGCATATAGCCAAGGTATTCAAAGATACGATAGATAATTTCACCGGCTGGCATTTCTGCTGCCACTGTTCCATAGGTCAGGGTTGGCATAGTGCCATCAGTATCAAGAGTAAACTTGGTAATAGTAGATTGGATACGGTTATATCCTGCTACGTAGATAGCAGTTCCAGATGCTGTAATGCTAGTAAAAGCAAATCCGCTATCTGGATGGGAATAGAGTTCTGCAGGTAGGGCTGCTGCATTAGTAGCAAACTCATATACCTTGTTATTGGCGCACATAACAATACGCTCTTTAATGAACTCTATTACACCGTTGTTTACTGTAATACCAGGTGAAGTAAACATAACGGTTGCTGCAGTAGAACCAGGCTCGTTAAGAGCCTTCTTGTTTACTTCCAACTTGCCGGATGCAGTGTCATTGGTTAACCAGTAGGCAGTTGTTCCGTCATCACAGACGGCAAACACTGGGTCATCTGTGCCAGCGTTGTAGTCAACAAAGTGCAGCACGTTGCTTGTTGCAGTTCCAGGAGGACTTACCGCTGTAGAAGTTACGTTGGTAGCAGTCTTGGCATAAGTAAAGGTTGTAGTGGTAGGGACACCAGTAATGGTGTAGGTCCCGTTAAAGGTGGCGTCTACTCCAGTGATAACTATTTCCATACCTACACATAGGCCGTGAACTACAGCAGTAGTAAGTGTGGCTACGTTTGATGTTAGTGCTTTGTTGGTAATAGAATTGGTAATGGTGGGAAATACTTTATCGATGTCATATCCATCGTGCAGTAGGCAACCATCATAAGTATTACCATTCTGGGTAAAGCGTATAGCGCGAAGGTATTGATAGGGACGACCGTTAGGATGGAACTCTCCGGAAGTATTATGACCAGGAGTGCTGGAGCGAAGCAGCGTTGCTTGCCCTTTGGTCCAGACATCTATACCTTTAGACTCGGTGTACTGGAATCGCAAGCCTTCATCTTGTGCAGGTTCAAAGTACTTGATGCCTTGACCTAAATGGAACGATGACTGGCTACGAAACCACCAGCCAGTAAGTGTTTGCTCACCGGCCTCACGGGTCTGGTCGTACTGGTCTTTGCGGTACTGAGCCGTAACACGGCGATAAGGTGAGTTATCAGAGGTCATCAAGAAGAACGGCATTGTGTTGATAGAGACGTCATAGTTAAAGTCAGTCAGTGTGTAACTGGATGCCGATACTGGGTTGGACAGTGCAAAGGCTATGTTTCTATATTCACCGGCTTCGGTGATGTCTGAGCCGTAGGCCATTCTTCTCCTTATGTCCGTCTATTGGGTCAACCCAATCCTCCCAGGATGGGAGTTGTTCTGTTGTGCAATTACCTGTCAGCAGACTCATTGGTTTTCAGGACTCCATTTTCTTAAAGGACATCCTGCTTCTTTGAGTTTTGTTTTATGATTCATAAAGCATTGGCATATCTTGCATTGCTTAGTTATCTGTATTAACTCTGGACATTCCAGGCAGATTGAGTATCGCTTTTGTCTGATTGAATCATCAACCAGGTTATCGGGATTGAGTAGGTCCCAAGGCTTGACTTGAGCCTGGGCTTCCTTCCACATTTGCCATCTAGTTTTTTCTTGCATCAATCTCAGGGTTCGTAAAGGTGTTTGTTGCCGCATCATACGATGCGCCTATAAGAATGTTTGGCTGGTTGTTCTCGTTAAAGAAGTTCTCTGTTACATCAACGATAACTGGGTTGCTTAGGAGTATTGCTCCCAATCTTTCGTCTGTGTGTAGAACATCAACTACTTCATTGTCAATAATGTATGCAATTTGCACTGGTGGTTTTTCCATATTATCTCCTTGTTAGTTTACCAATTATACATTCTCTGCTGAGAAGTTATCCAGAGAAGAGCCAGCATTTGCATCTGATGGTGTCTTGACAATCCCGACCTTTGTTCCTCTAGTTGCGCTTGTTGCCGTATTGGTCAGGCTTGAGCCTAGTTGGGAAGTCAGGTCTGAATTGGTATACCCACTGACTGTTATCTGTTCTCCGCTAGTTGATACTTTAATGGAACCAACGTTGGAAAATGCCGATGTGTTAGAGGCAAGTTGTTGCGTCGCTACTGTAGATATAGTTCCAGTAACATCTTTATAGAGTTTTAATTCTGTGATGTAGTTTGTTCCAGAGCAGGTAGTTAACTGGTAATAACTTGTACTTGATACGCTACCGCATCCTGTATTGCTACCACCAAGGGTGCCGCTGCAGCACAGTGGGCCAAGAGGTAGTAGTGTATTTGAATCCACGCATTGTCCTCCAGCCTCAATGGCGTTGGGATAGCAACCACATCCAGCACGTTGATAGTACGAAGTTGTAGTTACTGAACCACAACCAACATCGCTGCCGCCTAGGCTTCCACCACAGCAGGAGAATGAAAAACTGGTTGTTCGGTAGTTGGCAGAACTTGCCCACCAAGAGTTGGCATCTGTAAGCCAGAAAGATAATCCAGGTCCACCACCATTTACAGCGCCAGATACGATGACATCTTGCGCCTGGATATTTACTGATGCTATTGGATAGGTACTTGCAGAATCAGAAGAGTTTGCCTGGTTGGAAACAATAGCCCAAGTTCCTCGGCTTGCTTCCCAAGGTTGACCCGTAGTGGTATTACCCAGTGGACCATTGGCTCTGTTAAAGTTATCTGTTATGAGAATCTTTATCTTTGCAGCAGACCAACCATAAGCCCTTGCCGCAAAGCCAGAGATTGCAGAGATTATAGGCATTGCTCTCCTTTAGGCAAATCTAGTTTGAGACGCAAAGACAGAATAGGTAGGGGTTGCTGCCGTCTTGAGTATGTTAAATGTGTATACATCTATGGATGAAGCGTTGCCTGCTGTCGGAGCAATACCACCTTGCCATCTGGTGGTCACGCCAGTAACGGTTCCGTCAATCTGTAGGGATGTTTGATAGAAAGCAGTTGCGCCGTTGGCTGATGTAAAGACAACAGTAACTGAATCACCGACATCCATTAAAGAAGATAAGGTTGTGCCGCTATCGCCACGAACATTAAGTACCCAGTTTGCTGAAGCATTTGTTGTGTAGTGTAGAACTGACTGTGTTCTATAGTCATAGTTAATAGTTCCGGTAGCAGCAGTAGCAGAGATTGTGGCAATCTCCTGGGCTGATTTAATTGTTGGGTAGTTATCTGTGCTGTTGTTTACAATAGGTGTTGTAAGAGTTTTGTTAGTTAAAGTTTGACTTCCAGTCAAGGTAGCCAACGATGATGGGAATGTATTGGTTCCACTAGATAGGTCTTTGTTGGTTACTGTGGCGGTGTTATCTGGAGTCAGAGCAACAGTAACAATATCTTCAAAGTGCTGAGCGTCATTACCAGTAAAGACGTGTTGAACAGTAGCGCCAGCAGTATGAGCAATACCAGCAGAGCCAGCCCTAGCACGTTGGATAGTGAAGGTAGCACCTGATGGGTTTGCCGTGATATAGACAATTTCCTCAGATGATGTCTCCGGGTCAATGGCAACTGCAAAGGTATCTCCAGCGGTAAGGGATACACCACCCATAAGGGTTGTCGCTGCAGCAGTAGAGGCCACCACCATAGAGGTTTGGCTAGAGTCGATGCTCGAAGCAAGCGTGGTCTCAACGCTGATTGTAGAGTATTTACGTGCCATTGTTTACCTTACTTTGTGTAGTGACGGAGATATTCTATTGCCGAACATAGTATTTCTATGTCGTCTTGTAGCAGTCCTAAGCCAGTATTGCATTTATGGCATAAGACCCCGCGCTTTTCTTTTGTTGTGTGATTATGGTCAGCGTGCCAGTTAGTTTTACCAGGGTCTTTAGTACCACATATAGCACACATATAGTTTTGTTCTTTTAATTTGCTATCAAAATCTTCTTGCGTAAATCCAGATATTTTATATCTGTTCCACTTTCTTAGTCTTTCTCTATTCTTTTCCAGCGTCTCAGGCGATGGCTTGTATTTACTTCTACACTCTTTACACTGGGTATGATGTCCATCTGGCCTTGATTTATTTTTAGAGAAATCTTTTAGATATTTTAATTGTTGACAAGATGAACATTTTTTATTAGGTGGTCTTTTGTTCATTATCTCACGTAATGTAAGCGGATGGGATACTTGTCTTGAATCTTGAGCGCCTCTTCTTGCAGGCGTTGTTGGTAGAGCGCATAGATATATCTAGATGAACTTGCTCCTGCAGTAGATGGAATCTTGCTGTCGTTAAGGTCTGCTTCAGCAGAGGTAAGATTGATACGACCGGCATCAACATACGAGAGTAGTTTGTAGGATGCACCCAGAGTGATGACATCACGACAGGTGTATGGCAATCCGGATACGCCAGCAAAGTCATCGGTAGATGACGTAAGGTTTGCTGGTGCTGCGGTGTACCAGACCTTGACAGTACGTCCAGGTTGGATGTTCTCGTAGAGGTTGACTGTATTGACCGTATTAAAGGTTGCAGTATCTGCCATAGAATCTAGACGCCAGCGGTTGATAGGCAACCATTCCTCTGAGGAACCAGTGGTCTGCCAGGACATATAGAGAACATCCTCTAGGTCATCCGGTAGTGGGTAGGTTGTCTGTGCTGCGTTGAAAGTAAAGGTCGTGTTGTAGACAGCAAAGAGATTAGGATAGACACTGTTGATAGTGTCGTTGATAGCCTGCTTAATGATGGTGCGTGGAAATGTCGGACTTAGTACGACTTGTGCATATTGTGAGTGTGGTGCAGGGCTAGTGTTCTGATAGCCACGACCAAAACCAGGAGCCGCATTGAGCGTGCTGTTGGTCTTGTTGAAGTTATCAATCCAGATAAGTTCATCATCAATCTCGATAATACCCTTGGCAAGGTTGGCGCTGTTACCTACCTGAATAGCAGTCTGCGTGGTATTGATGGCAGCATTAAGATAGGTGATGCGGTCTTGACGAAGTGTGTATCCAGCAAGGGATGACCGTACTTCATCTATCATATCAGAAAGCGTACTCATCTGTCATTCCTTTTGTAGTAGTTTAGGTAATCAATAGCATTTTTCAAAATTTGTTTGTCCTCTCTGGCAAATCCAATCATAGAATTACAAAAATTACAGAGAACTCCACGTCTACAGTTATCACAAGATTTTCTATAACAACAAGAATGGTCGTGGTCTATGTGCCATTTGCCATCTCCTAGCGGAATTTGAATCTTGCAAATTTTACAGCCACCTTGCTTTTCGACAATAACAAGCACATCTTCTTTTGACATTCCGTGTCTTTTCTTAAAAGCCCAAGATGCGTAAAATTCTTTATTTTCTTGACGCCATTTTTTCTTAGCAGCATCATATTTTTCTGGGTTTACAGCACGAAGTTTTTTTCTTTCTATCGACCTACATTCCTTGCAGGTTCTAGCCCGGCTATCTTTTACCTGGCGGTCGACATTAAAAGCATTAAAAGGTTTTTCTTGTTTACAGTGGCAACATATTTTATAGTCGGATAGGGTTGCCATATTTACCTTTCGTACCAGCCTTTATTCCATAGGGTCTGTAGTCTTCTAAAATACTTGTCATACTTCTGTGCTATTACATCCAGTGAATAGCGTTCCATTGCAGTCTGTCTGATGACCTTGGGGTCTAGCGTCTTGACATCTTCTAACGCCTGACAGAACTCATCAAACATCCGGCATCGGTATCCAGTGACACCGTGAATGTTGGTTTCTACGAAAGCGCCCCAGTCTGTAGTGATAGTCGGGGTACCGCTGAAGTGTGCCTCTGGCACAATGTTTCCAAAAGGCTCTAGGTACAGCGTAGGAGCCAGCAGTGCAGTAGCACCTGCCATCAACTGCGCTCGCCGCTCTGGGCCTACTACACCCACGTATTCGCCGTACTTCGGTGGCTCTCCTGGTCCTGCCAGGATGAGTTTCTTGCCCATCTCTTCACATACCTGAGAGGCAATGTGAATACCTTTACGGTCTATCATACGTCCGATATAGAGGTAATAGTCCTCTTTGTCTTCTTTATAGATAAACTGTTCTGGCTCAAAGTAGCCAGGGATTACTTCATCAAAGAACTTGCCATCTATTGTGGTGGGGTTGGTGTAGCCAGCATAGTTGGCGTGCATCCAGTTATAGGATTCCCAGACTCGATACTTGGCAAAGGTTGCTCCGTATCCAATACCGAACTCTACTGATACTTGATTCGGGAAAGCGTCTGCAATAGGCTTGTGAGCGGCCCCACCGATGAAGCAGAGGAAGTCTTGCGGTTGGACCCTAGCCTGGATGCCAGCGATAGCATTAGCAATAAAGAGTTTCCAGTGGGGTAAGTTGGTGTTGAAGGAGGCTGTGGTGTAGTGCTTGTCTCCAACCGCCTGCTTCCTCTCCTGCTCAGTAATACATACAATATGTCCAGTAACTGGAGCCTCATTAAACTCTCCGGCGTACAGGTAGACTTCGTGACCGAGGTTGGTCATCATTATACAAAAGCGCCTTACCTTCTCAGTAAAGGCGCAAGATGTGTATTCAAGTGTGGTCTGGGTGTGGGGTAGCCCCACTACGTGGAATCTCATTCCACTATAGTACTACGCCCAATAACTAATGAGACAGTAGCCTGAACCACCATTACCACCGGCGGTTGCAGAAGGCGAAGCAGCACCTGCTGGATTTGCTCCTCCTCCGCCATTACCTGAGTTTGCTGGAGCATCAGTTCCCTTGTAGTTTGCTTGAGCGCCAGCATTGCCACCTTGTCCACCAGCACCAAAACCATAAAGCCCTGGGCCAGGAATTGACAATGGGATTGAGGTAAATGGAACAACCATTGCTGCTCCACCCGCACCGCCACCAGACATTCCTACTGTTGCATTGCTTTTCATAGTAGTTCCACCAGAAGAGCCACCCTGTCTTACGGATGTTTGCATACCAACATTGTACGAACTTCCGGCTTGATTACTTCCACCATAAGCATTAGTTCCAGCATTTCCTAAGACTTGTGTGTCTGCACTGCCAGACGCACCACCGCCACCGCCACAAACAAGTAACGAACCAAAGGAACTATCATTACCATTTCCACCAGCAGCATTAGAACCTGCTGAAGTGCCAGTTCCGCCAGCGCCAATAGTAATAGTGTATGAAGAGCCAGCAGTCACGGTAAGAAATTTCTTGACTACCTGTCCGCCACCACCGCCGCCGCCAGGCCACGATGATACAGCACCCCAGGTTCCTCCCCCTCCGCCTCCCGCAACCATTAGTACTTCGACTACAGTAACGCCTGAAGGCACGGTGAAAGTACCGGTGGAGGTAAACTCAGCAAATTTCTGTGCCAATGAAGTACTCCCGTTCGCGTTGGTTCTGGCTTTAGTCATTTATTACCCTTCTAGAGCAGGGGTTTCGTTTACTACTTCTCCGTCAATTACATTATCTAATACAGGTTCTGGGGATACGAAGACATCGTTAACCTCGTCGTAGGTATCACCAATACCAGCAAACTTTCCTCGGATATTGGCGTTGTAGGATGTTTGAATCCAGCGTCCACCTAATCCGCAGTCCACTGCAAGGAACTCAGCACCACGGTCTTCGTGTGCGTTGTCCACTACAAGGACTCGTAGGACTTTATTGTTTTCATCTAACTCAGCAAAATGTGCCATTTACGTTTTCCTTTTCTCTTATGACCAATAAACTACGCGACAATAACCGGAACCCCCAGCGGCTCCACTTCCTGAACTGTTATATGCGCCATAACCACCGCCACCACCACCGCCAGTATTTGCAGCGCCAGCAGTAACAGCACCAAATCCACCGTTGCCCCCACCATCTACTCCATAAATAGTTGATGGACAACCACCACGACCTCCACCACCAAAACCATCTATGCCGCGAGATGCAGGGCTAATCATATCTACAGTCATACCAGCGCTTAACGAATTTCCAGCACCCCAATAAGCGTGGCCACCATTACTTCCTTGAGAACCCCTCCCTGGTCCATAAGTAATGTTTGGTGCTGCTGCATTAGAAAATACAGAAGCAGAGTTTGATGTCATTGTCCAATACGCAACAGGATTAAAATGTGATTGTGAACCTGCCCCACCACCAGTTCCACCCGCACCAGCAATATTAGAAGAAGATGCGGCTACACCAGACCCACCGCCACAACCACCATTTGCACCTTGAGTATTGCTATTCGCTCCTCCTCCATAACCACCACCTATTGCTGTTAATAAAGCACCAAAAGTTGAGTTACTACCATTAGTTTGTCCGGTGTCTTGACCACCAGAACCACCACCACCAATGGTTACTGTGTATGAAGAACCTGGAGTCACAGTTAGTGTTCTTTGAATAACACCACCACCACCACCGCCACCTCCCATTCCGCCAGCGTTTACAGCATAAGTGCGTCCACCGCCGCCTCCGCCGCCAGCAACTAAAAATACCTCTACAGTAGTGCAGTTTGAAGGAACAGTAAAAGTTCCCGTAGAAGTGAACTCTTGGACTTTCTGGGTAACGCCGCCTCCGGCGGCTACAAGATTAGATACAGCCATTACGATAACTCGCTTCCGTATGCTGAAAAGGACATAGTGGTAGATGAAGCATAAACGGTAATTACATCAGTCGCGTTAAGGGTAACGCCAATAGTAATAAAGGTGGTGTTGTTGGCAGTAATGGCAGAGTCAAAGGCGATGTAATGTTGAGCAGCAAGAGTTGCTCCAGCAGGACGGATGGCAATGCGATAGGTGCCAGAGGTCGCTGCTTGATTACAGACAGAGATGGTAGAAACTACTGCTTGTGTAGCAGCAGGTACGGTGTATAAAGTAGTTGCCGTAGTGGCAGCAGGGTTAGATTGTCCTAACACTTTATAGTTTATTGGCATTACATTCCACCTAACATTAGAGTAAAGGCTCTCGTCTGATTGATTATTGTATCTACTTCTGCGATTGTGTAGTTATTAGCAGCATTGAAGGTACCAATAACAAGGATTTCTACTACGTCTCCGGAAGCAAGGGCGGCAAGTCCAGTGATAGATGTTCCGGTAGTCGCTGTGTAATCTGCTCCTCCACCGACAAGGAGAACACCATTGAGATATACCTGCTCTTTACCTGGAGTGTAGGAAAGGGTATTGCCGTTGAAGTCAACTCCAGAAATACTGGTTGCACCAGCGCTTGGATAGTACAAGTACGTTGTTAAGGTTGCAGTACCGGCAGGACCAGTAGGCCCAGTAGGACCGACAGGTCCTTGCTTGCCCACAATGGCCAACTCCCAGGCTGTGCCATTCCAGTATTTAATCGTTGCCAAAGTTGTCTCCTATGACCAATATGTTACGCGACAATAACCGGAACCACCAGATGCACCAGAAGGATTAGTAACAGAAGTATTGGTTCCTGCGCCGCCACCACCGCCGCCACTATTAGTAGCGCCTGCCGTAGCAGCAACTGCTTGCGCACCGCCATTACCACCACCAGAAGCACCTTTGCCAGTTTGTGCATTGATGTCTGGCGCTCCGTTTGTGCTAGTGGTTCCACCACCACCGCCACCACCATATCCATCTATTCCAATTCCGCCATTTCCAGGAAAGGAAGTTGATGCTGAAGAGTCACTGCCCTGTCCTCCTTGAGAACCTGCAGTTGTTCCATTGCCTGCAGTTCCAGAAGTGCTGAAATTAAATGCCGGGCCACCAGCACCACCTCCACCACCACCGCCGCCAAGGTTTTGCCTACCAGCACCACCACCTGTACCACCATCTAATCCTCTATCAGGGCTGCTAAAAGTTGCTCCTCCACCTCCGCCACCTTTTGCAGTAAGCAATGCACCAAAGGTTGAATCAGTGCCTGTGCTTCCTCTGCTGCTTCCAGAAGCACCACCTGCCCCACCGCCACCAATAGTTACCGTATAAGATGTTCCTGAAGTTACAGTGAGAGTTCTTTTTAGGACCCCTCCACCGCCACCTCCACCGGCACACATTGAATTGGCTGCTCCACCACCACCGCCACCACCCGCTACGAGAAATACCTCCACGGCAGTGCAGTTAGACGGGACAGTGAAAGTTCCGGTGCTAAGGAATTCTTGAACCTTTTGAGTCACCCCTCCACCGGCGGCAGGAAATTGTGCAATACCCATATTATGAAACCTCCACGCCTGAAATATGAAAATTGATTGTTGTAGCGGATGCTCCACCAGTAATAGTATTTGTGGTTGCAAGAACCTGCTTTAAGTCTATATACACAGTCGTATTGGCAGCGATGGCAGTCGTGGTATGAAGTGAAGTGCCAGCCAATCCTAGAGTAAATGTTCCTGCTGTTCCTGCCGTGTTGGTTACGGCGATATTGGAAACTACCGTAGTGGTTGATGCCGGAACTGTGTACAAAGTAGTTCCTACCGTTGTTGTAGCAGCACCTCGAAATAGTGCTTTGGTTGTTGTAGCCATTAGTTACTACACCTTTCTTAGAGTGCTCCCATAAGGATTAAAGTTAATTCATCTTTGATGCTTCCTGGGCCATTAAGCACTATATCTGTCATACCGTTGATTGTGGTTACAGTAGAACCAGAGGTAAGTGTCGTGGAACCAAGAGTTGGTGCTGAGTATGAAGTTATTGTTGTCCAGCCAGTATCGTAATCTGAGTTGGATACTTTGACGAGAGCCTGTCCGGTAGTTCCACCAACAGGAATTACTGCATCGCCTGGGTCATCAGTATCTACCCAGAGAACTGCTGTATTTGTTGGCGCAGTAGGAGTGAACTCCACAGCCGAAGGGCCGGTAGGTCCTGTCGGACCTGACATACCACTAGCACCATCAGGGCCAGTAGGCCCTGTCGGTCCCGTTGGTCCGGTTGCGCCATTGACACCTGATGCACCAGAAGGACCTACAAGACTTGTACCAGAAGGTGGCCAGCCAAGCGGTGCTTTAGGCCCGTAAATAACATTGGCTGTAGTGTTAATCCAGAAATCTCCAGTAACACCGAACAATGGTGATGGAATACCGGGGCCACTTAAAACTGTGTTGCCATTAGCACCAGACGGACCTGGTAAACCTGAAGGTCCTACAGAACCTGTTGGGCCGGTAGGGCCATCAGGACCGGAAGGTCCCGTTGGACCCGTCGGTCCAGGAACAGTAGAGTCAGCGCCAGAAGGACCGGCAGGTCCGGATGGTCCGGAAGGTCCTGTTGGTCCTGATACGGTAGATGCTGCACCGGTTGGTCCGGAAGGTCCCGAAGGTCCGGTTGGTCCCGTAGGACCGGTAGGTCCGGTTGCTCCCGTATCGCCTTGAATACCCTGTGGTCCAGTCGGACCGGTTGGCCCAGTAGCGCCAGTTGCGCCAGTAACACCCGTTGCACCGGTGGGTCCTGTAGGACCTACTGCACCCGTTGGACCGGTAGGTCCTGTAGCCCCTGTAGCGCCCGTAGGACCTGTCAAACCTACGGGTCCCGTAGCCCCAGTAGGACCAGTGGCTCCTGTGGCTCCTGTGGCTCCCACAGGGCCTGTAGCACCCGTTGGGCCGGTCGCTCCTTGAATACCTGTATTGCCTTGCGGTCCGGTAGCGCCCGTGGCGCCTTGAGGTCCAGTAGCACCTGCAGGGCCAGTGGGTCCGGTAGGGCCAGTAGCGCCGCCAGGACCTTGAGGTCCTTGGTCTGCTGAGAAGGTTACGGATACTTGCGGGGTAATGGACTCGACAACAATTATTGTTTCGCTCATACCGTCACACCTGCTATCACCACGAAGACTCCTTCAAGGACGCGGGTTACTACTGAGCCAGAGTTAAAAACAAAATCATAGACATAACGACCCGGAGTGAAGTCTGCTGTTAGCGCAGCGCTTATCGTTACAGTAGCCCGACCATTCAGGGCATCTAGGACAATACGGCCATTTGTCGTAGAACAGACAATAGTGGTCGTACTAGCACCAGCATACGGACGTACCGTCATCGTTGCTGTATATCCGGTCAAGTTCCACGGTGTGCTGTTATTAGCAATCGTGAACTGAAAATTAAATGTGGCTGCCTGTTCGCAGGATAGGTTATAGGCTGCGCTCACGAAGCCACCTCTCGCAGCGCTGCTACTGGGTCAAGTCCAGATGTTCCGGCAATGTAGTTACAGACTCCAGCAAGGTCACGCCAGTTGCCGCGAGTAAGTCCTGCAATCTGGTTAAGAACCCCTGTCACGTCAGTGACAGTTAGGCTCACGCTACGTGCTGCTGCCCAGGCTCTGGCTGCTGAACCTGCATCCAGATAGTTAATCCGAGCAGGATAGGAAGCGCCGCCATTGGCAAGACGATTAAGTTCGTCCACATAAGTTGAACCTGCTACACCGTATGTCGGCACTTCTTACCTCACTTCTGTTTTGACGCCCAAGCGTTATCTACGAGATTAGGATAAGGACGTCCTGCCGCTTTAGCGCGAGCCTTTGCCTTAGCCTTTTGTGAATCAGTTA
>Ga0222712_10003672_pt1 | contig 16535 bp, 15 predicted proteins | sample C33_657DmetaG_FD_165043 | JGI IMG/M metagenome (GOLD analysis project Ga0222712, IMG submission 165043) | Estuarine water microbial communities from San Francisco Bay, California, United States - C33_657D | ecosystem: Environmental > Aquatic > Marine > Unclassified | place: USA: California...
TTAGCCAATGTAAGGTTATTCATAAACGGTTTTATGGAAACGTTCACAGGAAAGAATTTTTCAAGCCAAACAGTATTATACGATAATAATGCGATAGGGGGGAATTTAAGTCAATATATAAATCCGTTTTATGGGTACATTTCTAATCTACGATGGACCAAAGGACAAGCAGTATATACTGGAGATTTTACTCCCAGGGCTATCGTTAGTCAGATAAGTGGTATTAATATAACAATTCCGGATTTCTCTAAAATAGCTTTATTAACTTGTCATTCTACACAACTGTTAGATTACGGATATTATGGATTTACATTAAACAGAAACTCTAATGGTTCTCCTAAACAATTAGAATTTTCTCCTGCTGAGAGAACTGTATATTCTAACTCATTAGTAAATAATCCAAATCTATACGGCGGAAGTTATTGGTTTGACCAAACCGGTGATACACTTACTATACCTTCTTCTTTGATACGAGGTAGCACAAGATTCGAATCAGGCAATTTTACTATTGAATTTTGGGCATACCCTACTGCAAGTCCCACAGGATCTTGGAATCCTATGTTGTCTATAGGATCATCCGGTGGCGGCCAAGAGATTCGTATATCCCAAAATATCAATGGCAGTGGTTTTGGATTTTTAGTGCCTAACGGATCTGATCAATATGCAGGGTATGGAACTTTAGGACTCTATCAATGGCATCATTTTGCATTAGTAAGAAACAACGGCGCAAATGGAAATCAGGCTGTTCTTTATAGAAATGGTTTGTATGCCGGTGGCATTGTTATGGGGTCTTTTGCTAATACTGGTCCTATTATGATTTCCTACAATCCATATGCTGATGGCAACTTTGGAGGATACCTTTCTGATATAAGGATCATTAAAGGTTCTAGCATATATAACGGATCTTTTATACCACCGAGCAGCCCCGTATCTTTGGTACACAATACTACAGGAACTGTGACATTGTATCTTACTGGAACGGATGCTCCAGCACATGATCCTAGTTTAGGTATTAATTTTGAATCAATAAACAATGCACAAATTTCAAATAATGTTAATAAATTTGGTTCTACATCGATGTACTTTAACGGTGGTAATCAAGTACTTTACTCTCCTGTAAATCCTGCATTTAGATTTGGAACAGGCGACTTTACTATAGAAGCATGGGTATATCCTACAGGCAGAAACGCCAACAGCGGTTCAACAATTGTAGGATGTCAAACTTCTAACACAGTAGCAGACTGGTATTGGAAGGTTGATCCATCTGGGTTCCTTTATTTTCAGATAAGCGGTAGCAACACGGGTGCAGTAACATCAACATCAACCGTAGCTCTTAACACCTGGACATATGTATCTATCACAAGAACTAACGGAATTGTGGCTCAACGCATTAACGGAACTCTAGCGGGATCAACTACAACTTATACAACTTCTATCAGTAATTCAATAGGATTAGTTATAGGCGGAACCACTAGTGCTAGTTCGCAGGGTGCATTTTTAGGATATATTGCTGATCTCCGTATTACTAAAGGATATGCCAGAACAATAATTGTACCCCAGGTACAACTCCAACAGAAATAAAACTGGGTAAATATACAAATTATGACAACGATATCATTTCCACCAAGTCCGAGTATAGGACAAACTTATACATTTGGTAGTAGAACCTGGGCCTTTAACGGAAGAGCTTGGCAACAAACATCTACCACCGTGGGATTTTCGGGTAGTAAAGGCTACGGTGGAAGCCGCGGCTATACTGGTTCACGGAGCTATACTGGCAGTGTAGGTTACGTAGGCAGTGCAGGCTACACTGGTAGTAAGGGAGAGCCTGGAGATTTTGCCGCTAGAGGTTTTACAGGTAGTATTGGTGGCCAGGGCGTTGCAGGTTATGTTGGTAGTAAAGGGTATGCAGGAAGTCGAGGATACTGGGGTAGTTTTGGATATACTGGCAGCGATGGTTATTCAGGTAGTCGAGGTTTTACAGGCAGCTCAGGATTTGTAGGTAGTCAAAGTTATACTGGATCAGTTGGCTATACTGGGTCAGGCGGATATTCAGGTAGTATTGGCGGATTCAACTCTGTACAGGCAATTGTCGATACCTCCACTAACTATACATTAGTTGCATTAGATGCCGGAAGACTTATAAAGGTCACTTCAGCTAACACATCAACAGTTACAGTTCCTTCTAATGCCGCTGTTGGTGGATTCACTGTGGGACAACGTATTGATATTGAGCAGGCAGGTACCGGACCAGTATTAGTAGTAGGAGCGAGCGGAGTTACAATAAGGACAAATAGTCTCTACGGCTCTATCCTTACTTCACAATACGCATTTGGATCATTATTTAAAAGTGGTACCGACGAGTGGACATGGATTGGTGCTTCTGGAGGATACACTGGTAGTCTTGGTTCTTTTAGTTCTATTCAGCCACTCAGTTCTCAAGCTTCGGGTCTTGTTTATACTCTTCAAACAAGTGATGCTGGAAACCTTATTACCCTTACTTCAAGTACGACTTACAGTGTGATCATTCCTAACAGTGCCACCGCAGGTTTTTCAATTGGACAACGAATTGATATTATGCAGGGCGGCACAGGTAATGTAACCATTACCACTGCTACAGGAGTTACGCTTAATTCACCTAACGCGGTTAACTATCTTAACGCACGTTGGAGTGCAGGTACATTACTTAAAGTCGGTAGTGATACATGGAACTTCTACGGTCCGGTAGAAGCAGGTTATGCTGGGTCATTTGGTTACTCAGGTTCATTTGGTTACTCAGGATCATTTGGATACTCAGGATCATTTGGTTACTCAGGTTCATTTGGTTACAGTGGGTCATTTGGTTATACTGGTAGTCAAGGTAACTTTAACACAGCTATACAAAACATAAGAACTACTTCTACTAATTATACACTTGTTAGTGCTGATGCAGGTAGTCTTATACAGGTTTCTGCCGCTAGCACAACTACAATAACTCTGCCTCTTAATTCATCTGTATCGTTAGCAGTTGGAACTAGGGTAGATATTAGTCAGGCTAGCACCGGACCAGTGATAGTAGTAGGAGCAGGGGGTGTTACCATACAAGTTCCAGCAGGACAAGGATCTTTCTTATCTAATATATATGCAGTTGGTACATGTGTAAAGGTAGCTACAGATACATGGACTTGGTATGGACCTGCCGGAACTGGTTACACTGGTAGTCTTGGTAGTTTTGCAGTAGGTCCCACTGCAATAAGTTCTATGGCTGAATTAGTAAATGTAGTAGGAACTGCTCCCCCTTCTACATCAAACTTTGATATTGTAAATCAATCAATTCTCTATTATACAGCAAATTCCACTGTGAATTTTACTATTAATATAAGAGGAACTGTTTCGATTAGTTTTAATAGTTTAGTTTCTGTAGGACAATCAGTATCTCTTGCATTAATGGTTACTAATGGAACTACTCCATTTTATCCAAACGTTTTCCAGATTGACGGGACTGCTCAATCTGTTAAATGGATAGGAGGCACGCCTGTAACAGGTGGCAACGCTTCCGGAATAGATGTCTACACATTTAACATAATTAAAACTGCGGCAACTCCTACCTATACAGTGTTAGGTGTCCAGAATAAATTTGCGTAAGGATACGAATGCCTTTACTAGGATCTTTTGGTGCAGGTGGTTGGGCTACATTAAGTGGTAGACAGCGAGCGTCAATTTACGTTCCACAATCGATTACTCCTGTTGAGGTGTTACTTGTAGCTGGGGGTGGTGGTGCTTCTGGTGGTATTGGTGGTGGCGGAGGTGGAGGTGGCGTTGTCTATGTCCCTCAACTAGGAGCATTATCTACCATAACCTATATTGTCACTGTAGGCGGCGGCGGCGCTGGTGTTGCCTATTCTAGTACAAGTACCGGCGGCAATGCTTCTACCTTTACTGCTACGGGTTTTGTGTCTATCATAGCTGCCGGCGGCGGTGGTTCGGGAGTGCATGACGGTGGAATAGGATATCCTGGCGGTTCCGGAGGTGGTGCCGCTTCTAATAACAGTACCCTTAACCAAGGCGGACAAAGCATGGGTAATAGTGCAGGATCTCAGGTTGCTTCAATCTACGGAAATCGAGGCGGCAATATGTTAAACAGCAGGTCCGGTGGCCCAACAAAGGGTGCAGGCGGCGGCGGTGCAGGTGGTCAAGGTGTTGATACAAATCCAAACTTAACAGGAGATTCAGGACAGACAGGCGCCGGTGCAGGCGGTCCAGGAATTCAATCAAGTATTTTAGGAACTTCATACTACTTTGGTGGAGGTGGTGGTGGTGGCGCTCATACTAGCGGCACAGGCGGATGGGGAGGCCTGGGCGGAGGTGGCGGTGGCGGTGGCGAAGGAAGCCCTGCAAACGGAACCGGTGGCGGATCAGCATTAAACTCGGGCGGTAACGGTGGAAACCCAGGTGGTACTGGTGGCCAATATACAGGTGGTGGCGGTGGCAGTAGTTTCTGGCAAAATACCAGTGGAGGTAGTGGCGGTTCTGGTATTGTTGTAGTACGATACCCTTCAAATTTTCCGGCTGCTACTATAACTGGGGGCGGCGCAGAAACTGTAGCAAATGGGTATAGGACTTATAGATTTAACTCCGCTGGAACCATTAAATTTCCATTAGACACAGTCGGAGCCATACCGCCGCCGTTTACTCCAACTTCTGTTTCCGGGTGTGTGGGTTGGTACAATTTAGATGCGGTAACTACTACACAGTGGACTGATCAGTCAGGCTCTGCAAACCATGCTGTGATAAATGGTGCAACAACTTCAACTGTAGTAGCTGGCAATGGCGCTACTGCAATTACTAGGATACTAGCAGGAACTACCGGGCAATCTATTACTTGGCCTACAACAATTCTGCCAGCTACCTATACCTTGTTCCATGTAACTAGATATACAGGAGTAACTAACAGTCGAATTTATCAAGGAGTGAATAATAATTGGTTATCCGGACATTGGGGAGGGTTATCTGGTCAATTCTATCATCAGGGATGGTTAACTGACAATAGTACAAATTACCACGGTAACAACTGGGCTATTTACACCGACCAAAATAGTCTAGGTAGAAGTAATAAAGTTCAACGAGGCACGGGGGGCGGGGCTAGTGATAGATTATGTATTAATAACACAGGAAACGGTGAATATAGTACATGGCAAACTGTGGAATGTATAGTCTATAATAGAACTTTAACTTTTACAGAATACGTAGATGTAGAAAATTATCTTTCTGCCAAATACGGAATTTAAACCCAATAAATACTGTATGTTAATAAGAAAGAGGAATTATGCCATTTGATCTAGGAGTTTTTGCGTCAGGCCTTATACAGACAATGCCACAGTATCCAATTGTGGGCGGAGGCGTCATTGTTGACGCTAACGGATATCGTCATCATATTTTTACTGCTACGACTACTTTTCAAATTATAAGAAATGCTCTGGATCCTACAAGACGCTTTGACATGCTTGTTGTAGCAGGCGGTGGTGGTAGCGGCCCAGGTGCTGGTACTACTGTTACAGGAGCAGGCGGTGCAGGTGGACTTTTTAGTACTACCAGTTGGGCTTTATCAAACGGAGTATATGCCGTTACAGTTGGCGGTGGTGGTGCAGTCGGCAGTAATGGAAATCCGTCTTCTTTTGGAGCTATATCAATTCCAGGCGGTGGTCGTGGTGGTAATCAAGGATCACCGGTTGGCGGGGCTGGCCAAGCCGGAGGGAGTGGTGGTGGTGGTGGAAGCCCGGGAGTATATATGAACGCGGGTTCAGTTGGAGGTTTAGCAACTGGTAGTCCCGCTGAAGGTGTTGCCGGCACCTACGGAAATCCAGGAAGTGGCAGTTTTACATTTAACTGGACATTTGGTGGTGGAGGTGGGGGTTCCGGCGACTGGGCGATGGGTCCAAAAAGTGGACCATATACTACTCAGGGTGGATCTGGGGGAACAGGAACATATTTTGCAAAATATGTAGGATTGCCCTTTGGTGATCCTGTGTATCCAGGTCATTATGCCAGTGGGGGAAGTGCTCTGAGCGATTCTGGCTTCAATTGGAATAGGTCTCCACAGCGCAAACCAGGTGGCGGCGGTAGTGTATATGATGGTAGAGGTTGGCCCGGCACAGGTGGAGGGGGCGGAGGTGCCCCAGGTGGATCTCCTACAGGCTCTCTCAATCTTAATACAGGAACGGGCGGTGGTGGCGTTATTATTCTTTCATATCTTTTCCCATAATTGGAGTTTTATTAATGAGTCATTTTGCTGAAATAGATGAAAATAACATTGTTTTAAGAGTTCTTATAGTTGAACAAGAATTTATTGATACTGGATTGTTAGGCGACCCTGCTAGATGGATAAAAACTAGTTATAATACAAATGCAGGAGTACATCTAGATGGAGGAGTACCACTTCGTAAAAATTTTGCAGGTGAAGGTTATACCTATGATCCGGTAAGAGATGCGTTTATACCTCCAAAGCCTTTTCCTAGTTTTGTACTTAACGAAGAAACTTGTCAATGGGAGTCTACTGTGCCTCGTCCAGATGACGTTGCAGATGAATATTGGCATTGGTGGAGTGAAGATGACATGGAATGGAAAAAAGTTGTGTACCTTAAATATCAATACGATGAAAATGGTAATCCCGTGTTTGACGCAAACGGCGATCCTACTCCTATAAACAATACATGATTAATACAAATGGCAGCAACTAGTTTATTGGGCGTAGTACAAAGGCAAAAATTTATCCGGCCAACTATAGCAACTGGAGGTACTATAACCTATTATACAGATACATCAACTAACGAATTATATCAAATACATACTTTCACTGTTGGTGGAAATTTCGCTGTGACAACTGGCGGAATAATGATGGAATACCTTGTTGTTGGTGGTGGGGGTGGTGCTGGTTACACATACACAGGCACTGCATTTGGGGGCGGCGGTGGTGCTGGTAGTGTTATTGTAGGTTCTAAATATATATATACCGCAACAACTTATACAGTTTCAATTGGCGGTGGAGGTGCATCGGCCTCAAGTGGCGGGTCTAACGGAAATTCTACTAGTATAATAGGTACTGGACTTGCTCTTAACGCAGCCGGTGGTGGTGCCGGCGGTGGCACAAATTCAACACAATCTACCACTATTCAGGCAAATGCTGGTGGTTCGGGCGGTGGCGGAGGTGGCGGATACAACGCTACTGACGGTAATCCAACACCTTTAAATTTAGGTGGTCTTGGTATAAGTGATGTCGAAATATATGCTAACGCAGGCGGTGACGGTAGAGCAAAATTTAGATCAGGCGGAGGTGGTGGTGCTGGTTCAGCTGGACAGCCTGGTTATCCAATAACTCCAACAAGTTCGTGGGGCGGGGATGGTATAAATTGCTTATTTACGGGGACTAGTTACTGGGTTGGTGGAGGTGGAGGTGGAGTGCAAGTTGGCACCATTAGTTCGCCATATATTGCCGGTGCTACAGCGGGACAAGGCGGACAAGGCGGTGGCGGCCCCGGTGGAGTAGGTGTTGTTGGTATAGCAGGTACCCTACGTACCGGCGGTGGTGGTGGCGCCGCGTTTGGATCACCTGCGGTGCCAGGAAATTCCCCAGGTGGAGCAGGTGGCGGCGGCATAGTAATGATACGCTATAGAATACGCTAAATATTACACTATGCGAGCCAACGAAATAATAAGAAATGTACTCAATCTATTAGACCAAATAGATTGTCAACAAAATCAGCCAGCACAAATTGCTATTACAGGCCATATAGTTGCTGAACCGATGCAACTACCAGAAGTTCCTAGAGAAGAACCTGTTGGTCCCGAGATTGAATATGACGACGAACATCGTCGTTTTAAGCAAATAATGGATATTCTAGCAACTAAAGATAGAAACACCATGTATAGCAACAGTCCTAACGAAATGATTTCAAATCCATCTAGTGTTACTACTGATGCAGGTGGTGGATGGAATGGTCCAAAACACCCTAGCGATATACGAGCAGATTCTATTTCTATGTATCCTAATTATCAGTCAAAACCGGGGGTGTAAAAAATGGCCACCGTTTATTACTATGGATTATTAGGAACAAGAAATAGTGCTACAGTTACCTTATCTAGCGTAACATTTAATAGTCTTATTACAACAATAAGCACTGCTGAAGGACTTTCGTCAGGTTATTATGCGGCTAGCCTAGAAACAAATCCTAGAATCAATAGTGTTACCAGCGGAACAACTACATTCAGTGTACTAGGAATTGCAGACAATTCTACAATAATCTGCACTCCTTTACAAACTGGCACTAAAGAAGCAAGACAAATACAAAAATTAACTATTGCTCAGGCCAAAAGAAAAAGCATAGGCAATACTTCTACAAATTATTATAGAATTTACAACACATTTGATAGAGATCTATTAGCGGCAAAATATGTAGGCAATACTGCTACAAATATTAGTAATACATTGACAAATCATAGACCTTGGAATTAATAAATGGCTGTTGACCGTTATCAAAATAGCACTAATTATGTACATCCTCAGGAGAGCAATCTCTTAAATGTTCATAAGGCTATGGACTATAGTGCGGCAGGTGAGCCACTATTACGAGTAAACAATGTAGGTGGAGTCAGTTACAACGATGCCGGCAACATATCGGCCAGTATGGATGCGTTTGGCCGTATGCGAGTCAGTAATCCGTTTACCCTGTTCGATGGTGCCCTACGCTATAGAGATGATGAGTTTAGATGGAATCAAGTAGATACTGGAGCAGGCACAAGTGTATTCCTGCCTAATGAAAGCACCATGTTGATGACAGTGTCAAGCAACGGTGATTCAGCAGTGAGACAAAGCAAGCAGGTGTTTAGTTATCAGCCTGGCAAGAGTTTGTTGACTATGGCCACTTTTGTTATGAACACCCCCACTGCGGGCCTGCGTCAGCGTGTGGGATACTTTGGCGCACAAAACGGCATATACTTCGAAGTAGACGGCACTGACATCAATCTTGTGATTAGAAAATACACTAGCGGCACAGTGGACGACACTACAGAAAAAATCAGCAGGTCTGCATGGAACGGCGATAGAATGGATGGTCAAGGTGGTCAACACAACATCAGCGGTGTTACTTTAGATGTGACTAAATCGCATATCTTTTGGTGCGACGTTGAATGGTTAGGTGTGGGATCAGTACGTTGCGGGTTTGTTATCAACGGACAGTTTATTGTTTGTCATATATTCCATCATGCAAATATATTCAACAAAGTTTATATGACCACTGCGTCATTGCCAGTTAGATACGAACTAACCAGCACAGGTGCCACAGGTACTATGCGAGCCATATGTAGCACAGTGATATCAGAAGGTGGCTACAGCAATCGCAGTCAGAGTAGGGCAATAGGTACAAGTCTTACTGGAAAGAATCTTACTACAACTGTCTATCGCCCGTTAGTTTGTATTAGACTAAAGTCAGCCAACATAGACAGCATTGTGGTGCCAACCAAGTTTGACCTCTACGGGTTACAACTGGCAGCGTTTAGTTATCGAGTAATCTTAAATCCCACACTGACCGATGCCAACTGGACTTCAGCAGGCGACAACAGTTCAGTAGAGTATGATCTATCAGCTACAGCATTGACTGGCGGCACAGTTATTGATCAAGGCGTTTTTGTAGGAACCAACAAAGGCGGCTCAACCAGTGTGAGCGGCAGTGATGTAGATTTCAGCAATCAACTGGGACGCACTATAGCAGGAGTAAGTGACATATGGTGTTTGGCCGCTATTGCCACAACTAACAACGATGATGCCGTAGCTTCAGTATCTTGGCAGGAGCACGGATAAATATTAGCACTTAAAGGTATCCTATGAAAAAATTATTAGTATTATTAGCCCTGCTACCAGCATTGGCATTCGCACAAAAAACACCAAAAGGTGCAACATATGACGCACAAATCATCCGAGTAAGTGACGGTGACACTATTGTTATCTCTGCACCGTTTTTGCCGGCCCCACTAAAACCAGAATTGGCAGTTCGTATTTTCGGTGTTGATACTCCAGAAAAAGGACACAGAGCACAGTGTCCACAAGAAGATCAACGAGCACAGTTGGCCAGCAAGTTTACCACACAACTAATCCAACAAGGTGGCAAGATTCAAGTTACCTTATATGCTTGGGACAAATTTGGTGGTCGTGTGCTGGGTGACATCATTGTCAACGGCCAGAGCGTTCGTGCAGGATTGATTCAAAATGGTTTAGCACGTGAATACTACGGTGACGCTAAACAAAGTTGGTGTAATTAAAATTTTTACCAAATAAAAAGGAGTCGTTGACTCCTTTTTTTGTCTGTGCTATTATATACGTACTTAAATATATCATATGAAACAGACCAAAATTGCAATTATTGATGTTATCGGCTTACCCTACGATGGCACCACATTATACAAAAAGGGTATAGGCGGAAGCGAAAGCAGTATCATAAGTGTGGCTAGAGAACTAGTACAACTTGGATTTTCCGTTACAATTTTTAATGATAATAACAAAGAAGGCGCCAGTGAAGGCACATACGACGGTGTTGAATATTGTGAAATTCGCCGACTTGCTGAAAGAGAATTTAACTTTGATATTGTTATTAGTCAACGTACTGTAGTTCCTTTTACTCCTCCTCATCTGTATGAACAAGTCAAACAGCCTGCTCCTAGGGACCATAATGTAAGTGTATTCCGCCAGGTACAGCGTCCCGGGCAATTAAAAATACTTTGGTTGCAAGATACGTTCTGTTGGGGCGATCATATTCTTGAAGAATTAGTCGTTAAGGGTTATATTAATGAACTGTTTACGTTAAGTGATTGGCATACTGCCTACACTACACATAGCATTCATGGTCCAAGAAGAAACGTTGAGGTTCTTAAGCGACATATTTTCCAGACTAGAAATGCAATGAATCGTTGGATCCCCTGGGTCGATATCAAGGCTAAAGATCCTAACATGTTTGTTTACAATGCATCGGTTACCAAGGGCATGGTGCCATTGCTAGATTATATATGGCCTAGAATTAAAGGTCAGTTGCCCCAAGCCAAACTTACTATTGTAGGCGGATACTATCAATTCCCCAACGAGCCATTAAATGATCAGGGCAAACAGTTGATGGAATTTCAACAACGTTACAAAGACGATCCTAACGTAATTTTTACAGGTATTATTACACAACCAGAAATTGCCAAGATTGTTGCTAACGCAAGTTACATGATCTATCCAGGTGCATTTCCAGAAACATCTGGTATTGCTACGTTAGAAGCAATTAATTATAATACTCCTGTGCTAGGAACACGATTTGGCGCTATGGAAGAAACTGCTACAGAAGCGGCAAGTTATATGATTGACTATGCTGTAGTACCCAATGGTCTGTTTCCTAATATTGATCCTAATAAACAAGCAGATAAATTTATTAATATGGTGCTACGTGCAGTGCATAATCCATACCTGCATCAACAAAAGCAATATGCTTGTAACGCAGTTAAAGATGTAAGCACGTGGGATACTGTGGCGTTACAATGGAAACAACATTTCTACAATAAACTTAATTTAGAAATGGATCCCGCAGAACTTGCTCGCGTTCAATGGATTAACTATCGAGTACATAAGGTATTTGGTCGCAGGATAATGAATCCTGAAGAAGTAATTGTACCCGAAATAACAGTACCAACTTACAAAGAATCCAATAAGGTGAGTCTAGCTATTGTAGACATTCCTGGAATGAGTTATGATGGTGGCACATTAGACCGTCGAGGTCTTGGTGGTAGTGAAAGTGCAGTTATTCTTGTTGCTAAAGAATTATCTCAACTAGGATTTAATGTTACAGTATTCAACGGCTGTAACGAAGATGACAGCACACCCGGAGTATATGAGGGTGTAACATACAGACCTATAAGTGATATTGAACACGATAACGCTACATATGATGTGGTAATCAGCTCAAGAACCATTATGCCGTTTGTCACTGAAGAATTTTACAGTCTTGCAATCAATACAGCACGTCAATATCCGTATGACATGTTTAAACGATTAAGAGAAAATGCAAAATTTAAAGTGTTCTGGATGCATGATACTTTCAGTTGGGGTGATGATACAATTGAAGACTTAATCACTACTGGTGCTGTTGATGAAATATGGTGTTTGAGTGATTTTCATACCATGTATGTAATGAATTGTAATCACGGTAGAATGCGTAATTACGAAGTGTTGCGTAACCATATGTGGATTACAAGAAATGGCTTAAGACGTTATTTTGATAAGGTTGACCTAGATAAAAAAGATCCTAACTTGTTCTTCTTCAATGCCAATATGAGCAAAGGCTTAAGAACATTGCTACATGGTATTTGGCCTAGACTTAAAAAACAAATTCCAAAAGCTAGACTTAAAGTTATTGGCGGCTACTATAAATTAGGTGCGGCCTTTAATGAAGAACACGATCAAGAACGTAATTTTAGGGAACTAGTAGGAGATGCAATTAATGATCCTAGTATTGAATTTACTGGAGTTATTAGTCAACAGAGAGTTTCTGAAATTGCGGCAGAATCTACTTACTTCTTATATCCAGCCGAGTTACCAGAGACTTATGGTATAAGCTGTTTAGAAAGTCTATATGCTAATACTCCGTTGCTTACCTGTCGATTCGGTGCTTTGGAAGAAACTGCAACTGAACATAGTTATATGATAGACTATGCTATTACTCCAAACGGATTATATCCTCATATTGATCCTAATAAACAAGCAGATGCATTTGTAAAAATGGTAGTTGATGCTTATAAAGATCCTAAAGAACTTCGTAAGCGACAACTTGCTCTCGATGATATAAAAGATCTTGTAGGATGGGATGTGACAGCACTACAGTGGAAACATCATCTGTACAGTAAACTAGGTCTGTATGTACAACGAGGCGAATTCCAACGTAGTAATTATTTTGCAGCCAAATACAACAAAATTTTTGGAAGAAGAACAACTGGTCCCGAATTATGGACATGTCCGAAAATTAATCCAGAACGTCCTATTGCTATAATAAGTCCTTTCTGGAATGCGGCTCCTTATATTGCAAAATGTATTGAGAGTGTTGCGGCACAGGATTATGACAATTATGTTCATTACCTTATAGACGATTGTTCTAGTGATGATGGTTTTAGTGTAGCATTAACTGAAATTAATAAATTACCAGAAAATCTACGCAAAAAGTTTGTGCTGATTAAAAATCACACACGTAATGGTAGTGCAGTTGCCAATCAGATTACTACTATTAAACAACAGAATTTTTCCGACGATACAATTATTATGTTGTTAGACGGCGATGACTGTCTTACTAATAGAAACGATACTTTTACCTACTATAACGAGTTGCACGAAGATGCTGACTTTGTCTACGGGAGTTGCTGGAGTGTAATTGATAACATTCCGTTAATCAGTCAACCATATCCTCCCGAAATAAAAGAAGCAGGTGATTATAGAAATTATAAATTTAATTGGAACATGCCTTATACTCATTTAAGGACGTATAAAGCATTCCTTATTAAAGATATACCCGAAGAAGCATTTAAAGACGAAAATGGAAATTGGTTTAAGGCCGGCGGTGATAACTCAACGTTCTATCTTCCTTTAGAAAATTGTGACCCTGATAGAATTTTTGTCAATGCCGACATTATCTATAACTACAATGATGCTAGTCCGTTAAATGATTACAAAGTAAACGGAACAGAACAAAATGTAACAGCAAATAAAATTTTAACAAAGAAAATGAAACCATTCCAAAATATACCAGATAGAAAAAAGACACAACCAAGTAAACTTGATTTGTCTGTAATGGAACCAGCGCCTCCAGTTGGTCCTAAAAAACATATTCTTATTGCTATTCCTGCAAAAAATTTAATTGAAGCAGAAACATTTAAGAGTATCTACGATTTAGAAGTTCCAGATGGATATGAAACACATTTCCAATACTTTTATGGATACCAAGTTGAACAGGTTCGTAATCTAATTGCTGACTGGATGATAAAAGGCCCGTATGATTATCTTTTTGCAGTTGATGCCGACATTGCATTTCCAAGAGATACTCTTAAGAAAATGTTAAATCACAATAAAGATATGGTCACTGGATTATACATTCAACGTATTCCAGGAAAGCACTGTATTGAAGTTATGAAGTCAAATAATTTGGGAGGAGTAACCCATGTACCTTGGGCAGAATTAAAAGGAAAAGGTCTTGTAAAAGTTGATAGCGCAGGATTTGGATGTTGCCTTATTAAAAAATATGTTTTCACAGGTATAGAATATCCACATTTTATCTACAAGAGTGCATTAGATCATGCTAACACTATTAGTGAAGATGTATACTTTTTCCTCAAGGCAAAAGAAAAGGGATTTGAAATTTGGGCAGACACTTCTATCCTTTGTGATCACATAGGATCTTGGACATTTAGAGTAGAATAATGGCACAACAAATTTATCTATCACCTAGAGATACTCAAGAGTGGCCTTGGCATATACGGCACGAAGTAATTCGTGCAGTCGATGAGCTTAAAATTGCTCGCGGAGAACAATTTAGCCTTATTGATATAGGTGCAAGCCATAATGCATTTAATAGAGAGTATCTCACTCACACATTTGATATTATACCTACAGAAATGGAAGGAGTTCATGGATTTATAGGTAACATGAACAAGTATGAAGATTGGCTTCCTATTTTAGAATATGTAGAACAACACGGAAAATTTAGTTTTGCAAATTGTACACATACCCTTGAAGATCTCGCAAACCCTATGCTAGTTATAGACATGTTACCAAAAATTGCAGAGCAAGGATTTATTGCAGTTCCGAGCAAATATAACGAATTACAAAGACGAGAAGGTCATTTTAGGGGAACAATGCATCATCGTTGGATTTGGAATAATGAAGATGGTAGGTTAATTGCATATCCTAAAATTCCAATAATTGATCACATGACCTTTTATCCATTGGAAGTAGAAATAGAAAAAAATTCAGAATTAGAACTACGTATGTTCTGGATTTCTGATATTGATTTTGCAATTGCCAACAACGACTACCTTGGCCCAACAGCTGAGGCAATTGTTCAATTATACAAGAGATTATTACCATAATAAATAATTGAAGAGATTTAAGAACATACCCTGGGACCGTTTGGGGTTATGTGGCCGGCTGCTGGCCTGATTAACGGATTCGCTACCCTGAAAATCAAAAGTGAGCACTAAATACAGTTTATGAAGGTACTAGAACTCTTAACAGAATCCACTGGCAAAAAATTTAATCTAATCGATATGTTAGAGGATTTTTTACCTTTAGCTAAAGAAGAATTAAAATTAGAAAAATTTCCAGAAATTAAATTAGTAGTAAAAGTAGATGACAGTGATCAACCTACGTTTGGCCGTTACGATAATAGTAAAAAAAACATTACTCTAGCAATTACAAATAGACACCCAATCGATATCTTAAGAACACTTGCTCACGAGTTAGTTCATTATAGACAAGATATGAATAACGAATTAGGTCCGCATAGCGGTGATACAGGTAGCCCAGAAGAAAATCAAGCACATGAACTAGCTGGCGTTATTATGAGGCATTTTAATAAAAAGAATCCACAATACCTTTCAATTAATGATATTGATTTAGTATTGTCAAAGTGAAAGGGCGGATAACCGCCCTTTCTTATATTATATAATTGTGCTACGCACTAATATTATTATTATTTTTTCACCGTAGGTTTTGTAGCAGATGCAACGCCTTGATTAACAAAGCCATACATTTTTTCTGCTGTTTCTAGTACTTTTTCAAGTCCTGGAAACTCTGGCATTTGAACTGTACTTACGATCTGACCAGTCTTCTCATCACGAGTAGCAGTCAATTCCCATCCTTGGAATTTAGCATGGAAGTCGTCTTGTACTAGACTTTTAGCCATTCCCAGAATGTCAGCACGGATTTCATAACCGTTCTTGTTAAATTTTACTTCTGGTAGTTTTGGTGTTTCAAAATTTGACATAGTATTCTCCTTTGTGTGTATGTCTGTTATAACAGCTACTTCAATTTCGCTGATATACTATTATATATCTCTTTTAGAAATATATCAAGTATTTTTGATTATATCTTTAATAAATTATACCCAATGTTGACCTTTGACCACAGCGGCGGCACGTGCCTGCTGTACTTCTTTAATCACTTCGATTAATGTTTTAAAAAATTGTTTCATAGAAATTTCTCCTTATGGGAATAGTTAAACTCGCGCAGATAATTTTCGAGTTGTGCGGCATCGGTAATGCCTTTGGTTGCTAGATATGAATCTAGTCGGCTTTGATAAGAACTGCCTGGAAACATTTCAGCTAGGCGTTCCATAAGCCCTAGCATGAAATTTGATACGATTTTCATTCTGTGTAATCCTCTGTATGTGTGTAGCTACTCATGGTTTCTACTGAGTATTTATACTAGTATATGCGGCACCGCAACAAAAAACAATCTTTTAATTAATCAAAATATATGTTATACTTGATCT
>Ga0222712_10003673_pt1 | contig 16534 bp, 9 predicted proteins | sample C33_657DmetaG_FD_165043 | JGI IMG/M metagenome (GOLD analysis project Ga0222712, IMG submission 165043) | Estuarine water microbial communities from San Francisco Bay, California, United States - C33_657D | ecosystem: Environmental > Aquatic > Marine > Unclassified | place: USA: California...
ACGGATGCCTTTCATATAGGCGTCAGCAATTACAGAAGTGGAATTGTTGCCAATCATGCTCTTCTTGTGACCCGGGCTGGCCCATTCCGGGAGCCAGCCGCTTTCTTTATACGTGTTGGCGAGCCCCTGCATGATCTGGCTGTCCAACTCAGGAAACACCAGGGTCAGGAATGGGAATAGTGATCGAAAGGTATCCCAGAATCCTGTATCGGTAAACATATAGCCCTTTTCAACTTTACCGTTGTAAGCGCTGTAATGCACCATTTCATTGTTGGCATTGTATTCATAAAACTTGCGTGGAAAAAGCAACATCCTGTACAGACAGGTATAAAAGGTTTTCAGCTGATCTTCGGTTCCACCTTCGGCTTTCACCTTGATCATTTCCTTGTGCCAGGCAGCCTTGGCGTTGGCCTGGATTTGTTCGAAACTTTGGCTGCCAATTTCTCTGCTCAAATTCAGTGCTGCCTGTTCAAAAGAGATGAAGGAGGACGCCACTTTTAACTGTACTTTCTCTCCTCTTCTGGTTGAAAAACCAATGACGGCTTGCGCGTGGTTTCCTGTGAATTCTTTTTCGGCAGATCGCTGCAGTTTATCATCCACCGTAAAATACAATTCAAAATTTTTGTCGCACTCAATGACAAAATAATTTTTGAAATTGGTGGGAACGCCCCCCCTGTTGCGGGTTGTATAACCAATGATCTTTTTTTCTTCGGGGATGATTTTGATGTATGACCCTCTGTCGAACGCATCAATCAAAATAAAAGCACTGTCGGCTGCAGGATACGTAAACCTGAACCGGGAGGCCCTTTCGGTGGGGGTAATTTCTGTTACCACATTGTCATCTGCCAGGTAAACGCTGTAGTAATATGGCTTGGCAATTTCTGTCTTGTGAGAAAACCAACTGCCCCTTTTTTCTTCATCCAATCGCGGTTTTCCTGTCATGGGCATGATGGAAAACTGGCCATAATCTCCAATCCAGGGCGATGGTTGATGCGTTTGTTTGAAACCACGGATTTTCTCTGAAGCATATTGATAGGTCCATCCATTCCCGTTGTATCCCGTTTGCGGTGTCCAGAAATTCATGCCCCATGGAACTGCGATGGCGGGATAGGTATTGCCATTGGAATAGCTTTGCTTGGAATCAGTGCCCATCATAACATTCACCATTTCTTCAGGTTGAAAAGATGGCTGGGCAGCGGCACTGAAGCAAACAAAAGAAAGCAGTAGAAAAATGGTTCTGATCATCATGACAGGTATAAAGTATGTTTGAAGGGCGTTGAACCAGTGATATAGGCTGATGGGGCATTAAATGCAGGTAGTCCACCACGGAGGTTGTACCGCTTGTGTTCAGCCTTGCCTGGGCCAAATGAAATGGATTGATTGTCTACTGAATATTTCCCCTCTTTTCCCATCAACACATAGGTTTGATTAGGGGTAACTTCTTCCAATCCTGAAAATACTCCACCAGGCCTGAAGACCAGTTCCAATGATACTGGCACATGGTCGGTACCGCTGATGTCAATGTCCACCTGAATACCATTGCCCGTTTCCTTGATGGTGATGACTGTATTGAGTTGTTGAATTTCAGATTGCGTTCTGTTTGCTTTGGGCATTTTCGACCAATCCCCATCTCCGGGAATCTTATCTGCCGGATAAGGTTGATAATACACTCCTTCCAGTGAGCTGCTGAGCACCCAGGCATCACCTTTTTGCACGATTTCAGTTGACTGGAACTGTCCCTTTCCAAAAAACGAAGATGCCACGCGCATGGCCTGCAACATTACTTTTTCCTTGTGGAAAGTGAGCCATCCTGCGTTGTTGGAAAGGATAGTGGCATCCCAATCATTCCTGCGTATTCTGGCAACACCTGAATAAGGAAAAGCTTTTGCATAACTGATGGGCAAAGGCTTGGATGAGGGCAACTCTTTCCAAAGAAGCTGATCCTGTAACATTGCAGCAAGGTTGCCATTGGTTACATTAGGATTTCTCCCTTCAATCATTTTGCACAGCTTTGCCAATTGGCCATCGTTGTCCAGAATGGCCAAGTAACGGCAGGCATAATAATAGCCGTCCATGCTGCCAATCGTTCCCTTGTCCTGGCGGTTAGAGGCTTCTGTTACGACTTCACCATTGGGATGAAGATAGTAATACATCATCTGAAGATTTTTCCGAACCGGATCCAAAAAACCTGGGTTTTTCAATCCGATGGACATGGTTACCAGACAATGATCAACGATGCCAGAATATCCTCCAGTGCTTTTCTCCGTGTACTGTCCGTCTGGATCCAGGTCAATTTTTTCGGCCAACCATTGATTGATCCGGTTAAGGTATCGCTGGTCCGGCCATACCTGATGGAGATCTGTCAATGCAGCACAAACCACCCATCGGTGATTGGGTGTATGCAGCCCACCGACGATAAGACATTCTCCTGCATTTTTAAGCAACAATTCAAATGAAGCATACGCCTTTTCAGCACCCTTGATGGATGCTGCCTTAAAGCGTTTGTATGCGGGAACCAGGGCCCTCACCATGAATCCAGTGTCGGGTGTTGAATGGAAATTGGTGTCCAAAAGATCGATGGTGCCATCCTCATGTTGCAAGGCATGCAAGCAGCCAAGCACCTCTTCAATCTCCCTGAGGAGTTTGGGATCCTGGAAGAATTTAGATTCTTCACAAGCAATGGCCGTGGAGGCGTTGATCAGGAAAGCGTTGCAGCTTCCAGGATTTACCAGATTCGACCCGTCCCTGTATCCACCAAAATAGACATCGGCAGGATCTGTCACCTTGTAGGCAGCAAAACCTTTCAGCCCTTCGTCATTGTCCCTGATGGACTTGAGCAGCCAATTGGGTTTTTGAAGGATGTTCTGCGGTTCTTTGTCAAAGCCTGTGAAGCCCATTAATGGGATAGAAGCTAGTGCGGTTGATCCGAGTGTGACGAAATTTCTTCTTTGCATGGTTATTTTCTTTTGCCGGTGAGTTGTTCATAGGCCAAACCGAACATGATGAATGATCCATATCCAAATCCAGTGCCTTCTCCAATTTTTCTCCCGAGGTAATAAGGTTGGTCGCCAACACAGGTGCCGCCTGAAACCCTTGTGGGTACAAGGCTATTCGCATCCTGCCGCAGGCTCATTTTCTGCAGACCTGCATAGGAAGCTTCCACCATGGGCAGGTATTTTTTCTTGTCCAGTATTTTCAATTGCATTCCTTTTGTTATGGCATAGGAGAACATGGCTGTGCATGAACTTTCCAGAAAATTCCCTTGCAAGGCAGGAAGGCTGACCAATTGGTACCAATGCCCGGTTGACTTATCCTGATACGGTGCCACTGCACTCACAAAATGCACCAAGGCTTTTTCAAGTGGTTTCCAATATGGGGATTTTCTTCCCACCGTTTCCAGCGCATCTGCTAAGGCCATTCCCACCCATCCGTTTCCGCGGGCCCAAATCTGGTCATTCCGGTGGGTGATTTTATCCGGCCAGTTCTTGATGCTGCACCCATCATCATAAAAAACACTGTCAGCATCCCAACCATGCACCCAAAGTCCAGTCTTCTTATCCGTCAATTCTTTGTTGTGGACATTGAATTGCTCGAGGAAATTGGCGATGTATTTATCATCCCCTGTCAACTTGTACATCTCCAGTAGAAACATGCTCAGCATGTAAACGGTATCATCCCAAAGTTCAACGGTTTCTGCCCGGTGCGAAACACCGCCATTGGAAGCACGCGGGATGTTGAGGTAATCTGTATAGATGCCATTGGCCTTGTTGATGTAGTTTTTATCGCCGGTAATGCGCGCCAGGAAAGCAATTCCGTGGGCGGAAGCAACAGCGTTGGGGTGTTTGCCATTGGCCACCTTGTCAGAAACATCCATCGCGGTTTTGATGTAGTCGAAATAGGTAGCACGTTTGTCTGCGGCACTGACATGGTACAATTGTTTCAGAGAATTCAAGAATGTTGCCTGGCCCCAATCCCATTTATATTTCTCTGCAGGCATGTAAACCTGCCTTCCATGCAAGGCAACTGAATCAACCCAGGATTGTGCAGATACTGTGGCAAAAAAGGATAAAAAAATGAGCCCGATCAATGTTGTTTGAATCAATTTTTTCATGGCAAAGCAGTTGATGTATGGATAAATTTAAATCGTTTTAGATTATGTCACAAATATCATTTTCCACTCTTATCAGCATCATGCGATTAATGTTGAGCCAGTCTTTTTAAGCCCCACTGGTTCATGTCTTTTTTTGCCATTGGTATTGAATCAATGACAAAGCTTGGAGGCATTTGACCTGTATACAATACAGCTTCCTCCCCTTTTTTTAAATCCAGGATGATGATGCCGTTTTTCTGTTGAAGACGATTCGAAGGGATGCCCATCACTTTTACATCGGCTGGTAAATCTGACTGAATGATACAGGGTTCACCTGCAAGACTTTTTACATGAATGAACTGGGTTTTGCCATTTTCCCTTTTGCCGCTGACCAGAAATGCTCCTTCAGCCCTGAGCTGATAGAAACTGGCATCTTTCCATGAAGAAGGCGTTGCGGGAAAAACACGGATCACATTGCCCCAGCTTTGGATCAACATATCGAGCATGGCTCTGGAGGAAGAAATGGGTGACTCGAATGTGGGATTTCCTCTCTCGCAATACATGGTATTGGGTGTGCAGGTAGGGATTTTAGGAATCTCTCCGATTCTTGGAAAAATATCCAATGACCGGTTCACCCATTTTAAAGCATTGTCTCCATCGCCCAAAGAAGACCAAATGGAAGAAGCCCCTGAAAACTTGTACATGCAATTGTCTCCATCCACGTCCGTAAAATGCTGAACTGTTTTTTTGAGCATGGGTATTGACGCCACATTGTTGTCAATGTTGGTTTCATAAAAAGGGAAAATACCCAACATGTGGCTGTAATGGCGATGGGGTTTGGCAAAGGGAACTCCTTTACCAATCATGATGCCATTTTCATTGGTATGGTAGTCGGCCATTTTATCCAGATGCTCTTTCCATACAGGAACCAATGGATCATTAATCTTCAGCCGTGTACAAATATCGAGCAGGGTTTTGAAACCCCATCTCGCCAGGGCAATGTTCATGCTGGTTTCCTGGGCCTTTCCATACTCGTCTGAAAATGTCAATGGAATGTGGTACAATCCATCTTCACCTTTGTATAAAATCCTCAGGTAAACATTGTATGTTTTTTTCATCAAAGGAAAAATGGAATTGCGGAGTCTTTCGTCATCCATGGTCCGCTTGTTGTGCACATAAAATTGCTGCATCAACCAAGGCAATACAATGATGTTCATTTCCCGGTCTGTTGTTCGATCGGTAGTGAGGAATACCGGATTGTTCAACTCATCAAAACCAACAGGATTTCCCAGGGCGGCACAATCATCCCTGAACTCTTCTGGCACATTCAATACGAGTTGATCCCTGTGTTTCTCGATGAGGCGGTAAAGGGGTTCCTCAAGATCTAAATGGTTGGTGATGCCGGTTGTATAATAAGACAATTGCACATTGAGGTTCATCCACAAACAGGGCCAAACGGTGGGTTTGTACCAGGGGCCCATCAGGTCGATAACAGGCTTGTCGGATCGGGTGGCACTGGCCAGCTTGTATTGTTGGATCCAGTAAAAACTTTCCATGCGGGCATTCGGAAAGGTCACAAAGCTTTTGGGATAATAGGCATGCCACCAATCGCGGTGAACACGTTCCAGCACTACCATCGATTTTTTCTCAGCAGCCTTGATGGTTGCCACAGCATCTATGGCTGATCCATTGGAAGGCTGTCTGGTCTTGGCCCAACGGTTGGCAACCGTTACCATGATGGTTCTTGTGCTGTCGGTTTGTTTGCGTTCATGCCAGGCTGTGGCAAAATCGTCACCCATGGTAAGTGGTTGAGTAACCACCGGAATGCCTTCCAACATTTCCTCCCTAAAAGGTGGGTTGGGCATGTAAATAAATCCCTTGTCTCTCAAGGGTTGTGCCAGATACCTTGAGCTTACTGCTTGCTGTGGACGAAAACGACAGATGGCCTTTTGCTCTTTCTGTGTTGTCTTTAGATTCAACACAATAACATTGTCACCGGTTGGAACATAGCACCGAAACGAGATTTTCCCCAAAGACGTTGTGATGATTCCGCGAATTTCTGCGTTCCACAAATCGGTTCTAAGGTTGATGTTCTCTATATCACCAGCTGTTGAAAGCAACAGTTGACCGATGGGAATTCTTCCTCCATAGTGCGCGATGGGCAAGTCTTTGGAACGATGGTCGTACACATCTGTCCGACCTATTTCAAACCTCAATGTATTGGGGAGCAAATTGTCTTTGAAAACAATGGTACCCAGGAGACCGTTTCCTACAAAGGGGGCTTCAAAGTAATCACCGGGCATGGTATCCCATACCATATCGTGTCTGGAAAGAAAATCCTGCCAATTGACCTTGAGCTGAGGCAGTTGCAAGGGATTGTTTTTTTGTGCAGACAGACTGAACGCAAAAAAGATTGCAATGATGGTTAAGCATTTTTTCATTTAAAAAATGAATTAAAGATTTCTGTATTTCTCCATGATCTTTCTTCCCATTTCAACACCATTGATGTTGAACAGAAAATCCTTGGGCAATGTGTAGGGAGAATAATAGTCGAGCCTTTGCTTCTGATTGACGTCAGCTTTGAGTCCAAGTTTCCCGTTGGGTGTATAGACAGCAACATCAACAATTCCCTTTTGGTTGCTGACCTCAATTTTTGTATTCAAAACCGATTGCCTGAATGCATTGAATTTTACATCATCGGTTAAGCCCTCTTCAACTTTCCACCACATGCTGATATTGACAAGACCGTCATTGGGATGCTTTAAAGTAAAACGAATGGCCTTGTTATTGGGAAGTGAAAAATTTTCTCTCTTGGGTTCATAGCTGAACCCATCGTTGATCAACTGTGGGTGTTCATTCTTGTCTGCGTTGCTCCACAAAATCCTGATGGCTACACCAACATCCTCAAATTTTCCAAAAAAAGTATTGGTTTCATCGAAAGCAATTTCATCTCCCTTGTTCAAGTTGCCAAGCTGTTTGTTGCCCAACCAAATCTGGTCAAAATAGTCAGGCAGTATTACCGTTGAGTTGATGTAGGGGTTGATGCAATTGTGGTCTTTCATCCCAGACACCAGCATCACAAATTCATTTTTGTGTTGAACGGTTTGCATGAAAGGCATGAGATGCCTTGTTTTGCCCCATCCGCCATTGGAAGGATAATTGGGTGGCATCAAGTGTTTCATCTTCTCCCCCATCCCTTCAGCTCCCCATGTACCATAATGATCATTCCTGCCCTCCGCGACATAAACGATGTTGGGCATGGCAGGAATCTTCTTGCTGCTCAAATAGGCGATGAAGGATTTATCATCTGGGCTATAATATTGGTTGGAAGAGGCAATGGAAAACTTCTTGCCATGGTAGTCGTAAGCATAGGTATGCGGCAGGCTGTCCCAGCGTTGAATGATGAACTTGTCTTTTTGTTCCATGAGCTTTTGCTGGGCTTTGCTCAAATTCAACTCCTTCAATATGCTAAAACAAACCTGATTAAATAACTCATTGTTGTTGTTGGGCTTTCCCAGCAAAGGATCCATGTATTTCTCTTCCAAGAGATCCCTGCCAAAGACCCTGTTGTAATCGCGGCTGTGGGCACCTTCAAGGTAACCACCAGCTTTGTTGTAATGAGCACTCAAATCTGTCAGAAAAAATTCAAGTGCATCAGCAGCCTTAGTTTTGATTGCTTTATCGTGAATGAAACGATACATCAACAGCAATGACTCAAGGTCAACCCCACAGTAGGTAGGGCTATCGTATTCCCGGTTGCCGTAATAGGCTACGTGTTTCAACCAAAGATCGAATGCCTTGCTGCCTTCTGCTGTAGCAACGGGGTTCTTGTATTCCTGCCCCAAAGCCAACAAATTCCAGCAACGCATCACATAAATATTCGTATACGAAATCCGAACGGGTTGTCGGCGAATGCCATTCAAGGTCTGGGCAAAAAGATCATCCAAAGAAGCGCGGGCTTCAGGAGAAAGGCGGTCATTGAAGAGCAATTTGATCAGTATCCCATACTGCACACAGAATTCAACATTGTTGCCATCACCCACATCACCGCCGGTTTCTGTCCAACCCCAATACATGTTTCCGAAAGAGGGTTTGGAGCTGTCTGCTATGATCCTTGTCTTGACCAGATCTATCGTCCACAATATTTCATCTGGCTTCAAAAAACGGGTATCCAATGCATCCAACAAAAAAATAAAACAGTCCCGAACGCCAAGCTTGGGTGGACTTTGGTGCAAGGCATTCCATTGTTGTTTTAGATTTTCCATTTGAATCACTGGATTTGAAACGGCGGGAATGGTGTATTGATTTTTCAGCTGAGAGAAAGCAGCAAGTTGCAACACAAATAAAAACATCACAGATAAAAAAAACAGTTTCATGCACAGTATTATTTAATTATTGTTAATTGAATGGCTGTATGTTTGGAAGGGATGAATGGAGGATAGCCCTTGTACTTGCTTTTTTACAATAATGCCAATTGCATTGGTTTTGTCAATCCATTCCTAAACACTCAACATAAAGTTAAGTAACCCTGCCTACATTTTAAAAGGCTAAGTACATTTGATAACATCCTGTGATAATTGCATTACGGCTTAGCACACAAAATCCGGTTATTGTGAAGGTTTTTCAGCCCTTATTTTTAAGTAATAAACTTTTCATATCGGTTCTGACCTTCTTCAAATCAGCATCATCTGCTAAATTATTTTGTTCTTTGGGGTCGTTGGTCAAATCATACAACTCAATGCCTTTTTCACCATTACCCCATTCTGTATAACGCCATTTTTCAGTTCGTACGGATCTGCCCATGACATTGCTTTGTAACCGTAAAATTTGTGTGTACGCAGGCCTGTCCCACTGTTGGAGAGGATTTATCATCAGTGGTTTCAGGCTCACACCCATCAGGTGATTGGGCTTGGATAGATTGCACAAGTCGGTTAAGGTTGGGTAAATATCGAGCAACTCTACTGTTCTCGAACAGCCCTGATACTGAGCAGGCAGCTTGGGGTCAACCACAATCAAAGGTGATTTAGTGGATTCTTCCCAAAGGCTTTGTTTCATCCATTGACCATGTTCGGACAATTGATAGCCATGGTCACTCCAAAAAACAACAACTGTATTATCTGACAATCCCAATCGATCCAATTCATCTAAAAGGCGACCAACTTGAGCATCAACAAAACTTATACTGGCATAATAAGCATGTATAAAAGTCTTTTTCAAATCGGGCCGATCTTGCCAAAAGTAAGGAGTATAAATTGGGTTGAAAGCAAGTTTTGGGTATTTTACAGCGTCGGCAGGATTTACATCAGGCAATACAATCTTGTTTACATCATATAAATCAAAGTATTTTTTTGGTGCAACCAATGGTACATGAGGACTAAAAAAACCAACAGCTAAAAAAAATGGCTCGCTTTTGCGCTCATTCATGATCCGAATGGCCTCAGTCGCTACTTTACCATCTGTTTGTTCTGCATCAGTTCCGGTACTTGGCCAAAAAGCCATTGCACTGCCAAGGCTCTTATTAGGGGTCAGGTTGATGATTTTGTCCTCCTCCAATTTACCCTGGCCTATTGGGTTCACCCGCTCGTTCCAGGAAAGGGAGTCATCAAGACCATTCGTTCCAATACCAGAGGGATTATTATAATGGAAAATTTTGCCAATTCTTGCAGAATGATAGCCATTATTTTTGAAATGCTGAGGGAGAGTAACAACATCTGGAACAGTTTGACGAAAATGGGTATCAAGATCAAAAACTTTAACTGAATCTGGACGTAAGCCTGTTAGTAAAGACGAGCGTGAAGGACTACACCAAGGTATTTGACAATGGGCATTGCTAAATTTAACTCCCTTTTTGGCCAACCTGTCAATGTTGGGCGTTTTCACAAAATCATTGCCATAGCAACCTATTGCCATATTCAAATCATCTGTTGCGATGAAAAGCACATTGCGTTTTTGCAGATTTTGTGCAACAAGGTTTAAACTGATGAACAACAATACAATTGAGGCGAGCGTAATTTTCTTCATTTAATTTCTGATTTTCAACATCTGAAAAGTAATTCTTTAATTTGAAAAAAATGGTAATGCTGGTGAGGTTTGGTGTAACGGGCAAGTGCTTCTTTTTTCATCTCGCTGTTAAAAATATTTTTTAATTACCCATAATATACCTCTTTGCAAATGCAATGTATTCATCCCAATCATATGCCAAGATATCATGTTTGCCATTTCTGATATGGTATGAAACAGTTGAACCTACAGGGGTATTCAACGCAGGAAAAACATCAGACTCTATTCCTTTCAAACCATAGAGATGGTATACCTGTGTAGCGAAAAATGCAGATTTGAATTCATTTTTGGGATCTGCCCATGCATCTTCAGATGCACTGGCGACATAAACTGGCCGGGGTGCCACCATGGCCAACACCATGTGCTGGTCAAATGGGAGCAAGGATTCGTTTTCCGTATATTTTTTGAAATTTACAGCCGTCCAGCGGGGAAAACGATTGTTCATTTTCAACAGAGTTTCACCTTCTTTTCCGCGGTAAATGGATGCACCGCCGCATCCTGAATTGTTTGAAATCACTGCAGCAAATCGTTGGTCTTTGGCACCTGCCCAAAGAGATGCTTTCCCCAAGCGGGAGTGGCCCACTACAATGACCTTGGATCCATCAACCTGTTTGTCCGTTTTCAAATAGTCCAAAGCGCGTGACAACCCCCAGGCCCAGGCAGCAAGCGATCCCCACTCATTGTTTGCCGGCTTTGTTTGACCATCCCTGTACAACAAAGGATAGATGCCGATAGAAAAGTCTTCCCGATCTGGGGCAATGTCCCAATAATACATGGTGGCCACGCCGCATCCGGCATTGATCAGTCTTTCCACTTCCCAATTGGCTGTTTCAACACCGCGTGGTCTTGCAGCACCATTCCATTCTTTGGCAATGTGGATAGCAGTATCCTTGTGAATAGTATGGTTGCCACCGAAGTTGTACCCCAAAAATGTTGGATAGGATTTTTTTCCCTTGGGCAGATAGAGCAACAATTCAACACTTAACTCTTTTTGGTTTCCACGAAATGTTAACTTAACCTGTTTGCGGATGGCCTTGCCATTGAGTGCCTGATCATCTTGTTCAAGGAGATTGACTTCAGCAATTTTCAATTCACCCGGAACCACTCCGTACATTTCATTTTCCACCATGGACAGGATTTCAGGCCTCCTGATTTTCTCCCATTGTTTGGAAGAAGCAATGGCATTACCATTTTTGGAGATCAACAGTTCAGGGATATTTTGCTGTGAAAATGAATGCACCGAAAATAACATCACCAACGTGCTTAAAAATATTCTTTTTTTCATACTATCGTTTTTATTTGACTGGATAAAGCCTGTACATCATCACACCATGATGTGGGATGATGGATGTAAGTGATGATGCATTTACACTGATATTTTTTTGCCGCCAGACATCGCGTACACGCCAATTCCCTTTTAATCCAAGTTTTGCAAAATCAACATTGAATTGTTTTGGCTTTTCCGTTCCCCAACGGAAAAACGATGCCGGGGTTTTGCCATAATCATCGGTATTGAAGAAACCGACTGCATAAGATCCGTCAGCCATCGGTTTTATCCAGGTCTGAACGCCTCCTTCATCAGCCATCAACCTGGCAGATTTGCCCAGGGGATCCTGGTCAATTTCAATCACTTCATCATTGGTCAACAGGTTCAATGTGAAAGCATCAAGCTGCTCAATCGGACAACCGATCAACAAGGGTGCAGCCAACAAAGCAAAGAGACTGATGTGGCTATATTGCTCATCAGGCGTGAGCCTGGTGGGATGCATATCTGTTCCAGTGGTAACATTTCCAAGAATCATCATGTCTGGATCATTCCAATGACCCGGGCCACCATAAGGGCCCCATTTATCCAGCGTAAAAGTGCAACGGTACAATCCATGCCAGCTGTCGCGAATGTCTGGCCCTGTCCTGTACATGTTGGAAATCCTGGCCCAATCTTTTACATCGCCGAATGGAGCAGAATTAGATAAACTGTAGATGATGTCTCTGCCTGAATTTTTCAAAGCGATGGACATCCGTTCTGCAGATGGCACTTCAAGCCGCCAGTCATACTTTAGAAAATCTACACCCCAGTCTGCCATTTGAAGGGCGTCTTCTTTCTCAAAACGAAATTTACCAATATACCTGAAGGAGCGTTTGTTGTTTTTGATGGAATCTGGAAAGGCGCCATTTTCAAAATTAGATGAACCGCCGATGTAACCAGCATAGCTGGTGATCCAGGGTGTTGAATATACACCCAGCTTCAATCCCATCCCATGAATTTCATCGATCATGCCCTTGAAGTTGGGAAACTTTTCGTTGGCTTGCATGGCATTGTATTTACCCGCCCTGTTGCCCTGCCAAGCATCATCGATGTTAACGTAATTCCATCCATGATCTTTGAGACCCATTTTCACCATGGCCTTGGCAGAGGCAATTACCTTACCTCCATCAATTTGTCTGGCCCATGAATTCCATCCATTCCAGCCCATTGGGGGTGTCAGTGAAATGGTATCCCCCACTTTGATGAGCAATGTTTTTTGGGATTTTCCAACTCGATTTTCTGCTTTCAATACAACCTCATGATTTCCTTTCTCCATCAACTTTCCTGTGATAATTCCTGTATTGGCATCAATGGTCAATCCATTGGGCAACCGATTTGCTGAAAACTGGATTGGTTTTTCTCCTGTTGCAACGATGGTAAATAAAAACGGATTTCCGGGTGTTACACCAAAAACAGGCGCCGTATTGATTCTTGGTGCAGGTTTAGGTGCTGGCGTCAGGATATATTTCTTACCATCATTGGGTGTATTCATGGGCTTTGTATCTCCTATCATGGTGATCTGTGCATCAGCCCAATTGGAATATACTTTGGTATACCCTTGGTCATTCACCATCACCAGTAAACCCATACGGTCAATGCCTTTTAAATCGACAGTAAATGACTTTGGTTTGTCTCCATATTTCATGTCTCCGCTTGAAAACATGACTTTGCCATCTGCCACCAAATAAAACTGGTGGGGCAGAAATTGATTTCCCTGATCATCCACACCGACTGTAGCTGAAAACTCAGTGGCATTGCCTTTCAGGTAAAAGGACAAGATGCTGGTTGCCTGCACACCTATTCCGTGTTTAAAAACCTGACCTGCCATCCTGATGCTATCTCCTGCCCCATTCATTTTTGCATTGACACCAGGTATACCTTCTGAATATGTTTGAATCACAAGATCATCCAACCAGATTTTACTGGATTGTTGTGCCTGAACAACTGGCATGATAAAAATTAGGCAGACCAATAAATTAAATACCTTGACCATATTTTTCATCTGAAACTGTTTTATTTTTTTGCTTTTTCCGCCACCATCATCAATACATTTTTATCATTCCATTCCTGGGTATGCCCTGCCATTGGTGTGAAATTGATCTTTGCGTCTGATATAGGATTTTTGGTTGAATCCATGAATGCTTTGAATACCCTGGTGGATACATTGGAATAGAGACCATCCATGTCTCCTGTCCAGATCCAGATCTTTCCCTGTAATTTGGGTCCCAATACTGACCAGTTTTTTTCCAGCACTTTTTTCAAATCGTACTTCTCCCACTGCTTCGAGATGGCATGGTTGATCTTTCCTGTAATAGGATCAAACATCATAGAAGGTAACCCATCTGAGGCTATCGGGCCAAATACTGCATTGTATGCACCAAATTGTCCGCCAGACACTCGGTAATCGTTGGTTCTGCTGTTTACATTCTCCCCCTTGATCCAGTCTTTCATTGAAAAAGTGGGCTCACCAAATGTGGTTCTTCTTCCGGGCTGCAAGTAGCCATACCGGTTGTAGAAAATGGTTTCATCCTCGTAAATATTGATTAGTCCATAATGGGAGAATTCAATCGGATCCGGACTGTATGACCAGGTACCATCAAAGAAATCAGGATAAAAAACCTGCAAACCCATGGCCACCCAACCGCCTGTTGAAGCACCAGCCAGGTATCGTTTTTTTGAAGAAGGATTGTAGTGGACCATTTTTTCAATGGCTGGGATAAGTTCTTCCGTCAATGCCTGTCCACAAGGTCCATTGTTCTCTGAATCCACCTGATAGGTATCGCCAAATGGACCCTGGGAGTCAAGGAAAACATAAATAACTTGTGGGGCCTCTTTGGTGAACCACCAGTCTGCAAAATCTTTTCTTGTGACAATGTTGTTGACGGCATTGTACCGCCCATTCAATCCGGGTGCACGGTAACAAATCGGATACGACTTTAAAGAGTCTTGATAATAGCCAGAAGGCAATAAAATTGCTGCCTTGAGAAAGCGTGGATGGCCTGAAAATGCAGACAATAACTTGCTTTGTATCAAAACAGTGCGAACATGTGAATGACTGATGATGGTCATGGGCGGAATGATTGAATCCAGGCTAAGGTGCAGGTTTATTTTTCTGGACTGGCCCAATTCAAATGAATCGACATTGCTGTAAAGATTTCCCTCAACATTTTCATTTCCATCATCAATGTTTTGTTTGTAAACAACTTGAAAATAGTACTTGCCGGTATCAACGCCGTTCAATTTTTCAAGACCATTTGTCAATACTTTTCCATTTCTTGTATCGAATGAAACAGACTTGGCTGGATTCCAATCAACAGGAGTAAACCCAATGGTGATTTCTGACTTGTTCCGGGGCGTTCTTTCATGTTGCCTGGTAATATGAACAAGAATGCGTCCACCGGGGATAAATGAACTTTGCATCTTAGGTGCAACAGCAAGCGTAACACGAATGGTTCTGTCTTCCAAATGGATTGATGACAAATGAGGTTCAATCAAGATTTCATTTCTTGCTGTAAATCCAGTAAAAACAAAAACAAGGGAAACCAAAAAATACTTCATTGTATATCCAATTTGTTGGGGTGTTGCGATAAAATGCCTAGTCCTGCGAATCATCATCATCAGACTTCTTCGGTTTGTTCTTTGGAGGATACAATGGTTCTGCGTGAACTTTCTCCATGTAGGCGACCAACCTGGCTTCCAAATCTTTTGTCTTGTTGGGGTCTGTCTTGGCAAGGTCGTACAGTTCTCCGGGATCTACTTTCAGGTTATACAATTCTACCTTGTTCAAATTCCAAAACTTGATCAATTTATCATCACCAATCCGAATGGAGGAATGCGATTTTCCGAAATAATGAAATACAAGCCCATCCTCTTTTCTTGAAACCTTTCCCTGGTCTCCCTTTAGCAGCAATGGCTTGAAACTGACGCCATCAAGGTTGGGGGGCAAGGGATGGGTATTACCGGCCAAATCACTGAGGGTAGGCAGAATATCCCATCCGGTTACAGGTATGTTGCTTTGGCTGCCAGCTTTTACACCAGGCCCTATAACCATGAACGGAACGCGAACGCCGCCTTCATACAGGGTCCATTTCCCACCCCGTAAGGGATAGTTGTTGGTCTTGAAAGAAAGTGTTGAGGGATGATCAAACTTATTCTTAATCGGTGGAATCGCTTCAACAGCACCATTGTCTGCCATGAATATCACGTATGTATTCTCTCCTATTCCCAAGGCCTCAATTTTATCCAAGATTTTTCCTATCCCTGTATCCAAATCTTCCAACATGGCAGCATATTTATCATTGTGGTGAATTTCACCTTTTGCCTTTTGCTGGTATTTTTTATGCGTCGCTTCTTTTGCCTGATAATCAACATGAGTTGCATAGTGTGAAACCTGCAGATAAAAAGGATTGCCTGATTTTACCTGTCTGCCCATAAAATTCAATGCACGGTCTGTAATGGTTTCAATTCGTTTGGGATCATTGTTCAGGAAGAGATCGGTCCATTTGCTTTCTTTGGTTGAATTCATGTCTCCATTTCGGTTTCCTGTATTGCCATCGCTTTCATCATACCCCAGATCCTCAGGAAAAATATCTGCCCGCAGGTCCCATTTTCCAAAATGTGCAGCCTTGTATGCAGGAGAAATTGATTTTAACACAGCAGGAATTGCAGCTACTTTTTTAAAATCGGGATGATAGTTCTCCTTGAATGCTGCATCACCTTGTCTGGCAGGGGTCTGTCCAAACTGAATACTCCTTCTCGTTGGGCAACACAGTGCACAAGGGGCATATCCATTGGAGAATCGCATTCCTTTGGAAGCAAATCGTTCCAATTGAGGCGTTTGATAATAATCAGATTTTGAGTTGGGAACCCGATCATCCATCAATTGTGAGGTACTGGTCCAGCCCTGGTCGTCTGTCAATATGAAGATAAAATTGGGCATGGTGGGCTTGGGTGCATCAGCATAATAATTGAATGCCGTTATCGCTAACAAACCAATTGCTATAAAGCTGAGCATTAATTTTTTTCGAAGTAACAATCTTGTTATTTTCTTCATGGATTCAATTGTTTTTACTACCAAC
>Ga0222712_10003674_pt1 | contig 16531 bp, 19 predicted proteins | sample C33_657DmetaG_FD_165043 | JGI IMG/M metagenome (GOLD analysis project Ga0222712, IMG submission 165043) | Estuarine water microbial communities from San Francisco Bay, California, United States - C33_657D | ecosystem: Environmental > Aquatic > Marine > Unclassified | place: USA: California...
AGAGATCCCTTTGGCAGTACAAGCTTGAGCATGGGACCAACCTACCGTCCGACTCTCAAAATCTTGAAACCCATTTCGGGTCCGAACCGACAGTTAGGGCCTTAGGCTGTCGAGATGGTTGGGCACAAAGAACGCCACTTCACGCATCGCACCGGTTGGATTCGAGCGTCAGTGCTTGGAGCAAACGACGGAATTATCTCGACCGCTGCCCTCATTCTCGGTGTCGCTGCTGCTGATTCCGGCAGGACCGCAATCCTGACTGCAGGTGTCGCCGGACTTACTGCAGGTGCGCTTTCGATGGGTCTCGGCGAGTACGTCTCGGTGAGCTCCCAGCGCGACACCGAAGAAGCCGACATCGCCAAAGAGAAGTGGGAACTCGAACACACTCCTGAGCGAGAGCTCGCTGAGTTGACTGCGATCTATCAAGAGAAGGGCTTGAAACATGAGCTCGCCCGGCAGGTCGCCGTGGAACTCACGGCGCACAATGCCCTTGGAACTCACCTGATCGAGGAACTCGGCATTACTGAAGCGACTCGGGCTCGCCCACTGCAAGCTGCATGGTCCTCGATGGCATCATTCGCAGTTGGGGCGCTCCTTCCGTTACTTGCTGCCGCATTTGCTCCCAGTGGCGCACGGATCCTCACGACCTTGTTCGTTTCCGTTCTTGCGCTTATCGCTCTCGGCTACGCCGGGGCGCGCGCCGGTGGAGCCGAACCCACACGCCCAATGCTGCGCGTTGTCGGCGGCGGCATCATGGCCATGGCCGTCACCATGGCCATCGGCAAACTCTTTGGTGCTGCAGTCGGTTAGTTGCGTTTTACTGTTTTGCAACTGAACGCAGAAGGTTCACCATCTCGAGGCCAGTGCGAACGCATTCCTCGCCCTTGTTGTCATCCTCAGAGGAACGAGCGAGTGCTTGTTCGAGATTTTCGGTCGTGAGAACGCCAAAAATCACCGGAACACCAGTTGTCAACTGAACGTCCATGATTCCGCGCGCGCATTCGCCAGCAACGAAGTCGTAGTGCGAGGTCTCGCCGCGGATCACTGCACCGAGACACACCACCATGTCGACCTTGCCACTGTCGATCAGGGCCTTGGCCGCCATGGGGGCTTCGTACGCACCTGGTACCCACACCTGAAGAACATCGGCCTCGGCGACACCATGAACTGCAAGCGCGTTCTCGGCGCCTTCGATCAGGCGATTGGTGATGTGGTCGTTCCAGCGCCCACAGACCAATCCAACGCGAATGCCAGAGCCATCAACGTTTCCGGTGAGTGAGTTCGCAGCACGAAAGTTCGATGACATCAGTCGAGTCCCTCAAGCATGTGCCCCATCTTTTCCCGCTTCGTACGCAGGTAACCGATGTTCTCGGGGTTTGGGATCGTTTCCAAAGGCACGCGTTCAACGATGTCGAGTCCGAACCCGTCGAGGCCGCCGTACTTCGAAGGATTGTTCGTGAGCGCACGCATTGTGGTGATGCCGAGATCTACAAGGATCTGTGCACCAATTCCGTACTCACGCGAGTCGATCGGTAGCCCAAGGCTCACATTCGCTTCAACGGTGTCTTGGCCCGCATCTTGCAATGAATAGGCGCGAATCTTGTGACCAATCCCAACGCCGCGGCCCTCATGGCCACGTAGGTACACGACAACGCCGAGACCTTCGTTGTCGATGAGTTCCATTGCTTTGTCGAGTTGAATGCCGCAGTCGCAACGGAGCGAACCAAAAACGTCACCCGTGAGACATTCTGAATGCACCCGAACCAAAACGTTGTCTTGCCCCTGAACCGCGCCCTTCACAAGTGCAATGTGTTGCTGTCCGTCAAGAACGTTTTCGTAGACATAACAGGTGAAGTCGCCCCAATTCGTGGGGATGCGCGCTTCGGAAATTCGCTTCACCAGTTTTTCGGTCTGGCGACGATAACGAATGAGTTCGGCGATAGAAATGAGCAGTAGACCGTGTTCCTTGCAGAACTCAACGAGGTCAGGGACGCGCGCCATCGTGCCGTCATCGTTCACGATTTCGCAGAGCACACCGGACGGGTACATGCCCGCCATACGAGCGAGGTCGACTGCGGCTTCGGTATGACCAGCGCGCTTTAATACTCCGCCCTCGGCGTAACGCAATGGGAAGATGTGGCCAGGACGAGCAAGGTCGCCGGGGCGAGTATTGGGATCGATAAGCGCCTGAATCGTTGCGGCGCGGTCGGCAGCAGAGATACCGGTTGAGGTGTCATGGCGATAATCAACCGAATAAGTGAACGCTGTGCGCTGTGCCTCGGTGTTGTCGCGAACCATTAGCGGAACTTCGAGTTCGTCAAGACGGTCGCCCGTAAGTGGCGTGCAGATCACGCCCGACGTGTGACGAACGAAGAACGCGATCTTTTCCGCAGTTGCCGATTCGGCAGCCATGATGAGATCGCCTTCGTTTTCGCGGTCTTCATCATCAACAACGACAACGATTTCACCGCGCGCAATTGCGGCGATTGCATCAGGGATGGTCGCGAAATGCTCTGACCAATCGGAACGTTCCTGTGTGGACATCAGTCCTCCTCGGACCGGGTAAGAGAAGCAAGCTGCGCCTCAATGAGACGCTCGGTGTACTTGGCCATGACATCGACTTCGAGGTTCACCGGCGAGCCGGGACCTTTGTGGCCGAGTGTTGTCACTGCCGACGTGTGCGGGATAACCGCAACGGTGAATCCATCGTCAAGAGGTTTGACGACAGTGAGCGAAATGCCGTCGACTGTGATTGAACCTTTCTCGACGACATACCGAAGAAGCGATTCAGGCATTCGGATCTGCAGGTGGGGAACGCCCTGCACGATTTCCCCGACCGCATCGACGTGGCCCTGCACGAGATGACCGCCAAGGCGATCTTCAAGGCGAACGGGCCGTTCAAGATTGACTGGATCACCTGCAGAGAGCGCCCCGAGGTTCGTGCGGTTGAAGGTTTCATCACTGACGTCTGCATCCCACCAACCGGCAGCAGCATCGAATGCAACAATCGTGAGACAGCAGCCATTCACCGCGGTGGAATCGCCGATCGAAGCTCCATCGAGAACCTTCGAACAGTTGATGCGCAGGCGCGAACCGTCACGGGATGCAACGGTTCCGAGTTCTTCAACAATTCCGGTGAACATAGTTAGGCCTCAATCTCCAGCCTGAGATCGTCCCCCACCCGGGCCACGTCCACAATTCGACCCCTCCAGAGGTCGCCGAGGGTCGGAGCTCCCTTGCCCGAGAACAGGCTCAAGGCGTCGTCACCGCCGAACAACGCCGGCGCCATGTAAAGAACGTAACGATCGACCAAACCGGCCTCATGAAAGGCCTGGGCAACCGTTGGGCCGCCTTCAATCATCAATTGAAGAACTCCGTGAGCGCCCAAGTCATCGAGAATGACCCCAAGGTCCCCGGAAACTTCGAGACAGGGCTGAACGGCAGCACCAGCTGGGGCGGTTCCAAGTACGACTCGGAGCGGTTCGGTGTCATCGATTGAGCGCTCGCCCTCGGGAAGTCGAACTGTGAGGGCGGGATTATCGGCCCGGACGGTGCCGGCCCCAACGAGAATCGCGTCGCTCTCTGCTCGGAGTCGATGTGCATCGATGCGAGCAGCATCGCCCGTTATCCACTGGGACGTGCCATCGGGAGCGGCCGTGCGACCGTCGAGTGTGGAGGCCAACTTCAGCACAACATACGGACGGCCCGTCGAACGATGGTGGAGATAAGGCGCGAGTTGGCGGGCAACGTCATCGGCTCGGCACCCAACTTCGACATCGATACCCGAAGCCTGAAGTCGGTCGATGCCTTGGCCCGCCACCTTTGCGTCGGGATCGGAAATCGCGATCACCACTCGTGCCACACCGGCGTTGACCACCGCTTCGACACAGGGAGGGGTGAGTCCGTGATGCGAACAGGGCTCGAGGGTCACATAAAGCGTCGACCCTTTTGCCGTCTCGCCCGCTGCGGACAACGCGACAACTTCTGCATGGGGGCCGGTTCGGCCATCGGTGGCGCCTTCAAAACCGGGATGTTCAGGTTGACCAGCCGGCACCACAACCGCTCCCACCCACGGCCGAGGCGCGACGCAGCGACGAACTTTGGCCGCAGCAGTCATTGCCTGACCCATACGGGTCTCGTCGGTGGGTGTGGTTGCGATAGAGGTCGATCGTACCGGGTAGGTCCGATGGCGGTTCAGTCCGAAACCCAACGAACAGCGCTGTGCGCTGGGAATTCAGTCACCTGCAAGGAGGCGAATCGCATGCGGGATGACATCGAGAACCGCCTCGAGACACTCGATTGTTCCTGCCGTGGAGCCCGGGGTGTTGAGTATGAGGGCTTGGCCTCTAGTGCCTGCAACCCCTCGCGACAAACGTCCGAGTGGGTTCACGCCTCGCATCGCCTCGGCAAGCCCCGGTGCTTCGCGATCAAGAATCATCTTGGTGCCCTCGGGTGAAAGATCACGCGGGCCAAATCCGGTGCCGCCAGTGGAAATGATGAGTCCATTAAAACCTTCGGACATTTCGAAAATCGCTTCGCCGACAGTCTGAATGCCATCGGCAACGACGCGGTGCTCCACCACGTTGAAACCTTCGGCCGTAAGGCGCTCGACAAGTGCGTGACCACTCTTATCCTCGCGGGTCCCGGCGACAACGCCATCAGAAACGGTGAGCACTTTGGCCGCCAAACCGTCAGTCGGAGTTGTTGTTGCTGCGTGGTCAGTCATGCATCGATTCTTTCTCGTTCATCGGAACACCGAGTCGAAGTATGTACATCCCGTCGGTGCCGGCGTCTTGCGGAAGGAGAAGTGCGCCACGCCCTAGCGCCGTCCACGGGGACTCATCAAGGGGACGAGCGATAAGTGCAGAAAAAGTCTCTGCTGCCCATTCGTCGATGCCCAGGGTTTCTGCTGCGGTGATCGTGCAAACGCTGTAAACGAGTTCGCCGCCGGGACGAACGAGTTCCAAAGCTTGAGTAAACAGCTCACGCTGCACCTGCACGAGTTCGTTGATGTCCTTCTGTACGATCCGCCAACGAGCATCCGGACGACGGCGCAGCGCGCCAAGACCGGAACACGGGGCATCAAGCAGGACCCGATCGAACGTGTGCGATCGAAAAGGAGGAGCGGTTCCGTCCGCTCCAACGATGTGCATGTCACTTGCGCTGATATCAAGTCGATCTCGATTACTGGACAACAACGTCAAGCGTGACGGGCGCAAATCAGCTGCGACAACAGTTGCTCCGTCGGAAACGAGCGCAGTTGCCTTGCCGCCGGGAGCGGCACACATGTCAAGCACGATCTCACCTGGCTGCGCATCTACAGCCGCAGCAACAAGTTGCGAACCCTCATCTTGGATGTATCCATCTTCTCGAGTCGTAACGCTTGCCGCTTCGTTCATTGACTCAAGCGCAGCGACGGCTCGATCACTGCCGAGATCTTCAGTGAGGCGATTTACGATCCAATCAGGCTGCGAAAGTCGAACCGATTCGTTCGGCCATTCAACGGGGAGCGAGGTTGCAACTTTTCGCAGCACAGCGTTGCAAAGTCCGCTGATCTTCCGAGGCGCAGCTTCGACCGTTGCACTTACTGCGGCGTGTGGTGGGGTTCCCAGGAACGCCAACTGGAAGGCTCCCAGTCGTAGCCACGTGCGTGCTGTGAGATCGACGCGTTCAGGATCAGGGAGAAAACGGTCGACGAGCCAATCACAGGATCGACGCATACGAGTCGTTCCGTAGACGAGCTCCGTCACAAAGCCGCGGTCACGTTGTTCAAGTGTGCTCTTTGAGAGCATGGGCGACAGAACGATGTTCGCGTAGGCACCATCGCGCTCGATACGAATGAGCGCATCGGCAGCAAGTTGTCGCGCCGCAACTCCGGCAACATCACCTCGATTCCCGCTGGGCTTTCGCTTCGGAGTAGCGGTCATTGTCCCAATCGATCGTCGGAGGTCGGCCTCGCACCATTACGCCAAGCGGTTGCCTCTTGGCGAGCCTTACCTTCAGGCTGCACAACGATGAGTTCGAGTCCGCCCTCACCACAGGACACAACGAGTCCGTCGATGCAACCGGGCACGCCCGCCGACGAACTGATCGCAACTTCATGAATCTTCAATCGCGTTCCACGAAAGAGTGTCCACGCACCGCCGAGCCGCACAAGGCGATCGATGGTTGTCGCCGGCAACGTCCAATCGATCTCAAGTTCTGCGGGTGAAATCTTCTTGGCATAGGAAACCTCGCCCGTTTGTGGCATCGGAGCCGCCAAGCCAGTGGTCAGCGTTTCAACAAGAAGATCGGAGCCCATAGCGACGAGTCGACCCCGCAATGACGACAACGTGTCGTCGACAGCAATTCGAGTCACCGTCTGTGCGTAAATATCGCCGGTATCAAGTTCGATCCCGATGTCCATGATGCAGACACCCGTCTCGGAGTCGCCGGCTAAGAGCGCTCGCTCAACAGGTGCAGCCCCACGCCACTTTGGTAATAGAGAAAAATGAATGTTGATCATCGGGACAACTTCGAGAATCTCCGCCGGGATGATCCGCCCGAAGGCAACAACAACGGCAAGATCTATCTCAACACCAAGTACATCATCGAGTTGGTCAGAGACACGAAGACCCAACTCCTGTGCAGCCGCTTTGACTGGAGAGGGTGACAACTCTCCCCCACGTCCTCGTCGCTTATCGGGGCCGGAGATCACAATTGGAATTTCGAAACCGGCTCGCACCAAGGCGCGTAACGGTTCCACCGCAACATCGGGAGTGCCTAGGTACGCGAGTCGCTTTGGATGCGCGGGGGCACGCGCCAAGGTTGGTTCAGTCATGAAGTTCTCAGGGCAACCGAAGTCGGCCAATGCCAACTTCAGGTTCCGGAAGCTGCCCGACGCCGCGAGCCCGCAACAGACGGAGTGCTTCTCGACTTTCGGCGAGCTGTTCTGGAGTCAGGTGCTTCTCCATGAGGACGCCTTCGAGGTGGTCGATCTCATGCTGGAAGACCCGGGCTGCGAAATCATCAAGTTCGAGATCGACTTCTTTGCCATCGAGGTCATAGCCCTTCACATGAATTTCCGCCGGTCGGATGATCTCGAAGTGGAGACCCGGGATGGAAAGGCAACCCTCGGTGAACTCCGCCTCTCCTCGGGACTCGACAATGACGGGATTGATGATCACACCAGGCGCATCGTCGTGATCAAAAACGAAGAAGCGCTTTTGAACACCGATCTGCGGTGCCGCGAGCCCGACCCCAGGGGCGTCGTACATCGTGACGAACATGTCCTGGACAAGCTTTGCCATTGCCCCATCGACGTTGGTCACGTCAGCAGCGCGCTGCGTGAGCACAGGGTCACCGATAATGCGGATCGAGTGCGGGGCCATGACGCAAGGGTAGCGTCGTGACATGTCCGGCTCCTCGTCTCAGTACTTCTCTCGGACTCCGGCAGTAGATTCCGACGAGCGCGAAATCGGACTCTCGCTCGCCGATCTTGAACTTCGGTTTACGACTGATACCGGCGTTTTCTCAAATAGTCGCGTCGATGCAGGGACTCGACTCCTTCTCCAGGAAGCGCCACACCCCACCTCCGAAATGGCCAATGTCTGCGACCTCGGGTGTGGCTACGGGCCCATCGCGGTAAGTCTGGCCAAACGCTCCCCCGCAACCGCCGTTTGGGCCATCGATCTCAACGAACGCGCCGTCGCACTCACTGCCCGCAACGGCGAACTCAATGCCTGCTCTGATATTCACGCCGTTGTCGTTGACGCCGATGGCAATGCGATCGACGGAACTGCGGAAGACATTGCGGCTCTTGCCGACACACGTTTCGACGGTCTGTGGTCGAATCCTTCCATTCGCATCGGCAAGCCGGCCATGCACCGCATGCTGACGCTCTGGCTTGATCGCCTTACACCCACTGGTACCGCGTGGCTTGTGGTGCAACGTCATCTCGGTGCTGATTCCCTGGCCGACTGGATGACAGCGCAGGGCTGGGCAACATCTCGCGTGTGTTCGCGCGCGGGCTACCGACTTCTTGAGGTGAAAGCCCGATGACACGGAATCTTGGCGGCACGGAACTGAAGCGACTTCACCGTGATTGGCGTCGACGCAATGATCGCAAGATGGCGCTCATGCTCGACGGGGTTCAAAACCCCTTCAACCTCGGTTCAATCCTGCGAACCGCAGCCGCGTACAGCGTCGACCACCTTTGGCTTGTCGGTTCGCCTTCACCCAACGATGCAAAGGTGCAAAAAACCGCCCTCGGTTCCCAAAAATTCGTCATGACCACCTCCTGCGACACATCAGCTGAAGCGCTCGCGGCTGCTCAGAAGGCTGGATATCGCGTTGTTGGCGTGGAACTGGCAGAAGGAGCGGTGCCGCTTCACGAAACCGACCTCTCTGGGAACGTGTGCATTGTCATGGGACACGAAGACCGAGGGTTATCGAAAGAACTTCTTGCTGGGGCTGATGCACTTGCGTACATCCCCCAGTTGGGCAAGATCGGATCGCTCAACGTCGGCACTGCCGCCGCAATCGCGATGTACGAAACACGCCGCGCCGGTTGGACGTCCGAAGACTGATGCCTTGATCCACTGCGCTTTCGATCTCAAAAGCGCAGTGGATCAACTTCGATGCGGAGTCGGCCTCCGGGCCGCGGTGCCGCCGCAAGCGAGTCACAGAGAAGTTCGTGAGTCGCAGCACGAACGATCCATTGCCCCTCAGACGGCCCGAGCAACTCGACGCCTCTGGGTGCCACGAAGGCATCGACCCATGCCGGCGCCGATGCACCGGAAACGACCGCCATTGCTTTTGCCGGCGGGTAACCGAGTAATTGACGACGGTCTCGTTCGGCGTCGGACACACGGGTTGGTTCCGCCAACAACGCACCTTGCAACACTTCGTGTTGGGGCTGTCGAGTCTGCACAAGCACGCGTCCGCCGCCGGCACGAGGTCCCACAACGCGTGCGGCACGAACGAGGAGCGCCATCGCTTCTTCGGCGGCTCTGTACCGCGGAGCAAGTAATTCTTGATCGAAATCGAGAAATGCCACCACATCGGCTTTGTGAATTCGGTGGAGCGCCGCCTCAGTGCCCACAACGATGCGAGTCCCGGTACCACCAGCATCAGTGCCTCGTTCGCCCGTCACTTCGGCGACCGGTTCACGGGCCAGTGCTTCAAGTTCCTCGCGCACTCGATTGACGCCCGCGCGCAGATTCTTCATCTTCGTACCACCGCACTTCGCACACAGCATCGGTCGGACGGTGTCGCATCGAAGACATACAAGCGATCCGTCATCACCTTGGATGACAGCGGCAGCACATTTCTCGCAGGATGCAACTTCACCGCACGCAACGCACGATGACAGACGAGAGCGTCCTTTGCGATTCAGAATGCACACAACTCGGCCATCACCACGAAGTACCTGAACGAAGCGCTCGCTAAAGAGACCTGAACCAGGCGGTTCATCCCGGCGATCAACGATGTCGAAAAGCGGCCAACCTGCGCGTTCTGCGCTACGCGATTGAGTCAGCAACGTTCCCACATTCAGAGCTTCGAGCGAAGGTGTGGGACTCACGAGCAGGCATGGGATTGCGCATCGACGCGCTCGTTCAATCAGGACGTCACGCGCGTTCCATGTCGGTGTTTGTTCTTGCTGAAACGATTCATCGTGTTCGTCCAGCACGATGACCGCTGAAGGCGCCGCTATCGGAGCAAACGCCGCCGATCGCGAGCCAAGAACGTTCGCCCAACCCGCACGAGCAAGTGACCAATCGTCCGGCAGCATCGCAACAGGTAACCCCGCTCGACGAAGTCGCACTCCGAGGTGTCGGGCCATTGACGCAACCGGAGCAGCGAGAAGAATTGGTCCGAGTGCCGCAGCCGCAAGCAGAAGTGGGTAAGGGTCAACCGCTGGAGCAAGTCGTACCGTTGCGACCGAACGTGCCAATGCTTCTTTGGCGAGTTCTTGGACTTCGTCGGATGTCACCGGTTGTGGAGGTGGGGTTCGAACCGGTGAACGCGGCAAACCCCGAACGACTGCGGGAGGAGATGCCGTTCGCAACAACGCAGCAGGACGACCAGCCCAGCGCCACGAGGCCCAGTCAGCAAGATCAAAGAGTTCAGGAGGTGGTCCCCATCCGCTCACCTTCGAAATCGGCTGAAGCGTGACCCCGCTTGGCGGCACAACTCGGTCTTCAACAACCCAGCCACCGACTCGACGACCATGAAGCGGAATCCGCACCATTGTTCCGACGCGAATTTGTTCAGACATCGAAGGAGGAACGAGGTAGTCGAAGGTTTTGTCGATCGCAGGTTCGTCGGGGCGAACGCGCACGACATGTTGACCAACAGCTACCTCCGGTTCGACAGAGGATGCTTCTTTCGGAACCACTGCAGACACGTTTGATCCGCCCGATTCGGGCGGATCAAAGGAAAGCGTTGGTTGATCCGGATCGGACGCCATCTCAGCGCCGTTCCGACCGAAACGAGATGATCAGAGTCCGAGTTCCGACTTCAGAGCGTCGACGCGGTCGGTGCGCTCCCAAGTGAACGCATCGCCGGTGCGACCGAAGTGGCCATAGGCCGCGGTCTCTTTGTAACGAGGCTTGCGTAGATCGAGGTCTCGAGCGATTGCGGCGGGGCGAAGGTCGAAGACCTCGCGAACTGCTGCAGCGATCTTCTCTTCATCGACGTTGTTGGTGCCGAAGGTTTCCACCATGATCGAAACCGGATGAGCAACACCGATGGCGTAGGCAACCTGCACCTCGCAACGATCGGCGGCACCAGCAGCGACGACGTTCTTGGCAACCCAACGAGCGGCGTAGGCAGCCGAGCGATCGACCTTTGACGGATCCTTACCCGAAAATGCTCCACCGCCATGGCGAGCCATGCCGCCGTAGGTATCGACGATGATCTTTCGGCCGGTGAGGCCCGCATCGCCAACCGGACCGCCGATAACAAAACGGCCGGTCGGATTTACGAGCACCTGGTAGTCGTCATTGGCGAACTGCGCCGGAATGACGGGACGAATGACGTGTTCAATCAAGTCAGGACGAATGGCGTCTTCACGATCGATGCCATCGTCGTGCTGCGTCGAGATCAAAACCGTGCGCAAGCGAACGGGCTTGCCGTCTTCGTAATCGAAGGTGACCTGGGTTTTGCCGTCGGGGCGAAGGTACGGAACCGTTCCAGCCTTGCGAACGTCGGCCAGTCGCTCAGCCATGCGATGGGCGACATGGATCGGAAGCGGCATGAGCACATCGGTCTCGTTGCACGCATAGCCAAACATCATTCCTTGGTCGCCCGCGCCCTGCTTGTTAAGGATGTCTTCGCCAGAGGTTCCAGTGCGGACCTCTTCAGAGTCGTCAACGCCTTGAGCGATATCGGACGACTGCGCGTCAAGACTGACCATGACACCGACAGTTTCACCGTCGTAACCGTAGGACTCGCGGTCGTACCCGATGCCCTTGATGGTGTCGCGCACGATGCTGGGAATATCGACATAACCCGAGGTGGTGACCTCTCCGGCAATGATTGCCAGACCCGTGGTGACGAGCGTTTCGCATGCGACACGACTCATAGGGTCGTTGGTCAGCATTGCATCGAGGATGGCATCAGAAATCTGATCAGCCATCTTGTCTGGGTGGCCCTCGGTAACAGATTCCGAGGTGAAGGTCCAGCTGCTCACGGGATGCTCCTGTGTCGTTGGTTCGGGGAGAAACCTAGTCGGGCAACGACCCTCAGCGGTCGGACCTGATGGCCACAACTGCGTCGAGTACCGCCTTTGCCACCGCCCGTTTGTCGGTAAGGGCGATCGACGTGGCCTCGCCCGAAGCCGAAAGGATCGTTACCGCGTTGGTGTCGTGCTCAAAGCCGACGCCATCGGCACCAACATCGTTGGCCACGATGAGATCTAGGTGCTTGCGGGTCAACTTGCTGCGAGCGTTGTCGAGGACGTTGTCGGTCTCGGCAGCAAAGCCCACGAGCACCTGTGTCGGTGACTTGCGTTCGCCAAGGTCAACAAGGAAGTCATGCGTTGGTTCAAGAACAATTTTTCGATCACCTTCGGCGCCGAATTCGCCCTTCTTAATCTTGTGATCAGACACAATTGCTGGTCGGAAATCAGCGACAGCGGCGGCCATCACGATGACATCGTGCTCATCGGCACGAGGCATGACTGCAGCTTCCATGTCCGCAGCGCTTACGACGTCGATGATGTCTGCACCTGGAGGAGCGGGAAGATTCGCTGTCGTAACAAGCGTGACCTTTGCACCACGAGACAACGCTTCAGCGGCGATCGCGTAGCCCTGTTTGCCCGATGAGCGATTGGTGATGACTCGAACCGGATCGATTGCTTCGCGAGTTCCTCCAGCGGTGACAAGCACACGAACGCCAGCGAGGTCGTCATTTACAGAGAGCACCCGCTCAATAGCGGCAACGATGTCTGCGGGCTCGGCAAGACGGCCGGTGCCAACATCGCCGCCGGCAAGCCGACCTTCACCTGGCGGCACGATGATCACACCACGTGATGCGAGCAACACAAGATTGTCTTGCACCGCCGGGTGTTCCCACATCTCGGTGTGCATCGCCGGACAAAGAACAACTGGCGCGCGCGTTGCGATGAGCGTTGCAGTGAGAAGGTCGTCGGAATAGCCATGCGCGTAGGCTGAAATCAATCGCGCGGTCGCCGGTGCCACAACAATGAGATCGTTGTCTTGACCCAAACGGGTGTGCGGAATCGGAGATGTTTCATCCCACAGCGATGTCTGCACCTTTTCCGATGCAAGTGCTGAAAGCGTGGTTTCACCGATGAAGTGGTTTGCACCTTCGGTCATGATCGGCACGACGTGCGCGCCAGCATCGACAAGTCGACGACAAACGTCGACCGCCTTGTACGCGGCGATGCCCCCGGTTACGCCCAGGACGATGCGACGGGATGTGAGGGTCATGCCCGCAGAACCGACAACAGGTCGGTCAGTCAGCCTCAGGTGCTTCGTCGATGGCCTCGGCCAGTTCGACGGTTTCATCAATACCTTCGACGACATCCTCGAGGAGGAGTTCGGCGGGATCGACGCGCACGGGAATGATCTTGTCGGCCGAGATTTCCTCGAACGCAATCGAAAGCGGCTTGCGGGCGAGCGAGGTCACCTGCGGAGGAACGTTTGAGCCCTGACCTTCACCAAGTTGGTTGAAGTAGGCGTTGATCTGCCGAGCGCGCTGCGCTCCGAGCGACACCAGCGTGAAACGCGAATCGACCTTCGAGAGAAGGACTTCAATTCGGGGATTCACCATCGAGTCATGGATCTGGGCCACGGCACACCTTCGTTACGGATTGAGAACGGACGACTTGCGAACTGACATTCCTGCAGAGACCCGAGAAACGGCCTGCGAGAGGAGAAATGAGCCTACCGCAGGTACCCGCTCAGACCACATTGCTGTCGAGGGCGGGTGCTGATCACTAACCGTTCGAGGTGCTGCGGCGCTCAGCAATGAGGGCCTCGACCTCGGCGACCGTGCGATCGAGATCATCATTCACGATGCAAATGGCGCCCAACCGCCGACCCTCGGCCAATTCGGCCTGAGCCACAGCAATGCGCCGTTCTGCCTGCTCAGGAGGGTCTCCTCGGCCTCGGAGGCGCTTGGCCTGGACCTCGGCCGAAGGTGGCTCAAGCAGGATGAAGAGACAATCGGGGACCCGATCAAGGACCTGCGCGGCGCCCTGGACATCGATTTCGAGGATGACATCGCGCCCATCGGCGCCATCGGGCCACGGCGTTCCGTAGAGATTGCCGAGAAATTCGGCGTATTCCAGGAATCCACCCTCGGCGGCATGGGCCTCAAATTCCTCGCGGGTACACCAGACATAGGCGTCTTCGCGTTCACTCGGACGCCGTTCGCGGGTGCTCCAAGACCGAGAGAGCCACAGCCTGGGATCGGCTGCGACGAGACGAGCAACGACCGTGCCCTTCCCTACTCCACCGGGTCCACAAACGACGATGATCACGAAACTGGGTCAGCTGCCGAACGAGGCCAACAGGGCTTTGCGCTGTTGATCGCCAAGACCACGCAGGCGGCGAGTGTCGGCGATGCCGATCTCGGTCATTGCTCGGCGGGCCTTGACCTTGCCGACGCCAGGAAGTGACTCAAGGATTGCGAGCACCTTGATACCAGCAACGAGTTCATCGGAACCAGCAAGTTCAAGCACCTGACCAAAGTTGAGCTCGCCCGACTTCAATTTGTCCTTGACGATGGCACGGGCACGGCGCGCTTCGGCGGCTTTCGCGAGCGCGGCCTGCCGTTGTTCTGGAGTAAGTGCAGGAGGCTGCGGCATGGGCGAGACCCTAGCCGTTGCCCTATGGCAGTCGTCCGGGCCCACTCACCTGCGGTTCAGCCAAGAGCAGAAGCGACCTCGGCCGCAATGGAAATCGCAGCAGAAATGGGGTCCTCAGCTCGGGTGACGGCGCGTCCGATCACAAGAACATCGGCACCCGAAGCAATCGCCGAAGTCGGGGTCGAGGGACGTGCCTGATCATCGACACCGACGCCCGCTGGTCGGATACCTGGCACGACGGTGACGACATTTGGCGCAATCGCGCGCACCGTTGACAAGTCGCTTGCCGAACACACCAACCCGCCACAACCCGCGTCGAGCACAAAGCCCACGCGCTGTTCAAGCGCGACGAGATCGGCCTGCTCGCTCGTTAACACCGTGATGCCCAGACACGTCGGAGCGGGAAGTCCCGCCGCAGACGCGCCGTCAGCCACGCCTTCAACACCAGCGCGAAGGTGATCAACACCTGCACGAGTGTGCACCGTGAGATACGACACGCCCAATGAACCCATGACTCGCGCCGCTTTGTTCACTGTGGTGGGAATATCGAGGAGTTTGAGGTCTGCGAACACCTCGAATCCGTCCCCGATCATCGCCTCAACTGCTTCTGGACCTGCAGCACTGAACAGTTCAAGTCCGACTTTGGCCACACCGAACCATGGCTGTAATGCGTGGGCAATTCGCCGAGCTGTGACAATGTCATCGACATCGAGCGCAAGGGCCAGACGTGAACGAATGACCTCGGGGGCCCCATCGCTGAATTCACTTTTGTCAGCGGGCATGAACCACTCCGATCAATTCGCGCACTGAACGAACTCCGTGGCCGGAACACCAGTCTTCGATTTCGTACTGGACGCGGGCGACGCTTCGCGGGTCGGCGAAAGAAGCGGTTCCAACTTGAACTGCACTTGCGCCGGCCATCAGCAATTCGATTGCGTCAACACCACGAGCAACGCCCCCAACACCAACGATCGGAATTTCAGGATGCGCGGCATAGACGTCATGAACTGCGCGCACTGCAACGGGATGAATCGCAGGGCCAGAGAGTCCGCCGCCTCCATTGCCAAGTCGATAGGTGCGCGTTTCTGGATCGATCGCCATTCCGAGGACGGTGTTCACCAGAGTGACTGCGTCGGCACCTGCTTCATGCGCAGCTTTTGCGATCGACGCGAGATCCGACACATTGGGGCTGAGCTTCGCCCACATCGGTCGACCGCATACCGACGACGCTCGAATCGCTTCAGCAGTGCTCTGCGGTGCATGGGCAAACATTCGATTTCGGTCGTGATGATTTGGACATGACACATTGACTTCAACCGCAACAACTTCAGGCGGTGCATCGCGCAACATCTCTGCGGCTCGCGCATAGTCGTCGATAGTTGATCCCCAGATACTCGCGACGACTGTGGCGCCGGCTGCGATCACAGCAGGCAGTTCTTCGTCGAGCCATTTGCGAACGCCTGGGCCTTGAAGTCCGACGCTGTTGAGCATGCCGGCAGGCGTTTCGTGAACACGCGGCGCTGCATTTCCAGCCCACGGTTCGGGGTAGAGCGACTTCACGACGACTGCACCAAGCGACGAAAGGTCGACATAGGCGCCGAGTTCATCGCCGTGACCGGCGGTGCCTGATGCCGTCATCACTGGAGCGCGAAGCGTGAGTGAACCCACAGTGGTCGTGAGATCAACCGATGCTCCAGAACGACGGCGGCGAGCCATCAGGAGGCTCCCCCGGTGCGGACACCGCGGTGATACTCCTGCAGTGGTCGCACCTCAAGCGGATGCGCTGCTCGATCAGCCATGCCGTTCACTGCAGCGAGACCAGCAGCGCCAGTCGTGAGCAACGGAATGTTGTGCTTGCCAGCAGCGGCCCGGATATGCGCGCCGTCGGCGCGTGGACCACGCCCACGTGGAGAGTTGACGACAAGGACAACCTCGCCGCTTTCAATCAGATCAACCGCGTCCTGTCCGTCGGGCTCACCGATCTTTGCGACCACGGTCGCGACATCAATGCCGTTGCGAGTCAGATGCTCGGCGGTCCCTGAGGTGGCAGCGATAAAGAATCCGAGTTCACGGAATCGCTGGGCCGTTTTCACGCCAACGTCTTTGTCTCGATCCGCGAGCGAAAGAAACACGGTGCCTGATGTCGGGAGGTTCGTACCCGCAGCCAACTGACTCTTCGCGAACGCAAGACCAAAGGTGAGATCGATGCCCATG
>Ga0222712_10003675_pt1 | contig 16530 bp, 17 predicted proteins | sample C33_657DmetaG_FD_165043 | JGI IMG/M metagenome (GOLD analysis project Ga0222712, IMG submission 165043) | Estuarine water microbial communities from San Francisco Bay, California, United States - C33_657D | ecosystem: Environmental > Aquatic > Marine > Unclassified | place: USA: California...
ATTATTCAATTCTAGAATTGATCATAAAGATTATATGGGTGATAAATCTGCTTGGGGTATTGAACTATGCAAGCGTTTAGGTTCTCCTAATTTTAAAATCTTGTTTGATATTTACCATATGCAAATTGACGAGGGCGATATTATTCGTTCTATTCAAGATAACCATCAATACTTTGGCCACTATCATACAGCTGGTGTACCAGGTAGACATGAAATTGATGAACGTCAAGAATTATATTATCCTGCAATCATGCGCGCTATTGCTGCAACTGGTTACAAAGGATATGTAGCACAAGAGTTTATTCCAAAAGATAAAGATGCAATGGCTTCTTTGAGAAAAGCGATTGAGATCTGTGACATTTAAATTTATTTTTTTAGTATAACAATTCAAATTTTAAGCAATGGCTGATCAACAGTATGACGCAATCGTAGTAGGCTCTGGAATTAGTGGTGGATGGGCTGCTAAAGAATTAACAGAGAAAGGATTAAAAGTATTGATGTTAGAGCGCGGTAGAAATATCGAGCACATCAAAGATTATGTAAATGCTAATAAAGAAGCATGGGATCATCCGCATAGAGGTGGTAGAACACAGAAGATGATTGAAGAGTATCCTGTGTTAAAGCGTGATTATCCTTTGAACGAAACCAACTTAGATTATTGGGCTGTAGATAAAGATTCTCCTTATGTTGAAACAAAGCGTTTCGATTGGTTTAGAGGATACCATGTAGGTGGTCGTTCTTTAATGTGGGGTAGACAATCTTATCGTTGGTCTGATTTAGATTTTGATGCCAATGCAAAAGAAGGTGTTGGTGTAGATTGGCCTGTGCGTTATAAAGAAATTGCTCCTTGGTATGATTATGTAGAAAAATTTGCTGGTATTTCTGGTAATAGAGATGGCTTGGATGTTTTACCTGATGGTCAATTCTTACCTCCAATGGATTTAACCTGCGTAGAGAAAGATGTGGCTGCAAGAATTAAAGAAGCTTTCAAAGGAGAGCGTCATTTAATTATTGGTCGTACAGCGAATATTACTGTTCCTCACGAAGGAAGACCTGGTTGTCAATTTAGAAATAAATGTTGGTTGGGTTGTCCATTCGGTGGATATTTTAGTACTCAATCTTCTACTTTACCTGCTGCAATGGCAACTGGTAATTTAACTTTAAGACCTTTTAGTATTGTTACAGAAGTATTGTACGATAAAGATAAAAAGCGTGCTACTGGAGTTATGGTATTAGACGCTGAAACCAATAAAACAATTGAGTACAAAGCAAAAATTATTTTCTTAAACGCATCTACTTTAAATAGTACTTGGTTGTTGATGAACTCTGCAACAGATGTTTGGGAAGGTGGTTTAGGTAGTAGTTCTGATGCATTGGGTAAAAACTTAATGGATCACCATTTAGGTATTGGTGCAGGTGGTTATGTAGAAGGATACGAAGACAAATACACTTTTGGTAGAAGAGCTAATGGATTCTATATTCCTCGTTTCAGAAACGTAGGCAAGGATAAGCGTGATTATTTACGTGGATTTGGTTATCAAGGTTCTGGTAATCGTCAAGGTTGGAGACATGATGTTGCTGAATTTAGCATTGGTGGTGAATTCAAAGATGCAATGACTGAACCAGGTATCTGGACAGTGGGTATGGGTGGATTTGGTGAGATGTTACCTGATCCAACTAATAAAGTAACATTAGATAAAAATGTGAAAGACAAGTGGGGATTAAACGTATTGAATATTGATTGTGAATTAAAAGACAACGAGAAAAAAATGCGTAAAGATATCTTGGCAGATGCACAAGAGATTTTAGAAAAAGCTGGTGTGAAAGGTGTTCAATCTCACGATGGTGATGGTACTCCAGGTAGAGGTATTCATGAAATGGGTACAGCTAGAATGGGTAGAGATCCAAAAACATCTGTATTAAATGGTAACAACCAGGTTTGGGATGCGCCTAACGTATTTGTAACTGATGGATCTTTCATGACAAGTGCTTCTTGCGTGAATCCTTCTTTAACTTATATGGCATTCACTGCACGTGCTGCTGAATTTGCAGTAAGTGAATTGAAAAAAGGTAATTTATAATTTTAAACGATTTAAATAATATTGTTATGATGAATAGAAGAGAAGCCTTATCAAGAGTTGCCATCATTATGGGTGGAACTGTTTTAGGTGCAGAAGCTTTTTTGTCTGGTTGTAAAACAGCTAGTACTGGAATTAGTTTTTCTGCTACAGATATTTCTTTTTTAGACGAAGTTGCTGAAACTATTTTACCAGCAACTAACACTCCTGGTGCTAAAGAAGCTAAAGTGGGTGAGTTTATGAAAGTAATGGTAACAGATTGTTACGAAGCAAAAGACCAAACCATTTTTATAGATGGGATGAAGAAGTTGGATGAAGCTTCTAAAAAAGCGAATAGCAAATCTTTCATGGAAAGTGATGCTAAACAACGCCATGATTTATTAGTGACATTAGATAAAGAAGCTAAAGCACATCAAACTGCTAAAAAGCCAGAAGAACCTAAACATTATTTTACGATGATGAAGGAGTTGACTTTAACAGGTTTCTTTACTTCTGAAGTAGGTGCTACTAAAGCATTGCGTTATGTTGCAGTACCTGGTAAATTTGAAGGCTCTGTGCCTTACACTAAAGGGGAGAAAGCTTGGGCTACTTCATAAATTTTTAAATTAATTATATGCATAATTCAAGAAGAGATTTTCTACGTAATACTGCCTTAGCTGGTCTAGCAATGAGCGTTCCTTTCAATAAGGGATTATTTGCTATGGCTCCAACAGGAAAGCCATTCGGTATTCAATTGTGGACGGTTAAAGAAGCTTTGGCAAAAGATCCATTAGCTGTATTAAAACATTTGTCAGCAAGTGGCTACAAGCAAATAGAAAGTTTCGAAGGAGATAAAGGTATTTTTTGGGGCATGAAACATACTGCATTCAAAAAAACTATGGACGATTTAGGTATGAAAATTGTTTCTGCACATTGTGACAATACTAAAGACTTTGAACGCAAAGCAGCAGAAGCTGGTGAGATTGGCATGAAGTACTTAATTTGTCCTTACAAAGGTCCTCAAAAATCGATTGATCAATTCAAGCGTTTTGCAGATGAGTTTAATGCTTGTGGTGAGATTGCTAAGAAAAACGGTATTCGTTTTGCATACCATAATCATGACTACTCTTTTGTTCCAATGAACGGAGTGGTGCCTCAGGATGTTATGATGAATTTAACTAATCCTGCAACTGTGGATTTTGAAATGGATATGTATTGGACAGTTGCTGCAGGTGTTGATCCAATTGCGTATATGAAGAAATTCCCTAACCGCTTTAAATTGGTTCACGTTAAAGATTTAGTGAAATTACCTAAAGGCGAAAATGAATCTTGTGTAATAGGAAAGGGTACTATTGATTACAAATCTTTATTACCTCAGGCTAGTCAACAAGGCGTTCAATATTTTATTGTTGAACAAGAAGCTTATACAGGAACTAATGAATTAGATGCTGCAAAATCTGATGCGGCTTATGTGAAAACATTACATTGGTAAATAAAAAGGAGTCCTTTCGGAGACTCCTTTTGAAATTCATTTAAAATTGAGTCTCCAAAAGGGGACTCAATTTTTTTATAACAATACGCCTTCTTTCTTAATTTCTACCAACGCATTGTACAATGTATCTAATTGCGCTTCGCTATTAAATGCATTTATAGAATAACGCATGTATACATCTGCGTCCTGACGCATGATAGGTATTTCGATTTTATATTCTGTAAATAATTTTCTTTGTAATTGCTCTGGCTCTTTGGTTTTTATAGGGATACTTACCATTTGTCCAATCCATTCTGATGTTAATGGACTGATTGGTGTAGATCCAAGCAGCTCAAAAAATCTAGTAGCATTTTTTAATACTAATTGGTGACAAGTCTTGGCCATATTTTTCCAATCATGCTTTTCCATAAAAGCAATGGACTCTTCCACACATAAAAATGCAGAAAAGTCTCTGGTGCCAATCATTTGGTGATAGTCCAAGAAATTAGAATGAGAGGGCTTCAATGCTTTATATCCCCAGCTTACCACTAATGGATCGCATAGATGTTGTACTTTTTTATTTGCATATAAAAAGCTACAACCTTTTGGAGCCATCATCCATTTATGACATGCACCTGTATAAAAGTCGGCTTGTAATTCATCTAAATTTACATCTACTTGCGCAGGGCCATGTGCACCATCCACAAAACTGATTAATCCTTTTTGTTTTGCAATAGCGCAAATTTCTTTTACAGGAAAAATCAAAGCTGTTGCAGAAGTGATATGACTAATGAAAATTGCTTTTGTTTTAGGTGTAACTCCCTTAAAGAAATCTTCAATAAATTGTTCTTTTGAGGTAATAGGAAGGCTAATATGTTGTCTAACATATTTAGCGCCGGCTTTATTACAATAATAATCCCAGGTTCTATCACATGCTCCGTATTCAATATCAGTAGCTAAAATTTCATCTCCTTTTTCTAAAGGAAAATTTTTTGCCACTATATTCACTGCAAAACTTGGATTGGTTACAAATACTAAATCGTCTTTATCTGAGCAGTTAATAAATTTAGCCAAGGCCTCTCTTGATTTTGCTAAATATTGATATCCATCAAATGCAATAAACTGCACTGGCTCTGCTTCTAATACTCTTTGCCACTCTTGGTATTTTTCAAATACTGGCTTTGGTGTTGCACCAAAAGATCCAAAGTTTAAAAAAGTGATAGTAGGATCTAGTAAGAATTGATCTTTCCAATTATTCATAGTGTATACTTTTTCTATTGAGAAACTGAAGGTAAAAAATAATCCCTCCCGAAAATCGAGAGGGATTATTTTTATGTTTGATTTTATAAGAATTAAACACCTAAGCTCCAACCATCTCTGTAAGTTCTCTTTACAAATTGATTTGCTGGATCAAAATTGGTAATCTTCATATTTGGACCATCCCATAATAATTGGATATTTCTACCAGGGTAAGTAGTTAATCCTTTCTTATCGTTGCCCTTATAATCAAAACTTCTGATAGCTAAATTACCCATTAATACAGACTCTGTTAATGGTCCTGCTATATCAAAATGAGAACTCAATAATTTATGTTCTTTGCTTCCTGGACCTGCGATACAAGCTTCTACCCATGCAGCATAGTGTCCTTCTGCTCCGCCTTTAACGCGCTCAATGGTTTGAGGCACTTTAGTAGTTGCAGTTAAATTAGTTGGTAATAATTGTGGGTTTACACCATATGTACCTGCCATCATTTTTCCTTTAGTTCCTTCGAAGATTACACCATTACCGCCATCACCCATTATTTCGTTTGGTCCTAATTCTGCTGGTCTTTCTGGTTGTATACCACCATCCATCCAATGCAATTTCACATCTGGTTTACCATTTTGTCCTTTGAAAGTTAAAATGATATGTGATGCTGCTGGTGGACTATCTGGTGAGTAAACTCTTTGCCAAGGTGCAGTATATCTAGTTGCAACACTACATTCTGCCGCTACTGGATATCCTAATCCTAATACTGCAAATGCTGGTGCCATAATATGACAAGCCATATCTCCTAAAGCGCCGGTACCGTAATCCCACCAGCCTCTCCAGTTAAATGGTAATAATCCTTCGAAATAATCTTTTTGTGGTGCAGTACCTAACCATAAGTTGAAATCTAATTCTGCTGGAATAGCAGATGATGTGGTTGGTCTAACAACCCCTTGTGGCCATACTGGTCTGTCTGTATAACAATAGATAGTATGCACATCTCCAATTAAACCTGCAGCATACCAGTCTTGTAACATACGAACGCCATCTCCTGACGAACCTTGGTTTCCCATTTGCGTTACTAAGTTGTTTGCTTTAGCTACTTGCGTCATCATTCTTGCCTCGTAAATATCATGTGCCATTGGCTTTTGAACATATACATGCTTCTTTAACTGCATTGCAGCCATTGCTTGAACACCGTGCATATGATCTGGAGTAGATACAGATACAGCATCTATATTCATGTGCTCTTTATCTAACATCTCTCTATAATCTTTATAATACTTTGCTTTTGGATAGCGCTTTCTACTAGCTACTGATTGACGATCGTCTACATCACATAAGAAAGCGATGTCTGCTTTACCACTTTGGTAGAATGACCATAAGTCACCTTCTCCTTTACCACCAGCACCGATACCTGCAATTTGTAATTTATCACTAGGAGCGGTAAATCCTTTACCCCCTAGTACGTGTCTTGGCAAAATATAAAATCCGCCCATTGCCAATGAGGCGTTTCTAATAAAATCTCTTCTAGAGTTTTCTGATTTTCTCTTAGACATAGCAATTCGTTAAAATGTGAATAATCGTTAAAATGACTAGGTTAAATTATGTAAAAAATGGCAATTTGGCCAATAATTTTTATGAGTGAACCATTGTTTACTTGCTTTCGTTATAAAAGAGTAAATTGCTATACTTTAAAAGCTACCTTATGCATACACAATTAGACGGTTTAAAGCAGTATTTCCAATCTGGGGCTACCCAAAGTTATGCCTTTAGGCTTTTACAGCTTAAACGATTGAAGCAAATTGTATTGGAGCACGAAAAAGAACTTTATACAGCCTTGTATTCCGATTTGAAAAAAACAGACGAGGAATCCTGGGCGACAGAAATTGGCTTTTTTGTGAACGAGCTAAATTATACGATTGATCATCTTAAAGAATGGATGCAGCCAATTTCGGTGCCTACTAATTTATTAAATCAACCCTCTACTTGTTACTCTGTTTCTGAGCCATTGGGTGTGGTATGTATTATTGCACCTTGGAATTATCCTTTTCAGTTATTATTCACTCCTATGATTGGAGCTATTGCTGGAGGTAATTGTATGGTATTAAAGCCTAGTGAATTTGCTCCTGCTACTGCAGCAGTAATGGCAAAAATTATCAAAGCATTATTTCCGGAAAATTATGTTTTATATGTAGAAGGAGAAGGTGCTCAAGTCTTACCTGCCATGTTTAGTAGTTTTAGATTTGATCATATTTTTTATACGGGTAGTACCGTGGTGGGTAGAATTATTTATCAGCAAGCTGCAGATAAATTAGTGCCTGTTACTTTGGAATTAGGCGGAAAGAGTCCTGCTGTAATTGCTGTGGATGCTAATATGCGTGTGGCTGCTAGAAGAATTGCCAATTCAAAATTCTCTAATGCAGGCCAAATGTGTGTTGCCCCTGATTATGTTTTAGTGCCTACTGCTTTTAAACAAATATTAATAGAGGAACTTATTAAAGCAATACAACAGTTTTATGGTGTGAATGCCGAGGAGACGCATGGTTATGGAAAAATCATTAACGAAAAACAATGGCAAAGATTAGTGAGTTATTTGGGTGATGGAAATATTGCCTATGGTGGTAAATCTAATGCTGCTAATTTATTCATCGAGCCTACTTTATTGACAGATGTTTCTGTAGATAGTAAAGTAATGCAAGACGAAATCTTTGGACCAATCCTTCCTATCTTAACTTATGATAGTAATGAGGAAGCTTTGGAAATAATAAGACGCAATCCTAATCCATTAGCCTTCTATGTGTTTACTAATAATTCGGCAACCGAACAATATTGGTTAACCAATGTACCTTCTGGTGGTGCTTGTGTAAATAATACTAGTTGGCATTTAACCAATCACGCACTTCCCTTTGGTGGTCGAGGTTTTAGCGGTATGGGCGGCTATCATGGTAAATTAAGTTTTGATACTTTCTCTCATAAAAAATCAGTCATGAAAACACCCACTTGGATTGATCCTGACTTAAAATATCCTCCTTATAAAGGAAAGGGTTGGTTATTGAAGAAATTAATTGGTTAACAATGTTTAAAAAATCGATCATGATAAAAATTGGAATCGCCATTGGCATCTTAGTAGCTGCTGTGATGTTAATGAAAAAGAAAGACATGTCTTATAGACAATCTATTTTGAAAACAATGTATCCAGTAATTATGTGGTCTAGTAAGTCTGCAGGTAAAAAGCAGACCCTTACTAACAAAGAAAATATAGCACCAGCTGTTTCTTTTTATACTTTACACACCAAAGATATTAATGGAGCCGATTTTTCTATGGCTTCTTTGAAAGGTAAAAAAGTATTGATAGTCAATACTGCAAGTGATTGTGGTTTTACAGGACAATACGAGGCTTTAGAAAAACTATCCAAACAGTTTGAAGGAAAATTAGTGGTTATTGGTTTTCCTGCAAACGATTTTAAAGGACAAGAAAAAGCAGATGAAAAAAATATCGCTAGCTTCTGTCAAAAAAATTACGGCGTGAGTTTTCCTTTGATGTCTAAATCTATTGTAATTAAGAAAAATAATCAGAATGAAGTGTATAAATGGTTGACCGATTTATCTTTGAATGGTTGGTGCACTCAAGAGCCTGCTTGGAATTTTTGTAAATACTTAATTAATGAAGAGGGTGTATTAACGCACTATTTCCCAATGACAGTGGATCCCTTGGATCAATCTGTTATTGATGCAATTAATTAATAGGGCAGTGCTCGTGGTAATTTTCCAAAACAATTTTACCAGACTCTATCACCATGTCTTTATACGTGGTTTTGATTTCGTCTAAAACTGATTCTATCTCTGCCTGTTCCGTCATGCGAACTAATTTGGCACGATAGTCTTTGATATTAGGTAATCCTCTTAAATAGTTGGCATAATGTCTTCTCATTTCGTTGATACCTGCAATGGGTCCTTTCCATGCCAATGATCCTATCAAATGTTTTCTTGCTACTTCTGCTCTTTCTTCAATAGTAGGGCCAGCCATGTGTTCGCCCGTTGCAATAAAATGTTTGATCTCTCTAAAGATCCATGGGTAACCAATCGCTGCTCTTCCAATCATGATTCCATCTACGCCATATTTGTTTTTATATTCTACCGCTTTTTCTGGAGAATTAATATCTCCATTGCCAAATATGGGTATATGAATTCTAGGATCGTTTTTGATTTCACCAATCATGGTCCAATCTGCTTCTCCCTTATACATTTGCATTCTTGTTCGGCCATGAATAGCCAATGCTTTGATACCCACATCTTGTAATCTTAATGCCACTTCGTGAATATTTTTAGTACTCTCGTCCCAGCCTAATCTTGTTTTTACAGTAACTGGTAAATTGGTACTCTTTACCACTGACTCCGTTAATCTTACCATTAAGTCCAGGTCTTTTAAAACGCCTGCGCCTGCACCCTTCATGGCTACTTTTTTTACAGGGCATCCAAAATTGATATCAATCAAATCCGGATTCACTGTATCAACTATTTTTGTACAAAGCGCTAATGCCTCTTCGTCCCCACCAAATATTTGTATACCAATAGGTCTTTCGTAATCGTAGATATCTAACTTTTGCTTACTCTTAATGGCATCTCTAATAAGCCCCTCGCTACTAATAAATTCGGTATACATTAGGTCGGCACCATTTTCTTTACACACTGCTCTAAATGGGGGATCACTTACGTCCTCCATTGGAGCGAGTAATAAAGGGAAATCCGGTAATTGTATATTGCCTATAGAAACCATATGAATTCATTATCTTGCATCTAACCGATACGGTTGCAAAGGTACCAATAAATTATTTTACATGGAATCTGGTTCTAATTCAATTTTTGACATGTCTGGCCCAATGAGATTGGCCTTATTTATGGCTATTACAGGCATTTGTATGATTGCTGGGGCATTTATTAGTTTTTCCATTGTCGCAGCTTTATTGCATGTGCGATTTGATGAAATGCAAACTATTTTGCTTTTACCAGAACATGCTCAAATGGCTCAGTTTGCCAATGCGCTGGCTTCGGTTATTGCATTTGGTATTCCAAGTATCGCCATTGCTTTTTTTGCAAAGGGATATTGGTTACGTAATATGGGTTTTACTCCTATTAGTAATTGGGAGCAAGTAGGTTTGGTGATTGTTCTAGCTTTAGCTGGTTTATTCCTAAGTGGATCTTTGGGGGATTTAACGGAGAAAATTCCTTTACCTGCCTCGATGGAATCTTGGGCTAAGGGGATGGAAGATCAGTATAAAAAAGCTTTATTGGCGATGACTCAAATGAATTCTTTATTGGATTTATTTTTTGCGTTAGTGACAGTAGCTTTATTACCTGCTATTGTTGAAGAGCTTTTCTTTAGAGCAAGCTTACAAAGAATTTTTATGGATTGGTTTGGCAAACCTTATTGGGCGATTATTATTACAGCGATTATTTTTAGTGCTATACATTTTTCTTATTTTGGTTTTTTATCTAGAATGTCTTTGGGTATTGTTTTGGGATGTATCTATTATTATACTAAAACAATATGGCTACCCATGCTAATGCACTTTATTAATAATGCTATAGGCGTAACTACTTTGTATTTTGTAAGATTAGATCCTAAAAAAGTAGATGCTGTTGTAAATGGCAATCTGACTTATTATTGGGTTTTTATTGCTATTATTGTAGTGTATCTTTTATTAAAAAAATTAAAACAACATGTCGCTTAATTTATCTGTTTTTAAAACAAGAGCTATTTCTGCAATTGTATTTGCTATTATTATGATTGCGGGGTTAGTGATCAATCAATGGTCTTTTTTCATCTTGTTTACTGTTATTCAATTAGGCTGCTTGAATGAGTATATTAAATTAATGGGTAAAATTTATCCTGAATATAAATCCTTGGCTCCAACACATCGCTGGGGCTTGCTATTAGTAGGCACTGTGATGATGATGGTATTGGCGCCTAATGTTTTAGGCATTAATGGAATGAGCATTAAGTTTATTGGGAGTAAAATTTTACCTGTACTATTGGTTATGATGGTTGCTGGTGAATTGTATTATAAGAAATCTAATTTACAGAATGTTGCTATTTCTTTTTTTGGATTAATATACATTCCAATGTGTTTAAGCTTGATGTTTCAATTGAGAAATTTCATGGTGAATACTTTCTTTTTAAATTGGGCTTTTTCTATTCCATTATTATTGATTGCTACTATTTGGATTAATGATACCATGGCATATCTAGTTGGTTCATTTATAGGCAGAACTCCAATTTCTCCTGTTTCTCCAAATAAAACTTGGGAAGGTACTATTGCTGGTATTGTTATCTCTGTTTTAGTGGTTTCTAAATTATTGGGTATCTGGATACCTATTCAGGAAAAATATATTTTCTTAATTAGTTCAGTAGCTGCTATTGCCGGAACTTTTGGTGATTTATTTGAAAGTAAATTAAAGAGATTGGCTGGCGTAAAAGATAGTGGTAGCATGATGCCTGGTCATGGAGGCTTTTTAGATAGATTTGATTCTATTCTATTTGCTGTGCCATTTGTTTGGCTTGTTCTACAAATGCTGTTTTAATTTTTCGTAAGTTTGCGCTTTAATTGAATCATATGACAATTCATAAAGAAGGTACAGCTACTATTTCATTGGTTGCTTTAGTAGTTGGTTTATTAAATATTGCTAATTTTTCTTACTTATATCCAGTAAGTGCAATAGCTGCTTGGGCAGTGTTTATTATTTTATTAGGTTTCTTTTTATTTATTGTTTCTTTCTTTAGAATGCCTAAAAGAAATCACACTATTGACAATAGTGCTATTGTTTCTCCTGCAGATGGTAAAGTGGTAGTAATCGAAGAAGTAGAGCCTGATGAATATTATAAAGAGAGAAGAATTCAGATAAGCGTTTTTATGAGTCCTGCGAATGTACATGTTAATAGAATGCCTATTGCAGGAAATATCATTTACAATCAATACCACCCTGGTAAATACTTGGTTGCTTGGCATCCTAAATCATCTACCGAGAATGAAAGATGGTCTGTGGTTGTGGAGAATGAAAAGGGTAGCATTTTATGTAAACAAATTGCTGGTGCATTAGCAAGAAGAATTTGTAATTATGCTTCTGTTGGTACTTCTTACAGCCAATGTGACGAGTATGGTTTTATTAAATTCGGAAGCCGTGTAGATTTATTGTTACCTGTTGGAACAAATATTCAATGTAAAATTGGAGATGTTGTTAAGGGTGGAGTATCGGTTTTAGCTAAATGGTAATCACTGACTTTTAAAGTATTGCCTCTAATTCTTTTAAATGTGTAATAGTGTAGGTGGCCGGTACTGTTGGCACTACTTCTAGATGATTCACAAATACTGTATCCATTCCGATATTAATACCTCCTTGAATATCCGCGCCTTCATTGTCTCCAATCATTAAGCTAGCTTCTACAGTTGCATTGGATGCGTTTAATGCGTACTCAAATATCTCTCTATGTGGTTTTAAACTATTACTAGCTTCTGAAGTGATCACTTCTATAAAATATTTTGCTAAATCTGAATTCTGTATTTTTTTAAATTGAACAGCCTGAAAACCATTAGTGATTAAATGCATTTTGTATCCCTTGTTTTGCAGGTATTCTAAAATCTCGTGTGTGTAGGGGAATAGATTGGTTTTGTCGGGCAAGATATCCAAATAATCATGTGACATTTCTTTGGATAATTTTTCGTCTGCTATTTTAAAATCTAATAAACTCAAATAGATACGCTTCCATCTTAATTCTTCTTGTTTAATAAACCCTTTGGTATATCGGTCCCACAAACGATGGTTATGTTCGCTATATTTTGAATAGTAGCCATCAAAGTCGGTAATACCTTTTTCTGCTAAACCATATTTTTGGTGAAGATCGAATAATGTTTCTTTTGAGTTTAATTCAAAGTCCCAAATGGTATGATCTAAATCGAAAAATAAGTCTTTGTATTGCATTTCTATCTTGTATATGTAGCGAATTTACAATATTGCTCCTATCTTTATCAAATATTAGTATTGTATTTATATGAATATAGTTATCACAGGAGCTTCAAAAGGAATTGGCTTTGCCATTGCAAAAAAATTTGCTGCTAACGGGCATCATCTTTTTTTAACAAGTAAAACACAGGCTGATTTAATAAAGGCCGTGGAAGAGCTTAAGCAATTGTTCCCTGCATCTACTATTGAAGGGGTTCATGCAGACTTGTCTATTGAAGGACAGGTTCATTGTTTCACTGAATGGTGCTTATTACATACACAGCCAGATGTTTTAATCAATAATGCTGGCTACTTTTTGCCTGGTAAAGTTACGGAGGAACCAGCAGGCACTTTGGAGGCTCAATTAAATGCTAATTTGCTTTCGGCTTATTATACTACCAAAGATTTACTACCCGCAATGTTACAAAAGGGTAGAGGACATATTTTTAATATCTGTTCTATTGCTTCTTTAAACGCTTATGAAAACGGTGGTTCTTATAGCATTAGTAAATTTGCTTTATTAGGTTTTTCTAAGAATCTAAGATTGGAATTAAAAGACAAAGGTATTAAGGTTACTGCCGTAGTTCCAGGTGCTGTATATACTAATAGCTGGTCAGGATCTGGTGTAGATCCAAAAAGAATTATGGAGGCTAATGATATTGCAGATATGATTTATGCTGCTACTCAGTTAAGTCCTCAGGCAGTGGTAGAAGATATTGTTATGAGACCTCAGTTAGGAGACTTGTAGTGCTCCATATATTTTTATAATCTCTCTTCATTGTCCATTGAATGATTGTCTTCACTTTCTTTTGGAGTTGAAAATATGTCTCTTGCTTTTTTGGTAGCAGCCAATCTTTCTATTACTACCGCTGCAATTAATTTCCCTGCATCTTCATTAGGGTGAGCCTGTAATATGTATTTAAGCTTTGCTTCTGACACGTCTATACGATAAAGTAATTGCACTAATTTGGAGAAATCATTTTTGATCAAATCATTAATGGCGTTAGCTAAATCTTCTGGCGCTAATTTTTCTAAGGCTTGAATGGTTAATTCCATTTTATATCTTTTTTTCAATGACCCCTAAACTAAATAAAGCAAAATCATATTTCACTGGGTCTTTGCTATCTAAAGTTCTGCAATAATTGGTTAATTCCAATGCAGCCTGCCAATCTGTTTGGGGTCTTTGCAGAATGCCTAAACTTCTTGCTATTCTCGCAACATGCACGTCTATTGGTATTATTAATTGACTTGGCTTTATTGAATGCCAAATGCCAAAATCTACGCCAGTACTATCTTTTCGAATCATCCATCTCAAAAACATATTCAATCTCTTACAGGTAGAACCTGCTATTGGATTAGAAATATGTTTTTTGGTTCTATGAGGTGCGTCTTCCAAGCTCATAAAGTATTGCTGAAAATGGATCAATGCATCTGTGATTGTGTCAATTCGTTTTCCAGTAGTTTGATTAGTAAAGAAAGCCGTTTCCAAACTTTCATTCGCACTATAATGCGCTTTTAAAAAAGCAATGCAATAGAGTAGGTCCGTGTCGTTAAAGGTTCTGTGTTTAAATCCAAATAGCTTTTTTAAATCTTTGGGTTGATGATGTAAACAAAAAGCATGTGGTGCATTATCCATCTTTTCCATTAACTCTTTGGATTTATTGATAATGGTGGTTCTATTACCCCAGGCAAATATGGCTGCAAAAAAAGCAGCAATTTCTATATCTTGCTGCTTTTGAAATAAATGTGGTATACATATTGGATCTTTTGCAATAAAACTTTGTTGGTTATATTGCTTTACTTTTTGATCTAATATTTTTTTAATGTCTTCATTCATTATCCTATGGCTTGTGCCAAATCTTCTATGATATCTTCTGCATCTTCAATGCCTACACTTAATCTTATCAATCCATCACTTAAGCCATTAGCAATTCTTCTTTCTCTTGGGATACTTGCATGGGTCATGCTTGCAGGATGATTTATTAATGACTCTACACCACCTAAGCTCTCTGCTAATGAAAATATCTTTGTATTTGATAAAACTTTAGTTGCGGCTTCGATACTATCGTCTTTTAATGTAAAACTAATCATGCCACCATAGCCACGCATTTGTTTTTTTGCAATTGCATGATTTGGATGATCTTCAAAACCACACCAATACACTTTATCCACTTTGGGATGTTGTCTTAAATAGTTGGCTACCTTAATGCCGTTCTCACAATGTCTTTGCATTCTTACATGCAATGTCTTTATGCCCCTTAATACTAAAAAACAATCTTGTGGTCCAGGAACGGCCCCTGTACTTTTCTGAATAAAATATAATTGTTCTCTTAGGCTTTCTTCATTCATCATGAGTGCGCCTTGTATAACATCGCTATGCCCACCTAGGTATTTTGTAGCGGAGTGCATTACAATACTAGCCCCTTGGTCTAAAGGATTTTGCAAATAAGGTGAGGCAAAAGTATTATCTACACATACAATACAACCATGTTCTTTTCCAATAGCTGCAACTGCTGCTATATCGGTGATATTCATCAATGGATTAGTTGGCGTTTCTATCCATATTAATTTTGTCTTTGTAGTGATTGCTTTTGCAACATTCTCTGCAGTAGATGTGTCTACATAATTAAATACAATACCCATTTTCTCATAAACCTTGGAGAACAATCTATAAGTGCCTCCATACATATCATGCGCTGCAATTACTTCATCTCCTGGAACTAATAATCGCATTACTGCATCTGTAGCGGCTACACCACTACTAAAGGCCAATCCAAATTTGGCGTTTTCAATTACTGCAAATGCTTCTTCTAATGCAAATCTTGTTGGGTTTTGTGATCTTGCATATTCATATCCTTGATGCACGCCTGGAGAGGATTGTACAAAAGTGGATGTTTGAAATATAGGTGTCATGATGGCGCCAGTGCTTGGATCTGGATGTGCGCCTGCATGAATATATTTTGTTCCTAAATTTTTTGAAGTACTCATATTGCTAACTAAAAATATTATTGAATCGTATTGCCTCTTTTATACATTCTATAAGAGAATATTGTTGGTATAACCACCATCACCACTGTTGCTGCAATAAAACATATAAATGCTGGCATGCTTGGTAATAATAAGGTTGCGATTGCTTGAAAAATACCTCCATATAACCAAATCTTTCCTGCAACCTTATGCGTCTCATTCCAATTGTCTACATTCTCTAATGTCCACGGTAGTTTAAATCCAGCAAAATAATTTTGATGAATCTTTGGCATCACCCATCCTAATACTGCAAAGAATAATCCAATGCCTGGAAGAATAAGTTTAGCAACATTGATAGAAGGAGTGGATGCAGATATAGTGATGATTAATCCTAACATACTTAAAAATGCTACCATTAATAAAGCAAATTTTTTGAACATGCCATCATCTTCTTCTTTCACTCTTTTAGGGTCAAAGTTTTTAATATTGGACAAAAGGAAAAAAGTAAATAAACCTGTTGCACCTAATATAGCCGGTCCTAGAAATATGCTATCCTTTCCGCCAAATCCATCTGCCTCACCCTTAAAATTAAAGTGGGTTGGGATGGTTGCTGGTAAACTTGAATATACATATGCGGCATAGCCAAAAGGGATGGCCAAAAGCACTAGGGCTAATAAAAGGTTTGGGGTAGACTTTTTCATAATCTATTGGTTTGGTTTTAGTTCTGTATTGTTACACAAGTTACTATTTATGGCTAAAAAAAATTACTTTTGCATCAAATCTGAA
>Ga0222712_10003676_pt1 | contig 16529 bp, 25 predicted proteins | sample C33_657DmetaG_FD_165043 | JGI IMG/M metagenome (GOLD analysis project Ga0222712, IMG submission 165043) | Estuarine water microbial communities from San Francisco Bay, California, United States - C33_657D | ecosystem: Environmental > Aquatic > Marine > Unclassified | place: USA: California...
ATGAACAATGATACCATCTATCGATATGATATTGATGGCGTCATGAAAGACTATCAAGAGAGCGATTGGGAGACCTTCAAGAAAGAGGGTGGTCGCATCTGCTTGATCAATGTTCTGAAAGGTCTCTGCAAGGACGGTCATATCGACAAGGGCATCTACTACGTTAGTGTCTCCTGGTAAGGACGAAACGCTCTTGACAAAGAGCGTCGGGTAGTTACTCTACTCCTGACGAGTCCAGTATCTGACTCACGAAAGGTTTATCTATCATGCGAGTTTCGCTCACCGCTGCGAGTCTTCTTCACTTGGCCAGCAAGCACCGCGACCTTGACTTGGGAAGCATTCGAGGCCAGCTTCTCGACATTCATCGTGAACAAGTCAAACAATGGCTTGTCGTAAACAGCGACGACTACTCGGATGTGATTGACAACATCCTACGCGGCATGCCTGATGTGTACAACATGAGCACGCTTGGACTTCTTGAGCTACTTGGCGACTATGGTCTTGAAGAGGACCACAAGTTCGGATTCGAATTGACTGCATCGCCTGTCAAAGAAATTGAGGATGATGCCATCGAGCTTGTGCTTGCCCCTTTCATTCCCTGACAAGAAAAGGGAAAGAGCAGGCAGGCTACGGTAACTGAAAAACTTTCCTGGAAAAATTTAAGCGGTGTTGGCCGCTTAAATTTCCCAGTGAAAACCAAAAGGACTTTTATATGGGCTGCAAAATCTCTAAGAAAAATGCCGAATCCTTTCAAAAAGGTGTTGTGCAATTCTTCGAAGATCTTATCTTGATTGGCGCCGCAACTTGTGTTGAACATGTTCCCGAAAAGCGACATGTCATTTCGGTGGTCGGCAAGCATGGCCTGATGAAGTTCTATCTCTTTGCACACTGCGAAGAACATAGGGTGTTCAGCGTTTTTCGATCCTACGATCCTACAACGGCCAACGCTGGCATGCATCTCAAGTTCAACTTCCATGAAGTCAATCAGCCTGGTATGAAAGGCGAGGAAGTGACCAAGGTATTCATTAAGGATTCAATGCGCCTTCTTCTAGATGGTACAGGTGTAAAGCTCTCAGCCATCGCCGAAGCTCGCAAGAATCTCAAAATCAAACGCAAGAAGATTGCCTGAAAGGAAAGCAAAATGTTCAAAGAATTCAAAGAGAAGCAGAAGAAGGAAGAAGCCGCTCGTGCAGAAACCGCGCGACGTGCTGCGGAAGCTCAGGCACGCGCTGCGGAGATGGCACGAAAGAATGCCGTGCATGTCGACCTCGCCGTCAACAATCTCTTGGAAGTTTCGAAAAAGCAAGCGCCGTGCGAAATCACCCTTGACAAACCGACGCTGATTCGTACCTTCAAGAAGCTGGGGCCTTCCGAGCGCTACGAAGGAACCAACGTCGAAGTCCTGGTCGCAAAGGTCACTGACAACATGCGCAAGGTAACCATCAAGGTTATCTGAAAAGATCGAAACGCTCTTGACATAGAGCGTCGAGTAGTTATGCTACTCCTGATGAGATCCTTCACCATGGCCGAATGCGGATTCTGGTGATTGCTCAAGTCGGCAAACCCACTTACATTTCTGCAGGATGTAGTGGTCACTTCAATAACCGGCCGGTACGAAGTGTTTTACTTAACTTAATCCAAACACAATTCTTTTCAAGGACAAAGCAAGCTTCTGGGGGTGACGCCCAGAATGCAGGTGGTGCAAGTCCGCCTAAGCGAAGGTATAGTTAACTGGTAAACCATACGTATGGTTAGGCCATAAGGGTGCAACTCCCTTACTTCGCCCCAATTTCAAACCCATCTATTCCATCTGAGATAAGGTGAATCCCATGAGCTACTACACAGACGACCTCGAAACACTTCGCAAAGAGCCGCACCGCTTCTCGCGTGGAAAGATCAAAGAGTTCATCGATGTTGGCGAATACACGATCATCAAGTTCACGCCGGGAACCGAAACGTTTTTTGCGATCTATGTGAACGGGAATTCAACCTCAACGAACTCTCGCACCCTTGAAGGCGCTTTGCTTATCGCCATGGCCTACCGCTATGAGTCTCGACATGCCGCCCACTCACTAGCCATCGCAATGGGCCGAATCCTGAATATTCAGGAACTCTGACAGTACATCTAGCTCAATAGGAGATTTATCATGAGCTTCAAAAGAGAATCCGCAAATCGTTTCGAGCGTTTGAAGTGTGAAGAGGTTCGCAAAAACCTCAAGGAATTCTACTTCCTCGAAAAGTTCAGCTACGAAAAACGAATTGGCGATGAAAACAAATCTATTGCCGAAACGATCGACGGCGAATTGGAGCGTTGTGCGGGGTTGTTTTTCGATCGCTGGGAGCCTCTGCCCAAGACTGACTTCCGAGATGCATTCAGAAATGTTGATATGGAAGGATACAAGTTCCGTCTCACCATTGTTCTCGCCGAAGACTTGGATGCAGCAATTCAGTACGACTGGGTTCTGAAATCCTGCAAACTTTATTACTATGACGAGTCGTTTGATTACACGGCTTGTACAGAAATCCCAGACTACGAAAAGAAATACCACGCAGAATGTAGACGTGCTAAAATCGAAAGAGAAATCAGCACAATCACACAAACTTCAAACGACAATATTCGTGTACTCAAGAAAGAACTTGAGGAATTGAACAAGAGCGGTTGGTAGTCTGGAGGGAACATGTAAGGCCAGGTCGAAACAGCAAGCTTCGCGCTGCTGTCGGGTAGTAGAGCTATCCCTGATGAGACCATTACAAGTAGAGGAATCGAAAATGAAATTCGAAAAAGAAGAAAATCTGGGAGAGTATGCCTACCTTGGTAACTTCCATGAAACTGAAACTGGCGAACGCGGGCAGCTTCGAATTTTCAACGACGATAAATAATCTATCAAAGGTGAGCACCATGAACAAAGAAAACGAAGAGAAGCCCTATGTCGACTATGACACCAACACTCCGAGGATTACATTGAAGTAGTTCTCAAATGCGCTTGTAGCTAAATGGATAAAGCGCCGTTCTTCTAAATCGGTGACTGCAGGTTCGAGTCCTGCCAAGCGCGCAAAGTCAAAGGAAATATTTATGAACCTCCAATATGCTCCCTCAGAAGATCGCAATGGAAAACCCTTGCAGCCAGGTGACAAGGTTCGCATCAAGACCTATCCTATTGGCACACAGGAAGGCATCATCGAAATCAGTAGCGTTACCCTTCAACGTTTGCCTGATGGAACTTGGGCACCTGCTCTTTCTGTCAACTGCAACGGCACCCTTTATGGTTTGCCCGTTGCAGGTGCCGTAATAAAAATAAACGAATGTGCAATTCGAGCGGAGAAAAAATGAATAAAGATCAAGAGGTTTCACAGATTCTTTCGGAAACCACGGCAGTAGTTGGGGATTTCATTGTTGAGCTTGACGATGTGGTGATCGTCCTCGAAGAGCTTACTGAAATGGATATTGAAGACATTGAAAGTGGAGACTTCCCCGACGATATCTCTACAGTGAGTCTTGCCGAACTTGTTGAGTTCTGGCTGAAGAATCATTGACGCAGGTCGAAACACTTTCTTACAACAGGAAGTGTCGAGTAGTTATACTGCTCCTGATGAGACCTTAATGTACATCAGATACATCCATGCAAGAAGAGGTTATTTATGAACGCACACAAGACCGTCAAGCAAATCGTTCGCTCCAACAAGATGCACATGCTCGTTGTGTATCGTACGAAGGAAGATGCAGATGGCAGCCTCTACAAGGAAATTGTTTTCCGTGGCGGCATCTCGAAGTTCGACATTCTCTCTGCCCTTGGCAGTGTTCGCAACATCTTGACCGAGAGCGGCATCATGTTTCTTTCCAACGATCAGGTTGATCCCACGCTCAACATTGAAATCATTGGACCTGATGACACTGCCGAGTACGAAGACAGCGAAGAGTTTCTTGTTGAGCGCGAAGCTCCCAAGGCTTGACGGGCATCAACAAGTGGGCTAAGGGGAGGGCGGACAGGTTCTGCCTTCCCCTTGTATTTCTCTTCAGCATCTTCCTACGAGGTTAACATGTTTGATCTATTCATTCTCATGGGCATCTTTCTCGCAGGTGTTAGTTTCCTCGCCATGATCTTTTGTTTTTTCATACGATTTCTTTGCTGGTTCAGCCAGAAGGTAAATCCCGTGTATGCTCCTGAGTATGTTCGTACTCTTGAGAGGTTTAAATGAATGATGTAATCAGCATCATCATGGACCGACAAACCATTTGGCGAGAGGAACTTATCCATATCCTTCTAAGTAAAGAAGGGTTTCAGGGAACAAAGATCAAACCCTCGCACGAAATGATTATGCGAGCGATTGTAAATCTTCGCCGCTTAAACTATATTTGTGTGCACGTTAATCCTCAAGGGGATTGCTACTACACTCACTTCGCTTACAAAGGACTTATGAAGTTTCGTAAATATACATATCGCTCTCTACCATACGACGACAAGACCATCATCAAGCTCTATCATGTTTCCGGCAAAGATCTTGTTTCAGGTCATGCTGGCGTTCTTGAATGGTGTCGAAGCAAGGTAGACGCCCAGGAAATCTTTAACAAAATGCAACTCACCGAAGAGTTTGCAGATCTCAAAATGGCTGCATGGGAAATGGTGGAAACATGAAAATTTCATACGACATGGACACGAATGAATTGTCGGACGTTGCTGGCTCTGTGGCCGCAAACGTCGACATCCACGAACTTCGCGAAAAGCTTGTGGATCGCATGCTTGAAGATACGGCAAAGAATTGGCGCACTGCTGAGTTCTCGCCGTACCTTGATACGTACACCTTCCCTGAGGATGAGTTCTGGCAGATTGTGATGTCTTGCCAAAAGAAAGTCTAAACAAAAAGCCCCCGCAAAAAACGGGGGCTTTTTTGTGCACGCCCTACAACCTATTGAATCTTGAAAATGTTCCTGGAAATTTTTTAACAAAAACAGTGATTTGAAAAAACCTTCAAAAACCAAAATCAAAAAAAACAAAATGTGTATTTTTGGGAAATTCGTCTATAGTTAAAGGTGGCGCTGGCTAACTTTGGCGCTGGTACTCTTAAATGAGTTAAGTATCCCTCTGGGATGGCAAGCACCTTTAAATACCTTGGCAACAGGGAGAAATATTTAAAGTGAAATGGGAGTTGGGTTTCTTTGGCAATGCCATAAAAGTAGTGTCAAAGAAATAGTGGTTTACTACGAGCGAAGTTAAAGTCTAAAAAGATAATAAAAACGGGTATTCATTTACTTGTTTTTATTTGTCGTGTGCGCGGATGAGCAAACTACTGCTTAGGAGGCCGCAAGCATGCATCTGGAGGAGGACAGGTCAACTGCCTAAATTGGGACCGGGCGGGGAAAACAGACTTCTAGTAAAACACTTAGCATTGCCCAACTTGCCAACCCATACAAAAAAACTGACAAAGTAGTACTTGTATTGAATTGGCAGCAAGCAATACCAATATTTCCAGAGAATGCTCTTCATTATAGAGTCAGGTCTCTGGGTCCCAATTCCCTTATCTGAGAAAGTCTCGCCCTTCGGTCTCGACTTTCTCTTAATTCTTCTTTTCTTTTTGTTTATAATTCCCCCTCACTCATCCCTCTCCTGGCCCATCCGCATCCCCTAAAAGCGAGAAGAGAATTATGTATTCAAAAAACAGCCTTGTCAAGAACTTTTTCCAATTTCAAGTATTTTTGTTTTTCTTATGTTCATGTGCTTCTAAAGTAGAAGTGGAAAGTTCAGCGGCAAAGCAGCTAGCACACGCAGGAACGCCCGCACATGCCGTCTCCTGCTCGTTTAACAAGCGTGAGGATGGAACGCCTACCGGACACAGCGAATGGATCTGTGAGGCTCACACGAAATCTTTTCCAATTGTTTTGGTCTGCGATGCGATCACCAAAAAATGTCACCGTCATCAAGCAAACGACTTGACGGATTGAAAGACCTGAGTTAGGTTGTGCTTCTCAAGACGGCAACAAGGGTAATCTTCCAACCCCAACAAGAACTCGAAAAAAAGATCTTGACAGTCTGAAAAGAAGAGTTAAGATAGAGTTCTCAAAAGAAAAAAGCTGGAAGTTTCCTCGGAGGATGATATGTAGTAGATGTTAAAATTCGGGTCTGAGGACATGGCGACCAAGGAGCCTCCAAAACTCTAGGAGTGGGTTCGATTCCCACCGGGCCCGCAAAAAAGTCCTTGACAACCAAGCAAGAAAGTTCTAAAGTATCAGAACAAATGCTCACTTAGCACAATGGATAGTGTTGCAGCCTTCTAAGCTGTTAGGTGTAGGTTCGAATCCTGCAGTGAGCGCAATAATGGAATACGCCAAAGAGAAGTGGAACACGAAATGTCCTAATTGTAACAAGATTACAAAAAGGGGATATCAACATTGCAATAGCAAATGTCGTTCTTCATATCTTTGGAAACTTTCTGTTGAAAATTTACTACTAACCAAATATGACAAAACCCCTAATGCAAGGATAGCAAAAAAATACCTTGTAGAGAAAGGTCGAGGAAGTTGCTTTATATGCAAATTTGATACTTGGATGGGAAAACCAATGCCTCTCGTCTTAGATCATATTAATGGTCATCATGAAGACAATAGGCTAGAAAATTTGCGTGTCATTTGCAATAACTGCGACTCGCTATTGGACACCTATAAGTCAAAAAATATAGGAAATGGAAGAAAAAATAGATACCCTCAAAAACAAAAAAGAGAAATAAAAAAACAAAAATATTGCATTGATTGCAATTCTGAAGTAACAAATACTTCAACAAGGTGTTCAAAATGTTTCTCTCTAACAACAAGAAAAACAGAGCGACCTAGTAAAGAAGAGTTGCATAGGTTAGTATGGATGATGCCAACAACAAAAGTTGGTGAAAAATTCGGAGTTTCCGATACATCTGTAACTAAATAGTGCAAATTGTTAGGAGTTGAAAAGCCACCTAGAGGTTACTGGTCCAAAATACAGAAAAAAGACACTTGACAAGATAGCGAACAAGACTTAAAGTAGAGTGGCAACGGATACGAAATGCGCTCATAGCTCAATTGGTTAGAGCATCCGACTCATAATCGGGTGGTTCACGGTTCAAATCCGTGTGGGCGTACTGCGGAGACATGGCGCAACTGGTAGCGCAGCGGATTCTTACTCCGTAGGTTGTGGGTTCAAGTCCCACTGTCTCCACTCCTGACCAGGGCTGCAGCCCGGAAATAGGTCGGGTACTTCGAACAAACGTAGTTCGAGGAATGTGTATCTAAATTGAGGCGGCAGCCTAGGACGTTTAGATATTCAATCACAATCCCGTTTTCAGTTTTTACCTGGAAACGAATTGTTTGTTGACAGTACTCCTTATGTTTTTGGAAACAAAATGGTTCATGAGGAAGGGTTAAAGTCCTGAAAGCGCTTTTCGTATAAGGGAAGTACTCCGACACCACCGTCGGCTATACGGGTTCGAATCCCGTAAGGCGCCCCACAAATCTTATCTGCTTCAAAAAAGTCCTTGACAAGGAAAAAAAGAAGCCTTAAGATGGTGAAAACAAAAACACGACACTAGTTAAAAAAACACATCAGTCTGTAAGTCAGAGGTAGACGACAAGATTTGGATTCTTGAGGCCGCCGGTTCGATCCCGGCCAGACTGACCACGAAGTGGTTATTGTGTTAAAAACACAATGACAAATGGGGCCTTAGTGCTAATTGGGAACACACTGGTTTTGCAAATCAGAATTACGGAATCGTCCTCCGTAGGCTCCACAAAAGCTATAGTTAACAAATACTTAGCCTTGTTCTTTAATAATTGAATAGTTGAGCTTGGCGTTACCATACGCCCGCTCAACCAAAGAAAAGTGCCTTTGAAGCTCAACTGGATGAGCAGTAGATTACGAATCTATTGGTTGCAGGTTCGACTCCTGTCAAGGGTGCCAATGCAAGTATAGCTCAATTTGGCAGAGCACTCGGTTTTTACCCGATAGGTTGGGGGTTCAATTCCCCCTGCTTGCACAATTTCTTGCCCGTATAGCTCAGTTGGTAGAGCAACTGCCTTGTAAGCAGTAGGTCGCCGGTTCAAGTCCGGCTGCGGGCTCAAATTTTGACTATACTCTTTAGGTGAGTAAATCATCAAACAAAGTTAAAATCTGGAGAAATCAAACAAAAAATAGAATAGTGGAATGCATGGGAGGTAAATGTTGCATTTGTGGATACAACAAGTGTAATAAGTCTCTAGCTTTGCATCACTTAGATCCTTCCGAAAAAGAATTTTCAATTTCTGATTGTACAACAAGACCCAAAAGTTGCTAAAATGTTTAGCATGTCGGATAAAGCCATTGAAAAATGGTGCAAATGCCTTGAGGTAGAAAAACCGCCTAGAGGTTATTGGCAAAAGAAAATGCATTCCTAGCTCAATTGGTAGAGCGCCTCTCTGTTAAAGTGGGGGTTCTCGGATCGTACCCGAGGGTTTGCGCTAAGATGAGTAATCTTTAAAATACTCTGACAATGGGAAAGACCAAACATGCAGCCCTGGCGGAATTGGCATACGCGGCGGTCTCAAGTACCGCTTCATTGTGGGTTCGACTCCCACGGGCTGTACAGATAAGCCATAATTTTGTGGTGCGAGGGCACATGAAAAACCTTGACACGCTGGAAAGACAGTGTATAATGCCGTTGTAGCTCAGATGGTAGAGCGCCTGCCTGAAGAGCAGGGCGTCACTGGTTCGAATCCAGTCGGCGGCGCGATGGACAAAAGCAGTCAAAACCTCCAATCAACGATGAGGGGAAAAATGGCTTGACACACTGAAGAGACAGTGAAATAAGCTGACGTATTCTCGTAGGGGGCGAGGGGTGATTGTAAATCACTTGGTTTTCTCCGTAGGTTCGACTCCTTCCGGCAGCACTAAATGGATAGTAAAGCAGATGGGATCTGTAACCGCTTGGAAAGCGGATTGTACTCGCAAGGGTATGAGTTTCGAGTACTCTGCTATCCGCTGAAGAAGAAATTCTTCATTGTCCCTGTGCACAGTTGGCTTGTGTTTGGGATGTACTAAAAATGATCTACGGGCAGCCAACGTACCATAGGTCAAAATGGAAAGTGAAATCGGTAGGACCGATAACTGTTTGCTAAACAGATTGTGCTGCAAGGCATGGGCTTCGAATGCTCCTCTTTCCGCTAAGGGAGAAATCTCTTATAGGTTTTCCATGGGCTGGTCGTGGTAAACTGAAACTAAGAATGTGTAGATAACATTGGCAGCCTAATGCTACACAAAATGGAGGTTTGGCAGAGTGGCCTAATGCGCTGGTTTTGAAAGCCGGATAGGTGTAAAAGCCTACGGGGGTTCGACTCCCTCAGCCTCCGCTAAATTGGAAAGTGAAATCGGTAGGACCGATAACTGTTTCGAAAACAGATTGTCCTCCCAAGAGGATGGGCTTCGAATGCTCCTCTTTCCGCAAATATGGTGTCCATAGAATAATGGTAATTCAACGGCTTGTGACGTCGTTTTATGCGGGTTCGACTCCCGTTGGACACCCCAATAACCCAGGAGATGCGATGAGAATCATCAAAGTAGGCATCAAAGTCGAATTTACCGAGTACGAAGTGTGCTGTTTCAAATGTGAATGCCGGTATGTCGTTGAAAACGAAAACGACCACACAAGGGTGTTCGCCGTTAGCACTGTCGGGCCAGGTTCACCAGGTTTAATCACCTCAAAATGCCCTCAATGCCACTTTGTCAATGAACGCCTTGAATGGCATCATCATCGTCGTGGCACATAATCAGAAAAGTATCGACACAAATCGATAGGATACAATACACAAACATTCCCTGTTCGTCCAACGGTTAGGACGCGAGACTTTGACTCTTGAAATCCCAGTTCGAATCTGGGGCGGGGAACCACTGCAAGCATAGTGAAATGGTCATCACATCGTTCTCATAAAGCGATATTTTGGGTTCAAAACCCAATGCTTGCACTGCTCAAAAAAAGTCCTTGACAAGACTTCAAAGAGTGTTTAAAGTAGAGAAACAAAACACGACGATAGTGAAATGGTCATCACATTTTGCTGATAACGAAATATTCCCGGTTCAAATCCGGGTCGTCGTACAAAGGGTGTTGCCACCTGTTCAGAAGAGCAACTACCGGTTATCAGGGAGAATGATAACAAATTTGCGGTCTTAGTTCAGGGGTAGAACGTCAGATTTCCATTCTGATTGCCGCGGGTTCAAATCCCGCAGACCGCTCAAATGCTTGAAAAAATTAGTTTTTTGGCAGACCTCTTGAAGTTCTTCCTTTGCCTAAATTTCTTCCACAAAAAGTATCCGTTTGACTGTTGCAGTTAGGACATATCAAACGCAAATTGTCTGGCATATTATTACCAGCATTTCCGTCAATATGATCAACGACAAGAGTCATCGGCTTTTCGTTCCAAACACCTGGAATTTTACAAATAAAACAAAAATTCCCATTAGAAGCAATCAGATATTTTCTTATTGTTTTTCTATATTGGATTTCTCCAAAAAGGAATTTTTCCTCAATTGTCATTTGTTTAGGTCCCTCTTTTGGTGCAAGCTTTGTTCTCTTGACTACTTTTTCATTGTTGAACGTTGCCGCACAGGAACTAGAACAAAATTTGTTTATACTTCTTGCCATATAGGCAATTGGACATGAACAAAGTTTACAAAGCTTAGGGTTTTTCATGTACTCAATTTCGTTTTTTCTTAAGCGATCAGCATTAGAACACGAAAGAGAACAGTAAATAGTTTTAGTGGGATTTCCACAGTGAAGACAAGAATTCATAGTTAGATTATAGCTAAGTTTTTTGTTTCGAATCTGGTATCCCGCTCAAAGTTTCTTGCAACTTTAAAATGCAGGTTTTTGCGAGGTAGTGCAACAGTAGCATGTAAGGCTCATAACCTTAAGATCCTGGTGCGAATCCAGGCCACGCATCCATGAAAAAATGTCAGTATTGCGGCAACCCTCGAATGGGAGGCGACGCACCCTGCTCGTGTCAAAAAAAGACACCGCCGGTTCCAAATGAGAAGTTAACCGAGACCGAACGATCATGTATGCTCTACCTTCTTGATGCAGCCAAAGTGGCTCCGAATCACATTCAGAGATTTGTCTCTATTGTGAAGCGGCAAGACGGTTCAACAGAGTTTCAAGCAATGTTGCAAACGCTACTTGAAAGTTCGGATATCCAACGTACTATCTCTGATATGAGAGAGAGTCTTCGTTAAAGTTACGGTAAAGTATCCTGTTGAAGAAAAAGTCCTTGACAAGATGCTAGTTAGAGGTTAAAGTAGAGAAACAAAATGGCCCGTTCGTCTAACGGTTAGGATCGCAGATTTTCACTCTGTAAACGCGGGTTCGACTCCCGCACGGGTCACCAAAGAAGTCTCAAGAGACTCACAAAAGAACCCTTTCGGGTCACCAAATAATGCCACGATAACTCAACGGCAGAGTGCTGCTTTTACAAGGCAGAAGTTGTCGGTTCGAATCCGACTTGTGGTACAAAAGAAAGATTTAAGAACCGAAAGCAATGGATTATCGCCCTTAACGCTAAACACTCCATCGCTAAGAACAAGTTCTTTCAATGCCGTGGTAGCCCAACTGGCAGAGGCGCTCCCCTCAAAATGGAGAGGTTGAGGGTTCGACTCCCTCCTACGGCACAAAATTTCGTATAGGTCCTTTGGCGGAATGGCAGACGCCGGGGATTTAAAATCCCTTGTCCATAATGGGCGTACGGGTTCGACTCCCGTAAGGACCACAAATAAAATTTAAAAGTAAATGCCATGGTAGCCCAATTAGGCAGAGGCGCTTGTTTTAGAAACAAGATGTTGGGGGTTCGATTCCCCCCTGTGGCACCGTCAAAGAACTTTCCCTGAAAGAAAGTTCTTGACAGTAGAGAAGAAAGTAACTATACTCTCTCTACGACAACAATTTAAGAGCAGGAATGCTCTTGATAACCGGCGGATCGCCGGGGATAGTCTGCGGAGAGCATGTTGGAGAGGATCTAGAATCCCGTAAACCAGAATTGTTCAGCGAAACAGAAATTAACGAAAGTTAAAGATCATTCTAAAGAACCGAATGAGATGGATTATCAATTGAAAACAAAGTCCATTTCAAATCACATGTTCTTTAATGGGGCGCCTGTGCAGGCCACCTTGATGCTGTAAGAGGTGTCAGGGGGAGATTGTTCAACTCAATCGCGCCCCGCTATTTGACCGAATTCTAAAGGTTATCTAACCAATTACTAGAACACCCCCTTTAGAAATAACAAGTCAAATTAATGGTTTAGTCATCATGAGGATGATAGAAGGTGCAAGTCCTTCATAGACCACCAACAAAACCGCTCAAAGTCGATTATCACTATCACGATCGAGTTACAGGTTCGAATCCTGTCCGCCTTTCTTTCTAAAGATGGGGGGTAGCTTAAACGGTCAAAGCGCGTAAACTCGACTTTACTACTTGTTTTGTTTTTTGCTTTTGCCATCATCGGCGAGTCCGGAGGGTGGAGTTCTAGGTGCAAGTCCTAGCAAAGGCGCTAAAGAACCGAATAGCAAGGGTTATCAAAGGTCGTTGGGCTAGTCCCAACAAGAAAAATTCACCTTGTTAATAACATGTTCTTCTCTCTTTTTAGCTTAAGATAAAGCAACATAGGAATAAAATCCTCTGGAGATCCAAGTGCAAATCTTGGGATAGGGACTGACAAGCCGATTTTTGAAGATTATCTTTTTTGGTTAAAAAGACCTGCCTGTTCGATTCAGGCTTAGGGTGGTCCCGGTTTACATCTTCAAATTAAACTTGCTTGTTCTTTCGGCCGACTCATCTTTGGGATGTTTAGCGTGGTTCAACTCCACGGTTGGCCACGATGTTTCTTTTCAATGCTAATCCGCACAAAAAAGCGTGAAAATTGAAACAGGCTTGGGTATGCAAAAAATGGATTTAATTTGTAGCACTCTCGTTGGGATCGTGGTGTGAATGGTTAGCCAGCGAATTGCAACTTCGTTTCATGCAGGTTCAAGTCCTGTCGATCCCTCAAATAATAAAACCCGGATGCCCAAAAGCATGCCGGGTTTTTTCATGGAATATAAAAATGAAAGCAAATTTAATTATAATTTTCTTTAGTGTATATACTATATCTCTTATTTTTTATTACAAATTCTCTAGCGACATTGATGATATTGCTGTAGATTTTCGTGTACACTACGAGCGATACATCAGTCAACATATTGCAGAACTAGAGAAGAATCCTCAAGTCATTGTGAATGTTAAAGATTCGCCATATCGATCTGCAGAATCCAAAAAGGTTTTGCCGGCCTATCCCATTCAAGTTGCAAAATATCACAAATACTATTTTCTCTATTTGAGACTTCAAAAGCATACATACTACATTTATTCCTCGCTCTTGTTTACGCTGGGCTATAACAATCCCTCTAACAAATTTTGTTTATTCATGGTAGGCGCAATGTTGGCGGCAACATTCTTCCAATATCGCTTGCGAGAAAGAACAAAAAAACTTTTCAAGCGCTGCAAAGAAATCTCAGAACTTTATGAAAATAATAAGACCAACAATCACTCAAACTTTGATAACATGTTTAACCTTGTTGGTCCTGCGGGCATCCAAGGTATCTCAGGAAGTTTAAATGGACCTACCGGTGTTCAAGGTATCTCAGAAAACAAATCGTGTTAGAAGTTCATTTATGAGTGATACATCCAAACCTACAACAGAATTTCGAAGAACAGAAACATCAACAGAACTTCATCGTGAAGTATTTCAAAGTGGAGATGGTGGATTGGCCGTCTCTCTGATTGAAGACAAAACTCACTACGAAGAACGATTGCATGAAAACTCCTATAAACTGGGAGAAGACGGAAAAGTTGATTTCTCAATTCCAAAAAGCGATTATGTTGAACCTGCTTATGATCGTTACAGCTATCAATTGAAGTTCAGTCTTAGCCATTATGGAATTCGCATGGACCAACAAGTCTTTATTGGTCCAGAGACAATTGATCATCTTCTGTTTGTTCTAGGTGAGGCAAAGAAAGGCTGGGCACGAAATAAAAAAACAGGATACCGCCCAGACCCAAAGTATGTTCCTCGCAACAGAGATGACGGTTCTTCTGAAATCAAAATCATGAAATTCTGATCAAAAAAACCATGAACATTCAACAACAAGTATTTGACAAAATTGTTTCTCATCTACGTTCCCAAGGAAAACAAAGCAGAAACACCTTAGGCGATTGTGTTTACAAAAATACAGACGGAACCTCCTGTGCTGTAGGTTGTCTCATCGAAGATCAATTCTATTCGCCCGACATCGAAGGATTGTCTGTTGATGATATTTTTGATGCTCTTTCAAGATCTCTCGGTATTCCATTTTCTGATGTGATCCTCCTAGAAGAACTTCTTAATGATCTTCAAGCCACACATGATCGCGGTGTGTCGAAGTGGGAAGAGGAAGAGGAAAATCTTAACCCTGGCAATGATCTTCTTAAAATATGGGAAGGATGCTTCCAGAAGATTGCCGCCAGTTATAACTTGATCTACGCCCCTCCTCAATCCTCCTAAAATCCATTCTAAGCTTTCTTTAAAGCATGCGGCCCTTATGACGCCTAAAAGCGTCCAAGAGGCCGCATTTTTCATTTGTGTGGCGGCATTTAATATGGTATGATGTTCCTCATGACAGATTACATCAATAGACTGCAAACATCCTTTTCAAAAATCAAAGCGATAAATGTCATTTTCCCCAAGAGCATATAACTCTTATTCCAATCCCTAAATGCCATTTCTTTGGTCAAATTTTAATCAAAAAACCCAGTGTTTTTGAAATCAATTGTATTGTGCATTTAATGGATCCAAAAAAAAGTTATTCACCCCTGGGGAAAATAACATCTTCAAAAAATTACACCCCCAAAAACTCTACAAATATTGAAATGGCACCAAGTGCATGGATTGCATGTTGCATCCATTTTTGGTTGCCATTTTTGTTCATTTTCCCAGTGTTTTTGAAATAGAAATTTTACATGTTTAAAGAACAAATAAATGCAGGCACAACTGTGTACAATACAGAAGATTTTAGACCCTATTGCGCTTCACCAAAAATGATCAAAGGCTCATTGGCAAATTTGTTTACATCAAAAATGTTTATTGTTCTTAATGCACATATCAAAAATAAAATTCATCAAGCTATTTTTGATGGTAGCCGCATTTTGACAAATCAAGATTTTTAATTTTTTTCCAATTTTCTGATTTTTTGAAATTTTTCGGAATTTTGCAAAAGTCGAGTGTGGACTAAGCCAACAACCCTCTAAAACTCTCCTGGAAGCTTTTGTCAACCCTCTAAAACTCTCCTGGGAGCTTTTTACCAACAACCCTCTAAAACTCTCCTGGAAGCTTTTGTCAACAACCCTCATAAGTTCACATGAAAAGAGAATATCTAAGTCCATTTCCAAAATTCTTTCGCAAAGGCGTTTATTATCCAAGTAATGAATTAACAGAAAATAAGTTGGTTGTTCTTTTATACTTTCAAAGAAAACGTTACATATGGCTTGATGGAAAAAGTATAACATGATAAAAGAATCATTGGAAAAATCTAAAGACGACGATTACGACTATAGCAACAACAAAGGTACATATGGATTTAGAACCTATCAGAGCTTTGGAATTCACAAGGCCCCTAGGACTTTTGTATATTTGCATACCGATCATTATTACTACAATTCTTTCAAATTTGATGGTCATGTCGTCAAGATAGAATAGCTTGACAGTCCTTTGAGTCATCATTAGGTTGTTCACTCAGGAGAAGACCAAGATGATTCAAGTCGGACAGATCGTTGTAACGCCGGATGCCAAGTGGGAGTTCAGCGAGGATTTTCAGGAATCATGTGTTGCCCGACATATGACTGAAGATCGTGGGGAGGAGCATTCTTTGAAGAGAGAATTGTCGGTTGAGGGAGTATTTGCTTCATGTTATAGCAATGGACAGAATACTCTTTGGGTATTGACATATCCAAGTGATCAAATGACTTTGATTTGTACACAAAAAGAACTTGAGAGGGATAGGAAGTAAATTATGAAGTCCAAGCCTTTATTTGAGTGTGGTGGTTTTGAAGTACGTTCTTGTAAAAAATTGATTGATGGGAGAATCGGGTCCTATGCCGTTTTCTCTCCGCGAGAGAATGGCAATAAAACCATGACTGGAGAATTCTTGGAATACAAATCAGCCGTCGAGCGCTGTAAATTTCTGAGTAAATCACAAGGAACTAAACCATGAAATACAACTATAGATTCTGGGGTCGTCTTCGAGGCTCTATTGGAATCTTCTATTTTATTGAGGGTATCTTGCAAGCCACAGATGAGGAATCTGCTCGTCTAACATTGCGAGATAGATATGAAGCTGGAGTTATTTATATTTCTTGTTGCCCGCCGAAATGACCCCCTAAGTGTGCATTCAGTGCCACTTTGAATACATGTGTAGGATGCTTTAGAATGAGAAAGGTTGTTGTCCTATGAAAGCCAGCGAACTTCATTTTGATTTTCAGAC
>Ga0222712_10003677_pt1 | contig 16522 bp, 9 predicted proteins | sample C33_657DmetaG_FD_165043 | JGI IMG/M metagenome (GOLD analysis project Ga0222712, IMG submission 165043) | Estuarine water microbial communities from San Francisco Bay, California, United States - C33_657D | ecosystem: Environmental > Aquatic > Marine > Unclassified | place: USA: California...
CGACGACGACGACGACGACGACGGACGATCGAGCGATTCGAGCGCGAATTCGCGACGCCGATGTCGTCGTCGCGCGACGAATTCGTCGTGCGCTCGCGATTGAAACTCAAGACGACGACGAAAACAAAACATCAGTCGACGCCGCCGCCGACGACGACGAAGGAGACGACGAAAGAGACGACGAAACCGAGCGATGCGAAGCGAACCAAGGCGGAGATCGCGCACGATGTGTACGTCAAGACGCACGAAAAACGGCTTTTGTTGACGCACGCGAGCGCGAGTCATCGCGATAAAGTCGCTCGGTTCAACGATAAGTTGAGCAAATTGAGCGAACATCACGATATTCCTAAAGTTGGCCCAGGGTAGTGAACGACGAAGGACGATGGGTTTTGATGACTCGAGCGCGCGCGCGAGTCGTCGCTTTAAAGTCGCCGCGTTCGACGACGAGTCGAGCGCGAAGAGCGAACGTGACGATATTCCTAATGTTGCCCCGAGACAGTGAACGACGGGACGAACGAGGAGACGCGGTCGCGAGCGGGCGAGCGCGGCGAGGCGAACGAACGCGCGAGTCGCGAGAGCGGGTTGTGATGACGATGTACATGTAGAGTATATAGAGTACACGCTCGAGCGCGCGCCGCGCGATGGGAGTCGTCAGGACGTCACGGCGTCGACGTCAACGTCCACGATGTCGACATCGACATCGCCATTCTCTAATCGCTTGAACTCGACTCGGCGAACGCGATAGGCGGCGGCTTTATACGTGAAACGCGCGCTCGCGTCCACCGGGAGCTCGCCGCGGGGCGGGGCGACGCCCGCGCGCGCCGCGCGAGCGATAGCGTCGCGTTTCCACATCTCTCGCATCGCTACGATCGCTTCGGTCTTCCTCGAACACACGAGCAAAGCGTCGTACTCGTCGGGGACGATCAACGCGAAGAAGTCGTCGGCGTACGCGCTCACGCGCACCTCGCTCACATCTTTCCATGAAAATTTTCGCCTCAGCTTTCGCGTCGACGAGTCGAGGAGCGCGACGCCGACGTTGGTGACGACAAATATACGCTTCACGCACTCGTCGCGCGTGTTGATCTTCATCGCGCGAGCGCTGAATGTGATTTTCGTGACGCCGTGCTTGGCGAGCGAGCGAGCGCATTCGTCGTCTCGCGCTATACCCAAGTCGTCCCCGAGCGCGAACTTCCCGAACGACGAACGACGGCGTTCTTTAACGCCGAGGAACGGACGGAGGACGTCGGCGTCTTCGACGTCGTCGACGGTCATGAACACACAGACGACGGGAAGAGCGCTTCGCGAAGTGGCGCGGAGGCGGTCGGCTTTCGCGAAACGAACCAAGAGAGAAACGAGCCAAGAGAGAGGTCAACGAGAACGGCGACCGAACGCACATTGGTTGGATTTGAATAATAAATAATGTTGACAACCCCGAGCACGCGCGAAGGATGATCAACCGATGTTCGCTTTGACGAGCGTGGCGCACTTGACGGCGCCGACGGATGACATCATCGGAGCGCCGTTAAACGTCGCCACGCACTCATCGTTCGTCTTTAACTGCGGTTGAAACTCTTCCCAAGTTTTCTTCTTCGCGAGCTGGTTCGCAGTCTGCGGTTCGCTTTGCGGTTCGTCGGATACCCCGAATCGAACGCGCTCGCCCACGACGGCGCCCGCCGGCGCGACTAACAGTTCCACCTTTTCGTGCGCGTCGTCGCTCGCCGCGAGAATCATCCCAAACGAAGAAATCCCCGCGAGCTTACGTGCCTATCATCACACCAACGACGTCGTTCGCGTGCGCTGTCAGTCTGCGAATCGGCGCGATGAAAATCTTCAAATGTAACGCTTCGTCGCGCCTTCGCTCGCTTCGCGACGCGCCTTCAAGTTTGCCACGACGATCACATTCTTCCCAACCAAATCCTCCGCCGCCATGTACGGTACGAGACCGCTTAAGATCGTTCGCGGTCCTTCGGGTTCACCCAAATCGATTTCCTCGATGTACTGCGTGCGCGTTCGCTCGCGCGCGCGAGGTGGTCAGTCACGCGTTCGCTCGCGTCGCGCGAGCGGGACGCTCGCGAGCGTCGCTCGCGAGCGCGTCGCCCTTCGTGCGCGCGCCATCGAAGCGATCGCACGTCGATGGGAGGGATATCGAACGCATTTGCTTACCAGCTTTTCCGCGTCTTCGTGCTTGCGCGCGCTCAAGACCTTGCCCACGCGCAAGTCCACGCGCTGTTCCAAAGGCCCATCCGCGGCTGGTTTCGCGTCGGCGCGCGCGACGACGGAACGCGAAGGCGAGCGACGAGCGAGATGGCGTAAGGGACACGTGAGCGAGACGTGCGCGAGATGTCGGGCGACGGTGGACATCGCGCGCGAGCGGCGACCGACGAGAAGTGTGGACAGAGAGAGTCAGAGAGAAAAATGTTTAAGATAAAAAGTCTACCACCGGAGTACAGCGCACGGTTCACTGGAGAAGTGAAAACGTGAACCGACGCGAGAACGACACTTGGACTTACGGTAGAGTAGGGGCGCGCACTTGGACGTACGGTTGAGTAGTACGACTTTGAGCAACGCAATCTTGGCCGAAGGCGCTCGATGGGAACGCACGATTACAGCGGAACGCGCGGACGAACGACCCGCGGGGAGAAAATCGGCGCAAGCTGGCACATTGTGTTCCACCCTCCGTGGACGTGGAACGACGGGTTGAACGCCGTGCCGATAGAGCGAACGCGGTCGTACGGGTTTGAGGACAACCACGGGGCGACGAACAAGTCGCGTTTCGCGGTGGTGCCAGATTCAAGTTGGACCTTCAAGCCGGCGGCGGTGTAAAAGTACGTGAACTTCCACTTTTGACCCTTGACGTTCTCCGCCGACGGACCGAGCTCTTTCAGGTCGCCCCATTGTTTCGTTCGCCAGCCGGAGTAATCGCTGGTCCATTGACCACACGTCAGGAAGTCAAAAATCATGATACCTTGATTCGGTCTCGGGTCGGCGTGAAGAACGATGTCGTCTTGCGCGATACCGCAACCCGCCTTGGCCATCAAGTTCAACGTGCATACGCCCGGGTCGTTGGTCCCGTACATCATGAAGGACGACCCGAGACCCACAGGTGGGTTCGAGGCCATGACAGTCGTCATGCGCTCCTTATCGGCAGCGCTCCAATCCCACGGATCACCCTTGAGCACGCAATCTCTTCGGCAAGAACCAAACGTAGAGTCCACGTAACCCGGTCGCTCAGAATTCATCACGTCGATCGTCGCGATGCGATTGTGGTGCATCCCGTACATGTTGGTGCAATTTTGTTGTTGGAACAAAGGCGCGACAGTCTGCGGCGTTCCTTTAGGCGCTCCGTGAACGTCCATCGTATTATCACCAATTTCATAAAGAACTTCCCCTCGAGCGTTCTTCAGCCCGAACCCGTACTCCCAGTCTGGCACGTTGGTATCGACGAACCACGTTTGCGAGTCCCCGGGGTAAATATTCGTCTTCGCCATCACGATCCCGCGTTCCCAAGTGAAGAAATCATTCTCTTCGTAGTTGTGATACACCAATCGCGCCTCGACGACCGGGGACGTCCAGAAATTCCCCGAACGCTCCTTCACCAACGCGTCCTCGCACCCCAAGTGCAAGTGGTACTGCACCATCGGCGCCGCGCCCGTGGGTAACACCAGAGCGGTCTTATACCCCAACGCCGCGGCCACGTCCTTGGCGATCGCCATATTCGCCTCACTGTGCGTCGTGATCGCCTTCGGGGTCTTAATCGCCGGGCTTCCCAGCTGCGCGGACGCGTCGCCCAGCGACGCGCGCGCGCCCGCCTTGGGTGTTACGTTCGCCGCCGTCGCGCACGCCCCCGCGATGGCGAGCGTCGCGATCGCGACTTTCGCCGCGCGCGCGGTGCGACTTTGTGGCGCGTCTTGCGCGATCAGAGGCGTGTGTTCATCGTTCGTCGTCATCTTTATGAGCGTCTTATGCGTCGATCGATGGCGTCGGATTCGACGGCGATCGCGCGCGAGGGTGGGCGTGGGCGTGGCGATCGGGGACTGTAGTCGAATGACGACTCAGGACGTGCGCGATCGGGGACTGTAGTCGAGTGACGACTCAGGACGTGCGCGATCGGGGACTGTAGTCGAGGGACGACTCAGGACGTGCGCGATCGGGGACTGTAGTCGAGTGATGACTCAGGACGTGCGCGATCGGGGACTGTAGTCGAATGACGACTCAGGACGTGCGCGATCGATCGACGCCAGACATCGACGCGCGGGGATGAAACGCGGTGCGCCGTCGAAGTCGACGTCGACGTCGACGGCGTCGTCGGAATCGGACTTACGCTCGCCTTTAAAGTCGCGTTCGACGACGAACGGGGTTGGGCGAGGGAATGGGAAGAAAGCGACGACGCGCGAGCCGACGGCGCGCGCGCGGAGGATGAACGCGAAAGATGATGATGATGATGATGATGATGATGAGGGAGCTAAGGATAAAGCGAACACAAAAGGATCACTGGCGTGGTTACTGAATGAAATGCGCGAAGATGAACGAGCGAGGAAGACATCGGAGGCGGCGATGGAGCGAAGGAAGGCGGATGATGAGGCGTTCGCGAGGCGACTGGCGAAGGAAACGAATGAGCGAGAATCGGAGGACGCGTTGAGGGAGATTGAGAGGGAACATTTCGATGGCGAAAGTGGAGAGACGTACGTGGTGATAGAGAGGAAGTATACCATGGCGTCGCGGGCGTTCGTGAGCGAGAGGAAGGTCGAGGTGGTGGACGCGGCGCGAACGGCGAAACCAATTGTTGACACCGATGACACGATGACACCGATGACATGGAAGACACTGCTGACACAATACGATGCTGAACTAGGTGAAGTACGAGTCGAGATGTTGGTCAACGGCATGTTTCCGACGATTTGGAAGAGGCGCCGCGCTCGTGGCGAACGAAATGTCGTGGCTCAAGAGCTGGGGGAGTGGCTTTGGGGCGTCGTACTGCACGACGAGAGTCGAGACGTGGCGTGCGCCGCTCGCGACGCCTTGCTCTTCGCCCTCGGGTTCGACACCAGGATTGGATCTTTATACACAAGTGGTTTGCGGAGGTTTGATTACGCGCGAAGAGAAGTATACGCGAACTATGACGCGCCGGCTTGGACGCCGACGGCGAAGGAGGTGTGCGACGCGCTCGTCGCTCTCGGCGCGAGAGACGACCGTGAGGGCGCGAAGAACAGTAGCGATCCACCACCGGAGCCAGAAGGTAACGTGCGAGTTCGGCATGAATTGTTTCTCGTGCTGCAAGTCATCACCGCGTTCTGTGACAACGCTTTCGCGCGCGGAAAAGTTGCGTTTGAGGGCGGCCAGGGAGAGCACGCTCGGCTCTTGCAAATCTTGGCCTCCATAGCAATCGATCCACGCACGAGAGCGCTAGACGTAGTCGTCGAGCAGACTGCCGCGGCCTTGATGGCATCGATTCCAGACAAACAGTGGATGATATTTAAGGCGCAAGCGGTGAAGCGTTTGGCTGCATTAATGGATGACGACGAATACGGCGTCAAGGTGTACGTCGCGCGGTGGCTGCCGTGCGCCACAGACCGCGAGGTAGATCTCAGAGATGCCATCTCGGCGGGATTGATCATGACGCTCCAGCATCATATCGCGCGCGCGGATGGCAAGAAGCTTACGCCAATCAAGCTCACAGACAAGCTCGCGAGTGAAATCGCTCAAAGCGACGCGGCATCCATATTGAAACGTCGTAGCGCCGCAGCAGCTCAATTGGCGGACGCGCGCGTGGACGCCAAGCTCGATCCTCCCGAAGTTTGGCGTTTGATATATGTCATGGATCTCGTTGATATCGTTTTAAACGGCGGAGTCGTCATCGAAGGCGAAGAGCTCTCCCCGGAAGGTGGGTTGGAGCTCTTCATGCGATTTCTGTCAAAAAAACTCCCGCGAACGTTTCGACCATCCCTCAGCGCGCTCAAGACCAAGATGTGGGCGGTGAAAACTCGATACGAGCGCATAGGCGATGTCACGCGGGCCGCCATCAAAGGTGCAAAAGAGGCCATGCATCAAGTTGAATAGTTGTACAATGTCGAGTACGAAATCCGTCACTCACGCCGCACTCGTCGATGCTCGCTCGTCGCGTCGCCCCGACATCACACTCGCTCGTCCGCGCGTATCGCGCCCGTCGCCGTCATCGAGTTTATCGCCACGAACCTCTGACGCGCTCGATGTCTTCCGTCGACGTATTGAATGCTCTCGAACTCGACGAAGCCAAGTTTCTCGAACTCCTCGCCAAGCTCATCGGCGAGAGCCAGCACTTGCAAAACACTGGCGTGGGCACCGCGTTCGTCCCAAAGGAGGACCTCGCGATTCGTCACGTCCTCGAAACGTTGAAGCCCTATCGAGTGGAGAACGGCGGGGTGCTCGAGATCGAACACGTGACATACGCCGAGGGTCGCGGGAACGTCATCGTCGAGTACCGCGGGTCGGGCGGGGACAACGACCGGCTCACGTTCGCGGGATCGCATCTCGACGTCGTCCCGGCGAATCCTGAAGCGTGGAGCGTCGATCCATTCAAGCTCACGATCGACGGTGATAAGCTTTACGGACGAGGAACGACGGATTGCTTGGGGCACGTCGCCCTACTCACGACGCTTTTCGCGCAGTTGGCCGAGTTACGGCCGGCGCTCAAGACGTCGCTGACGTGCGTGTTCATCGCGAGCGAGGAAGCTAATGGACCAGGGATTGGAGTCGATGGGTTAGTAGCGAATGGAAAGCTCGATCGTTGTAAGAGTGGACCGGTGATTTGGGTGGATTGCGCGGATTCGCAGCCGTGCATAGGAACGGCTGGGGCGATAACGTGGACGTTAAAAGCCAAGGGTCATCGGTTTCATTCTGGACTTCCGCATAAAGGGATTAATGCGATTGAAATGGGTATGGCGGCGATCGAGCGCGTGCAGGACAAATTTTATGCGACTTTTCCCGCGTGCCAGGGAGAGCGCGATTATAAATTCATCACGTCTTCGACGATGAAGCCTACGCAGATTTCGTGCGCCCCAGGCGGACTTAATCAGATTCCTCCCGAGGCGACGATTAGCGGCGATATTCGCCTAACTCCGTTTTATCCCGTTAACGACGTCAAGGCTTGCATCGAGGCGGAAGTGAAAGCTATCAACGATGACATTGAGGCGCTGCCGACCAAGGGAGCGTTTTCTAAATTTGCCATACCCGACGGTAACGGCGGCTTCCGCAAAGGATCCCTCGAGCTCAAATGGGGCGAGCATTTACTCACTGGTATTGCGTGCGATCTTCAATCCCCGGCGTTGAAGACCTTGTGCGACGTCATTAAAGACGTCAAGGGCGTCGCCGAGCCGTACTCCCTTACCGGGTCGCTCCCGCTCGTCGCCGAGATGCAAAAGAGTGGATTCGACATCCAACTCATTGGGTTTGGTTTGATGAGCACCTACCACGCCGATGACGAATATTGTAGCCTAGCCGACATGCGCGATGCAGCGCGCGTGCTCGCTCGCGTCATCGCCCGCTTCGGGTGAACGAGCGTACTCGTCTTGTCACCCCGTTTAATTGCATATCATCAATTCATCTGTAACGCACAAGCCTCGCTACGAGGCCTTTGTTAGCTATGGTGAAGGTATACTATCGAGCGCCTGCTGTTCACGTTTGCGTTTGAACTATTCATATTTCTTTTTGTTTGTTTGCTTTCGTGTTACATTGATGTACTACTGCAGGTTGTATGAATTCAAACTTCGATGACTGGGCGACAGTACCCGCCGTTGAGCAAGAGCGCGGGACGTTTTGGAAGCGCCTCAGGCTTTTCGGGTGTCACTGTGGTCGTCACCTGCTCGGTGCCGTCATTCTCTTCCAAGTTAATATCGACGTCGAGCTTCATTGCGCGATGCTGAAGTCGGAACATACCAGTACCGATCGGCATCGGAATTCCCATGATGATGCATTCAGAGACTCCGTCGATGTAATCTGTTCGACCGTGTAACGCTGCGTCAAACAAATGATCCGTAGTCTTTTCGAACGAGGCAAGCATCAAGACAGAATCTTTCATCTTCGCCATTCCAAACCGTGTAATACCGAGAACTTCGCCCTTGTACGTCATGACATCTGCGAGTAACATGGAATGACGATTGTCAATTGACATGCCGTGAGCCTGCATCGTGTCGTCGATTTCCTTAATTATGGATGCGCGGGCAGCTTCGATTCCGAGCGTACGTTCGGCCTCCATGACGTGATTCGTAGTTGTTTCAGTTCCTTTGACGCCTTCGATGCCCATGACGTGTTGTAAATTGACTCCTTCAACAATCAGATTAAACGTGCCATCACCCTTGTCGTTGATGACTGCGCGCCCAACGGATGGAATACCTTGGACGATCACGGCGGGAACAGCGTTTCTTAAATGCTGCAAAGTGAATAGAGCCTTCTTGTCGTTGAGAGCATCGTCCGGGGGAAGCACGTGAAGCACGTTTTCACCGGCGATGAGAACGTTTTGGTGCTTGAGTTTGAGTTTCGGGGCCGCGAGCACAGATGAGCGCACGCTATGAATCGTCACGTCAAGCTGTAGCTGATTTATAGCGTCCAAGTCAAGCACAAGCTCGAGGTACATATCGTTCGGCCGCAGAACAACACTGATTTCTGAACAAATTTCGCCCAATGTCGTCTTCTCAACTCGACCTTTGACGACGCGAGCAGCCTTGACATCTTTGGCGCTCATGAGGGCCGCGGTGATGATTGGCGTACTGATGTTCTTTGAAGCGTTAATGATCTCCTTGATGCGTGGAACACCAAGAGTGATGTTCATGGATGCTACGCCAGCAAAGTGGAAAGTCTTCAAAGTCATCTGCGTGCCCGGTTCACCGATAGACTGCGCGCCGATTGCGCCAACGGCCGTCCCTGGTTCGACACGCTTTGTGACATACTTTCTCATGCACGTCGCCAAGAAAGCTTCTAGTTGGCGTTTGGTTATGTTCGAGCCTTCGGATGGGGTTTCAACCTCACGCATGATGAATTCGCACATTTGATCGTAAAACAAACGAGAAACACTCTCGCCGTACACCAGCTCCCGCCTTTCAGCGTCCTTACCGTCACCATCAACGTTCATGATGTGATGATCTTTCTTGATTTTCTTGAGCGCTGCATCGCACATTTCACGAGTGGCTAGTTGTTCGCCCCGTTCACGTCGATAAAGACCCGTTACGTTCATCAAACATCGCTTAAACTCTATCGGCTGAGCATCATGTCCCTCCATCAACGTCGGCTCCATCCCGTCATCACCGTATTGCAACTGCACGATGCCTCCCATTGAATTCCGTACCGTACCGTCGTACAGCAACGACAGATCTTCAAGCGCCTTCATGAGACGGCGAGACATATAACCAGTCTCCGCGGTTTTCACCGCAGTGTCAACTAAGCCTTCGCGTCCAGCCATAGTGTGGAAGAAGAATTCGGTTGGTCGCATCCCAGAGAAGAAAGAATTCGCAACGAAACCCTTAGCGGCCGGGGTCTTTTCCCCGCGCTTAAAGTGTGGGAGCGAACGTTCGGCGAAGCCGTCCGGGGGACGTGAACCACTCACAGCTTGTTGACCGACGCATGCGATCATTTGAGAGATGTTAATCGTACTGCCCTTACTTCCACATAAAGCCATGATGAGAGGCGCGTTGTGTTTGGGAAGCGCTTGCAAGCAAGCATTACCCGCAGCTTCGCGCACCGAGGACAAAACGCCCAAGACCTCAGCTTCCAGTGTTTCTTCGGCGTTGCAACCGGCTTGCAGCGCCAGTGTGCCTTTCGCATAAGATGCGATGCGTTCATCACATTTTGCATAGCCCGCCTCGATACGGCGACCCTTTTCAGCAGCTAACTCAGCCCCAGGCGTTACGTCGTCGATCCCTATGCTGAAGCCGCGCGTACCCAACCATCGCGCGCTGAGTTTGGCTAATCTATTCATCGCTTCGGCCGCAGAAGCAGATCCATACTCCATGCTCAAAACGTAAAACAGCCCGGCTTTGTTTCCGCTCCCAAGAGTAGCTTTACCAAGGCGGCCTGAAATGATTTCGCTATTCTGAATGCACACGTACCCATCGTCGGGACACATCGTTTTGTCCCTCTTGTTGTAGAGCTTCTCCGCAACTTCGAGATTCACGAATACTTGGTCTTGAACCTTGGGACGGATAAGAACGCTGAACACTTGCTTGCCGGTCCAGAGCTCAATCGGCTTGATGATTGCTGGCGTTGGCAAATCAACGGACAACATTGCGTCACCCATATACGAGACGAGCAGACCAAATTGCGAACGGTCGAAAAACGAGTCCTTAGACGTGAGCAGAAATGCGGCAGTCAGAAAATCTTGCGTCGCGGCGATAAGAATCTCGCCATTCTTTGGTGTGCACAAATTGGCGTGCACACCCATGAGCTCCATCGCCTCTGCGCGAGCTTCCTCGGTTTGCGGACAGTGAATATTCATCTCATCGCCGTCAAAATCAGCATTGTAAGGAGTACACACACATTCATTGAATCTAAGGGTTCTACAAGGCATCACGCGCGCCTTGTGCGCCATGATGGACATCTTGTGTAGACTTGGCTGACGGTTGAACAGTAAAATATCGCCGTCGTGTAAATGCCTCTCGACGATATCTCCATACTTCAACTCACTCGCTATCTTGCGACGATCACCATACTTCAAGTACTGCATACCGCCAGTTGCGAATTTTACAAAATTTGCCCCAGGATGCTTGGACATTCCATTTCGTACGCGCTCTCGCAGCATCACAATATTGTGCCTGTTGACAACTTCTGGATACGTCATCGTTCTCGCGATGTGTATCGGGACACCAACCTCGTCTATTCGAAGGTTTGGATCTGGAGAAATCACCGTACGCGCACTGAAATCGACTCGTTTGCCGCTCAAGTTGCCGCGAAACCGACCTTGCTTTCCCTTCAAACGCTGCACAAAACCACGCAAAGGCTTTCCTGGCCCCTGATATTGAAGAGACAATCCTGGAAGTTCGCTGTTGATATACATCGCGCACTGAATTTGCAAAAAGTCCCAGTTCTCCATCAAGTTATTGATCGCCAAACCTTTTTCAAGTCCCTGCCTCAGGACGTTATTTACTTCGATTATTTGAATGAGTTTCATAGTAATATCGTCCTCGTTCGAGCCCGAGACGCCATCCATTTCCACCGAAGGTCGAATGCAGCAGGGTGGCACGGGAAGATGCGTCAACAGTAAATGCTCAGGACGATCTGCAATGTCCAACAACTCGCAATCTGAATCGGTGATGCGCTGTAAAATCCCCAAGACTCGAATCGGATTCAAATCATCTTGTACTCGAGGTAAACTCGTCCGCAGCTGCTCGTTGTACTTCAGCGCTGTCTCAAACTCCTTCATAAATTCCTCAAGCAACTTTGGATTTTTACTATACTTTTCGTGCACGATCTTTAACGTTTGCCCGGCGCGCTTGGTGACGCCGTTGTAATCTCCGCAATGTGGACACGTTCGACAGCGCTTGCATTTTTCCGCCAACTTTTTATACAACGCCCGTCGCTGCGTGATCTCCAATCTTGGATTTCGATATCGTTTCAAAAACAACTCGTTGTCGTCATCATTCAACAATATCCGCGAGCACCCCTTACACACGCACTGCAGCACTGAGATGATGTTCTTAAAATACCCAATGTGAAACACCGGTAACTCCAACTTGATGTACCCAAAGTGTCCGGCGCAATCCACCATATTCCCTCGACACGTCGCGCACTCCCCTCCGCGCTTATCCGTCGTCCCCATGCGTGGATCTAATATCCCATTCACCATCGGCGTGCGTTGCGGCATCTGATACAAATTCCTCTCGAACACGTGAAACGCCCCCGCTCGCGCGATCTCGCTCGAGCTCATCAGCGAGAACCGCACGCTTCGAATCTTCCTCGGCGTCGTGCTCGGGGCGAACGGGGTTTTCGTGAACTCCACCGTATCGTGTGTCGCTAAAGCGACGTCCTCATTCGGTCGCATCGTCGGCATCCTCACTCACTCACGTGCGATAGCCGCGATGCGCGCGATTGTTCGAGCGATGGCGGCGCGACGAATGAATAGGCGATCGAATGCGATCGAATGCGATCGCACGCGTGCGATCGATCGAGAGATCACAGACCGCGTCGATGCGTGTGTTGACGCACTGGCGATCGATGGACGAAAGCGACGGACGAGCGTTCGGGAACGTGCGAAAGTGCGGGAGCGAGATGACGCGGCGGCGCGTTTGCCCTGGCTGAGACGAAAGCGCGGCGACGAGGACAGGGAAAGACGATTTGGTGACGATAAGAATATGTGTGTGCATAGTTATTACATAGGCAGAATTTAATACAACGCTCGGAATGAGTTAGAGCGCAGCAAACGCGTGATTATTTTGTTATAGTTAGTGCACATTGCACGTGCGGCGGAACGCGTCAGAGTCGCGCAACTGTTGCTGCGGAGAAACGTAATCCGCGCCCGCGCTTGAACTTGACTGCACAGCGAGCATCGGAGTCACGATGGCTTGCTGCGGGAACCGCTGAAAGACGTTGAAATCGATGATTCGATTCGCCGAAGTCTTGGACAAAACGGGTTCGAGGAACAACGCATAGGCATCACGACTCAAAATGTACGCGTGCGAGCCGCGCAGGTCGCACTGCGTCCGAGTCACCATACAATACGATGCATCAACATCGAGCGGGGAATATCGACATCCACAGCCGTGCGGGCAAGTCTCGCTGCCTTTCTCGAATTCCCAGGCGCGATAGCCCAGGCGCAGAATTGTGAATTTTGCCTCGCCTTCCGCACTCGTGCGCACAAAGAGGTCCTTAACCTTCTTCAGCGCCAATTCCGAATCGTAGTGTGGGAACCTTTGTACGTCTGGGTCAACGAATGCGGCATCGACTTCGACCACGGCCGCGTGTTCGATGTGATCATGATCCGCGTGTGCGATGACCGCGCCGTGCGTAAGCGTAGCGCGGCGGAAGTGCGTCAAAGCCTCCGTTACGCCCAAGCACTGATCGACTTTAAGCCCGTTCACCACCCTCGCCTTCTTAGCCCACATCTTGGGCACGCACAATGAATCGCAGCTCGCGCCAGCGCAAATCAAATAAATGATGTCCGCTTCGGCAACCATGGATTTACCGAGTGTCCCGGTGCCAAACGTGGCGTCATCAGCGCACGTTTCAAAATTTGGTTCAAACGCCTTCTCAGCACATTTGGCGGCGATCCTGGTGCCGTAAGTCTTATCCGTCTCGCCGCTCGACATGAACATCGATAAAGCCTCTCGACGCGACTCCTTGTATTGCTCCAAACCGAGGTTTATCATCTGCCGGCTGAGGCAACCTTGGTTTTCAAACAAGCACTCTTCCGAGGCGTGCTCCTTCATGGCCTGCTCTACGTACTGAGAAGAAGCTTTAGCGAACTGCGTGGCGCAATTTGCTTCCTCTCCAATCGCGCACGGTACTGCTTTGCGAGCTTGCGATACACCGAGCTCGGCAGCCACTTTAAAGCTATCGGTGATCTCCACGCGAGGCAGCACCCACGCTTTGATCGTCTCGCGCCACTCTAGGAAGCTCCCAATCTTTCTGTGCTCGTCCCACAACCGCAGCATGCGTGCGTTCGCGCCAAGATACAGCCTGTAATCCAACGCATTGAATTTTGTAAATTCAGACGTGAACTCTTCGCTGCTGAGGTAATCCTTAACATCTCGCGGAAGCAACTGCGCACCATCCTTTGCTGTGAGCTTGGCGAATCCGTACCGATCGAGGTTGGCGTAACCAACTTTTGGCGGAGAAATTAGTTGACGAACGCCAACGATTCTAAACAACATCTGCTTTAGAATCATTCGGGATTCATCTTCGTAGTCTGGTGTGGAGACCACATCGTACAAGTTGAGTACCTTCATGATTTCTTCATTTGAAACCGCGTCGACGCCATCCTTGTTCTCCGCGGCTAAAATTTTCTCATTCTTCAATACCTTATCCACAATGTATTGTGGAGCAAGAGTTTTGAATTGGATGTTGTGCACGTGCGCTTCTCTCCCATATTTACCAAACATGAAATTCTTAAAGTTTTCCAACGTCGGCGTCCACCCGCGTTGGGCTACGCCAAACTGCAAGTACGATTCAATCGCGCGAATCAAAGGATCCTGCACTCCGGCGATCAAAAACACCGACGGCGAATCGACTAACTTCTTGCCATCTCTTCCCGTCAACGATCCGAAAGAGTGCAAAAGACTGGCGTACGACGGGACGTCGCCGGCGAGCACGAAATTTGGCCCAGCATGGTTCGTGCGAACCAAATTAAACGTTTCCAACGACCCCGACGTCGCCCCGCGCAACCCATGGGCGTAGCCAAGTTGCCTCACAATCGTTGGCCACTCATCGGACGCGTGATCGGGACCAACGTAAACTAAATTCGGACACGAGTTGAACATCTCCGCCTCGCGTTTCGCCGGCGACGACCTCAGATCTCCGTCATCCTCCACGATGCGGTCATCTACTTCGCGTTCCCCAACGCTCGCCGCATTCGACCATAACCAATCATCCATCTCCCGTTCGCGCATCGAGCGTCCGACGAACCACCCTCGGTCATCCATCGCCACGTTGGCGCGATCCGCCTGCGACACCATCCACGACACCTCGTTCTCCGATCCTTTCTCCCCCGACCCCGATCGCGCCTTCAACGCTTTGCGCATCATTCGCATGAACTCCTCCCCAGTCTTCATCGCATCGCTCGACGCCGCGTTAGGCGCGGACTCCAGCGCGTCGTCTCTCATCGCGAGATCGTCGTCGCCCAGCGCGTTCGCCGTCGGCGTCTTCGTCGTCGTCGTCGGCGTCGCCGGCGTCACCGCACCCACGACGGCCTGAGCATCGACCGTGGCTCCGAGTACGGGCGTTCGCGTGTGCTCTCGAATGGCGCCACCGCACGCGCACGCGAGACCGAGGGCGAGGGCGAGGGCGATCGCGGCGGCTCCGCCGCGCGCGCGACGCGGGGCGTTGGACGCGCGCGCGTCTGCGTCGATCGCGATCGCGATCGTTTCGTCGCCGTGCGAGCGCGTGAGTAACGCCGCGCGTTCGGCGTTATCATTCGCGGCGCCGAGCGAATGCATCGCTCGCGCGCGAGTTGGGGCGACGAGTGAAGATAAGACGCGACGAGCGTCGCGTTTGGGTGTTGGAGGTCGATCGCCAGCGGCGCGCGATCAAAGAGTTCCCAGGATGTTCACGAGTGATGCGGCAGGCGATGAGACGGGAGACGAAAAACGAATGGAATTTAGAGACGTTTCGACGGCGAACAAACGCTGGGAAGGCGTTCGACGTCGATGGAGGGCGCGCGGACGCCGGAAGCGCTTGCATTGAAGTCTTGATATCGACACCGCTACGCGTGACGCGCCTTTAATAAGCACGCGCCTCTTGTGACTCATCGATTTGCTTAGCCTAATGGAAACTCGAGAAGTTAGAAACTCGCTCGAGCCTCGCTCACTAATGGCGCGCGCTCGGTGAAGAGCGCGCGCGCTTTATAAATTCTCGTAGCCGTCGACGTCGACGGCGTCAAAGAATTCTCCGAACGTAGCAACCAACACAGAACATCCCATTTGCTTTGTGATATCGTGTAGTCTAATACGAGATTTCGTCGAGCGCGTAGTTATTCGTCGACACGCCCGCGTAGTTGACCTTTTCGAAGCGGACGACGACCGGGTATCTCACGCCCGATTGGTCCACCGAGATCACCTTGCCGTAATCATTGAACCAATACGATTCCGGTCGAAGGATCTTCACTTGCGCCCCGCGCGGCGGGCCGATCGCTGGTTTCTCCGCCGCGGGCGCGGGCTTCGCCGCCTAGAGAACCGTCGTCAGTCGTCGTCATCCAATCATGCAATCATCCGCGCGCGTCGCCGCCCACTGTGTCGTACTGGACGTCATAAACCCTCTATCCTTTCGCGAACTTTGGGCGCGAACGCGTAAACCCCCGCACGATCGCGCGCGTCGCGACGCGCGATACGCGCGCGACCGTGCAAACCCTAGGCTCTATCGACGAATGACGACTCGTCGACGACCCCCCAACTCGATCGCGCGATCGCGTCGTCGCGTCGTCGCCCGAAGTCGATCGATCGCACCTGCCCTTCCGCGCGCGTCACCGAATGTCGTCGTCTTTCGTTGCTCGAATGACGTCTGCGAATGCGACATAAAGCGATAGGTTTTTCGTGTCAATCTCACACCGCGAATGCGCGCACAAGGGCGACGCGCGCCGATGGGAATCGCCCGAATGAAGTCATCGCGAAACGGTCGCGATTCGCGATGCGCGTCGACCGATGGGAACGGGCATTCGCACGGCGCACGGAGCGCGTCCTCGACGTCCGACGCGACGGCGACGACGCACGCGCGGCGACGCGTACGACGAACCAATCGCGGTGGCGAACGCGAAAACCGTACCTCACGAGCGTGCGCGCGTGCGCGATGGACGGCGTGATCGTCGAAGCCATGGTCGTGCGCGCTCGAGTGTGACGCGCGATCGCGCGAT